>Ga0209702_10008004_pt1 | contig 12577 bp, 10 predicted proteins | sample FRY01_FD_187210 | JGI IMG/M metagenome (GOLD analysis project Ga0209702, IMG submission 187210) | Freshwater microbial communities from Lake Fryxell liftoff mats and glacier meltwater in Antarctica - FRY-01 (SPAdes) (version 2) | ecosystem: Environmental > Aquatic > Freshwater > Ice > Glacier... | reverse complement strand
GTCAGGAGGAAAGTTTGAGACCAAGCTGCCAATGACCTGATTGCGATGGCGAAACCAAAACGAATCCTCTTCGATCCGGAAGCAGGATTCATTGCCATCAGCAGGATATGAGATCACTTCGAGCTCTGTGTCACGCCAAACGCCGTCATCGTCCTCTCGCCAACGTTTGGAGTAATCCGTCAGTTTTATCTGGGAATACATTATGTCGCGGTCATTTCTGAAGTTGAGCGTTGTCAGCTAGCGGAGTTGTTCCCACGACAGACGAACATATTGTCGTTTGCCGAACGGTGTACTGTGGCTTTCGATTGACGTTCAAATGCAACCGGCCGAGATATTCGCCGATGATGCCCAAGCTAAGAAGTTGCATACCGCCAAGGACGAGCACTGCAGTAATGGTCGACGCATAACCGGGAACGTCAATTTGAGCCAAGAGAGCCGCTAAAAGATAATAGAACCCCAAGGCCAATCCACCAGCTGCAGCAAGCAGCCCCATGAATGAAACTAACTGCAGTGGCAGCAGCGAGAAGTTGGTAAACACGTTCATGGCCAGCGCCAGCAATTTCGACAGCGTATAGCCGGACCGACCGTCAACTCGTGCATGGTGCGGAACCGTTACCATTTCAATTCGCTGCGTGTTCCAAGCCAACAGGCCATCGATGTAGGTAAAGTTTAAATCGTACCTGAGAATGGCATCCACAAGTTCACGACGAATGGCTCGGAACGACGTCACGGTAACGGGCATCCGAAACACCAGTCGATAAAACCGATTCACTAGCCACGAACCCACGTTTCGTCCCCCGGCATGTTTCTTGGCGTCATAGACACCATAGACTAAGTCAGCATTTGTGGTGAGCAGATGCTCAATCAAGGTGGGAATACTCTCCGGTTCATGCTGCAGGTCATCGTCCATTGTGATCACGACATCGCCGGTTGCATGGCGGAACCCGCACATGATGGCGTTATGCTGGCCAAAATTTCGCATCAATTGAATGGCCACGACCTTGATCCGGCGATCTGATAGTCGCGAGATCTCATTCCACGCATCACCCGGCCCAATATCGTCCACGATGATAATTTCGGGAAGCGGCCTCTCGATCTTGTCAAATGCCGCATCAACACGGGTGAACAATTCTGACAGATGCCTCGCATCTCCATAAACGGGGACCACAATACTGCATTCAGGATAAGTCTCAGCCACAGTCGTCTACCCAGAAATGGTACCAATGTCGGACTTCAAGGGGTCGAAAGCCACAGCCTTCATAAAGTCTAAGAGCGGCAAGATTGTTGGATTGCGTCACTACACGCATCCGTGAATAGCCTCGCTCCGCCGAATAGCATGCCGCTTCTTTCAGAAGTAGCCGACCAACCCCCTGCTGGCGATATTTCGGGGATACCGCAATCAAGGTCACATGAGCACAGTCGCTCCGCAGTGACAGTGACAGGAACCCTGCACAATTTCGCCCATCATCGACGGTGAGTACACAGTCGGCAATCTCATGCATGCAGCTGCGTCGAATCCAGGTTTCGTACATCCGGCGAAACTGATCTTCACTGAAACCAGGGTCCACTCGAAATCGGGACGACCAGCCAGCCTCTAATGCCAAGTCAATGAGTTGAGAATCTGGATCCGATTTGGGTCGCTCTGTAACGGTGAAGGAAGTAGATCGCAAGTCAGAATCTGTGATTGACGGTTGATCTGCCTCGAGCAAGACTTGATCAATCACATGATAACAATCCAGTTCGTCCCGGGGGCTTGTTGAATCCCAATAGATAAGGCGGTATCCAGAGGCTTTCATCTGAGCCAACAGGTCCAACGTAGACACGGGCTGATCACTCTCCTGAAGCTTCCCAACACGGAAGCCGAAGAATTCCGAATCCCATGGAAGCTCTTGAAGGATGACGGTTCCCATCAGCGCAGTGCAGACTTTGAATCAACCGAGTCCGAGAGAACAGCAATCGGCTGGCTGACGACCTGAACAATTGACTCGCACAGCGATGCACACGCCGTAACCTGCTCTTCGTCAGTCATTCCAAAATAGAAAGGCATACGAATCAGTCGTTCGCTCAGATCCTCTGTCAACGGCAGTCGCATATCTCCCACCAGTTCTCGACCTTTCGGAGAACTGTGCAGAGGCACATAATGAAAGACCGCTCGGATGCCATCCAACCGCATTTTCTCCAGAACCTGATCACGTTGCTCGGCCGTCGGAAGTATCACATAGAATAGGTGGTAGTTACTTTCGCAGTCTTCCGGGATCACAGGCAACTGCACCAGCCCCTCCGCTTCCAGTGGCTTGAACGCTCGCCGGTAGGCTTTGTAGATCTCCTGACGTCGAGCCGAAATGCGGTCCATCTCTTCCAATTGGGCATATAGAAATGCACTGCAGATCTCGCTGAGCACGTAAGACGACCCCACGTCAACCCACGTGTATTTGTCAACTTCTCCTCGGAAAAACCGCTGACGATTCGTGCCCTTGTCCCTGATGATCTCGGCCCGCTCAATCAGATCGGGATTGTTGATGCACAATGCTCCGCCCTCGCCGCAGATGTAATTTTTCGTCTCGTGGAAACTGTAACAGCCTAAGTCACCAATCGATCCCAATGCCCGACCGTTGTACCACGAATTCACACCCTGAGCCGCATCTTCAACCACTTTCAGATTGTGCCCGCGAGCAATCGCCATGATGCGGTCCATCTCGCAGGACACGCCTGCATAATGCACGACACAGATGGCTTTCGTTCGCTCTGTGATCGCTTCCTCAATCAGCGTCTCATCGATGTTCAGTGTATCCGGCCGGATGTCGACAAAGACCGGCTTCGCTCCCATCCGCACAAAGGCTGACGCCGTCGATACGAACGTGTAGGACGGCATGATGACTTCATCGCCCGGCCCAACATCGCACAACTGAGCCGCCATTTCCAAAGACGCTGTACAGGACGGAGTCATCAGGATCTTTTTGATCCCAAACCGCTCCTGCATCAACTCGGCACACTTCTTTGTGAAGTGTCCGTCACCGCCGAGATTACCCATCGTCACGGCTTGGGCGATGTAGTACAGCTCTTTTCCCGCGACGAATGGTTTGTTGAACGGTATCATGAATGAAAAACTCCGGGACGCATTTACAGAGGAGCATGGGGCAACCGCTGAAGTACTGTTTCTGACCCCATTGCGGACGGCACATGGAATGTGCCTGCTACTTTCCAACGGCACTTCTCTTCGATCTGCACAAGACTACGGACTCAAATGCCCTTCCGCCACGATGGCCCCCGCCTGTCAGGAAGTTTTGATGGTGATTTTTCGCCACATATCCTGCAATAGCCTGAAAATGGGGACTCTGGCAGTTTGATGACGGCCATCCAAAGTCTCCAGCAGCTGGTCACCAACTCGTTCAAACAACTGCTGTCGAGTTGCCCAGCGCATCGAAATCGCTCGCGCCCGGTTCTGCTGCACAAACGGCAACATGTTCCGGTATTGCTCCCATGACAATCCGTCCAGGATTTCCAGCAACTGCGGCAATGTTTCAAACACGATCAGACCCCGAAGATCAAAGTACCGCCCGATGCCGGCACAGCCGCAGTAGATCGGCACTGTGTCAGTCAACAGGCAATCAATGATCTTCTCTGAGAAATAGAAGTCACGACTGCAGTTTTCCATCGCGATTGAAAATGCATACTCGGCGAGTCCTTCAAGCTTGCTGTCGATCCATCGGACGCCCTTGCCAAAGCGGTCCACATCGGTGCGACTGGCCAGCGTCTCAATCACTTCATTTCGCAAAACATGACCGGCTTTAGGGTTCGCATGGGGCGAACCGATCATGGAGACCAGTTTTGTTTTGTTGAAGCCCGCCTGTTCTGTTAGAGCGTGCTCCAGGAACGACGTTCCAAAGGGCATCTCAACATACGGCTTCCCCCGTTCCAGCAGTCGAGCGTCGTGTGTGAGGATCAGTACAAACTTGGCGGCAAGGTCGTGACGATCAACAAAGGGAATGCTGGAGTTTGGCTCACACAGCAATGCCACTCGCCGCGACTTCGGGTAGCGCAGGTAATCACGGCCGATCGTCGCCATATAATCAACGTAGAGCCCCACATGAGCCCGAATGTCGAAGGACTTATTATCGGGAAACCTAAATTGGACTGGCACACCGCCACAGACAACATCCAGCGATGTTGAGCTTGAATGGCCGTAGCAATCGACGATGATTGGGGTAGAATTCACGATGGGATTTAAAATGCTGGTGGGCTGGTGGGCTGGCGGGCTGTTGATTTAGTCTTTTCATCAGCCGCTGGGCGCTAGCGGGCTGTTGATTTAATCGTAACCCGCTGCGTCAGCGAGGGATGTTGGAGAAAAACGCGGGCATTTTTTATCCCTCACTGACCTGTCGGGTTGTGAAAACCCATTAAATCAACAGCCCGCTAGCCCCGGTTAATTCTGCAGTGATTTTGCGACGAAAACCGGACGCTAGCGCATTCCGGCTGATTAAATCAATAGCCTGCTGGCTCGGTCGGGAGACCGGCCAGAACAGAGACCGGCCTTAACTGAGCTTTCTGCTGGCGAATAAAAACGCCGCATGCCAACCACTGATTTCACAGAATGCACTGATCGGGACAAAGCACTTATCCGTGCTCTCTGTGCTATCCGTGGTTAGACTTCACAAATGCAGTTGAGCAGAACGCAATCGAGCGATTCGTTCCTGTGGATCTTTTGCCAACTTGTCATCCTGCTGCTGCTGATTTCGATGTCCACTGGCCTTGCGGGGCGCTGCAGGATGCCACAAGTGAATCGCTGGCAGCCATCCACCTTCAGCAACTGACAACGTTCGCAGCCGAGACAGAAATTCGACATCTTCACCGCCCCAGCCAACAAACGATTCGTCATGACCGCCGATCTCCCAGTAACTGCTGGCTCGCAACGCCATCGGGGTGGGATTATTCTGAACAATGAATTCCGGATAACATGCCGTCGGCCACTTCAGATCTCTCATGAACGCCTCGGTTGATGTTTGGTCCAGATGAAAATTGAAACGTGATGGCCGCACGCCCTCGACCTGCTGCAGGACACGACAACACTCCGCCACATAGTCCTTCGGAACGACATAGTCCGCATCATGGATCATCAGGAACTGGCCCCGAGCTGCCCGTGCCGCAACATTCAGGGCTTTGCTTTTATTGAACTCAACTCCAACTTCCTGCCGGTCGTGCAGGTACCGAACATCACTCGGCAATTGTGAATTCAATTCCGGGGTCATGCTTTGTTCGACGACAATGATCTCCATGGCCTGATGAGACTGCCCCCTTAACGAAGCGAGCACTGTCTGAAACTGCCGCAGGCGATCTGTCCCACCCACAGCCACCAGCACGGACGCTTCCGGAGAATTCGAACGGGACACAGGCTGGTCAAAGTTGAGAGCTAGTGGCCAGCGACGAAGACATCGCATTAGTAACCGATGACCAATGTCTGGAAAAACTCGGGACACTGTCAGTTGAGACGAATCGCGCCACTCGCAAATGCGTCCTCCTGAGATCCTGTCACGTGAAATCGCTTCGCCGCGATTGCAAAGGTCCAGCCAGTCAAACGACCTGATTGGCCATATTGCCAGCTCAGTCCTCCATCGCTCATGCAGCCAGCAGCCCAGCTTTTCTTTGAGCGATGATAAAGCCAAAGTCTTCTTATTCATGAAGGTCTAAAAATTTCTGCTTCAGCAGGAGAGGCAGGCAATATTCCGAAGACAGTGGTTGTTCGTGCAGCGGCTGAGATTTTTGACGGCACCAAAGTAGACATCACTCTCTGAGTGATGAAAGCTCGTTGGCATCGCACATGAGAAGCGAAATCCAGACGTCAAAAAAACATCACGTCGGGAACAAGGCTCTCGTCACTCAGAGAGTGGCGGCTACTTTAAGAATTGCAGCATCTCAGCGAAATTCGACTCTGAGAACCCGCGTCAGCCCAATTTATCCCGCTTTAATTTCAGACGATCCTCAACCATCGATCGAGCCGTGCGATGAACAGCAAGCACATTGTCCAGTCCCATTTCCCAGGGCTTGGCGGCGTTCGTTAACTCTCGTTTGACTGGGTCGTAACAGGTGCAGTCATATCCGGTGTCGCTCAGGCGCTGCACAAACTCGGCTGTCGAAACACCGAACAGCTTCGAATATCCGGCCATCTCTATTTGCATGACTGGCGGGTTTCCCTGCCGGAGCATCTCTGTGGCACCTGACAATGCTAAAGGTTCGTGACCTTCAATATCCAGTTTGGCCATCGCGTAGTGATTTTCACCACAGTATTCATCGAGCCGAACAGCGGGCACGCTCTGCGAGGTGCCCGTCTCTTCGCCAATACGGCGTACATGGGACTGACAATCATCTGCCGAGAATCCAAATTCCACATGGCCTGTCTTGTCGGTTACGGCAAGTCGATGAATTGTGACTCTGCCCGTCAGGCCATTAAGCTGAATTGCTTCCTGTAATCGCCTGGAAGGAATAAGAGCCGGCTCAAACGCGTCTACATGACCTTCGGCCCCAACAAGATCTGCGGCCAGAATGGAATAGATTCCGACATTGGCACCGATGTCAAGGAATCGATCACCGGGCCGAAGATAGTCATACAAAAAGCACATCTCCCACCAATCGGAGAGGCCATTGAAGTAATACGCGGCACTCATCGAATGACTGTCGCGATAGCCTGGAAGACTCATTCCGTGATATCGAAACGGCAAATCCCGACGGAGCAGATGCTTATAAATCTGCCACCGAGCGAATCGCAGCAATCCTGCAACGCGACCGTTCGCATTGGCCGGATGCTGCCAAACTCTTTCAGCTGTCTTCAGAAACTGATTCAACCGGTTCTCTCTCCCTGTGTGCGGGCTGGCACGCCGCACCAGATTTCATTGGCGGGTACATTTTTGGTCACAACGCTTCCTGCTCCGATCACAGCTCCATTTCCAATCGATACCCCAGGCAGAATTGTGACACCCGCCCCGAGCCAAACGTCATCGCCCAGAGTCACTCCTCGCCGGTCGGTCGCCTGCGGCTGCGTCCGAATTGTCTGCCCGGCACGCATCTGATGATTGGCGGCCACAAGAGTACAATACTGGGAAATCAAACAGTCCCGACCGATCCTGATGGGAGCCTCTCCGGAGGCTCGCAGATTATTAAACTGACCGATCCAGGTGTTCTCTCCCACGGCGATGTCGCCATACCCTGTCACTGAATCTCCGAAACTCAGGACGGTCCCTCGTGAGATTCGCACTTTCGTTGCCGAGAACCGAACTCGATCGTATCCCAGGATAATGGTCTCCCTTTCGATCACAACGCCAGGATGATTCTCCATCACCTGCTGCCGCAGGCGAATTTCGGCAACCAGTTCCTGCAGTCCTTCCAGACATTCTCGATGTCGAAGGCAGGCGAGCGAACGGACAAATTGTTTGATTGAGTCCATCATTAAAAAAGCCACACTTCGCTGGCCAATGACATATTCGATGCCACGGTTTGCTGAAAACACCGCGAAAGAAAATGTTGATGTCTATTTATGTCCGTCGGAGCCACTGCACCTGAGGCTCGCGATTCATCCGAGATATCCGTGAAATCCGTGGTTTGAAATGCTCTTGGTTTTTGACCACGGATCACCCTGAGTTTACGGATCAGAACAGTTCTTTGTCGGTCGAGTGTTCGACAGACCGTCGGAAACAAAGTGATCACAGATTTACGTGTTTCAACCATTTATTGAGGAACAACAGCGACCATAGCTGCTGCCCTTGATTTTTCTGATGCTTGTGAGAAAGCAGGATCAGCTCCAGGGAACCGCGATCAAAATACTTCAACAGCCGACTGTCCGTCCCTGTGAGGTTGTCTCGCAGCTCAGGAAAGAACTGATCGCTGGCCAGCCAACTGCCAATAGGCATCGCAAAACCCATTTTTTTACGATCAAAAAATCCCCGCCCAAAAGTCTGCTCCGCCGCCCACCGCAAGGGAACCTTATTGACATAACCATGCATTGCCGCTTTAGGCGATCGTCCCGATTCCCACGGCCTCACCCGCTGCTTCGCAGGAATCCTGAACGCAAACTCAGCCAGCTCATGATCCAGCAACGGCACCCGAACCTCCAGCCCGTGGCACATACTGGCGATGTCGACCTTGTTCAGATTGTTGTACGGCAGATAGTCGGTAACATCGAGTGTCTGAACCGTATCCAGCAGCGACGTCTCCGTGGTTCGACTAAGGCTTTGAAATCGCTTGCTCAGATACTCGTGCGTTGCGGTGACCACGGACTGATGGTCGGACAGCCACATTTTCTTTCGAGCGTCGGCAGTGAAAATGGCGTTGCGTCCTGTCCACGCATCCATAGGGGTCATTCTTGGCCCCAGCATTCCCAGCCCACGCAGCACGTCGGTGGCAGCCAGCCGCAGCCTCATCGCAGGCTGAAACGTGCGCTGAAATTCGGCCAGCATCCAACCGTAATGAGAATAGCCACCGAAGATTTCATCACCGCCGTCCCCGGACAGCATCACTTTCACATCGCGGGCTGCCGTTTCTGCAACGCGATACGTACAAACAGCAGAGCTGTCGGCAAAGGGCTCCCCGTAGCGTTGCACAAGCAAATCCAGAGTCCCCAGGACATCCAGATCCAGTTGCTGTTCGTGGTACTGAATCGGCAACATGGATGATGACTGCCGCGTGATGGCTCGTTCGTCATAGGCCGCATCGCCAAAACCAATGGTGTAGGCATTCACGGTGCTGGAGGATTGGCGAGACATGGAGGCGACCACCACACTGGAGTCGATCCCGCCCGACAAAAATGCGCCGACCGGCACATCGGCAATCAGATGACAGCGAACAGCATCCGACAGCTTTTCCGCAAGTCCTTCTTTCCATTGTTCCTGGTCCAGTGCCGGATCTGCCTGAAAACGGCATTCCCAGTAACGCACAAAGCGAAGCGGATCGTCCGGACTTTTTAGCAGACAATAGTGACCCGGGGGCAGCTTGAACACATTGCGAAAGATCGACGCGGGAGCCGGGATGTAGCCATAGTACAGATACAGGTCGAGCGATTCCGGCAACACCTCTCGACGATACCCGGCACCCAGGCCAGAAAAGGCTTCAATCTCAGAGGCAAAGGCAAGTCCCTGGTCATACCGGCACAAACAGAGCGGCTTAATCCCAAAGCGGTCGCGGGCCAGAAACAGTTCTCTCCTGTTTCGATCCCAGATCGCAAACGCAAACATTCCCCGAAGTTGCAGCAGACACTCGGTCCCCCAGGCGGCATAGGCCGCCAGAATCACTTCGGTATCACCCGATGTCTGAAACCGAAATCCCTTGTCTTCCAGCTGACCCCGCAGCTCTCGGAAGTTATACAGCTCGCCGTTGTATACGATCGAATAACCAGCCTCATTGTGCATTGGCTGATGGCTGTGGGCGACATCGATAATGGACAGCCTTCGATGGCCAAGTCCCAGGTCGCCATCTTCAAAATATCCCGAGGCGTCGGGACCCCGATGGATCATTTGATCGGTCAAGGCTCGCAATTGCCCGGAGTCGACGGGCCTGCGTTCCCGATTCCATATTCCCGCTATCCCGCACATTGCTGATCCATTTCTCCAGAAAGTGCGTGGATGCGAGAAAGCTCTTCCTGACTGGCCAAGCCTGTATGCAATGGCCACTCTTCCCCGTGTTTCATAATCTCCGGAATACCGAACAGACGACGTTTGGCCTTATAAAAATTGTCCGAACAGGTCGCTGGCAGCCACGAAAACCGTGTGGCCAGACTGTTGCCCTCATCCAGCCGTCGCACAGGTTCCACGGGAACGGGCCGGTCCGGAAATGTCAGTGACTTCTGCAGTGCCGATTCCCATTCGTCAACACATCGGTCCCAGGAAAAATTCCGCGTGACAAATTCATGAGCCTGTCGGGAAATCCTGTGCAAAAGAGACCGGTTCTTCGCGAGCTTTACGATCTGACCGGCACACTCTGTCACGTCGCCGATATTGAACAGGCAGGCCGTCTGGTCATGGAGCAAAAAACCCTCTGCCCCCGAACCAATGAACCGCGATGAAACGGGAACAATTCCATGAGCCATCGCTTCAATCAGCGACAGCCCGAAAGCTTCAGACTGGGAGAACATCACCAGAACGTCCCAGGTCGGATAGTAGTCGCGATGCAGGCGTTCTGATTCAATGAACCCATGAAAAGTTACCGACTCTGATGTGATGGCCTGCTTCAGGGACATCTCGCAAGGCCCACTGCCCACAATGTCCAGATGAAAAGGAAGCCCGGACAACTCAAGAGCACGAACCAGGCCGACAAGATCGAGAACTCGCTTGTCTTCGTTTGTCAGTCGGCCCACATAGGCGATCCGCAGGCGACTCTCGGGTGGCGACGCCGTTCGCAGTGCCCCTCGCTCAATCCCATTCGGCGCATGAAAGACGCGTTCCTTCGGCATTCCGCCCCATTCCAGCAGTCGACAGGTTAACGCTCCAGGATTGATCGAAAGATCGGCAAACGGCTGGAATAACTTTGCATCGGCAATCTGCTGCGGCAGGTTGCCATGAACAGACAGCACGTACCGAACTTTGAGCCCCCCTGCCCGCTTGATTTCACAAATGGCGTCATGTGCATCAATCACAGTAAGTGGCACATAGAAAGCGGGACGCAGTCGCTTGATCAACCGCGACACTTCCCGCACACGAGCTGCCATGGTCAGCACAGAACCATCGACGATGACAGTCTGCAGATCCGGATGCGCTTTCCGATACCCCACGGAGTCATTGGTTGACGGACCATGAACCAGCGCTACTACCGGATCCCATCCACGCCTTTGTAGACCGTCACAAAGCTGATCCAGCCATGTCTGAAGTCCGCCGATCGGACTGCACGTGGGACATACGAACAGAAGACGTCGATTGGTCACTGACATCCTCAAAAAGATGACTGCTTCGGACTGGCTAATTCGGCCACGTACGAACGTGCTCGGATCAACGGATTGCGGCCGGCCAGGAACCAACGTTCCACAGCAACAAAAAATCCAAATCCCACCATGAGACAGACTGTCGGATAGATCAGCATCCGCAGAGCCCAGTCGGTCACGGAATGGGACAATGGCAGATACTCCTCGAGCAAAAACAGGAGAGGCACATGGGTCAGGTAGATGGAATAAGAGATCTTTCCCATCCAGGCAAATACCCGGCTCACAGGGTTCTGCAGAATGAGGGTCTGCGAATTCTGAACACACCAGTTCATCAGGCAGAAAAAGCCAACAGCAGTCATCAGTTCACCAGAAATGCCGACCTGAACCAGGTGACGCGACCATACCTGCATGACGGGATGCACCGCCAGACCTGTCTTTGTCAGGAAACTGAAGACCATACCATTCGCCAGGCAGCCCACGATGATGGTCCCAAGGGCAACGCGAATGGACGAGCACCAGGCTGGTAACCGACTGTTTCCGAAATAAGCGTCCACGGCGAGGGCACCCAGACTCCAGTGCATCCAGTAGCTGAAAGGCCACATGCCCCACATACCGAGACCACCAATGGATTCCACCGACGCCATGGCTGACGAACTGATCCAAAACCGCCAGCTGATCGTCGTAACCGCGGCAACAAGGGCTGCAAAGATGGCGTTTCGCTTTCGGATCAGAAAAAACAACGGGAAGTAAAGCAGATACAACTGCTCCTCCATTCCCAATGACCAGAACGCACCATTTCCAAGGCCCACGGGATACTTTGCGGTCAGGTTATGGACAAGGAAAAGATGGGTCAGCAGGTCGGGGATAAGCGACTGAAACAGATCATTGCTTCGATCATGCAGCCAAAACGCACAGCTCAGACTCAGCACGATGGCCGCAAGGTACGGAGGATAAAGCCGCCAGAAACGCTTCTTCCAGAATTCGACCCAGTTGAGCCGGGTGCTCTGATCCGCTCCCGATTTGGCTTTCTTTATGGCCGCCCGCCGGTGAATACAGAACCCGGAGATCAGCACAAAAAGAGGTACTCCCAAATAGCCCAAGTCCATGGCCAGCGCAGGAAAGAACCATGGATTTTCGCGAAAGCCACCATGGGCATAGTGCGGCGTATGATTCAGGACAACTGCAAGGACAGCAAGTCCACGCAGCACGTCAATGCCCATCAGTCGTTCGGCAGCCAGTTGTTCCGGGGTGCTCAATGAAGCTGATTGTGACGAAACACTTGACATAATTCTTTCAGCGTGGGTCTTGGGCAGGACCCGTCCCATTGCAGTTCTTAACCACTGATCACACAGAGGACACGGATCTTTTCTATCCAATGCGATTCATCCGTGAACTCAGTGGTATCCGTGGTCAAAATCACCCAAAGACAAATCAGTCAAATCGCAATTCTTAACCACTGATCACACAGAGGACACGGATCTTTTCTATCCAATGCGATTCATCCGTGAACTCAGTGATATCCGTGGTCAAAATCACCCAAAGACAAATCAGTCAAATCGCAATTCTTAACCACTGATCACACAGAGGACACGGATCTTTTCTGTCCAATGCGACTCATCCGTGAACTCAGTGATATCCGTGGTCAAAATCACTGCACTGTTCATAAGTCAAATCGCAGTT
>Ga0209702_10007996_pt1 | contig 12591 bp, 15 predicted proteins | sample FRY01_FD_187210 | JGI IMG/M metagenome (GOLD analysis project Ga0209702, IMG submission 187210) | Freshwater microbial communities from Lake Fryxell liftoff mats and glacier meltwater in Antarctica - FRY-01 (SPAdes) (version 2) | ecosystem: Environmental > Aquatic > Freshwater > Ice > Glacier... | reverse complement strand
GCCCCTCAGTGAGGCGGTGATAGGCTCGCATTCGTGTTCCTTTACTTTCGACGGTGAGAAGCACTTGGGCATCGCTGCCTCACGCTTCATATCGTGGGTAAAGTTGCACTGGCGAGTTGAATCCGCGGGGGCTAATGCGCTGCATGTTTTTTGCCGTGCATTGGCGGGGCGGGTCGCACCCCTCTTGGTCACTTTGGGCCGCCCGTGAGTAAGATCGCCCCGCTATTTCTTTCAACCTGAACGGATACTTGGGCGCGAGGCCCGCATGACAAGAATAGGTAGAGGAAAAGTGATGCAGGATACGGTTGGGATAGATGTTTCGAAGGCAACACTGGATGCATATTGGCTGTCTGGGAGGCAGCATCAGGTTTTCAGCAACGATCAGTCCGGGCTAAAGCGACTTCTCCGCTGGATCTTTAAAGCCAAGGCCGCGTTGACGGTTTTTGAGGCGACGGGCGTTTACGACCGACCACTTCAGGCGCAACTGGCTGCACATGGTGTGCCGTTTGCGCGGATTAATCCTAAACAAGCACGTCGTTTTGCTGAAGGCATCGGTCAACTGGCAAAGACAGATAAAGTCGATGCCGCCGTTTTGGCACGCATGGGCTCGCTTCTTGATCTCGAGCCTGAGAAGCCGCGAGCGCAGAGCGCGAATGATCTTAAAGACTTGGCTACGGCTCGGCAGGCTTTGATCAAAGATAGGACCGCCGCAAAAGCACGTGCTCAAACAGCCAGCGTTCCTTTGCTCAAAGCCCAGTTCAGCAAGCGCCTGAAGCAGGTTGAGCGCGATCTCGTGCAAGTCGATGCGGCCATTTTGAGCGTGATTGCACAGGATGAACGCCTTTCGGAAAGCGCAGAAATCCTGACCAGCATCCCTGGGATTGCTACTGTGACTGCCTGCGCGATGCTGACAGAGATGCCCGAACTCGGGACGATCTCAGGCAAGCAGGCGGCATCTCTGGCTGGCTTGGCTCCTATGTCTCGCCAATCTGGAACTTGGCAGGGACGCGAGCACATTCGCGGTGGTCGCGCAGAAATGCGGCGATCCTTATATTTGCCGGCAGTGGTCGCAACACGCTTCAACCCCGACATGAAGGTGAAGTATGACCAGTTGGTTGCATCAGGAAAGTGCAAGAAGCTGGCGATAACCGCGATCATGCGCAAGCTTCTCGTCATGGCAAATTCACTCCTGCGAGATCGCAGAAAATGGGTCGATATCCTTCCTTGATCAATACGGATACTCACGGTTTCCAAAAGGACCGTTGCCGGGCAACGGAGCGGTTCAACGGGGAGGTCTTCTACACCCTCCGCGAGGCGCAGATCCTGATCGAGCGCTGGCAGCACCACTACAACACCGTCGGCCCCATAGCGCCCTCGGCTACCGTCCACCGGCGCCAGAAAGCATGATGCCGATAGACCAAAGGCCCACCATGCATTAACATTCAAACTGGACCACCCGATGGGGGCACTCCACCACCATAGCGGACTTTTTCGACCATTGCGCGAACGCCGTTTCCAATTAACTTTAAGCTTCGAGAGAGCTGATCTTTAGGTTCGCAAACCAGCTGTTCTGCACTAGCACAGCACAAGTCCGCCTTCAGTTTGCAGAAAAGCTATCACCTCCTGAAGACCCAGACCATCGCGAATTTGCGCCATGACATAAGGGCGTGAGCCGCGGGCGGCAGCGGTGTCGGATTTCAGCAGGGCAAGATCGACGCCAACATAGGGAGCGAGGTCGATTTTGTTGACGACGAGCAGGTCGGATCGGGTGACGCCTGGGCCGCGTTTGCGGGGGATGTCTTGGCCCGCGGCGGTGTCAATGATGTAGATCGAAAGGTCCGCGAGTTCAGGCGAAAAGGTCGCGGCGAGGTTGTCGCCACCGCTTTCGATCAAGATCAAGTCGAGGTCGGGGAAAGCTGTGCGTAAGCCCTCGATTGCCGCGAGGTTGATGCTGGCGTCTTCGCGGATCGCGGTATGTGGGCAGCCGCCGGTTTCGACACCACGGATGCGGGCGGCGGGTAGAACTTGGGCACGGGTCAGGTAATCGGCATCCTCGCGCGTGTAGATGTCATTGGTGATCACGGCCATCGAACAGCGTGACGCAAGGGCGCGGCAGAGCTGTTCGGTAAGGCTGGTTTTGCCCGCGCCGACGGGGCCGCCGATGCCGATACGAAGGGGGCCATTTGGGTTGGTCATGTGCGAAATATCCTGACGAGCATGGTTTCGTGACGCATCTGCGCGATGTCGGCGCGTGGCGTTGTGGAGGAGAGGGCAGAAAGCGGTAGCGTAGCGTAGTGCGCCGCATATCTGGCGATTTCGGGGGCCAGTGCGGCGAGGGTTTGCTGCGCTGCAGTTTGACCCAAGGGAACAAAGCGGGTAGCCGCAGCGGTAAGCTGGGTGGCGAGGCCCTGCAGAAAAAGGGCAAGGACATCGGCGGTGGGGATGGCAAGCGGCGCGGTGGCTTGACCCACGGCCACGGCGTAGGGGCGGGGGGGGTGCGGCTTGCCAGTGATAGCGCTGATGGTGGTGGCAAAGGCGCGGCCTTGTTCCATCATCTCGGTCACGCGCTCGGACGACGCGGCGTGGGCGAGGGCGAGATCGCAGAGGGAGTTCAGGTCAGTATTAGCGGCGCGGGCGTGGGCCAGCAAGATTGCATCAGAACGGCCAGAGCCGTGGCCCAGAATAGCGATGATCCATTGGGTAAGGTCGGCGGCGTTGCGAACATCGCCCGCACTGATGGCGTATTCGAGGCCTTGTGAATAGGCAAAAGTGCCAATGGGAAAGGCGGGCGACAGCCATTGGATCAGGCGCAGGCGGTCGGTGGGATCAGCCATGGTTCAGCGCGAAATGGCCAGCGGGGCCGTGGTCATGCCCCATTGTTCTGCCGTGGCCATAGGCACCGCCTTCGGGCGTGAAGGCGGCGATTTTCAGCGTCAGTGTGGCACCGAGTCCGCGCAGCATCGCCTCGATCACCGGATCGCAGCGGATGATCAAGTGATCGGCGGCGATCTGGCAGGGCGTGTGGCGGTTGCCGATGTGCCAGGCAAGGCGCGGCAAATTGCCGGTGATGCAAACCACGGGTTCTTCGGCCGCATGGACGGCCACCGCGCGGCCATCGTCAAGAATAAGCGCGTCGCCGTGGTTCAGCGAGGTGGCTTCGGCCAGATCGACCATAAGGCTGGCACCACTCTCACAGGTCAGGCGCTTGCGGCGCAGGAAGCGTTCGTCATAGGAAAGCGTCACGGTTTCAGTGGTTTGGCCTTTGTGGGCGCGCGAGATTTGGCGGGCAGGGAGCATGGCGGCCTCGGGTGCTGGGGTCAAAACAGGAAATAACGCTGCGCGAGCGGCAGCTCGGTGGCGGGCTGGCAGGTTAGGAGTTCTCCATCTGCGCGGACTTCGTAGGTTTCGGGGTTCACCTCGATCTGGGGTCGGGCGCAATTGAGGATCATATCGGCCTTGCCGATGTTGCGGGTGTTTTGCACGGGCAGAGTGGTCTTTTGCAGGCCAAGTTTGGCGGCGATGCCATCGGCTGCCGCGGCCTGACTGATGAAGGTGACCGAAGTTTGTGCAAGCGCGCGGCCAAGTGTGCCAAACATCGGGCGCGAATACATGGGTTGCACGGGGATTGAGCCGTTGGGGTCGCCCATCTGCGCCACCACGATCATGCCGCCCATCAGCACCATTTCTGGTTTGGCACCGAAAAAGGCGGGCGACCAAAGCACGAGATCGGCACGTTTTCCTTCCGCAATCGAGCCTATATGCGCGGCAACGCCGTGGGCAATCGCGGGGTTGATGGTATATTTGGCGATATAGCGGCGGGCGCGGATATTGTCATTCTCGCCGGTTTCTTCGGCCAAGCGGCCGCGTTGCTGGCGCATTTTATGCGCGGTTTGCCAGGTGCGAATAATCACTTCTCCGATGCGGCCCATGGCTTGGCTGTCAGATGACAGGATCGATAACGCGCCGATGTCGTGCAGGATATCTTCGGCGGCGATAGTTTCGCGCCGGATGCGGCTTTCGGCGAAGGCGACGTCTTCGGGGATGGAGCGGTCGAGATGGTGGCAGACCATCAGCATGTCGAGGTGTTCTTCGACCGTGTTGGTGGTGTAGGGCATCGTCGGGTTGGTCGACGAGGGGATGATGTTGGGCGAGGAGACCACGCGCAGGATATCGGGCGCGTGTCCGCCGCCCGCGCCCTCGGTATGAAAGGCATGGATAGTGCGGCCTTTGATGGCGGCTAAGGTATTCTCAACAAAGCCGGATTCGTTCAACGTGTCAGTGTGGATCATCACCTGTACGTCCAGGTCGTCGGCAACTGAAAGGCAGCAGTCGATCGCGGCAGGAGTGGTGCCCCAGTCTTCGTGCAGTTTGAGGGCGCAGGCCCCGCCGCGAACCATTTCAACGAGGGCGACAGGTTGGCTGGCGTTGCCCTTACCCGAAAGACCAAAATTCATCGGGATACCGTCAAGGGCCTGCAACATGCGGCTGATATGCCATGGGCCGGGGGTGCAGGTGGTGGCAAGCGTGCCATGCGCGGGGCCGGTGCCGCCGCCCAAAAGTGTTGTGACCCCGGAATGCAGCGCGTCTTCGGCCTGTTGTGGGCAAATGAAGTGGATGTGCGCGTCCATACCGCCGGCAGTCAGGAAGCGCCCCTCGCCTGCGATCACTTCGGTGCCGGGGCCGATGATGATATCGACGCCCGATTGCGTGTCGGGGTTGCCCGCCTTTCCGATCTTGTGGATCAGCCCGTCGCGCAGGCCGACGTCGGCCTTGTAGATGCCGGAATGGTCAAGGATTAGCGCGTTGGTGATCACTGTATCGACGGCACCGCCCGCGCGGGGGATCTGGCTTTGTCCCATTCCGTCTCGGATCACCTTGCCGCCGCCGAACTTGACCTCTTCGCCGTAAGTGGTCAGGTCACGCTCCACCTCGATGATAAGGTCGGTATCGCCAAGCCGGATACGGTCGCCGGTGGTCGGGCCATACATCGCGGCATAGTCGGCACGAGGAATTTTCACGGACATCAGAGGCCCCCCATAATATGCCCGTTAAATCCAAAGACGCGGCGCAGCCCGCTATAGGGAATAAGGCGGACCTCGCGCGATTGGCCCGGCTCGAACCGAACGGCTGTGCCTGCGGCGATGTCAAGGCGCATGCCGCGAGCGGCTTCGCGGTCAAAGGCGAGGCCGGGATTGGTTTCGGCAAAATGGTAGTGGGATCCCACCTGAACTGGACGGTCGCCGGTGTTGGCGACCATCAAGACTGTCGAGGGTTGGCCTGCGTTGATCTCGATCTGGCCTGCGGCGGGGAGGATTTCACCGGGAATCATGGGATTTCCTTATGCGAAAACAAGGGCGAGGCCCGCGACGGTGGTTGCGGATCCAAGGACGCGGGCGAGGCGGAAATTCAGCGAGAGGCCAAGGGCGAGACCGAGGCCGTGCAGGCAGGCGGTCGCCGCCAGCATAGCGGCCCCGAACACCAGACCGTTGCCCACCATCTCGGTGCCATGGGCGGCTCCATGCGCCAGACCGAACAGCGCCACCATGGGCAGCGCCAATGCCAGCGGCGCCCGCAGGGCCAGCGCCACCGCCGCGCCCAGCAAGATCACCGAGGCTAGGATGGCAGGTTCAACAGCCGCAGCCAGAACCCCCAGCCCAAGGGTCATCGCAAAAGCCCCACCCAGCGCCATCGCGGTCAGGAAGGTTGCAGGCAGCGCCCAACGGGCTTTTCCGCCCAGAATTGCCGCCCAAAGCCCGACACCAAGCATGGCCAACAGGTGATCGGCCCCGGTGAAGGGATGGCCGAAACCCGCCAGCAGGCCGGTGGCATGGCCGGGATGGGCCAGCGCCACAGAGGGGATCAACAGCAGTGTTGCAGTGGGAATGATGCGTTTCATATCAGCCTCTTAACGAATGGGATGATGAACAGTCACCAGTTTGGTGCCATCGGGGAAGGTGGCTTCGACCTGGACGGAGTGGATCATCGAGGGGATGCCATCCATACATTGAGCGGCGGTGATCACATGCGCGCCTGCCTGCATGAGGTCGGCGACCGTGCGGCCATCGCGGGCGCCCTCAACGACGAAATCGGTAATCAGGGCGACCGCCTCGGGGTGGTTGAGCTTGACGCCGCGTGCAAGGCGAGCACGCGCAACCATCGCAGCAACCGAGATCAGCAGTTTTTCACGCTCGCGCGGGGTGAGGTTCATCGGTCGCTCCTATAATTGCCAGACGCGGGGAAGCGGGCCTTGGCGTAGGGCGGCAAGGGCCATGGCAAGTTGCTGTTTCAGCGGCCAACTGTCGCGGGCCAGAATGCGGGCGATGCACTTGCCATCCCAACCAGTCGCGGCGGAGTGGCAATCTGGATGCACGAGTGCGGCGCGCAGGGTGGGCAAAGCGTGTTCGGCATGGGGTGCGATCAGAGCAACGGTTGCAAAAGCGCGGGCATCGCCCAGCAGGGCAGCGTCGGGACTGCGCAGGACATCGGCGTCGATGACATAGGTTTCGGCCCAGATGGGGCGGCGATCGCGGGTGACCATGCGGCGATCGGTCAGCCGCGCGCGATTCAGGGTTTCGCCCATGGCGTGGCGGCCCAGCACCACGGTTTCCGCCAGCAGGCAGCTTGCATCGCCTGCCAGATTGATCGTGGTGGCGCGGTGCAGGTGGCTGTCTTCAAACAGGATGGTTTCCTGCGGCAGCCAATCCAGTCGCGCGCCCGTGGCAACGGCGGCTGTGACTTCAGCAATGGCTGCGGCGCCGCGGGTCGCATAAGCGCGCTCGGCAGTTTGGGTGGTGGCGTTGATCTGGCATCCCGCTGCTATTTCGAGGTGATAGCCAAGCCGGTCGCCGTCAGTCAGCCCGCCAGAGGTGTTCAGAAACACAACTTCGGGTGGGCCGGAAACTCTCGGCAAAAAAGCTTTGGCCGAGCCCTGCTGCGCCAAATCTGCCAAACGATTACCCGCCGCAAAAGCGACATGCGCCCGGCCAAGCGCGCGCTGCATCGGGAAATCAGTCGAGATGGTGCGCATACAAGGCTCCTTGCGAGCCAGATATGCAGTGCCAGTTGGCAAGCGGAACAGGAGCCAGCGATCTGGCGGCTTGCGGCCGCGGTGCCAGCGGGTGTTCGCATGAAAATGGGGCGACTTGACTTAGAAATGAGCAGATTCGGGATATATGCGACTTTTTACTCTGAGATTTTCTTACACAAGCCAGGGGCATGAGGCGTGCATCGGGGCTGTTGGCCAAGAGATCTTGGTGTGATCTGGCGGAGGCTAGCGGCGATCACGGTGTCGAGGCAGTTGGTGCCATGGGTGTCGATGGCCGACATCAGATCGTCGGTCGAGGTATTGCCAATCGCCGAACAGAAGGTCGTGCCCTGAAACAGGATCGAATGGCGGCAGCCCGAGATCCGCAGGCCCTGCACCGAACAGGCGGTGGAGTAATAGAGCGTGGCGCCGTAGCCCTCGCCCGAGCCCGAGCCAGCTGCCCCGTCGATCAACCCGCTGAGCGCGTGGCAATCATGGCTGTTGGACAGCCGGATGCCCGTCTGCGCGCGGCCCACATCAAACTAATACCGCAAACACCGGATTGATATTGGTCTGGCAATCTCTTTGCGCCTATGCTGATGCCAAGGGTTGCGCGAAACTGTGCGCGCCGACCGCCAAACGCTAGGGAGCACGACAATGGCCAACACTTTGCGCGCTTTTGCCAGAACGGTTTTGCTGCTGGTGATCGTGGCGGCGCTGCTCGGCCTTGCACCCACCGCGCAAGCGCAGGTCGGCCTGTTAGACCGTGGCTGGACGTTGCAACCGGGGGCATCCACGCTGAGGTTCCAGTCGGTCAAAAATGTGTCGGTTGTGGAATCCAGCGGATTTGCCAGCTTTTCGGGGCAGATCGACCCGCAAGGCGCGGCAGAGGTTCGGGTGCTGCTCGATTCCGTCGATACCAAGATCGACCTGCGCAACGTGCGGATGCGGTTCCTGTTTTTCGAAACCTTTCAGTTTCCCGAAGCGGTGATCATCACCCGGCTGGACCCTGCGATGCTGGCCGATCTACCCTCCGTCCGGCGCAAGACGATGATTCTGCCGATCACCCTTTCGTTGCATGGGGTTACCGGCACTCTGGCCGCCGAAGTTGTGGTGACGCTGTTGGGCGATGACATGGTGGCGGTGTCGTCGGGCACGCCGGTGTCGATCAAGGCGGCCGATTTCGCGCTGGAAGGCGGGATAGCAAAGCTGGAGGAGGCCGCAGGCGTTAGCATAGTGCCGACGGCCACGGTGACGTTTGACTTCATCTTTGCGCGCAACGCGGCGGCAGGCACCCCGCCCCCGGCAGCCCCCGCCGCCCCGGCACAGGCCGCGCTGGAGGCCGAAAGCCTTGATCTGGCCGCGTGCAAGGGCCGGTTCGAAATCCTTTCCAGGTCGGGCAACATCTATTTCAGCGCAGGCAGCGCGCGGCTGGACCTGCGCAGCGCGCCGCTGCTCGACAGCCTGGTCGACATAATCTCCCGCTGCCCCGGGTTGCGGATCGAGGTATCGGGCCATACCGATTCCGATGGCAGCGCCGCTGCGAACCAGCGCCTGTCCCAAGCGCGGGCCCGGTCGGTCGGCGAATACATCCGGGCCAAGGGCATTGCGGGCGATCGTCTGGTGATCGTCGGCCAAGGCGAGGACCGCCCGGTTGTGGCCAACGACACCGCAGAAAGCAAAGCCCGCAACCGGCGGATCGAATTTGCGGTGGTCGATGGCTGATCGGGTCAATATCATGTTTCGGGCGCTGTTGGCGTTTGCACTGGTTATGGCGGGAGCCATTTCGCGGGCGGATGCGGAACCGCGTATCGCGCTGATCGTCGGCAACGGGGCCTATGGGTCGGTGGCCCCACTGGACAACCCGGTCAACGATGCGCGGCTGATGGCGCAAACGCTGGCGGCCAAGGGGTTTGCCGTGACGCTGCTGATCGATGTGGATCAGGTCACGATGAACCGCGCAATCGGCCAGTTCGGCCGCGACCTGCGCAACGCGGGTGCCGATGCAACGGGGCTGTTTTACTACGCCGGGCATGGGGTGCAGTCGTTTGGCAACAACTACCTGCTGCCGGTCGATGCGCAACTTACTGACGCCGCCGATGTCGGCCTTGTCGCGGTGCAGGCGGAATCTGTGCTGCGCCAGATGTTTTCGGCCCGCAACAAGACCAATATCGTGATCCTCGACGCCTGTCGCAACAACCCGTTCGAAGACATCCCCGACATGGACGACAACGGCCTCGCGGAAATGAAGGCCCCGACGGGCACGTTTCTGGCCTATTCCACCGCACCCGGCGCGGTGGCGCTGGACGGAGCCGACGCCAACAGCCCATTCACCAAGGCGCTGGTCCAGCAAATCGAGGTGCCCGGCCAGCCCATAGAACAGGTCTTCAAGGCCACCCGCGTTGCGGTATTGGAGGCCACGGGCAACGCACAGACCCCGTGGGACACGTCATCCTTGACCAGCGCCTTCTATTTCGTGCCGCCCGCCCCGGTATCGTCCGATGCGGCAGCCGCGCAATCGCTGTGGGCGTCGGTCCAGGCAACGCGCGACCCGTTGCAGGTCATGCTGTATCTGCGCGCCTATCCCGATAGCCCCTTCCTCGACGAAGCGCGCGCCTTTCTGAACGAGGTGTTGGCCCCGGAACTGCAACCCAAGCGCCCGCCGCCGCCCATGGTACTGGCGCCGGTGGCACCCCAGGGCGCCGACCCGCGCGAGGTGGAGTTGATCAGCAAGGCGCAGGCCACCGGCAGCGCCAGCGATTATCAGGGCTATCTGGAGGCGTTTCCCCAGGGCACCTACAGCGAACTCGCCCGAATGGAACTGGCCTCACTGGCCGAAAAACCGCCAGCCCCGGCTGCCTCGCCCCCGGCACCAACCGCGGCCCCCCCGCTGATTGCGCGCCTGACCTATTCCACGCCGTTGACCACCGGAGACCCGGAAACCATCGGCCGCAGCATCGAGGAACTGGCCAAAGGGACGCCAATTTATCCACCGATCGAGGGGATTCCCGATGCAATGTGGAAGGGTCAGGCCTGCAGCGCCTGCCACACCTGGACCCGGGCTGCGCTGTGCGACCAAAGCAAGACCTATCTTGCCAACGGCGGAACGCTCGCTGGCCAAGCAGCACCCCTACGGCCACGGCTTCAAGCAGAACCTTCGGGCCTGGGCGCAGGGGGACTGCGAATAGCGGTAGAAGCATCCACAAGCTTGCAAGACACCTTGCGCAGGGACCGACCGGAACGGCTTGCTTTGCCGCGGCCAGCGTTGCGGCGGACACCGGCCCCCGCTGCCCCGAGGCTAGAACGTGGCAGGCCCGTCGCCTGGCGCGTTGCGAAATGCGCCGATGAAAAATCCGTCGACCCCGCCCTTGTCGGCCCAATGGTCGGGGCGAATGCGCAAGCCGCCGCCGCGCATCCCAGGGACCGGGCCAACCGGCCACCGCCTTGTGATCGCGCGAAAGGTCGGGATGCCGTTCCAGCGCGGCGGCGAAGTGTTCCTCGCCTTCGGCCGGCAACAGTGAACAGGTGCAATACACCAGCCGCCCCCCCGGCTTCAGCATCGCCATCGCCCGGTCGATCAGCGTTGATTGGAGTGCACCCAGCCCCGGCACATAAGCTTCCGCCGTCGCGGCCCCCCGCGCTCTGCGACCAGCCCTTGGCAATCCGGCGCACGGCGTCATAGCCGCCCTCGTATCCTAGCCCGCGCCGTCGGGGTTTTATTCCTCGGACCGGTGGCGGAACGCCTCTCCACCTCGAAGATCCGGATCAGCGTCAGCCGTTCGCGCGATGACTGTAAGCCTCCGGCGGGGGCCGTCTTGAGTGGATTTCTCTCGTTGGGCTATCGAGTGTCCTTATGGACGCACACGAAGACACCCCCCGCATTCAGATTTTGTCGGTTTCCGATACGGGTCGCCGTCGGCGGTGGACGGATGACGAGAAGGTCCGGATCGTCGAAGAAGGCCATCGCGATGGTGTGACGCTTGCCAAGGTGGCGCGTCGGCATGAGATTTCGCGGGCGATGCTTTACGATTGGCGGTATCGGCACAAACTTGGACTACTTGGCGTCCCGGCGCCTTTCATGCGCCTGATGCCGATGGATATTGGCACAGGGCCTGCTGTCGTGGCACCCCCCTCAGCGCAACCACTGGCCGCGATGTTTGCGCATTCCATAGAAGTTGGGCACGTATTCCACGCGATCGTGGGCACTCATTCCACGGCATCGTGGGCAGCCATTCCACGCGAAGGTGGGCAGGTTTGACCGACGGTTTCATGGAGTCAGGCTTGTGCTGACAGGTCAAGGGTTGAGTTGCGGGCAGCGACTTTTCGCATGCTTTCTCCTGTAAGTTTGAGCCTGTGGGCGTTGTGAACGAGGCGGTCGAGGATGGCGTCAGCGAGGGTCGGATCGCCGATGGCTTCGTGCCAATGCTCGACGGGGAGTTGACTTGTGACGATGGTGGAAGCGCGACCGTGGCGGTCTTCGAGGATTTCCAAGAGGTCACGGCGCTCTGGGGCGGTGAGGACGGCCAGGCCCCAATCGTCTATGATCAGCACATCCATCCGGGCGATGGTCTTTAGGATGCGTTCGTGGCGGCCGTCTCCGCGGGCCAGAGCAAGGGCTTCGAACATCCGTGGGGAACGCTGGTAGAGGACGGGCCTCCCATCCCGGCAAGCCTTGTGCCCAAGTGCGCAGGCGATCCAGCTTTTACCAAGGCCAGTGGGACCAGTTATCAGCAGGTTCTCATGCCGGGCGATCCAGCCGCCATCGGCAAGATGCGCCATGACACTGCGGTCAAGGCCGCGCGGCGTGCGCAGGTCCAGATCCTCGACGCTGGCCGTCTGACGTAGGGCTGCGCACTTAAGCCGTGCCGCCAGTTTCTTGGTGTCGCGTTCAGCGGCCTCGCGGTCGACCAGGAGGCCGAGGCGCTCTTCGAACGAGAGGGTGTCGAAGGCGGTCGACCTGCGCTGTTCTTCAAGCGCCGATGCAATGCCAGTCAGGCCGAGGGCCAGCAGTCGGTCGTAGGTGGGATGGGTCAGCATTTTGGTCCTTTCTCAGTGGTAATAGCCGCCACCACGAATGTTGGCGTGTTGGAGGGGGGCGGCATCTTCGGAACCTTCCAGGAAGGCCCGGTCGAGGCCGGTCTTGAGGATCGAACGGATGGACGTCACGGTGCGGGCGCGGATAGTGACACCTCGCTGGCAGGCTGCGTCGACACGTTCGGTTCCATAGGTTTTGACCAAGGCCAGCACGCCCAGACAGGTGCGGAAGCCCTGTTCCGGGTGGGGGCGATCGGCCATGACCATCTCGCAGAAGGCAGCCACCGCAGGGCCCGTCTTGGTTGCCTGCGCCAACATTCTGGCTGGGGTCCATTCAGCAAAGCGGCGATGTGCAGAGGGCATGTGGTCGGCCACGGTCACGTGGTTGCGCCGCCCCGGAGTGCGGACATGACTCGCAACCCTCTGGCCACGATGGAATATCTCGACCGTCTGGCCGCTTGTGCGAACATCGACCTCTTGTTTGATCAGGGCGAAGGGGACGGAATACCATGAGCTGTCGACCTCAACGTGAT
>Ga0209702_10007995_pt1 | contig 12592 bp, 7 predicted proteins | sample FRY01_FD_187210 | JGI IMG/M metagenome (GOLD analysis project Ga0209702, IMG submission 187210) | Freshwater microbial communities from Lake Fryxell liftoff mats and glacier meltwater in Antarctica - FRY-01 (SPAdes) (version 2) | ecosystem: Environmental > Aquatic > Freshwater > Ice > Glacier... | reverse complement strand
CCCGTTCGCCACTCTCGAGTATTGCTACTCTACCGTTCGACTTGCATGTGTAAGGCATGCCGCCAGCGTTCAATCTGAGCCAGGATCAAACTCTTTAGTTTAATCACTGCAATATTTCAACTCCACACATCCAACCGAAGTCAGTTGCATGAAGAAAACTCATAAAAACGGAATTGATGTGAGCTCAATAAATTGAGCTTACCTTTTCTATCTCTATGAGCGTTTAAAGTCAAAAGACTTGACTAGCCAGCATCAAGTTAATGACACTAGTTTCGTCTGGCAATCGCCTTCAAACGCCCATACTTATCGGCTGTAAATTTTTAATGATCCTGACTACTCGCAAGCGGCATTTTCCGCCCTTGCTTTTGTCGTTGACTGTAATCAGTCGAGCCTTCAATTATATACCAGTTTTTTAATCCTAGTCAACTCAAAGGTTTTACTAACTTCGCTTGACCCGTCGACTCTTTCGAGTTTTTCTTGGGGTTCTGCTGTTTCAGTAGAGCCTCAAATTCTATACCGGTTTTTTATCACCAGTCAAAGTTTTTTTGACTTTTTTCTGCCGTCTGACTGCGGAGCATCCAGAACTTTCGTTTTTAGCAGAGCCTTGAATTCTATACCGGTTTTTTACGTCTGGTCAATTATTTCAAGGTTTTTTCTGCTTATTTGCTTGCCACTCACAAAGCGGGTCATCAAGCGGGCAATTAACTTGCCATTTTCAGCAGCGCCTTTGACTATAGCACGCAATATTCTCGTTTCCCCGAGCTACACCAATCAACCAGCAAATAACCAGAAGTTCCCAAGTGCTTCACAGCACTAGCGGCAGAGAGCGCAGACGCTTGCCCGTCAAGGCAAACAGCACATTGGCTACCGCGGGTGTCAGAGGTGGCACGGCCAGCTCACCGTCATGCGCCGACAGGCCAGCCGAATGTGAAACCACACCGTCTTTCACGCCCAGGTCAGCCACGGGCAGCCACCATTGCAAAGACGCAGCCCCCAGCGATGAGTCCACGTTTGCGCCTTTGAAACCAGCCGCAGGAATGCTCACTATAGCCAGCAATCAAGGCAAATAAAAGATCCATAAAACGCGGCCCTCCACCATCCGAAACGTCACACCCGGATAATCCCTAGCCTATATGGCACTTATTACCCTTCTTGACGCTCAACTCGCTTTTGGGCACGTCGCCCTGCTGAACCACGCAGATTTTTCCCTTGAGACCAACCAGCGCATAGGCCTGATTGGCCGCAACGGCACCGGCAAATCGTCGCTGCTAAAAATTTTGGCGGGCATTGAAAAGCCTGACGACGGCACGCTGCAATTGCAGCAAAACCTGCGCATCGCCTACGTGCCGCAAGAACCAAGCCTCGACCCGCACGCCACCGTCTTCATCGCCGTCAGTGCAGGCTTGGCACGCACAAGGCATGTTGTCGAGATGTACCTCGCCGCAGACGAGAACACCGATCTCGATGCCCTGCAATCCGAAATCGAAGCGCTCGACGGCTGGGCCTGGGAGCAGCGCGTTGAAGAAACTCTGCACCGCCTGCACCTTGATAAAGATGCCATCGTCGGCTCGCTCTCGGGCGGCACCAAAAAGCGCGTGGCACTGGCGCAGGCGCTGGTCGCCAAACCCGATGTATTGCTGCTGGATGAACCGACCAATCATCTTGATCTCGACTCGATTGCCTGGCTTGAAGACCTGCTGGTCAACTTCAACGGCTCCATCATCACCATCACCCACGACCGCGCGTTTTTAGACCGGGTTGCCACCATGATCGTCGAGCTCGATCGCGGCAAGCTGCTCAGTTACCCCGGCAACTTTGCGCAATACTTGGTGCAAAAAGAAGAGCAGATGGCGCAAGAGGCCGTGATCTTTGCCAAGGCCGACAAGCTGCTGGCGCAGGAAGAGGTGTGGATCCGCAAAGGCGTTGAAGCGCGCCGTACCCGCAGCGTGGCCCGCATTGGCCGACTTGAGGTGCTGCGTGACAACCGCGCGGCCCGGCGTGATGCGGTAGGCCGTGTCAACCTCGACGTATCGAGTGGCGAGAAAAGCGGCAAGATCGTCGCCGAGCTGACTAATGTGTCAAAAAGCTTTGGCCACCCTGGCCTTGAGAAAATCATCGTCAGCAAATTCACCGGCACACTGCTGCGCGGCGACAAGGTTGGCCTACTCGGACCGAACGGTGCTGGCAAGACCACGCTGCTCAAACTCATCCTCGGCGAGCTGCAACCCGACATCACCACACCGCCCGGCAAAATCCGCCAGGGTGCCAACCTACAGGTCGCCTACTTCGACCAGATGCGTGACAGCCTGGATCTCGATGCCACACTCGAAGACTTCATCAGTCCCGGCAGCGAGTGGGTTGAAATCAACGGCCAAAAAAAGCACGTCAAGAGTTATCTGACCGACTTTTTGTTCTCACCCCAGCGCGCCAACTCCCCGGTGCGCACGCTGTCGGGCGGCGAGCGCAACCGCCTCCTGCTGGCGCGCCTGTTCGCCCGCCCCGCCAACGTGCTGGTGCTGGACGAACCGACCAACGACCTCGACATCGACACACTCGAGTTGCTCGAAGACCTGCTGCAAAACTACGAAGGTACCGTTTTTTTAGTCAGCCACGACAGGCGTTTTCTCGACAACGTCGTCACCAGCACCATCGCCTATGAAGGCACGCCGGACAAACCCGGCTTCTGGCGCGAATACGAAGGCGGCGTGACCGACTGGATCACCCAGTCCAAGCGCGCAGCGCAAATCACGGGCAGTGCCAAAACACCTACGCCCGCCACGGTTAAAGCCACGGTTAAAAATACAGCCAACACCAGCAAAACTACAGATGCATCGGCAGCCAAAAAGAAACTCAGCTACAAAGACCAGCGTGAGCTAGACGGCCTGCCCGCACTCATCCAGCAACTTGAGTCACAGCAAAAAGCGATTGAGCAGGAACTGTTTGACGGCACCCTCTACAGCACGAACGCCAAGCGTGCAGCCGAGCTGACGGCGCGCAACAGCAAGATTGATGAGGAGTTGATGGCGGCTTTGCAGCGGTGGGAGGTTTTGGGTGCCTAAACAGCACCAATGCGTCCCTGCGCTTAAGAAACACCTCTTTGAGCGTGGACTTGTTCAGCGTTTCCTTAGATGCGATAGCCCTGGGGGGATGGTCAGTCGAACCTGTGGGGTCGCGATCAACAAGCCGACGATGGTAATTTTCAGCGGCACCCCGATGAGGCGCCACAGCGTCGCACCCCCCAACAGAATCAGAGCGAACGCATTATGACTGGTATCGATCAATTGCATGAGAGCGATAGAAAACCGAGGGATGAAAAATTTTCTGCAATGAGGTTCGCGCAAAAAACCTGCCGGTATACGTTGTCAGGCGACCTTGAGCACGCTGTCGTCCAGATGCGTCTCGAACAGTAGCCGTTCCTTGCCGGTCAACAGCAGGAAATGCTTGCCGCTGCAGCGCGCCAGCAGCGACATACCCAGTCGCTCTGCCACCATGTGACCCATCTGCGTGGTGCCCGAGCGAGACAGCAGGAACGGAATACCCATCTGCCCGCCTTTGATCACCATTTCGGAGGTCAGGCGGCCGGTCGAGTAGAAAATCTTGTCGTCTCCACTTATCCTGTCGAGCCACATCCTGCCGGCAATTGCGTCCACCGCGTTGTGGCGACCCACGTCTTCAATAAAATAAACCAGCTCTCCATGCGCAGAAAACAATGCGCAGCCATGAACCGAGCCGGTCTGTTTGTAAGTCGACTGCTGGGTACGGATCGTGTCGACGATTTTATACACCACCGATTGCTGTAGACGCGCATCCGGCGACAGCACGATGGAATCGACCTCATCCATCAAACCACCAAACACCGAACCCTGCCCGCAACCGGTAGTGACCACCTTCTTGGACGTGCGCTCTTCAATATCCGCAATGCCGTGATGGGTCGTCACAGCGACTGCATCCACTTCCCAATCGACTTGCACTGAGGCAATATCTTCAATCGATTTAACCAGCCGCTGGTTGCGCAGATAACCCAGCGTAAGCGCTTCAGGAGCACCGCCAAGTGTCATCAAGGTCACCAGTTCGCGCTTATCGACATACACCGTCAGTGGCCGTTCTGCAGGAATGAAAATCGTTGACACCCGACCACGCTCATCGACTGCTTCGACCTCTTGCGTCAAGTTGGCAGAGGCGTTAGATAGAATCGGCTGATAGTTCATCGCTGACAGTGTATGGTTTTTTTGTCGGCCTGGAGTTATTGGGGTCAGACACCAATTTCGCAGCGGTGCGAAGCACCGCCCCCGGAGGGCGAGCCGAAGGCTCGGCGAATTTGGGCTCTGACCCCAAAAACTCTACGTGCCATAGCCCACCGCCCCGGCAGGCTCGCCGCCGCGCCGGATCGCGACGGCGCAGTACTTGAACTCGGGGATTTTTCCGAACGGGTCCAATGCGGCATTGGTCATCAGGTTGGCCGCTGCCTCGTAATAAGCAAAGGGGATGAACACGGCGCCTTGAGGCGTACCGTCGTCCCGGCGCACATGAATGGCGACCTGGCCCCGGCGGGATTGCACCATGATCACGTCGCCCTCCTGCACACCCAGCGCCACCAGGTCAGCACCGCACATCGACGCGGTAGCCATGGGCTCAATCGCATCTAGCACATTGGCACGGCGCGTCATGCTGCCGGTGTGCCAGTGCTCCAGCTGCCGCCCGGTAATCAGCACAAATGGGTAATCCGCATCGGGCCGCTCATTGGCCGGAATGATGTCGGCCGGCACCAGCTTCACACGGCCGTCTTCAGTATCGAAGCGGTCGATGAACACCGTGGGCGCGCCGGGATCTTCAGCACTCAGGCAAGGGTAGGTCACGCTCGATTCGCGCGCCAGCCGCTCCCAAGTGATACCCGCAATGGCGCTGTGCATGGCACGCCGCATTTCGTCGTACACAGCGGCAGTCATCGCCCCCACGCTTGCCACTTCGTGTGCTGCGCTGCCCCCCGAGGGGGCCGTGCCTTGCTTGGGGCGGCCCGGCGCGGCGGCGCCATAGTCCCAATCTAGGCCCATGTATCTTGCAATCTGCTGAATGATCCACAAATCAGGCTTGGCCTGACCCGGCGGATCAATCGCCTGCTGGCCCAGTTGCACCATCCGGTCGGTGTTGGTCACGGTGCCGGTTTTTTCCGGCCACGAAGTGGCAGGCAGCACCACATCGGCCAGCCAGGCGGTTTCGGTCATGAAAATGTCCTGCACCACCAGATGTTCCAGACTCGCCAGCGCGTGGCGCGCATGGTTCAGGTCTGGGTCGCTCATGGCCGGGTTCTCGCCCATGATGTACATGCCGCGAATCTTGTGCGGGTCGCTCTCGGGTGCCAGTATCTTGTGCATGATCTCGACCACGGTGTAGCCGGGCTGGTCATCCAGCTTTGTATCCCAGAAGTCTTCAAACCAGGCATGCGCCGATTGATCCGTCACGCGTTGGTAGTTGGGGAACATCATCGGGATCAGGCCGGCGTCGCTGGCGCCCTGCACGTTGTTTTGACCACGCAGAGGATGCAGGCCAGAGCCGGGTTTGCCGATTTGCCCCGTCACCGTGGCCAAAGCAATCAAGCAGCGCGCGTTGTCGGTGCCATGCACGTGCTGGCTAATGCCCATGCCCCACAAAATCATTGCGCCTTTGGCTTTGGCAAATTCACGCGCCACTTCGCGCAGGGTGTGCGCAGGTATGCCGCAAATCGGTGCCATGGCCTCGGGGCTGTAGCCCTTGACGTTTTCTTTCAGGGCTTCGTAGTTGCTCACGCGTTGGCTGATGAACGCCTGGTCGGCCAGACCTTCGTCAATCACAGTATGAATCAGCGCATTAAGCATGGCCACATCGGTGTCGGCCTTGAACTGCAGCGTGCGCCAGGCATGCTTGCCGATGTCGGTGATACGAGGGTCCGCCAGCACAATTTTTGCGCCGTTCTTCGCGGCATTTTTCATCCAGGTGGCGGCCACCGGATGGTTGGCTGTCGGATTGGCACCGATCACGAAGATCATGTCGGAATGCGCCACGTCATTGACCTGGTTGCTGACTGCAGCGGAACCCACACCTTCGAGCAGCGCCGCCACGCTGGAGGCATGGCACAGCCGCGTGCAATGGTCTACATTGTTGGAGCCAAAGCCGGTACGCACCAGCTTCTGGAACAGGTAGGCCTCTTCATTGCTGCCCTTGGCGGAACCAAAGCCCGCGAGTGCTTTTTTGCCGTGCGTATCACGCAGGCCTTTGAGCTTGCCCGATGTCAGCGCCAGCGCTTCTTCCCAACTCGCTTCACGAAACACCTCCGACCAGTCGGCGGTATTGCGGTTGAGTCTCTGTAGGGCTTCGGGATCTTTGGTCACACCGGCCTTGCGGATCAGCGGCATGGTCAGGCGCTGCGGACTGTGTGCATAGTCAAAACCAAAGCGGCCCTTGACGCACAGCCGTGAATGGTTGGCCGGGCCATCACGCCCGTCGACACTCACAATTTTGTTGTCCTTGACGTTGTACGTCAGCAGACAGCCGACTCCGCAGAAGGGACAGACCGAATCAACCTTTTTGTCCACCGTCTGCGAGCCGATCTGGGTTTTTGGCATCAGTGCTCCCGTAGGGCAAGCCTGAACACATTCGCCACAGGCCACGCAGGTGCTGTCGCCCATCGGATCGTCCAAATCGAACACGATTTTTGCCTCGGCTCCGCGAAATGCGAAACCGATCACGTCATTGACCTGCACTTCACGGCAAGCACGCAAGCAGAGGTTGCACTGGATGCAGGTGTCGAGGTTCACGGCCATGGCGGGATGTGAAATATCCGCTTTAGGCTGATCTCGGCGCAGCGCCCTCAACTCGGGACGCACCTTGACATTCATACGTGAAGCCCAGTGACTCAACCCGCCATGCTGGCCCACATCGGTTGCAGTCCTGCTCGCTGTAGTGCTTTCAGCAGCAACGCCAGCGTCGTTCCATTTGTAGCCCTTGTCAGGCATATCCGACAGCAGTATCTCCAGCACCATCTTCTGACTTTTGACGGCGCGTTCGCTGCTGGCCTGCACGTCCATGCCTGCCGTGGCGCTGCGGCAGCAACTCGGCGCCAGGGTGCGTTCCCCTTTGATTTCGACCACGCAGGCGCGGCAGTTGCCGTCAGCGCGCAAGCCGTCCTTGTAGCAAAGATGGGGAATGTCTATGCCGTGGCGCTTGGCTGCCTTGAAGATGGTCTCGCCATCGTAGGCGTGTATGCTTCTGCCATCGAGTGTGAATGCTATGGTTTGCGGCGTGACTTCTGCCAGCGTGACGGGGGCGTTCATACCGGACCTCCAATTTCGTGCGGAAAATATTTCTGAACGCTGCGAATCGGGTTGGGTGCGGCTTGCCCGAGCCCGCAAATCGAAGCATCCACCATGACCTGGTTCAGGTCTTCGAGCGTTACGTTGTCCCAGCGTTCGGCCTGCATCAGTCTGGCAGCCTTGGCCGTCCCGACGCGGCAAGGCGTGCACTGCCCGCAACTTTCGTGTTCAAAGAACTTCATCATGTTGAGCGCCGCGTCGCGCGCCCGGTCGTGTTGGCCCAGGATGATGACAGCAGCGGAGCCGATGAAACAACCGTAGGGTTGCAAGGTGTCAAAGTCCAGCGGAATGTTGGCCATGGAAGCAGGCAGTATGCCGCCCGATGCACCACCCGGCAGGTAGGCGTAAAGCTCGTGCCCGTCGGCCATACCGCCGCAATACTCGTCAATCAGCTCCTGCACCGTGATGCCGGCCGGCGCGAGTTTGACACCGGGCTGCTTAACGCGGCCACTGACGCTGAAACTGCGCAGCCCCTTGCGGCCATTGCGGCCAAAGCTGCTGAACCACTGCGGGCCTTTTTCCACCAAGTCGCGCACCCAGTAAAGCGTCTCGAAGTTATGCTCCAGCGTGGGCCGCCCAAACAGGCCCACCTGGGCGATGTAAGGTGGACGTAAACGCGGCATGCCGCGCTTGCCTTCAATGCTTTCGATCATCGCCGACTCTTCGCCGCAGATATAGGCGCCAGCACCGCGCCGCAGTTCAATCAAGGGCAGCGGGCAGGGCGGATCCGCTTGCAGCTCGGCAATTGCGGTTTCAAGAATAGCGCGGCAGCCGTGGTATTCATCGCGCAGGTAGATGTAGCAGGCGTTAATGCCGACCACTGTCGCGGCCACCAGCATGCCCTCAAGAAAGCGGTGCGGATCACGCTCAAGATAAACACGGTCCTTGAAGGTGCCGGGCTCGCCTTCGTCAATATTCACCGCCATCAAGCGGGGGGCCGGCTGGTCTCGCACAATGCGCCACTTGCGTCCCACCGGAAATCCGGCTCCACCCAAGCCGCGCAGGCCGGAGTCTTCCATGACCTTGATGATGCGCTCAACATCGTCAGGGCCATGCGCAGCATCTGCCACGGCGGCAGCCAACGCATAGCCGCCGTGGGCGCGGTAGGTGGCATAACCTGTGTAGCCTGATTCAGTAGCTTCGAACCCACCCGTCACACTTTTCTCCGCAAAATCAGACGCAATGAAGTTCATGGTGTCATGCGGCGACACATCTTGGACAGAAGCACTATTGACAGCCGTAACCACGGCATCAAGCGTCGCAAAAGGCACCGGACACTGGTGTACCACCACAGCCGGCGCCTGCTCGCAGCGGCCGATGCACGGCGCGGCGATGACCCGCACGTCCACGTTGCCTAATAAAGCCGGCAAGCGCGCTAACAAGTCGTGCGCCCCCGCCAACTGACAGGACAAGCCATCACACACCCGCACCGTCAGGCCAGCAGCCTTGCCATCGCCTTTAATCACTTCAAAGTGGTGATAGAACGTCGCCACCTCATACACCTCGGCCATGGGGATATTCATCTCTTTGGCGAGTGCTACCAGGTGACGGTCGTGCAGGCAGAGATAGGCGTCATTGAGCTTGTGCAGCTGCTCGATCAGCAGATCGCGGCGATGTCCTTCTTGAGGCCGCAAGCCTATCAAGGCGCGCACCTGTTCAATCGAAGCGTCATCCGCCTGCCTGCCCTTGAGCTTGCTTTTACGGCGAATGCGCTCGCGCATTTCGTCAGCGGTGGCGATGGCGACCGTCTTGATTTCAGCTACAGGGGGGTGGTTCATATTTAAAAGACCTGTCGGTAAGAAGTACCCACGAAGTGTCGCGACCCGGGCGGGTCAACGTCAAATTAAATCCCTACATGGGGCGATTCAAAAACTAAATGCAAGCGTTAAATTTTGAGCAGCCCGCTGTGGGCCTTAGCGTGGGCTAGCCAAACAGGGTCTTGCGCCAAGGCAAGCGCCGCCTCAAGCGTCCTAGAGGGTCTATCGCCGCCCTGCGCAATCAGGCCTATCGCGGTACGCACATCTGGGCTTACCAGCGGCAAGGCTTCCAGCTCACGGTAGCCACGCAGGACACCGACCAGCGCACCCGGCATGATGGTGCAGACATCGCCTTCGACAACCGACAGGGCCAGCACGAGTATGGAGTTGGTCTCCATCGCCGGTTTGCTGACCGCACCTGCCTCTTCAAACGCCCTTTCGATAATCGTCCGGTTGTGCATTTCGCGGGTTAGCAGGCACAAGGGGTGAAGGGCAGCTTTGGCCCATGTGGTGGATGGACCGATCTGCAACGCATCTTTTATTTTGGCGGCGCGGCGTACAAAAAAATAATGTTCGGTGTACTGCGGTATCTGCCGCATGCGTGGCCCACTGTCACGCAGCCTGTCGGTATAGCCCAGGCCGATATCGAGCGACAGGCTTTCAAGCCCGGTCTCCAACTCGTTCGAGCTCATAGAGCGCACCACGGGCGATATGCCGGGGTACCTGGCCTGCAGCATGGCTGAAAAGCGCGCGGCAATCGGCATAGCCGTGGGCACCGCGCCTATGCTCAAACGCCCCTGCGGTTTGCCTATGCCACTCTTTAACTCCTGCTGCAGCGACTCGCGCTCCTGCAACATGCGCTGGGCGCTGGCCAGCACGTGCGCGCCTTCTTCGGTAAAGCCTTCAAAGTTGCGCCCGCGCTTGACGATAACGGTGTCAAACTCGGCTTCCAGCGCACGCAGCGCATTGGACAGCGCAGGCTGCGTGATGTGGCAAGCCTGCGCCGCACGGCCAAAGTGCTTGTGCTCGTCAAGCGCGGCCAGGTAACGCAGGGAGGCCAGCAGGTTCATGTGGGCACTTCTATAAATTCATTTTTCGGGCGAATTTGCTTGGAAAATCTTTTGCCTTGGCGGCCCAAGTCTAACGCCGCAGGACAAACACAGGGGTCATGGGGGATTTCCGCCGGCCTTTGCGCCCGGGCGACTTAAAATCACCGGTTAGCCTCCAAAGCCACAAAGCCCTCTTTTATGTCCCAGCGCCAACTCTTCGTCACTACCGCCCTGCCGTATGCCAACGGCAAGTTCCATATCGGCCACATCATGGAATACATCCAGGCTGACATCTGGGTGCGGTTTCAACGCATGCAGGGCCATGAGGTTAATTTCGTCGGCGCAGATGACGCACACGGCGCCCCCATCATGATTGCAGCGGAAAAAGCCGGCAAGACAGCGCAGCAGTTTGTGGCCGATATTGCGGCTGGCCGCAAGCAGTACCTGGACGGCTTTCATATTGCATTTGACAACTGGAGCTCGACCGACTCGCCCGAGAACCACGAACTGGCCCGGCAGATTTACCGCGACTTGCGAGATCGCCCGGAAGGCTCGCTGATCGAAACCAAGACCGTCGAGCAGTTCTTCGATGCCGAGAAGAACATGTTTTTGCCGGACCGCTTTATCAAAGGCGAATGCCCGAATTGCCACGCCAAAGACCAGTACGGTGACAACTGCGAAAGCTGTGGTGCGGTGTATGCACCAACCGAGCTGATTAACCCCTACTCGGCCCTGTCAGGTGCCAAGCCGGTACTGCGCTCGTCTGAGCATTTCTTCTTCAAACTCTCAGACCCTGCGTGCGTGAAGTTTTTGCAAGCGTGGACGCAAGACCCCGATGAGTCCGGCAAGCCTCGGTTGCAACCCGAAGTCGCGAACAAGGTCAAAGAATGGTTTGGCGTGCGCACCAACGCCGATGGCAGCAAGAGCGAAGGCCTGAGTGATTGGGACATCAGCCGTGACGCGCCCTACTTCGGCATTGAAATCCCCGACGCACCGGGTAAATATTTTTATGTCTGGCTGGATGCGCCTGTGGGTTACCTAGCCGCGCTGAAAAACTTGCTAGATAAACGTGGCCAAAGTTACGCCGACTACATGGCCAACCCGGACTTGGAGCAATACCACTTTATCGGTAAAGACATCGTCACCTTCCACACCCTGTTTTGGCCCGCGATGCTGCATTTCAGCGGCCGGAAAACGCCGAACAATATTTTTGTACATGGGTTTTTGACGGTGAATAACGGAGAGAAGATGAGCAAGAGCCGTGGTACGGGCCTTGACCCGCTCAAGTACCTTGACCTGGGCATGAACCCGGGGTGGCTGCGTTACTACCTGGCGGCGAAGCTAACAAATCGAAATGAAGATATCGACTTCAATGCCGATGACTTCATGGCGCGGGTGAACAGCGATTTGATTGGGAAATTTATCAATATCGCCTCGCGTGCAGCCGGTTTCATAGCCAAGCGCTTTGGTGGCCAGATCGGCGACCCAGAAGCCCAAGGGCGAGCCCTTATTGTGGGAGGGCAACAAATAGCCGAGCTTGTACAAGAAGCCTATGAACAACGCGATACAGCTCGGGTAGTACGCCACGTGATGGCGTACGCGGACATGGTTAACGTATTCGTTGACTATCACAAACCATGGGCACTTGCGAAACAAGAAGACGAAGAGCAACGCCTAAAAGATGTATGCAGTACATGTATCGAAGCATTTCGCTTGCTCACCATCTATTTAAAGCCCGTATTGCCCACGCTGGCAATTGAGGTAGAGGCGTTTTTGAATGTGGCACCGCTAAGGTTCGCCGACGCCACAACGCCGTTACCCGAGGGCCATGCGATTGGCCAATACCAGCACCTCATGCAGCGCGTCACCATCGAACAACTCGATGCGCTGTTCGAATTACCGCCAGAGCCCGAGGTGCCCGCCCTCATCCCAGGCTTTGAGCCCATCGCCCCGACCATCAGCATCGACGACTTCGCCAAAATCGATTTACGCATTGCACTCATCGTCAATTGTGAAGCGGTTGAGGGTTCAACCAAACTGCTGCGCCTCACGCTCGACGTGGGTGAAGGCAAAACACGTAACGTCTTCAGCGGCATAGCCTCTGTTTACAAGCCCGAAGACCTGATCGGCAAGCACACCGTGATGGTGGCCAACTTGGCACCGCGGAAGATGAAATTTGGCATGAGTGAAGGCATGGTACTGGCAGCCAGCCATGCGGATGACAAAGCGCAGAGCGGCATTTATGTGCTCACCCCCAACGAAGGCGCACAGCCCGGAATGCGGGTGCGCTAGCCCGGTAAAATGCTGGCCAACACAACGCAACCACAGCACAGGCAGTTCAGACCCATGTCCCTTCTCAACATCTTCCGTCGTTCAGACTACACCTCTGAAGCCACCCAGTTTATCAACCAGCTCAAGGTCAACAAGCCAACGCTGGAAG
>Ga0209702_10007988_pt1 | contig 12608 bp, 12 predicted proteins | sample FRY01_FD_187210 | JGI IMG/M metagenome (GOLD analysis project Ga0209702, IMG submission 187210) | Freshwater microbial communities from Lake Fryxell liftoff mats and glacier meltwater in Antarctica - FRY-01 (SPAdes) (version 2) | ecosystem: Environmental > Aquatic > Freshwater > Ice > Glacier... | reverse complement strand
CCTGCCGCAGCAGCCGAACATGACCGCCACCGAGGTGCTCCAGCGCCGCGACGAGCTGCTGCGCCTGCTGGGGCCGATGGTGGCGCGGCTGGAGGCGGAGCTGCTGTCGCCGCTGTTGCAGCGCAGCTACGCGATCTGCATGCGCAACGGGCTGTTCCCGCCGCTGCCGCCGCAGCTCGCCGGCCAGGGCTGGGCGGTGGAATATATCGGCCCGCTGTCCCGCGCGCAGCGGCAGTCGGACACCGAGACGGTGATGCGGTTCTTCGCCGCGATGCAGCCGCTGTTGCAGGTGGACCCGACGGTGGCCCAGGTGGTCAACCCCGAGCGCACCGCGCGCTATCTGGCCGATCGCAGCGGCATGCCGGCGCTGTTGCTCAATTCGCCCGAGGAAATCGCGGCCAGCCGCCGCGCCGCCGAAGACCAGCAGCAGCAGCTCGCCCAGGCGGAGACCCTGGCCGCCGGCGCCGGTGCGGCGAAAGACGGCGCCAGCGCCCTGGCAGCGCTGGCCGGGATCGGTGGAGGGCAGGGCGCATGACCCGCCCCCCGCTCATCTCCATCGACCAGATCGTGGCCATGCTAACCGCCCGGGCCGACCAGTTGGCGCGCGACCTGTTGCCGGGCGGCCGGCGCCAGGGGCGCGAATGGGTGGCTGGTGACCTGTCGGGTGCGGCCGGGCGCGGGGTTTCGGTGTGCATCGGCGGCGCCAAGCAGGGCGTGTGGGCGGATTTCAAATCCGGCGGCGGAGCCGGGGACATGCTCGACCTGATCGCCGCCTGCAAGACGGGCGGCGACAAGGGCGAGGCGCTGAAATTCGCCCGCCAGTGGCTGGGCATCGGCGGCGAGGGGGCGCGCGAAGTGGCGCCGCCGCCGCCGCGCCCCCGCGTCGACTACAGCGTGGAGCTGGAGCGCAAGCTGAAGCGCGCCGCGGCGATCTTCGGCAAGGCGCTGGCCTGGCCCGGCACGCCGGTGGAAACCTACCTGGCCGGGCGGGCCATTCCGCTATCGGGCCTGGCGCATGTGCCGCACGCGCTGCGCTATGCGCCCGAGCTGTTCTGCAGCGAGCGCCAGCGCCCCGCGCCCGCGATGCTGGCGTGCATCATGCGCGGGCCTGAGATGATCGGGCTGCACCAGACCTATCTGGAGCGGAACCCCGGCGGCTGGGGCAAGGCTGCGATCGACAACGCCAAAAAGTTCATGGGCGAGACGAAAGGCGGCTACATCCCGCTGTCGCGCGGCGTGTCTGGCCTGCCGCTGGCCCGCGCCCCCGCAGGCGATTTGATCGCCATCACCGAGGGCATCGAGGACGGGCTTTCGGTGGCAATCGAAATGCCGGAATGGCGGGTGATCGCCGCGTGCAGCAGCGGCAACATGCAGGCGATCGACCTGCCGGCGGCGATCGCCGAGGTGGTGCTGTGCCTCCAGCGCGACGGCGAGAACCGGCCGGTGGGACAGGCGATCGACGCGGCGGTGGCCCGCTTCACCGCCGAGGGCCGCACGGTGCGCGAGGCCCGCCCGCCCGAGGGCATCAAGGACTGGAACGACTGGCGGCGTGAACTCGCCAGCCAGCGGCAGCAGAGGAACGCCGGATGACCGACGACCTGACGGCCCGGCGCGCAGTGGCGGAGGCGCGGAGACGCGTTTGGATCGCTATCTGTAAATGGAGCGATGATGAAGCCGGGTCAATCTCCAGCAAGCTATTTGATGAAGTCAACGCAGCATTGGACGCCTACCGCGCCCTCCCCGCGTCGCCACCCCACATGGTCACATCATCCAGTCATATACGGCAGGATGATGTGACCGTGGTGCCGGCAAAATGAGCCAACCCCCCGCCACCGTCTCGCCGATCCGCGCCCGGTTGCGCGAGGCCGAAACCGTCAAACCGCGCCGCACAGGCAGCACGTTTCTCCCCGATGATTGCCCGGTGACCGCGCTCGGCAAGGACGGCGACGTGTGCTGGTATCTGGATGCCGTCGGCCAATTGCGGCAGATCCAAGCGGGCAAGATGTCCAAGCTGGCGTTGCGCGGATTGTTCGCGCCGCGCAGCGCCTGGCTGCTGGAGGCGGCGGAGAAGCACCGCGGCTGGGCGAAAACGATCAAGGGCCGCGGCGATGTGGACGTGGTGGTGGATTTCCGCCCCGATGCCGTCGCCGGCGACCTCATCGACGCCTGCGGTGCGGAGGGGGTGTTCAACCCGCTCGGCCGGGTGCGCGGCACCGGCGTGCATCGCGGCGCCGATGATGACCTGGTGCAGCACCACGGCGACGTGATCGCCGTCGGCGCCACGCTGCTGCGCCCGGGCCGGATCGGCGATTTCGTCTATCCGACCAGCGCCCCGCGCCCGCGCCCGGCCCAGCACTACCAGTCCGGCGGGGCTGGCGGCCCGGCCGCCGAGCTGCTGGCGCTGATGGGCCGCTGGAACTGGGACCGGCCGGAGATCGACATGCGGCTGATGGTCGGCTGGGTGTGCGCCAGCTTCTATGCCGGCGCGCTGGAATGGCGCCCGCATGGCTGGATCACCGGGCCGCGGGCCGCCGGCAAATCCCACCTGTTCAAGCTGCTCGGCATGATCCTGCACGAGCCGGCGGGGTGCGTGCGCACCGGCGATGCCTCCGGCGCCGGAGTGCGATCGGCGTTGGGCCACGCCAGCCTGCCGGTGCTGTTCGACGATGCCGAGGCGGGCGAGACGCCGCAGCGCATCAACGCGCTGGTGGAGCTGCTGCGCTCCGCCAGCACCGGCAGCCTGATCCTGCGCGGCAGCGCCGACCACGGCAGCCACACCTTCACGGTGCGGTTCATGGCGCTGATGAACTCCATCCTGCGCCCGCCGCTGAAATCCCAGGACCTCAGCCGGTTGATGCTGCTGTCGGTGCGCGCGCTGCCGGCCGATGCGCCGCCGCTGGTGCTGAAATCTTCCGAGCTGGCGCTGTTGGGCCAACGCCTGTTCCGCCGCATGACGGACGGGTGGGAGCGCTTCGGGCAGGAGTTGCCGCGCTGGGTGAGCGCCCTGAAGGCGGCCGGGTTGAGCGACCGCGCGCCCGAACAGTTCGGCATTTTGTTGGCCGCCAGCGACATCGCGCTGCATGACGAGCCGGCCGACAGCGACAGCATGGCCGAGCTGGCCGGGCTGCTGGCGCTGGGCACCGCATCGGATCGGGCCGAGGAACTGGCGGAGTGGCAGCACTGCCTGGCGCGGATCACCAGCACCAACGTGCAGGGCCGGCGCGGCGGGCCGGAAAGCCTCGGCACCCTGATCGCGACGGCCGCGTGGGCGCCGCTCTGGGTGGACGAGGACGGCCGCACCGGCCCGGCGCCGCATGACGAGCGCCGCAAGGCGGAGCGGCTGCTGGCGCAATACGGCCTGCGCGTGGTGCTGGAATATCCCGAACCCGGCAGCGGCGATGCGGCAATTCCGCTGCGCCGCCACCGCACCGACATGAGCGCCCCGATCGCCACCAGCAACACCGGCCGCGCCGCGGGGTGGCTGGCGGTGGCTAACGGGCACAAGGCGCTGAACGAGGCGGTGTTCCGCGGCAGCCACTACATGGCGGCCAGCGGCACCAGCGGCGGCTGGAAGGCCGCCCTGGAAACCGCCCCCGAGGCGCTGCGCAGTAAGGAATACCGCTTCGGCGGCACGATGAGCCGCTGCGTGATGGTGCGGCTGGACTACGTACTGGATGCCGGCGAGCGGTTCGGGGAGTTGATGGACTGATGCCCAGCATCTGGAAACGCTGGCGCGATCGCGGGGGCCGCGAGACGCCGGAGCAGCAGGCCCGGCAGGTGGTCGAGGAACGGCACTTCCTCGCCATGGACTACCGCTTCGTGTTCGCCAGCGAGCCGGGCCAGCGCGTGCTGGCCGACATCCTGCGCCGCGCCGGGGTGATGCAGAGCACCTATGACGCCCACCCGTCCAACGCCGCCTTCGCCGAGGGTAAGCGCCGGATCGCGCTGGAGATCATCGAGATGATCAACGCCGACCCCGCCGACCAGCAGCGCCTGGCGCTGACCGGCACCACCGAAGAACTTTTCCCAATGCCGAGAGAGGACTAGGCACATATGAGTGAGACTACCACCGCCACAGCCGCCCCGCCGTTGCTGGGCACCACGGCGCCGGCTGGCGCTCCTGCCGCTGGCGCCCCCGCCGCTGGCGCTCCTGCTGCTGGCGCCCCTGCGGACCCGCGCGAATGGCTGCCGGAAGCCTATCGCGGCAACCCGGTGTTCAAGGACATCGCCGACGTGGCGGGGCTTGCCAAGGCCCATGACAACGCTGCCCGCCTGGTGGGGCTGGACAAGGGCCAGGTGCTGCGCCTGCCGGCGGCGGCGGACGCGCCGGAATGGGGCGACGTGTATGCCCGCCTCGGCCGGCCGGAGAAGCCGGAGGGCTACCAGTTGCCCAAGCTGCCGGGCGAGCTGGTCGAAGGGGTGGAGCCGGCGGCGCGCGCGGCGTTCCACCAGCTCGGCCTGTCCGCCAAGCAGGCCGCCGGCGTGATGGAAATGTATGGCAGCCAGATCGGCGCGACCGAGCAGGCGCGGGTGCAGCGCGGCGACCAGCTCGAACAGGCCGTGGCGTCCGACCTGAAGCGCGAATGGGGCGACGCCTTCGAAGACAAAGTGCACGCCGCCAATCGCGCGATCGCCGAGCTGGGCGGCAACGACCTCGGCCGCCTGCTCGAAACCACCGTGATGCCCGACGGCACCCGCATGGGGCAGCATCCGCTGCTGATCCGCGCCTTCGCCGCTATGGGCGCCCGGCTGGCCGAACCCGGCGACCTGCGCGGCGGCGGCAGCGGCGGCGGCAGTGCCGCGATGACCCCCGCCGATGCCCAGGCGGAGATCACCCGGATGCGCGCCGATCCCGTCTTCCTCCGGGAATTCAGCGACCCCCGCCACGCCAACTATCCCGCCCACAAGGCCGCCTGGGACAAGATGCACCGCACGGCATCGCCGGCCAGCTAAGGCTTGCGTGCGACCGGACAGATACGGTATTGGTTGCATACCAACGCCGTGATCCGGGCAGCGCACCATGCAAATGGTGCGTCCGGGCGCCCCCGGCCGGAGACGAGGCCCGCCGGACAGGGGCCAGACGCGGGTCCGGCTGACCTGCGCCGCGTGAGGCCCGAAATCGGCGGGGAGCAGGTTCGCCTGTCCGTCTGACCGGCCCGCGCTGGCGGCACGAAATTGCCGGGGAACTCAGTCGATTGTGCAAACAATCGTCGGGAGTTTCCCCGGATGTCGTTCGATATCACCGCCAATTTCGTGCAGCAATACAGCTCCAACATGCAGATGCTGGCCCAGCAGCGCATGAGCCGCTTCGAGAAATGCTTTACCCGCATCGACATCGTGGGCAAGCGCGGCAGCTACGATCAGGTCGGCCAGTCCGAGGCAGTGAAGCGCACCGGCCGCCATGCCGCCACCCCGTTCACCCCGCTGCCGCATCGCCGCCGCTGGATCGGGCTCGACACCCAGGAATGGTCCGACCTGATCGACAAGCCGGACGCGGTGCGCATGCTGGCCGAACCCAGCAGCACCTATGCCCGCGCCGGCATCGCCGCCGTCAACCGTGCCAAGGACCGGGAGGCCGCCGCGGCCTTCTTCGCCAGCGCCAACACCGGCGAGGACGGCCTTACCGCCGTGCCCTTCCCGGCGGCCAACGTGGTGGCAGTGGGCTCCTGGACGTATGGCGCCGGCACCGGCAACGCCGGCATGACCATTTCCAAGCTGATCGAGGCGCGCACGCTGCTGTTCGGCTACGAGGCGGTCGATGAGATGGACGACCAGGAATTGCCCGAAGCCTACTGCGCGCTGACCCGGCGCCAGTGGGGCGAGCTGCTGTCCACCACCGAAGCCACCAGCCGGGACTTTTCCGGCGACCTGGCCGCGCTGCAATCCGGCAAGCTGAAGCGGTTCCTCGGCTTCGAATTCATCCGCTACGAGCCGTTGCCGACCGATGGCTCCGGCTTTCGCCGCGTGCCGGTCTGGCAGAAGGCGGGCATGGGCATGGGCTTCGGCAACAGCCCGGTGGCGCGCGTCACGGAGCGCGACGACCTCAGCTACTCGACGCAGGTTTATTACGCGGACGATTTCGGCGCCGCGCGCCTGGAGGAAAACCGCGTCATCGAAATCAAGTGCTCCGAAGCCTGATCCCCGCCTGCCCCGGCGGCGCCTGACCGCGCCGCCGGTTCCCCTTTGCGCCAGCGTGGCAATGCCCGCGGCAGTTCCAGGAGGCCCCCATGCCCGTCTTCGCCCGCGTCAGCACCAACATCGCCAACCGCGACGTGGCGCCGCGCATCCTCAGCCCCGCCCATCTGCGCGGCGGCGTCATCCACACCGCCGTCGCCACCTTCGAACTCAGCAGCGGCGACAGCATCGGCAGCACCTATCGCATCTGCGAAGTCCCGAGCAACGCGATCATCGACCGCATCACCTACTGGTCCGACGCGATCACCTCGGCGGCGATGGATGTCGGGCTCTTCCAGACCACGGAAAATGGCGGCGCCTTGGTCGATATCGACGCCTATGCCTCGGCGGTGACCATCGCGACCGCCATCGTGCTGGGCACCGAGGCGATGTTCGAGGCGCGCAACATCGACACCATCGAACAGCGCGTGTTCCAGGATGCTGGCCTGACCGCCGACCCCGGCCGCGGCTACGACATCGTGGCGCGTCTGACCGCTGCCAGCACCGCCGCCGGCACGCTCAGCATGCGCGTGCAATACCGCCTGCCGTGACCTGACGCCACGCAAAGGCGCGTGCTCGCCCCTGCGTGACCAGTCGCCCGCCGGCTTAACGAACCCGGCGGGCGGCGCCTTTTCGCTGATCGGAGCCACCACCCATGCCCTCGCTGACCGAAGTGGCGAACCTGGCGCTGGCGATGGTGGCGGAAGATCGGATCAGCAGCCTGGCCGCCGACACCAGCAAGGCCGCCCAATTGTGCAACGCGCTGCTGCCCCAGGCGCGCGATGCGGCCCTGGTGCTCCACCCCTGGAACTTCGCCCAACGCCGCGCCAGCCTGCCCGCGCTGGCCGCGGCGCCCGGCTCGGAGTGGGAGCGCCAGTATCAAGTCCCGGCGAACTGCCTGCGCGTGCTGCGCGTGGTGTCCGACAATCCGCATGAGCCATGGGCGCGCGAGGGCGATGCGATCATGTGCAACCTGCCCGCCCCCGTCGCCATCCGCTACATCGCCCGCGTGACCGACAGCGGCGCGTGGTCGCCTGGCTTCACTGACCTGGTGGCGACCATGCTGGCGGAGCGCCTGGCGGTGGCGCTGACCGCCAGCCAGTCGGCGCGCGACGGCCTGGTGCGGCTGCGCGAGCATGCGTTGCGGATCGCCCGCCAGTCCGACGCCGCCGAGGGCACGCCCGATCCCGCCTATGGCCCGGCCAACGTGTTCGTGGCGGCGCGGTTCTGATGCCCCAGCAAACCATCATCCAGTCGAGTTTCGCCGCCGGTATGCTCAGCCCGCGCCTGCGCGGCCGTGTCGACCTCGCGCAGTATCCGGCCGGCGCGGAAGATCTGACCAACCTGCTGGTGCAAACCCAGGGCGGCGCCACCAAGCGCCCCGGCAGCTACTTCATGGCGGCGCCGCACACCAACGCCCGGGTGCGGCTGATCCCGTTCCTGGTGTCGTCGGCCGTCGTGTATGTGCTGGAGATCGGCGCCGGCACCATGCGGTTTTTCCGCAACCGCGCGCTGCTGACCGACGGCACCATCCCGCTGACGATCGCCACGCCCTGGACGCTCGCCGAGCTGCGCAGCCTCAAATACGCGCAATCCGCCGACGTGATGTATCTGTTCCACCCCAGCCACCAGCCGCGCAAGCTCAGCCGCACCGGGGCGGCGGCGTTCGAACTGGCGCTGGCGGTGTTCGAGAATGGCCCCTACGACGACGAGAACACCGGCGACGTGGGCGCCAGCCTGCCCAGCCCCACCAGCAGCAGCGCCGCGGCCGGCACCACCGGCGGCAGCGCCGGCGGCAGCGGCACCGGCGATGGGCCTCCGCCAGGCAGCGGCATCGCGGGCAGCGGCGGCGGTGGCGAAGGCGAGGGCGTCGGCGGCGAGAGTGGCCCGAGCGGCATGGGCGCAGACCCCGACGCTGATCCGGCGGGACACTGATGGTCGACACCGCCATCACCCTCGCGCCCAGCGTGGCGCACGCCTCCGGTGCCTGCACGATCACCGCCAGCGCCGCGCTGTTCACCGCGGCCGACGTGGGCCGACTGGCGGCCGTGCTGCACAAGTGCAACACGCTTCGCGTCGCCGCCACCGCCTATACCGCCGGCCAAATCCTGATCAGCGAATACAACCAGGTGCCGCGGCTGTATCGGGTGATCGCCGCCGGCACCACGGCAGCGGCCAACCTCGCCGGCACCACGCCCAACTATGACCTCGCCGCCCCGAACGAAGTCGGCACCACGGTGCAGGACGGCTCCGCGGTGCTGAAATACCTCGGCCCCGGCCGGCATGTATGGGGCGTGTGCACCATCACCGCCTTCACCAGCACCACCGTGGTCAACGCCACCATCGACCCGCGCGCCCCCTTCGCCAGCACCGGCGCCAGCCTGCGCTGGCGGCTCGGCGAGTTCTCCGCCGCCCGCGGCTGGCCGATGGCGGGCACCTTCCACAAGGGGCGGTTGTGGCTGGGCGGCACCACCACCCGGCCGCAAACCCTGTTCGCCAGCGCGACCGGCGACTTCGACAACTTCTCCCCAACCGAGGCCGACGGCACGGTGCTCGACACCAATGCCATCGCCTTTGCGCTGGATGACGACCAGGTGAACACGGTGCGGTGGCTGGTCTCGCTGGGCAAGCGCGGGCTCGCCGTCGGGGTGGCCTCCGGTGAATTCCTGGTGGCACCGCTGAACAAGGCCGGTGCGCTGGCGCCCGGTAACATCGGCGCCGACCGCGAGGGCGACCGCGGCAGTGATGCCGATATCGCCCCGCAGCGTGTGTCCGGCGTGGTGCTGTTCGCGCAGAGGGGCAAGCGCCGGCTGCGCCAGCTCGACTATGAATTCGGCGTGGATCGCTCCACCACGGTGGACCTGACCGCCCTGGCCGACCACATCGCCGGCAGCGGCTTCGTCGAGACCGCCTATGCCGACACGCCGGATGGCACGTTCTACGGGCTGCGCGCCGATGGCAAGATCGCCGCCCTGACCTTCGACACTGAACAGAAACTCCGCGCCTGGACCCTGCTGGAGATCGGCGGCACCGCGGCCGTGGTGGAGAGCATCGCCACCGTGCCCGACCCGGCCGGCACCGGCAGCGACCTGGTGTGTGCCGTGGCGCGCACCATCGGCGGCGCCACCGTGCGGCATATCGAATACATCCGCTCGCCGTACCGCTTCGACATGGACGCCCAGGCCGCCGGCTCCTACGTCGATTGCGGCCTGACCTATTCCGGGGTGACGGTGAACACCGTGACCGGGCTGGCGCACCTGGAGGGCCAAGCGGTGCGCGTGGTGGCCGATGGCGCGCGCCGCGACGACCAGGTGGTGACCGCCGGCAGCGTGCCGGTGACCGGCCCGGCCGCCAGCGTCGTGCATGTGGGCTTGCGCTACCGCAGCCGCATCGTGGACCTGCCGCCCGAAGCCGCCGCGCCGCCCGGCAGCACCGCGCAGGGCCGCACCAAAAACGTGGGCCGCGTCACGCTCCGCCTGCTGGACAGCCTCGGCGGCACCGTCGGCGGCCTGGGGGCCTCCAGCGCCGAGCAACTCAACTTCCGCGACGTGGAGATGAACATGGGGCAGGCGGTGCCGCTGTTCACCGGCGACCGGCAGATCAGCGCCTTCGCCCGCTGGGGCAGCCACGGCCAGATCGAGATCATCCACGACGACCCGCTGCCGTTCACGCTGTTGGCCATCATCAAGGAGGTAGCGTCCTAGTGTTCGTGCGCGCGATGGAACCGCTGGACCTGCACCGCATCCGCATCGAGCAGGCGGCACTGCCGGGCTGGCGCGACCAGGGGCCGGCGATGCTGGCCGCTGGCCCGTGCTGGGCTGCGGTGCGCAACGGCCAGGTGCTGGCGCTGGCCGGGCTGGTGCTGCACTGGCCCGGCCGGGCGTCGTGCTGGTGCCTGATCGGCGCCGACTTCCCGACCACCGGCTGGGTGTGGCTGACCAAGCAGGTGCGCCGGCGCATGGGCGCTGCCATCCGCGAGCTGGCGCTGCACCGGGTGGAGGCGGAAAGCGCCTATGGCTGGTTGCCCGGCGTGCGCTGGCTGGAACTGCTGGGCTTCGAGCGCGAGGGCCTCATGCGCGCCTATGGCCATGACGGCCGCGACTTCATCCGTTGGGCAAAAGTGTCATGATGGACCCCGCCACCCTGCTGATCACAGCGGCACCCTACCTGATGGCCGCCAGCGCCGGTATCTCCGCCATCAGCGCAATTTCCAGCGGCCAGCAGCAATCGGCAGCGATGCAGGCGCAGGCCGACGCTGACCGCGCCAACGCGGCGCAGGCGCGGGTGAATGCCGCGGTGCAGCTCAACCAATCCGAGGCCGAGGCGGTGCGCACCGAGGCCAGCACCCGCCGGCGCGTGGCCAGCGGCTTCAATCTCGCGGCCGCCACCGGCGGGGATGCTGGCTATGGCTCGCCGCTGGACGTGCTCGGCGACATCGCCGCCGAGGGCGCGCTTGATATCCAAATCCAGCGATGGAAGGGCCGCGCCGCCGGCAACCAGGCGCTGGCGCAGGCCGGCGACTTCGAACGCTCCGCCGTCATGTCCGACAACGCCGCCGACCAGGCCGCCACCGCGGGCTACGTGCGCGCCGGCACCACCCTGCTGGGCGGGCTGGGTCAATATGGCAGCACGCGGGTGCGCGCGGGCGCCGGCCAGCAGAGTTTCCCGGGATGAGCGGCAGCAACTTCACCAGCCGCGAGGCCTACGGCGCCCCGCTGACCCAGCCCGCGGCGCGCGGCCCTGATCCGCGCGCCACCACCCAGGTATCCAACGCGCTGGCGCAGGGCTTCGCGGAAGTCTCCAGCCAATACGCGCAGCTATGGGCGCGCGCCGACAATGCCCAGCAGGTGGCCGACGCCACCGGCATCGTCGCCAAGCAATCAATGGCCCTGGCGGACATGCAGCGCGGCTTCGACGCCGACCCCGATCCGCGCACCGTGCCGACCCGGTTCAAGGAGGCCGCCGCCACGCTCCGCGCCGACACGCTGAAGGACCTCGCCCCCGGCGTGCAACAGCACGTTGCGCGCCAGCTCGACCAGATGCTGCCGACCGCCTACCGTCAGGTGATTGCGAGCGCCTATCAGCGCCATATCGGCAATCTGCGCGGCGGGCTGGCCACCACCCTCGGCACCAATGCCCAGGCGATCGCCGGCGCGACCGACGAGCCGCAGCTGCTGGAGCGCGTTCAGGCCGCCAAGCAGTCGATCGCCGGCAACGTGCAAGCCGGGGTGATCCAGGAAGCCGACGCGAGGCCGCTGTTCAGCAACGCGATCCGCCAAGCGGTGACGATCCGCGCCGCCGCCGACCCCGTGGCCGCGCAGGCGCTGCTGGAGCGGTTCAAGGGCGAGATGGACGCGGCCGACGTGGCCGCCCTCACCACCGGCCTGCGCGCCCCGCTGGAGCAGCGGCAAGGCGAGGACGCGGCCGCCGGCAGCATCGCGGGCAGCGGCGGCGCCGCCGGCATCGTCGACGCCATCATGGCGCAGGAAAGCGGCGGCCGCGACGGGCTGGTGTCGGTCGACGGCGCCCGCGGGCGCATGCAGATCATGCCGGGCACATGGGCGCAGTATGCCCGGCCGGGCGAGGCGATCGACAACCCCGAGCACAACCGCGCCGTCGGCGAACGCATCATCGCCGACCTGGCGTTCAGGGCCGGCGGCGACCCCGCCCGCATCGCCGTCGGCTACTTCTCCGGCCCCGGCAACATCGCCCCATTCGACAGCCCGACCCCCTGGAAAGAGGATCGGCGCGACGGCAATGGCATGACCGTCAGCCGCTACGTGGCGCAGGTGACCGCCCGCCTGGCGCCGGCCGGCACCACCGCCGCGCAGGGCGAGGCCGCCCTGACTGACGTGCGCGCCCGATTGGCCGACGCGCCGCTGCATGTGCGGCTGTCCGCGGAAAGCCAGGTGGCGCAGCACTTCAGCCGCGTGGACGCGCAGCTCGGCCAGCAGCGCGCCGTGTTGGGCCAGCAGCTGCGTGACCTGGAGGCGCTCTATGGTGTCGGCCAGACCGCGACCGCAATTCCCGAAAGCCAAATCCGCGCATTGCTGCCGCACGACCAGGCCGAACGCACCGTGGCCAGCCTGAACCTGGCGCGGGCGACCGGAGATGCGGTGTCCGCCGTCGCCTTCGCCAGCCCGCAGGAGGCGCTGGACCACCGCGCCCGGCTGGCCGGCGACCCGGCCGACACCTATCTCGCCGCCGAGCGCTTGCAGATGGTGGGGCGGTTCGATGCCGCATGGGCCGCGCGTCGCAAAATGCTGGCCGACGATCCGGCCGGCTATGCCGCCCAGGCGCCCGAACTGCGCGCGCTGGTGGCAGCCGGGGCCTCACGCCAGGAGATCGCCGCCGCCAGCCTGGACGCGCAATTCCGCATGGGCGTCCCGCGGGCGCAGCGGCGCGTGCTGTCCGACAGCCAGGTGACCCAGATC
>Ga0209702_10007983_pt1 | contig 12618 bp, 25 predicted proteins | sample FRY01_FD_187210 | JGI IMG/M metagenome (GOLD analysis project Ga0209702, IMG submission 187210) | Freshwater microbial communities from Lake Fryxell liftoff mats and glacier meltwater in Antarctica - FRY-01 (SPAdes) (version 2) | ecosystem: Environmental > Aquatic > Freshwater > Ice > Glacier... | reverse complement strand
GGCGGCAACGGCAACGGCGAAAGTGTTAGAAAACAAGGTGGCCATCGCTACGAAGTTGGGCGACGAAAAGGCGATAGCCCGTGCAAAGCAGGAGGCAACGGCGGCAAGCAAGCAAGCTGAACAAGCTGAAAAGAGCTACACCACAAGCAAGGATGCCCTTGTCGCGTATAACGACGGCAAGAAAGTGCAAGCAAAAAAGACTACACCCACCGAGGATGCAATCGCGGCACTGTCTAAGGCGTACGCAATACTTTCCGCCATGCCTACATATAGCGAGGCAATGCAAGAAACTGGCAAGGCGCTAACCCTGTTAGGTGTGGACCTTACTAAACTCGACGTATAACCAACCTGCTCGACTTAGCCCACTTCGGTGGGCTTTTTTTCGCCCACGAAAAAGTGACAGTTACTATGATAGTAGTAACGTGATAGTTCCTAGGAGGAGTGGTAGCAGTGGTGGAAGTAGTAGGAGTGAGGGCACTAAGTGATCTGAGGTGTGCCTCAGTTGGGTCGGCTGGCGGTGCGTTTCGTTGTATCCTGCGTGCAGGATAGGCTACTTTCTGGCGGGGTGTCAACAAGTTTCGGCGGGGAGTTTCGGAAATGTAAAAGTCTAATTCTGTTTGCTCTATCCTGTGTACAGGATACCGCATATTTTTCGCTGGTGTCAACACTTTTTTGCGGCGGAAGTCAGAAAACTTAAAAGTCCAATTTCTTTTGCTCTATCCTGTGTACAGGATACCAGAAAATTTTTGCTGGTGTCAACTTTTATCGAAAAATGGGGGGTAATGTTACAGAAATAGGTATTGTTAGAAAATAGGGTGCCTAATGTTAGAAACTAAGTCATTGATTTATAAGTAATGTTCACAATGTTATAATGTTATGGGCAAAAACAGAGCATTTGTAAATTCGCTAATGCAGAAACGCGGCGATGTTGCGTTGTTAGCACAAACCCTCTACACGTATATATTCTTTTAACAAGAGAATATTATAACATTAACATCACTTTCTAACGCGCAGCCCGCGCCGTTCGTGGCCTCCAGAATGTTATGGCCATTGTTAGGAACACGTTTTGCCTCCATAACATTACCGATTTCTATAACATTACCCCCGCAAAACCCCTAAAAACAGAGTTGTGCCATTGATATATAAGGAGTTTTTAATTTCACCCCCTTTCTAACGCTGCAAACCCCGCACCACCACCATGCCAGCCCCCGAACCTCACACTTTACATTAACTGCCTACCGCCCCAAACCCCACTTGACATTTGACTCTAAGTGTGTTACAATATGTACTCAAGTGGGAGAAGCGTCCCACACGAACCCGACCCACTAATCTGAACTGAGGCGCGCCTCAGATGGAGACAACAGCATGACAACGGAACTCAACGGGTACATAGCGTTGTACAAAGGGAAGCGGGTAGAGGTTCATGCCCACACAACGGCAGATGCGCAGGGGCAAGCAGCAAAGATATTCAAGGCGCGTAAGGCATACGACGTAGCTGTAGTGCTTGCCCAGCGCGGCGACACCCCCATAACCCACAACCCGGCAATACTGAACTGAGGCACGCCTCAGATGGAGCAAGCACCGTGACATACAAACTCTACAGCGACGCCAATACCTTCCACGCAGAGTATCCGGCTACTGCCAGCATAGTGCACATAATGGCTGACCGAGGCATACGGGGCAGGGCAAGACGCACCGCCTACGTGGGCAACACTAAACAATACCGTGTAGACGGCTCGGGCTTCGAGTTTGAAGTGCGCACCGTGTACCCCCTGAACCACCCACTCAACGTCTAACCCACTAATCTGAACTGAGGCACGCCTCAGATGGAGACAACACTATGCGCATGAACAAGAAAATGCTGAGGCACAACCTCAAACAAATCCTGAAAATCAACAAATCCTTGCGCAAGGAGAACGCCCTGCTTAAGGAATCCTACGCGGTGCAAGCCAAGGGCATACACAAGCTAGAGAAGGCACTACACGAGGCACTACACCACAATGCCTCACCAGTATCACGCCGCTTCGACACGTGGGAGGCATGGGAGGCATGGGCTAAAGACCACATCGAGCAGACCACCGCCCCGACCCCACGCACACTGGAGTTAGCCGAGCAGAACACCCGAGCCACAGCGCAAGAAAGCTATGAACTACTCGTTAGCGAGGAGGCAAAGGCAAAGTGGGAGCCGAACACCATAGAGCTAGACCCCCTGCTCGACAAGCGACCCGAGACATACACAGTGCGGGTGGTGGAGACTGTGGAGTACCTAGTGGACGTACCCGCAGCCAGTGAGGAGGGGGCGGAGTTTGCTGCTATCTCTAAAATAGTCAACGACCCCGAGCGGGACAAGTATGTGGTGGGGGTTACCGAGCGCACCGCTACAGCAGAGAGCTTCTAACCATGCTTAACCTCGACCAGCTATGGGAACCCCACGATGCCTGTAAGGGGGATGGATACCCTACGTTTAGTGCCCCTGCTGAGGGTGACGGGCGCGGCAACGGGGGCTACTGGGAGGGCAACGGCTATGGGGATGGGTCCATAGACTATGGGGATGGAGGGGGCACCGGTACCAGTGTCGTGGAGCCTAAAGGCACACCCTGCATGGAGGCAAACGCAAGACTGTTCTTAATGGCAACACAACCGACGGAGATAGTGTGATGGACACACTAGTACCCACTAAAAAAGACTATGGCTACGGCTACGGCGACGGCAACGGCGACGGCTACGGCGACGGCTACGGCTACGGCGACGGCTACGGCTACGGCTCCGGCTACGGCTACGGCTACGGCAGAGGCAGAGGCAGAGGCAACGGCAACGGCAGAGGCAGAGGCACTGGGGCACTAACCCCCACCCACAAGCTCTTTTTAATGGCAACACAACCGACGGAGATAGTGTGATGGAAACGCTACTACCCACTAAACAGGACAGAAGCCACGGCACCAGTACCAGTACCAGCTACGGCAACGGCGACGGCAACGGCCACGGCCACGGCCACGGCAACGGCAACGGCAACGGCGACGGCAACGGCGACGGCGACGGCGACGGCGACGGCTATGGCGACAGCTACGGCTACGGCACTGGGGCACTAACCCCCACCCACAAGCTCTTTTTAATGGCAACACAACCAACAACAATCATCTGAGGCACGCCTCAGTAGGAGACATAGCATGGCTAAGTACAACGAGCTTAAGACTGACGCAGAATACCGCCGAGCAAAACGCAACCGCAAGATGCTAGACATTGCCCTCGCCCTCGTGTGTGCCCCTGTGGTGCTAGGGGTGTTCTGGGTGGTAACTGTCATCCTGTTTAGTCTGTGATGGACACACTAGTACCCACTAAAAAAGGCTTCAGCTACGGCTATGGCAACAGCTACGGCTATGGCAACAGCAACGGCTACGGCTATGGCGACAGCTACGGCAACGGCAACGGCACTGGGGCACTAACCCCCAACCACAAGCTCTTTTTAATGGCAACACAACCAACAACAATCATCTGAGGCGTGCCTCAGTAGGAGACAGGTATGAAATACAGGGCGCACATACACAGAGAGCGCATCGACACATGGAAGTACACCGTGTACGACGCAGAGGGTATAGAAGTCCGGGCGGTAGGGGGACTAACCTCACACGAGTTTGCATCAGGCCACAGCGAGGCAACCATACGGATGCTAGAGGAGAGGGAGGAGCTACAAGCCCAGCACCAAGCACTCAAAGAGAGAGCACGCACAGACTGCACCAAGGCCATACAACACATACACAACGTGCAGGCAGGACACAAAGCCCTCGTGCTTAGCTACGTGAACCTGCTAGAGCAAGCCGTGGCAAAGATAACCGATCGGGGACCACGCAACGCAGGGTTCATCGACAGCATCAACGCCCATGCACAAGAGACACGCAAGGTGCTAACTGAAGAAGCGCCCAAGGTGATGCACTAGCCCCAAACCCCACTTGACATTTGAACCTAAGTGTGTTACAATATACATTCAACTGGGAGAACTTAGTCCCGCATTAGCATCTGAGGCGCGCCTCAGTAGGAGGGTGATGGCAACCAAGCAGTACCGCAGGACAACAACTTAACTTAACGTAATCAACTGAGGCACGCCTCAAATCGGAGATACAAAATGAAGAAAGTAACTACTGCAACACGTACCGTATCAGCAACTCCACTAAGCACTCACGACGTGACACCTGTGCGCAGCGTGTTCAAAGGGCGCTACATCCTCGTGATTGACGCAGGGTGGGTACTACTGGCGGAGGGTGTGGAACTGTCACCTGACTCCAGCATTGAGGAAGGCCGCGTGACGTACATCGCACGTGATGCAAGCGTGATTCGTGAGTGGGGTACTACAGCAGGTCTTGGTGAGATCGCCCTCAACGGCCCAACCAACAACACAGTGCTAGACCCCTGTGGCAACCCCCACGTGCCAGCCTCACGCCTACTGATGCTCATACCCTGCACGTACTAACGTGGAAACCCTAAACTGGAACGCAGTGCACAGGCAACACTATGGGGATGGGGACAACCCCCGCCGTGGAGTGCCCTCACTGGATAGGAAACACGAGGGGGGCGGTGGGGGTAGAGGCCACGGGATGTGGTATGGGAACTACCACGGTGACGGTCATGGGCAGGGGGAAGGTTCCATGGGTAATAAGGTTGATAGGGATAAGGTGAGGGCGCTAACCCTTACACATACCCTATACATGACCGTAGTTCAACACACAGTAATCATCTGAGGCGTGCCTCAGTTCACTTAGCAATCGGAGAAACACATGAGCAACATTTCAATGCAAGCAACAGTAAGCCTAGCACAAGCAGCAAAGCTGATCGTCGCTAACCCACAAGCACGCTTCCTTCTTGAAGGTGAGCCGGGTATTGGCAAGACCTCTATCGTAGGGATGCTGCAAGACCTCACGGGTATGGACGCCGCCATTATGTCGGTGCCCGATATGGACCTCGGGGATGTGTGTATGCCTGTCATACACCACGAGTCAAAGACTACCCGCTACTACCCCAACGCGCGCTTCAAGCTGCAAGAAGGCAAGCCCGTGATTATCTGCTTGGACGAGTATTCTAAGGGTGTAGACCCTGTGAAGAACATGCTCCACCCCATGCTAGAAACCTTCCGCCCCCGTCTGGGGGACATACCCATCCCTGAGGGCAGCCTCATATTCCTGACTGGCAACCTCGCCACTGACGGGGTAGGGGACTCACTCAAAGCACACTCCCGCCAGCGTGTAATCAAGCTGACAATCCGCAAGCCCGACGCCGAGGCATGGAACAAGTGGGCAATGAACAAAGGCACCATATCCCCTGTAGTGATGGCATGGGTCGATCGTAACCCCCACGCCTTAGCTTCATACACGGAGGGCGACCAGAAGGGCAACCCGTTCATCTTCAACCCTAAGTCCGTGCAGGATGGGTGTGTCTCGCCGCGTACGCTAGAGATTGTAAGCGGCACTATCATGCACCGTGACGGGTATGACTCAGAGAGCTTGCATGCGGCCATGGCCGGTGCAGTGGGCGCTCCTGCTGCGGAAAGTATTACGGCGTTCATCCGCCACCACGACTCGCTCCCCTCATGGGCATCCATACTCGCCAGCCCCGCTACGGCGAAGATACCCAAAGACCCCGGCGCACTGGCTGTGTTGGTATTCGGTGCGCTAGAAAAGGTCGAGAAGGACACCATAGCGCCCATCATGGAGTATCTGGGCCGGGTGGACGAGGAGTGGCAATGTCTGTTTGCGGTGTCCCTAGCGCGTCACGAGGCTAAGAACCGCTATGCGTTCGGCGCCCCTGCGTTCGCCAAATGGGTGCAGCAGACCTCCGACTTGCTGTAATGGAAACGCTGTCCCAGCAGTTAGGCCACGCCCACACCCTACGCAGGAAATATGGGGAGGGGTACTGGGAGGAGGATATATGCCCTTACACGGGGGGCAATTACCAGACTAATAAGTACGAGAGCCTCCTTAGACCCGGTAGTGGTTATGGTCGGGGGCACAACGATTACTGCCCGCCAAGCACCCTCAACCACAGGTTATTCCTAATGGCAGTTCAACACACAACAATCATCTGAGGCATGCCTCAGTTCACCAAGGAGATAGGGTATGCGAGAGCAAACCACAGAACGCCGCTTCAAGCGGGTGAAGATAAAGCTGATGCGCAGCGTAGAGTTTGTAGAACTCAGCGGCATCATGATGCTAGGCAAGACTGAGATTGTGGAGGGGTTTCCCACCGCAGCAACCGATGGGCGCAACGAGTTCTATGGCAAGGAGTTCCTAGACAGCCAGCCCGACGAGGAAGTGGCCTACGTGATATGCCACGAGAACATGCACAAGGCAGCCCGGCACCCCACTGTGTATAACAAGCTATGGGCACTGGATGCCCGCTGCGCAAACATGGCGTGTGACCACTGGATAAACCTCAAGCTCAATGCCATGGACCCCCTAGGCAAACTAATCAAGATGCCCTCGGGTAAGTTTGAGGGGAGTGCAGACCTTAAGTACACGGGGTGGACAGTCAAGCAAATCTTCGACGACCTGCGTGCTGAGAAGGAGAAGCGCAAGGGCGAAGGGAAGGGAGACCCCTCCGATGGCGAGGGGGGCTTCGACGAGCATGAGTGGGGGGAAGCACAGGAAATGACTGAGGCAGAGAAGCAAGAGCTGCGCCGGGACGTGGACCAAGCCATACGCCAAGGGCAGATGGCCGCTAAGAAACTCAACCCCGGCTCCGCAGCAGGGGGGAACCTGTTAGGGATGCAAGAGTTGCTAGAGCCAGAGGTTAATTGGGAGGAGCAGCTACGCCAGTTCTTTGCCTCGACGTGCTCACGCAAGCAAGTGTCCTCATGGCGTAGACCCAACCGACGGATGCTGCACGAGGGCATCATCATGCCCTCCCTACAAGGGCAGAGCGTGTCCGAGCTAGTGCTGGGTATTGACTCCTCAGGCTCGATGCACTGTGGCAACCGCTACGCCTCTGTGCTCACCGAAGTTAAGAGCCTGTCTACGCTGGGCATGGTGGACAAGATACACGTCCTGTATTGGGACGGTGAGGTAGGGGGTCACGAGGAGTATGACGCCTATAGCTTCGCTGACTTTGCAATCAACACCTCCCCTATAGGCGGTGGCGGGACTAGTCCGGTGTGTGTGCCAGCCTTCATGAAGGAGCACAAGCTAGACCCCGAGGCTGTCATTATGTTGACCGACGGGGAGATAGGAAACTGGGGCGAGTGGGCGTGGCCTGTGCTATGGGTTATCACCGACCGCGATGCAAAAATCATAGCCCCTGTGGGCAAGACAATTCATGTTAAGGAGTAAGGTATGGAAACACGCATAGTGTTACGGGTTGGGAATAAAGAGCGGGTTGTTACCGCAGAGCAAGCAACGGAAATACTGGCTATATTCCAGCAGGGGGAGGCATGGGAGTCGCATTATAACTCAGCAAAGGACGGCAAGCCGGCGTACTACGCCTACAAGGTTCTGGACGAACCCCTTGGTATTGTGAGCATGGAGGTATTGCCACCGGGGATGTATGAGATAGCGAAGCTAGCTGGGGGAAAGTAGGTGGAACTCTTTCACCGTACGGGGCGCACCCCGGTAAACAAAGCTAGCGGCAACGGCCACGCCCCATATCGCGGCAACGGCTACGGCAACGGCTACGGCTACGGCTACTGCGGTAGTGGCAAAGGTTTTGGCAAAGGCTTTGGGTCCTCTGCTGGCCACGGCTACGGCTACGGGGGTTCAAGAACCCCCACACTCACCCAAAAACTATTTTTAACCGCAGTTCAACACGCAGTAATCATCTGAGGCGTGCCTCAGTTCATAAGTTAATCGGAGAAACGTATGGGTATTTCAGCAAGCGCAGTATTAGTAGAGCTTAACATCAGTGTATGGACGGGGGAGGTGCTCGACCGTGATGCCACCAATGACCTGCTTAGCCGCAACGCCGCTACCAAGGGCGCAGCTAAAGTGAAGAAGAATCTCATGGCGGGCACCCCGCTACGCAAGAACATCGCAGACTTCGCTGCCTACTGCCGTGGAGCACATGCCAGCATGACGCTGCCTTGGTCAGACCGGGGACCACGTGTGCTTAGCACCAGCCAATTCCTAGGCTACAAGGAACAGATGAACGACAACGCGCAGCGCTTCCATGCGATGGTCGATAACTTCTGCCAACGCTACTCCACCCTCATCGAGGTATCCTCAGAGAATCAAGGGCTACTGTTCAACCGTGACGACTACCCCTCGCCCGAAGAAGTGGCTAGCCGGTTCGACTTCCGCATGACGTTCAGCCCAGTACCCGAGGCAGGGGACTTCCGTGTTGACGTAGGGGCTAACGACCTTGAGGAAATGAAGGAGTCCTATGAGCGCAGCTATGACGAGCGCCTTAAGCAAGCTATGCAGGACCCGTGGCGCCGCATACACAAGATGCTGGTGGGCATGAGTGAGAAACTATCACCCACACCGGGCGAGGACAAGAAACGCTGGCATGAGTCTTTCGTGGATAACCCACGCGAGCTGTGTGACCTGCTCACACACTTGAACATCACACAAGACCCAGAGCTTGAGGAGGCACGCAAACGCCTTGAGGCTACGATGTTCGGTGTAGGTATCGAGGACATTAAGGAGCACGCCCACATCCGAGCCAAGGTTAAGCACAACGTGGACACACTACTACAACAATTCGACTGGTGAGGTGAGTATGGCTAATAAGAAAACCAGTGGCCCCGGCAGGGATGCCGTCGCCCATGCAATGAGCGCCGTGGCTGTTAAGGGGGTGCTCACTAGGCAAGCTGCGCAAGACGCCGTAGGGGAACACACCTCGGACTATTACTACTTGTACTGGCGGGAGGTGAGGCAGCGGCTTGCTAAGGCGGGTGTGTCGGAGGTGATGCTGCGGGAGGTTGATACTGCCCGAGAGCAGTTGTTAGTCGCAGAGCCAATAGCCCAGCAGTTTCGCAACGGCACCGGGTACTGCATAGTCCTGCGGGGGGTATCAATCACAGTCTCCCACACAGGGATGGTGTCTAACTACACAAGTGAAGCGGCTTTGCCTGACCCCCTACGGGGCTGCTTAGCGGCACTCAAGCTCCTCCCTGACCATACGTTCTTGGCGGGGGTGGGGTCTAAAATTAACGACGAGATATTTTTCATCTTAGAAGGAGCAAGTTATGGGTAAGACACGAGGCAAGGGCGTCAAGCCCGCAATGGAGCATTTAACAATGCGAGTCCCCTCAGAGGTAGGGGACTACTTCCGTACAGTAAGCCCACAGTACACAGTAGAGATACGCCGTGTACTGGTGGAGTACGTAGAGGCTAAACAGGCGGAGGGTGCAGCCCATGGAGACGCTACTAGTCAATTGGCACAGCTCAAGTAATCGGAGTTCAGGTGCCAGCGGGGGTGGTAATGGCAACGGGTATGGGCGGCCCCTCACCGGGTATGGGGACGGGGACTCGCTCTTCGGCTCTGGCACTGGCAACGGTGGATGTGGCCTAGGTGATGGGCGACAGGCTAACCACCGCCTGTTCTTAATGGCAACACAACCAACAACAATCATCTGAGGCACGCCTCAGTTCAACAGTTAATCGGAGAAACGTATGAGCTTTCAAACAAACACAGAGGCATTTCCAAGATTCTGGGGGTACAGCGACGCCCTTGCATACTGCAAGAAAACTACACCGGTGCGCACCGATGGGCGCATCCCACTGGCATACAGGCGCCAGCAGCAGTACACGATACGCACGGGGGTTATCGACGGGGTTAATGTCGTCCTGTGCAAGATGTACACCACGGACATAGCGACCTTCTTCGAGGATGGGCGGCTTCTGCTAGACCACGGCGCGTGGCCGTCACGCTCCACGGCAGATGTAGTGTCTGCGCTAGTGCACGGTATACAGGTACGGCATTTTGACAACGGGTTAGTAGTGCGCTGCGAGGGGGGTGAGTTCCGGTTTGCAGAGAGTGAACTCATGCTTGAGGGCGAGGGGAACTGGACCCCCATAGACCCACCCAAAACCTATGTCACTAGGATAGACCGGGCTAAGCTCAACGAGGTTGCCAAACAGTACAAGCCGTTCCGCACTGAGTTGCTTAACTGGTTCAAGCTAGTAGGCACGGACCATGCAACCCCTACGTACCCCTCCAAAGAGCAGTATGTAGCATTCGCCCTTTCTGAACAGGCAGCAGACAGGCATGAGCTATGCTTGCAGATACTTACAGCCACCCGCTCGTCTCGCAGCTTGTATGGAGCGCCGGAGCTTAACTCGTATGGGTATATGTATCCTAAGTATCTAGGGCAGGAGCTGTTCAACACCGCAGCACGCATCAGTGCTTTCTTGCGCAAGGTTATACTAAAAAACCACTCCGAGGAGGTTTGCTACCGTGAGGAGTTGCCTTACGGAGTGGTGAAGAAAGATGTTAACAAGGCGCTTTTAGATTAGAAACTATCATCATCTGAGGCGTGCCTCAGTTCAACATTTAATCGGAGAATACTATGGAACGCAGCAGACGTATTTATGCAGATAAGAATGACCTACGTGACTGGACAGGGCACCGACGTTGGGCACGTGAGCACTTGTGTGCCAACACAATGGCGAGCTTCAACCGGACAACCCGCAGGCTGGTGTGTGAGATACGCACCACCGAGAAGAAGCTAGACCGATCGTACCGGTACCTGCCCCAAGCGGGGTTTTACCAAGGTATACAGAAGTAGGTACCACACTTTACAATGTCTAATATGTAGGATATGTTAGTAAACCCAAGCTAATGAGAGGGCCTTATGGCAGCAACACCGGAAAAGAAAGTGAAGGACAAAGTAGTGGCATTGCTCAAGAAGTATGACGTGTATTACTTCTTCCCCGCTACATTTGGCATGGGTAGGTCGGGGGTGCCAGATGTCATTTGTTGTAACCAAGGCATGTTCTTGGCGATAGAGTGCAAGGCAGGTAAGAACAAAACCACCCCCTTGCAGGACCGGGAGATTGGCTTGATACGGGAAGCGGGGGGCACAGCGTTTATTGTCAACGAAGACGACTTGTGGACACTAGAAACATACTTAAAACGGTTTGCATAGGAGGCGGTATGAACACAGCGATTGAAACATTGTTAGCCCGTATGGACTCGCACCCAGAGGAGTTTTGCCCCCCTTACAATGAGCAGGGGCAGCTTACCGACACCCCCACACGGTGGCGCAAAGAGGTTACCTACGTGTTCGCGGACTCACAGGAGCACATAAAAAGTGTATTCCCTGAGGAGGAGCGCGACGCAGTTAGGCAGAAGCTACGCCAGATAAAGGCTGACAGCTTCGCTGCACACGTGCTTAAGAAAATAGCCACCGCCTATACCGAGGAGACCCCCGACGAGAAGGCACACACGCGAGATAGGCTCTATGCAGAAAAGACAATGGACCCCTACGACATGCAGGGAGCTACAGCAAGATATGCAGGGGATACGATACAAAGGGCCCCCCTATGAAGTACGGATTTTAAAGAGCACGGCCCCCTTGCCCCACCGAGCAGTCACTCACGGGGTGAGGGGTTTTAACCGATCTGAGGCGGCACCTCAGTTGCAGGAAACATACCAAGGAGCAAGACGATGAACGCAATAACAACAAAAGTAGTAACTATCACCCCACTGCAGGCCGCTAAGTGGCTCGACACAGTGAATATTAGGAACCGAGGACTTTCTGACTACCGGGTTAACACCTACGCTGCTGATATGAAAGCAGGCCAGTGGGAGTTCAACCACCAAGGCATCGCCTTCTACGAGGGCGGCGTATTAGCCGATGGACAGCACCGCCTAGCCGCAGTAGTGCGCAGCGACACCCCCATAAGCATGCTTGTGACCACAGGGTTACCCCAAGTCAGTGGCTCTGGCATCGACAACCACCGCGCACGTAGCGTTAACGACATCATCCGAGTATCGGGGTTAGCTGACTGGGTTGGTACTGCCCATGCCCAGATCATAAAGGCTATCTACGAGTACTCTACGCGGGACAGCTCCGCACTAAGCCCCCACCGAGTTGTGCAGTTGGGCGAGCCTGTTAAGGGCCACATCATGTTTGGTGCAGCGTGTATGAAAGGGAAGAAGCGCTTCATCACCACCAAGCCTGTGCGCGCCGCACTTGCCATGGCTCATGCCCACGAGGACCCAGTGCGCCTGCAAGAGTTTGCCGACATTATGGTGAGCGGGGTACCTAAAAGTGATGCAGACCTCACGGCTATCACGCTGCGAGAGCACTTAATCAATAGCCCTACGGCGGGTATGGGGGGCAGGGTGATGGACCACCAGACCTGTATGAAAACGATGCGCGCTATAAAAGCGTTTTGCGAAGGGGCACACTTGCAGCACATACGTGTGCAAGGGGAGTTGATCTACACCCTCCCTAACTTTCGGCGTATGGCGTGAGCCCCCTCGTCTGCCTAGCAATGGCTGTGTATTTTGAAGCCCGTGGGGAGCCCGCAGTTGGGCAGATAGCAGTTGCGCAGGTAATTATTGAACGCTCCTTCGACCCAGCCTTCCCCAATGACCTATGTGGGGTTGTGCAAAGTGGCAGGGTTGACTGGCAGGGTAACCCCCTGCTTAACCAGTGTGCTTTCTCTTTCTGGTGTGATGGTAAGAAGG
>Ga0209702_10007981_pt1 | contig 12624 bp, 12 predicted proteins | sample FRY01_FD_187210 | JGI IMG/M metagenome (GOLD analysis project Ga0209702, IMG submission 187210) | Freshwater microbial communities from Lake Fryxell liftoff mats and glacier meltwater in Antarctica - FRY-01 (SPAdes) (version 2) | ecosystem: Environmental > Aquatic > Freshwater > Ice > Glacier... | reverse complement strand
AGAGTTTAAGCAATATTTTAGGCATCCAGGTTGGGTAGAACACGATGCCGAGGAGATATTTCACTCGGTTATTTCTACATTTAATGAGGTTGTTGATAAAGCTAAAATTGAAACCAAATTAATTAAAACAATAGGTATCACCAATCAACGTGAAACTACGGTGATTTGGGATAAATCTACCGGAAAACCATTAGCTCCTGCAATTGTATGGCAAAGTCGACAATCATCAAAAATTTGTGACGAAATTCGTCAAGCGGGCCATTTGGAACTCATCCGCAGAAAAACCGGATTATTACCTGATCCATATTTCTCAGCATCCAAGCTAACGTGGTTGTTTGAACAAGAGCCAGATTTGTTGGATAATCCCAATTTAGCCTTTGGAACTGTTGATTCTTGGTTGTTATGGAAGCTAAGCGCCGGTAAGCAACATGCAACAGATTACAGCAATGCATCTAGAACCATGCTTATGAATATTGAAACGGGACAATGGGACGATGACTTGCTAGCATTATTTAAAGTACCAAAGCATATTTTGCCTGAAATTAAAGAGAATACGAGTCATTTCGGATTTACAGATACTTCATTTACAGGTGTTTCAATCCCGATTAACGCTATGGCAGGAGACCAACAGGCAGCCTTATTTGGACAAGCTTGTTTTCAGGTTGGAATGGCTAAAAACACTTACGGAACGGGCTGTTTCATGCTGATGCAAACAGGTGAAAGTTTAGTAGAGTCGAAGAACGGGTTGCTAACCACCATTGCCTGGAAAATTGACGGGAAAACAAACTATGCTCTTGAAGGAAGTGTTTTTGTTGCTGGCTCGGCGGTTCAATGGTTACGTGATGGAATTCAATTGGTTGAAAGTGCCGCCGAAACAGAAGCCTTAGCTAGTTCAGTTGAAGATTCCGATGGTGTTTATTTTGTTCCAGCATTTGTTGGATTAGGAGCGCCATATTGGGATGCAGATGCTAGAGGTGCTTTCTTCGGAATTACGCGCGGAACTAACCGAGCTCATATCGTTCGCGCCACTTTAGAAGCAATGGCATTTCAAACAAGAGATGTCTTTGAATTAATGCAACAAGAATCTGGAATTTCTCTTAAAACGCTTCGAGTAGACGGCGGAGCAGCAGCGAACAATTTAATGATGCAATTTCAAAGTGATGTGCTTGGTGTTAACGTTGACAGACCAAATGTAGTTGAGACAACTGCTTTAGGTGTTGCTATTATGGCGGGTTATTCTGCAGGAATTTGGAAATCGTTAGAAGAATGCGCCAAACTCAGAAAAGCGGATGCCCAATTCAGCCCTTCTAAACCAAAATCTCAAACGGAGAAACAATATCAATCATGGAAACGCGCTGTTAAAGCAACAATGAGCTTCCACGAATGAACCGATTGACCCTAGAAATTGTTATTCATCCAATTCAGCAATTCAAATAACTTTGCTTAATGAATTTTAGCAAGCACTTTATAGTAGGACTTTTATGTTTGGGCTTCCTTCAGGTTGAAGCTCAGCAAGTTCAGGCCCTTTTCTCGCATTCGGTTTTCCTGATGGGTGGTAAAACCCCTTACATCGAAACGTACCTCATGGTGCGAGGGAGCACGGTTCGTTTTGTGAAGAATACTAACGGGCGCTACCAAGGTAAGGTAGAGGTTACTTTAACGGCATCGAAAGGGGAGGATGTTAAATATGCTGATAAATATATCTTGCTAAGCCCAGAAGTGGACGATACTTTATCAATTGGTTTTAATTTCATTGATCAGCAAAGAATACCATTAGCCGCTGGCGAATATGAACTAGGATTGCGCGTTCAGGATATTAATAGCCTTGGAAAACCTGTCGAAGCGACTTCTCCGGTTAAAATTAAATTCCCAAAAGATTCCATGATGGTATCTAATATTCAGTTTGTTGAATCGTACACGAAAACTGAAAAACCAGGACCTCTTTCAAAAGGAGGATATGATTTGGTGCCTCATATCAGCGAATTTTATGGAAGTGATGAGCAAAAGTTGATTTTTTATAATGAAACCTATCATTCTTTAGAGCTATTAGGAGAAAATCAGAAATTCTTAATCAAATTTCACTTGGAAGATTTAGCCAGCAATATGCCAATCGCTCAATTCAGTGGTTTCGAAAGAGCCAACGCTGCATCCGTAAATGTTTTGATGAAGGAGATGAATATTACAGATTTGCCAAGTGGTAGTTACCGTTTGGTCATTGAAGTTCGCGACCGTGAGAATGCTCTTTTAGGTAAGGCTTCCCAGGAATTTATTCGCGCCAATATTCAGCAGATAACAACAAATGATAACTATGATCTTGTTTCTATTGATGGAAGTTTCACCTTGAATTATACGAACCGAGATAGTTTGGCAGAGCACATTCGCTCTCTTCGTCCAATATCCGCGGAGCGAGAAAAACAATATGCCGATAATGTCTTGAAAGCTAGGGATATGCATCAAATGCAACAATATTTCTTGTCGTTTTGGTTAAATCGTTCAAGGATTAATCCTCAAGCAGAATGGGAACTTTATCGTGCCGAAGTGGTGAAAGAAGAGCCTGAGTTTAGAACCTCCATCCGTCGCGGATATGACACTGATCGTGGACGTGTTTTCTTGCAATACGGTGCTCCCAATAATCGCTCAATCAGCCTGCATGAGCCTTCTGCCTATCCTTATGAAGTGTGGCATTATTATAAAGTGAAAGGTCAAAGCAATAGACGTTTCGTTTTTTATAACCCCGATTTGGTGTCGAACGATTACATGCTGATTCACTCTGATGCCTTAGGTGAAATCATGAATGATAATTGGCAGAAACTTATTTATAAGCGCGATAATTACGATAGCGACATTGATCAAGAGCGCGGGATTGACCATCATGGTTCTCAACTTCAGCAAAATTTCCTAACGCCGCGGTGAATATTTCTTATTACTTAATTCGGTGGGGAGGCTTTGTAGTTGCCCAAATACCTTTGCCGGTTCTGTATGTGCTTTCTGATTTATTAGCTTGGATTGCTAGCGATATCGTCCGTTATCGGCGCGATGTAGTGATGCAGAATTTAAGAACCGCATTCCCGGAAAAATCGGAAAAGGAGTATCGGAAATTAGCAAAGGAATTTTATCGAAATTTCACTGATATTATGGTGGAATCTTTTAAGTTGCTGGCGCGACACAAAAATTTGCTCAGTAAAAGGGTGTGGCTTAAAAATCCTGAAATTCTTGAGAAACTCAAAGCGGGAAATCGCAGTATTTTAGCCGTTGGCGGACATTATTGCAATTGGGAATGGCTCGGAATATCAATGTCTCCATTATTTGGCATGCGTGGAATTGTCACTTACAAGCCTTTGAGCAGTCAGGTAATTGATCGATTAATGAAGGAAGTTAGAGAAACTGCTGGCTCCGAAATGGTGAGCATGTCCCAAACATATCGAACAGTAGTGAGCTCTAAAGTACCCGTGGCAACTTTATTGGTAGCTGACCAGGCACCTGATCCTAAAAACTCATATTGGACAACCTTTTTAAATCAAGACACTCCAGTATTCTTGGGCGCCGAAAGAATTGCGCGGTCAACCGGACATGTTGTTGTATTTTTGGCGATGCGTCGTGAAAAACGAGGTTATTATTCGGTCGAAATTCAACTTCTTTCAGAAAATCCAAAGGAAACTGAGGAGTATGAAATTACCGAATTACATTTAAGGGCACTTGAAAATTTAATTATAGAACAGCCTTCGTGGTGGCTTTGGTCGCATAAACGCTGGAAACATAAACGTAACGCGTGAGAACAGCGGTTGTTATACTTAACTGGAACGGTAAGCACTTGTTAGAGCAATTCTTGCCTAAAGTTGTGGCTTATTCGCCCAATGCTCGTGTTATAGTGGCCGACAATGCTTCAACGGACGATTCTGTTAATTGGCTAAAAGCGGAAATGCCTGATGTTGAACTTATTATTAATCCAACAAATTCGGGTTATGCAGGAGGTTACAATGAAGCATTGAGGCAGATTGATTCTGAGTTTTATGTTTTATTGAATTCTGATATCGAAGTAACTCCCAATTGGCTCGAACCTATCGAAAAACGCTTCGATACCAATGCAAATATTGCCGCGATTCAGCCTAAAATTAGAGCTTTCAAACATCGCGATCGCTTCGAATACGCAGGCGCAGCAGGTGGCTATTTAGACCGAATGGGTTATCCTTTTTGCCGAGGGCGTATTTTTGAGGAAACCGAAATTGATGTTGGGCAATACGATGATGCACGAGAAGTATTTTGGGCTTCGGGTGCTTGCATGTTTGTGCGTTCAAAGGTTTTTCATGCCTGCGGCGGATTTGATGATAGCTTTTTTGCCCACATGGAAGAAATTGATCTTTGTTGGAGAATGAAGAATCAGGGCTATTCTATTATGTATGATCCGGCATCAATTGTTTTTCATATCGGCGGTGGAACGCTTTCGAAATCTAACTGGACGAAAACCTATCTAAATTTTCGAAATAATCTTGAATTAATCTATAAGAATATCGAGGATAAATACCTGTTCCGCAGTTTATTCATGCGCATGGTCTTAGATGGTATTGCAGCATTTAAATTCTTGTTTACCAATGGATTTAGCCATTTTTATGCGATTGTCCGCGCTCACATGCACTTTTATAGATTAATGCCTGTTATCCGTCAAAAGCGCAGAAAACTGAAGCAAGTTGAGCATAACCGCAATACTACAGGAGTTTACATGGGCTCTATCGTGGCTGATTATTTTTTACGTGGTAAGAAATCATTTAATCAACTAGAGATTCCCGATTAATTTCCTTTTTATAGCTTTGCATCAAAATTAAACAGCATGCTTAGCATAGATGAGATTTTAGCAGTAACCATCACACTTTTTGCAATCATCGATGTTGTTGGGGCAGTGCCGGTTTTACTGAGCATGAAGAGTAAAATTGGAGAAATAGAATCTGGCAAAGCTACCTTGGCTTCAGGTACTTTAATGATTTTGTTCTTGATCTTTGGAACGAATTTACTCGGCCTTCTTGGTGTTGATCTTAGTTCATTTGCAGTTGCCGGTTCTATCGTAATTTTTGTGATGGGTTTGGAAATGGTTTTAGGAATCGAAATTTTTAGACCTGATCCAGATGTGCGTTCTGGTTCTGTTATTCCAATCGCATTTCCAATTATTGCTGGTTCAGGAACACTTACTACAGTCATGTCACTGCGGGCCAATTATGGATTTTACACTATTTTAATCGGAATTCTTATTAATCTTCTTGCTGTTTATCTTGTATTACGTTCAATCAACTATATCGAACGAAAATTAGGTAAGAATGGACTTTTTGTAATCCGTAAGTTCTTCGGAGTTATACTCTTAGCCATTGCAGTTAAAATTTTCAAGGCCAATATCAGTCTCTAATTCAGGAATCAATTATTGCTTCGAATTTTACAATCTCGAATTAACATAATGTTAACGAATCGTAAGTATTGATTTCATTTTGACATTAAAATTAACAAATGCTTGTCTATTGTCTAATATAATTTCGATATTTTTGCGAAAAGTATTTTAGGATGGAAACGGCAGAAGAACTCAATTTTTATTTCAGAGCGGCATTTTCAGGCAGTGTGGTTGTTTTTGGTTTAGATAAGGGTCTTATCAAAGTTTTGTTGGTTAAACGTCCCAAAGAGCCATTCAAAGGATTGTTTGCCTTGCCGGCTGTATTAGTTTATCCCAACGATTCGATTGAAGAGCGCGTTGATGAATTAATTGCACAAGTAACAGGTACCAGGATATTCTACAAAAAACAAATTCGTGCTTTTGCTGATACATCTCGTCATCCTCTTGGACGGGTCATTAGTATTGGATATTATAGCTTTATAAACATCAATAATTGTCAACTCATTGATAATTTAGAAGACGGAAAAGGGGAGTGGGTTGATCTAAAAACTATCCCGAAGCTTGCTTTCGACCATAATGAGATTGTTCAAGCTGCTAAACGACGACTTTTAGCTAAAATGAGCACTCAGCTTGCTGGATTTGAAATGCTCCCTGAAAAGTTTACTGTAAAGCAAGTGCAGGAGATGTATGAGGCTTCTTTAGGACATGCATTGGACAAACGAAATTTCCGTCGTAAAATACTTTCCCAGTCTGTCATAGAAGAAACTGGTGACTTACTTAATCCCTGGGAGGAGAGTGGAAAAGCACCCATGTTATATCGCCTCAATCGTGCTGAATATCTTGCCAAGAAAGAGGCAGGGCATAAATTTGAGATATTCTAACTAGTGTCTTTCCACAGAGTCAGGAGTTTGAACTATAGAGGCTTATGATTAGGCGCGCGAAGGCCGAAAAAGCGCAGTTTACTTTTGTAAATGAGCATTTTACGGACTAGTGCAACGACATCAGGAGACTTTATAATGTCTGTCCACAGAGTCAGGAGTTTGAACTATAAAGGCTTCTGATTAGGCGCAAGAAGACCGCAAAAGCGCAGTTTACTTTTGTAAATGAGCATTTTTCGGACTAGTGCAACGACATCAGGAGACTCTACAGACAGACTCTATTTAATGTCTGTCCACAGAGTTAGGAGTTTGAACTATAGAGGCTTCTGATTAGGCGCACGAAGGCCTAAAAAGCGCAGTTTACTTTTGTAAATGAGCATTTTTCGTACTAATGCAACAACATCATGAGACTGTATAGACAGACTCTAACTAGTGTTTGTGCGCATAGCCAGGAGTTTGAATTATAGAGGCTTCTGATTAGGCGCACGAAGGTCTAAAAAGCGCAGTTTACTTTTGTAAATGAGCATTTTTCGGACTAGTGCAACGACATCAGGAGACTCTATAAACAGACTCTAACTAGTTTTACGTTCCCACATCTCAAAGCTACAATCATAAGCGTTTTTTTCGTCAGCAGCCCGGTTTAATGACAATTGTTGATACCACAAATCCGACTCTATTTCTGGGAAGAATTTATCTGCTTGAGGACTAACATCTACTAATGTTCTATAAATGCGCTTAGCTTTCGGCATTGCAAGTTCATAAATCGAAGCACCGCCTATAATCATGATTTCTTTTTCTGGATCGCAAAGTGCGATGGCTTTCTCCAACGAAGACACAACTTCACAGCCTTCAATCTCTAATGACGAATTATTGCTAATCACAATATTTCTGCGATTTGGCAATGCTTTACCGATACTCTCAAAGGTTTTTCTACCCATTATTACTGGATGTCCAGTGGTGAGGTCTTTAAAATACTTCAAGTCAGCAGGTAAATGCCAAGGCATCTGATTGTCTAATCCGATGGCGTTATTCTTTCCGGTGGCGACTACAATTGAGATCATACTGCAACAGCGCCTTTAATGGATGGATGTGGATTGTAATTTTCTAGCGTGAAATCTTCGAATTTGAATTCAAACAGATTTGTAACACTTGGATTAATTTTCATTGTTGGAAGCGGTCTAAAATCGCGACTTAATTGCAATTGAACTTGCTCCAGGTGATTCGAATATATATGCACGTCTCCGAAGGTATGCACGAATTCACCTAGTTTTAACCCGCAAACTTGAGCCACCATCATCGTTAGTAAAGCGTAAGATGCAATATTAAAAGGAACTCCAAGAAATGTATCAGCACTGCGTTGATAGAGTTGACAGCTCAGTTTGCCATCTGCGACATAAAACTGAAATAACGTATGACAAGGTGGCAAGGCCATGTTTTCGACATCTGCAACATTCCAAGCGCTTACGATTAACCTTCTCGAATCGGGATTGGTTTTAATCATTCTCACTAATTCAGATATTTGATCGATCGTACCACCATCGGGCTTTGGCCAAGAACGCCATTGGTGACCGTAAACGGGACCTAAATTTCCATTCTCATCGGCCCACTCATCCCAAATTCGAACATTGTTTTCTTTTAGGTACTTGATATTCGTATCACCTTGAAGAAACCATAAAAGTTCGTGAATAATTGATTGTAAGTGAACTTTCTTAGTCGTTACTAAAGGGAAGCCATCCTCAAGATTAAATCTCATTTGGTAACCAAAGCAACTAATTGTGCCTGTTCCAGTGCGGTCTTCTTTCTTGGTGCCGTTTTCAAGGATATGATGAAGAAGCTGATGATACTGCTGCATAGGCTAAGGATAATTCACAAAAATACAACGCAAGCATTATGGTAGAAAGAATGAATGTAGGGTATTGTGATAAGTTATTCACAAATATTGAAGCTAAAGGGGTAGAAAGAGAGCATCGTTAAAATGAAAATCCTTGGTTTTCAGGACTTAGCTATTATTTATTGAAAAAATGCGCATGCCTAGTTGCATCGTAATAGAATTTACCTACTTTTGCCATCCCTGAAAGCGAAATATTAACGTAAGTGAAATATAAGTCTTTAGTGGAAACTACCAATGGATCGGTAGTTCAGTTGGTTAGAATGCCGCCCTGTCACGGCGGAGGTCGCGGGTTCGAGTCCCGTCCGGTCCGCATAAAGAAAAATTAAAGCCCTGTAACTGTTGAAGTTGCAGGGCTTTTTTTATTTTAGGGGACACTTTGGGGGACACTTTTTTAAAATAAGTTGACAGGTAGCGTATAAACTCGACTTTTACTTTCGCCAGTTATGCTAATGTATCAAGAGATAATCAACATTGTGACAATATGGCCAAACGTCACAAATTCTAGATTGAAAAAATAAACTAGGTAGGTCGATGAAATTTGTACTTTTGAAATAAACTATATTAGAAATGGGAATCTTTGACATATTCGCCAAGAAGAATAAATCTCCTGAGTACGCTGAAAAACTAACATTAACAAAATTCTGTGAAATTCTGAACACACAAACTGATATTAATGTACTTAAACTGTTAGAACTTCCATTATCAAAATTTACCAAAGCATCTCAAAAAGAAATCAACTCAAATCCTAAGGATAAAAAGAATGGTGTTATTGATGTATATGTTAATGCCAGTGTAAATCTTTTTGGTATTTTTAATATTTGCGTTTACAAAATATTCGATAACGGTAATAAGCAATATTTCTTTTACACTACAACTAAAAACGCAAATATCGTTTCAGAATTTGCTAATTCTTTATTCTTTATTATGGGAGACGGAATAAGTAATCCTAAATATAGTTCGTTTAAAGATTTTGACAAAATTGAGAATATATCAAAAGGTCTTGTATATAGTGAGAAAGACGAATGTGTAAATATGTGGATTGGTGAATGCGATAAAAATGCCGTATTACCAATATATCTCCAATATACTGTTAATCCTATGCAACAATTTATATTTCAAATTGATGAGAATCCCAAAGGAACAGCAAGAATGTTACATTAAAGTATTAGATTTTCAATGTTCCGAAAAATACAGCTTCAATGAAAAGCCACATAAAAGGGAAAAAATTAGTTTTTTATATTATAAGGTCTGATTCAAATTACCAATTTCTTCATTTGACAAAATGTTATATGGGTATATAAATAACAACCTCATTCATGTTTTCAATCCTAATTTGATTCCAAAATATGGGGAAATTGGAATTATTGAAAAGGTGAAAGCGTTTCAATTTTCAGATGCCAATGGAGTTAGAGTGAATACCGCAATTTATTTCAGAACACCAACAATATTGCAACAATCTGACCCCATCTATGTTGATTTGAATTTCGTTCCGCGTCTATACTTGTTTTTTCGATTCAGAAAATTATGGGTTCAACAAGGTTGGTTCTACATAATGTCCATTTCTATTTTTGCACTTGTATTATCGGCAATGGACCTATGTATGAATTACAATCGCGTTAAAAACATTAACGATTCAGATATTTCCGTTCAATTGGTCAATGATTCTATTAATACCACAATTAATAGGAACACTAATGAAATTCAGCAAGCATCTAAAAAAATAGACGATTTAAAAAGTAGAATAGACACAATTAGTTTTGAAGAAATACATAGGAATTAGACAATTCTATGTATATGAAATCATTGATTCTTTCATAAGATTTCAGGAAATCAACTTCGTTTCTTTCCTGATGAGTTTTTTTGGAGGACTAGTTCAACATTACCGCATATTAAAAAGGGGCAAAGTTTTTCAACTTGCCCCTAAACTGATCACATGCGTCTAATGCAGTTACCAGCCTCCACGAAGGTTGCTCTCCAGCAGAGCCATCGCAATCATCTAACTATCTTACTTAATAATTCCAAGTCAATATCAGTAGGAACATACCCTGTCAACAATTCACCTGTTCTTTCATCGACCCAATCATTTACTTTCCAGGAAAAAACAGCTTGAGTTTCTTCAATATCATATTCTTGGGCTTGTATTTCTTCAATATCTTCAGATACCCTTTTTTTAACTCCCAATGGTTGAAATACTCTCCTTCCCTTCATAGCATTAAAAATTACGTCCATTGGTTTTATGTAAATCCCTTGTAACTTTCCTTTTCCTGTAACAACTTTTGTGAAATATTTAAATAGTTCTAGAATAGAATTACTATCAGCCTTTCTAATATCCTGACCTTTCATATTGGAGCTAGGAAATCGTTTTAGCCACTCTGAAACTAAAGTCTCCGCAATAATTTTACCACTAATAATTAGATGAAAATGAGGATGATAGTTTTTTAATCGTGTGTTATATGTATATTCTATTTTCCTAATTCCTATTATATTAGTTTTCCTTTTCTGAAAGACTTTCTGGATTTTCTTTAATTCTTTGAACATTTCTATTATCATAGATTTTAGTTCAATATCTGAAACATTAGGTACAGTTAGTGTTACAAAAAAAGGATCATTCAAATTATTTAATACGTCTTTATAACCCTTTATTAATTTCATTGTTCTAATCCTGTTGCAGGTAGCACACCATCTTGTATTGCAAAACTTTCCGGTTATCTTATTGCGGTTCGTCTTGCAGTTGCCACTAAAACAAAATACCGTGTTCGTTTCTGCACACACCTGCATACTCGGGTTTTTATCCTCGTGAAAAGGACATCATACCAGTTTGTTTTTGTTCGGCTTTATTTGGTAGTGGGCTAAAACTCTTTGGATGCATAGTTACTTTATGATTTCGTCTTTTTCCGTTGTAAAATTATTATGTACATCAAAGTGAACCCTAATTATGATTTCACATATATACTTTACTGCATAATTAAACAGCCTGAAATTTTACTTAGTCGCATTAAAAGGTGTATTTTATTAGCTTTGCTGTATAATTTTAAATATATGGCAAAGATTGTAGGGCTAATTGCCAAAAATATAAAGCGATTAAGGGAACTTAAACAACCTTTCTCAAAAAGAAATTTGTGCGGATGCTGGTTTACCGCAAGGGCATTACAGCCGTATTGAAAATGGAAAGGTGGAACCGTCCATTTCTACATTAGAAAAATTGGCTACCGTTTTTGAAGTTTCTATCGCAGAGTTTTTTAAAACAGATGATATTGATGAGGAACTGAACTTGCCTTTACTTCAAAAAATTAAATTGATTGATGCATTGGCAAAAGATGAACAACAAGCCTTAATGAAAATGATTGATATGGCTTTTTCTAACAAGCGGATGAAAGATAATTTACAAATTTTAATATCTCAATAATATGTACACCTTCAAAATACATTTGCACAAAGAAGCCGAAGGTGGTTTTACCGTTTCTGTTCCTGTATTGCCTGGCTGTATTACTTATGGCGAAGATGTGGACGAAGCTATAACAATGGCTAAAGAAGCCATTGAACTGTATATTGAAGAGTTAAAGGAAAGAGGCGAAACCATTCCCGATAATAGCAATACATTGGAATATTCTTTAACCTTGAAGCTTTATGAACCTAAGCCCAATGCACCTCATTAAATTTTCAGAAGAAAACGGCTTTATATTCAAACGCTCCAAAGGTTCGCACTAATTGTATTACAACCCTATTACTAATAAAACGGTTATTGTGCCTGTTCACGGTGGAAAGGATATAAAAAAAAGGCACTTTCCTTGCCGTTATTAAACAAGCTGGACTTGATAAAAATAACTTGACCTAATCAATAGACTTTATCAATCCATTCTCCCTTAAAGCTTTGAAATGAATTTTCACTCCGTGAGCCGTTCTATTTTACATTTTTCTCCAACCGTTCCAACGCCCTGAGGCATCTTTCATACTATTTATTAGAGTTTTACCTGCTAAATTCCAAGTGATTTCATCAAGGCTTTCGGCAACATCAGAAATAAAATTGCTAAAGCTCTCGGAGTTATTGTCTCTGAACTCTTTGCTACTACTGATTAAATTGAAGAGGTAAACGTACATTATAAGAACGGTAGGTGCAAAAGTGAACAGCGTTTTTTGAGCGCTGGCAAAAGCAGTTACGCAAAGTACGGTTCACGAAAAAAAGCTTGGGAAAATATCGTAAAAACCGGCGACTTGCTCGCCTATATTCTTTCGGTTATTTAGTTATTAAAATAAATAAAGGGTAGAGTTCTCGCGTATCTATGCTAATACTTTATTGGATATCTTGCCCCATCTTTATTGACCTTTCGTAAAAACGGACTTATAAAATTTTTGGTAGTAGTAATCCTTTGGTAAATTCTTAATGCAAGATTTAAATCTAATTGATGTTTTCCCGTCTATTTCTTGTCTTTTATGATATGCACTTAAATTTGCCACGATTTTTCGAAAATAATAATATTCTGTAA
>Ga0209702_10007977_pt1 | contig 12625 bp, 13 predicted proteins | sample FRY01_FD_187210 | JGI IMG/M metagenome (GOLD analysis project Ga0209702, IMG submission 187210) | Freshwater microbial communities from Lake Fryxell liftoff mats and glacier meltwater in Antarctica - FRY-01 (SPAdes) (version 2) | ecosystem: Environmental > Aquatic > Freshwater > Ice > Glacier... | reverse complement strand
AGCGGCCGCCTGGTGTTGAGTGAACGCTCACCGCGCGCACACCTCGTTGCGGTGACGCCGCTCAAGTTCCTGCAATGAGACGACGTTCTCTGAGCCGGCGCGGCGCTGACTCACGTTTCGCCTGGCCAACTGGTGATCGGCTGGCTGCGACACGGGAGCCACGTAGTGGGCTGCGATCCAGCGCTCGACGCTTTCTCTCGGTATCCGAACAATGCCGCCCTCGCCACGCACATAGCCGAGCTCGCCGCGGCGGCGCATCCGGTAGACGCTCTTTCGCGAACAGCCGACGATCTCTGCGACTTCCTGCTCGCTCAGCAGCAGCCTGGGGATCAGGCCAAGATCATCTGTAGGTAAACCCAAGCTCATGAAGCTAAGGCTAACAGAAACTTACGAAGCTTACAAGCTAAAGCTTAGGTTTTCTTATGAGAGTGGGGGTTGCTGGGCGGTTAGCTGCCGTCATCTCGCATCGCAGAGCGAACCTGACTGACCCTCGCCGCGGTGATCCCCAGCTCGTCTGCGATCTCCTGGTTTGTTGCGTGCGGGCGTTTCCGCTCGATTGCCCGGATCTGTTCCTGCCGCGCCTTCATTGCTACGTAGCGCCTCTGCTGGGCAGGGCGCGCGGAGCCTCTTGACGCAGCCTTGTCGCGCTGATGAATAAGGCCCGAGAGCACGGCGCGGATCTCCCCGGCCTTTGACACTGCCGGCTCAAGCTGTGCAAGCTCAGCCTCAAGCCGCTCGATCTCGTCGTCAATGAAGGCCATGCGGCAACATTAGACCCCGCCATAACATTCCGCAAGGAATGAATTCAAGGATTCGAAAGAACCTTTGAGCTCGTCGATAATTTGCCGGCCCGATCCAGGCTGCCCTTGACACCTACGCCTTCGTCCTCAAACGCATTGCGGTCGCAGACAGCTGGATAACCCCCATGGTCAGTAGCACCGCGACCGCAAGCCACACGCCGGTGTCAAAGAAGCCTGTCGCCAGTCCATCGGTGGCCGGCGAAGACGGGAAGGAGTCAAAGCTCGTCTGCAGATCAATGGCTGCTCCAGCGCCCCTCAAACCCCATTGGGAGGCAGCGAGCCGGGATACCGCTTCCATGACCCAGGTCATTTGGCTAGGTGGAATTACCGCTCCGCCCAGAAGCAGCTGCGGGATTAGGGCTAGAGGGACGATGCTGTTGGCCTGCGATTCAGTGCCAGCCAAAGCGGAGATGACTAGGCCCATGGTTACCGCCGCGAAACTGAGGGCGCCAAACACCAACCCCAGTAGGAGCCAGTCGGCGAAGGCGATGTCGGGAGTTTGGACCGCGAACACGATCCCCAGCAGCACCGCTACCTGAAGCCAGCACAGCAAGGTGAGGAAGACCAGCTTGGCGGCCAGATACGGGGCAGCCGAAACTCCTGCCGCTCTTTCGCGGGCCACGACGCTTTTCTCTTTGACGATTTCGCGGCAGGAGCCGATGGCGCCAAGCCACAAGCTGATCATCACCAGCACAAACAGAAGCTGCACTGTCTGGCCGGGCGGGGCGTCGGGCTCGAACACCTGGTCCTTAAACAACGCGGCGGTCACTGCGGCGAGCACTGGCGCTTGCCCCAGCACCAGCAGCAGGTTCTTGCGGTCACGAACGAGTAGTCGCCATTGACGGCGCAGCAGGATGTTGAAGTCGCGGGCAAAATCGCGAAAACGGGGGGCGCGGCGAAGCCGCGACGCCTTGAGCGCTCGGCCTTCACCCAGTGGAGTGGTGATGGCCCCGTAGGCCTCCGCCCATCTGTCGGTTCCTTTGTCCAGGGCGTCGTAAATGTCGGCGTAGTCGCTCGCCTCGAAGAAGGTCAGGGCTTCCGCCGGCGGGCCTTGGAAGCACAGCACGCCGCCGCGGCCCAGCACAATCAATGAGTCGCAGATGGAAAGGCTGCCAGTGGCGTGAGTGACCAGCGCCACGGTGCGGTTAGCGGCGGCCAGCTCTTTGAGCAGCGCCATGGTTTCCGTTTCAAGGCGGGGGTCGAGGCCGGTAGTGGGCTCATCGAGCAGCAGCACTCCGGGGCGGCTGACCAGCTCCACGCCGACGCTGACTCGTTTGCGTTCCCCGCCAGAAAGGCGGGAGACAATCAAGTCGCGGCGTTCGGTCAGTCCAAGCTCATCCATGGCCCGCGCAGCGGCTTGCTGGAGCTCTGCTTGGCTGCTGTCAGGCGGCAGCCTGAGCCCGGCGGAGTCAAGCAGTGTTTCCTCCACGGTAAGAGCGGAGTGCACCAGGTCGGATTGCGGCACCACCGCGATCTCTCGCCTAGTCTCATTGACTGGCTCGCCGTTCAAGCTCACCGCGCCCTCGTCGGGCGGGCGGTGACCGCTGATGGCGCCCATCAAGGTCGACTTACCGGCCCCACTTTCGCCGATAATGGCGGTCAGGGTGCCAGGATCCAAGGTCACTGACACACGGTCAAGCAAAACCACCTCGCCGGCTTTGACGGTGGCCTTCCTGGCTTGCACCCGTAGCGGCGTGCACATCTCCGGCGCTATCAGCCGCCAGCCATCGAAAATGATGCGGTAGGCGCCCACTCCAACGCGGTCACCGGGCGTGAGATTCCCCGTCTTGACCGGGTGTCCGTTAAGGCGGGTTCCATTCTTGGTCCTGAGGTCCTCCACCACCAGGCCGCTTGGGGTCCTCCGGATGCGGGCGTGCCGGGCATCAACGTTCTCCCCGTCCAGCACTAGGTCACAGTCGCCTCTGCGGCCAATCAGAACCTCGTCCCTTCCGGTCAGGTCGATGACTTGGCTGCCGAATCGCACCTGCCCTCCGCCCACCAAAACCAGGTCATGGTGGTCGCCAACTTCCAAGTGATCCCCATCCGAAAGGGAGGCTTGCTCGTCCTTAAGCGGAAGGCCGTTTACGTAAAGGCCCGGGCCCGGGTCGGTGACGCTCACAGTCCAGCCTTCTTGACCGGGAGAAAGAGCAAAAGAGCAGCTGCCAGCCTCAGGGCTCAGGGGCAGATCGAACCCGTCGCCCACCCCGGCGAAAAGGCTCTGCTGTGTGACGACGAGCTTCCTGCCATCAATAATCAGCAGCGGGTCGATTGTCGGGATGAGGTCGGGCAGCACGAAGAGGCAATGCTATGCGCCAGCGATGCCACCGGCAACCTCGTGAACCTAGTCGTTGGCTGCTGAGCTGCGTTATTTCCACCTAGTTTGCGCTGGCATAACTTCGCTGGCTGGATGCCTGCGCTAGCTGCTGAACTCGGCGGCGCCGATGGGCGCGAACCGCCTGCAAGAGGGGGCTCGCGCCCATCCCAACACCAAAAGCTCTGGCGATTAACGCCAGAGCATCAATTGCGGACATCGCTTCAGCGTCCCGGGCCAACCGGGCGCTGGCCGCTCAGCGCAGGAATCGCTTCCACCTCCGCCAGTTACGGGCTTCCTTTTCCTGCCGGGAGTCAAGCAGCAACTGGCCAACGCTGGCCATGTTGATCGGCATCTCCTGCGGGTTGTATTTGGAGATGTACTCCGCGAAATCCTGATGATATTTCGCGGCGAGCCAGGAACCTTTCCCTCGACCGGGGCCATCTTCCCTTAGGGCTGCCAGCTCCAGATGCTCGCGAGCGAGTCTGCGCTGGTCATTGGCGATCCGATCAAGAGCGGTCCGGACCCTAGGGAGAGCCGTACGCGAACTCATGTTGAGGATGTAAACCGATTGGATCATGTAGTTACAGTCATTGTCGTCGGAAAACGTTCAGCCCGTAGTCATACGTAGGGTAGAGTTGCGCGATGGCTCACGGAGAGGTAGGAAACGCCTCCTACGCGGACACCCGCTTGATCCTTGTAGGCGGGTTTGCGGGTAGCGGAAAGTCAGAGTTTGGACAGTCGCTGGCCACAATCTTGACTGCGGCATATCTTGATAAGGACACGCTTACTCGTCCATTTGTAGAGGAGACGCTGCGCCATCTCGGGCGCGACCCGAACGATCGTGATAGCGATACCTACCGCTCGAAGGTTAGGCCGCTTGAGTATGAGGCGTTGATGGATGCTGCTCACGAAAATATTCGCTGCGGCTCTACGACCGTAGTGAGCGCACCCCTCCTTCTCGAAGTAGTCGATGACATCTGGCTTGATGACCGCAGGCTTGAAGCGGAGGGTGAGGGGGCAACCACGAGCCTGGTATGGGTCGCCACCACCATTGATGACATGCGTCGGAATATGACTCGCCGAAACGCAGCCCGCGACCATTGGAAGCTCAGCCATTGGCAGGAATACATTGATTCCATTGACGTCGACATGAGACCGGTTCACGAACACACACTGGTCTGGAACAACGGCGAACTCTCGTCGCTCTTCAATCAAGCCAGCGCCGTTGCAGTTGACGGAGCGCAGCAGTCCTCATGACCCCCTCGGCTCCCCAGGTGCTTCTCTTATCAGGACCTCCCGGGGCAGGCAAAGATGCAGTCACCAGGGCGCTAGGTAAACATGGCGGCTCATTCAGACTGTTCCCCAGGCTGAAGGCTGGCTCAGGACGTACCGCCGGTTACCGGATGATCTCAGAGGAACGCCTGCGCGGCCTAGGCAAGGATGGAGACTTGGCCCAACTTCAAGCGCGTTATGGGAATCTGTATGCCGTCGACTTTGGCCGGCTGCAAGCGATGGTCGATGCCGGTTATGTGCCTGTCGTGCATGTTGGCCGTCGACAAAACTTGGCCGAGCTCCAAGCGGTGCCATTCGATACGGCGAGCGTCTTGGTTTGGGTATCGCGAGAGCAGTCCGAGCGGCGCGTCGCCAGCCGCGCAGGCCAGGCCCGCGGCAAGGCATGGGAGGAAGAGCGCGACGAATTGAAGGCTTCGCCGCTCACGGAAGACTTCGATGCCGTTTACGACTCTGGTGCGATGTCGGCCGCCGAGATTGCCGCGCGGATCGCATCGTCGTGGCCGTATCTCTCAGGGAGCACGGATTTTGAACCTGTGGAGCGTGCAATCCGCCGGTCGGCGCGCAGATGAGAACCGTCGTTCCAGCGCTCACTTTCTTTAAGCGCGATGGCTCGGTAGGCACGAGCGCTAATGCAGAGTATGCGGAAGAAGTGGCTGCTCAAGATCCCGGCTGTGTTCTGCTCCTCGGTTCCACGAGAGAGGATTCTGCCCTCACAGCCCGAGAGACAAGCGACCTCCTAATGAACTGGGTTCGTGTGCTGCCCAAAGAACGCTTGGTGGCGACGCTGTGGGCGCAGTGTCCCGAGCTAGCTGAAACTGCACAATCTGTGACGCGCTCCGTTCTTGTGCCACCGCTTCCAGATCAGCTTGTTGAGGTCGTCGCTGCAAGGCTTAGCGAACTTGGACCCGATAAGTGCTTGCTTTACAGCAACCCCGCCATCTCCAGCTTTGAGTTCACGGTCGCGCGCGCCGTCAGTCTGCGCGCGTTGGGTGCGCTGCCACGCGGAGCAAAGCTGAGCAAGGTTCAGCCCAGCGCGCTCCGAGGGTTGCGGGATTCACTCGGGAGTCAATTCGAGGTTTGGGATGGCAGCGATCGCGACCCAGCCAAGAGCGCCGCAGCCGGTGCTTATGCATGCGTTTCGCAAAAGTCAGCCAGTTTGATGCTCTGGGGAGTCCCTGAGTCGCACCGGGCGGTTGAGAAATATCGATCGGTGCCTTCTGGTAGGCAGCGGTCGTTCGCTTTAAAGACAATGGTAGGAGTTAAGCTTTCAAATAGTAATACCTTTATCCGAGGATAACGGGAATTGTCCGCTCAACTGTTTCTTCACCGCGACGACAGTCTTCCGAATCTCGGCGTGTTTCGTAATGCGACCTATGAGCGCCTAGAAATGCATGAGGTGCGCGAGCGCTCGGATGTGTTGATTGATAGTTGCGATATCGAGCGTCTGGAGCTGACCGCGAGTACGTTTTCGGCTCTCCGGATAACGCGTTCGCGCATTGGGCGGTTGGTGCTCAAGAAGCTCCGCGCCACTGCTGATGTTGCCTGCGTCATTGACACGAGCCAGATCGAGCATGCAGATCTATTTGATGTGAGCGGTCTCGACTGGATTGATGTGCGCGTAAGCAGCCTGCTCAGCATCGGGTCGCCCGAGGGAGCGCTGACTCTTGACGGTGTCGTTTGCGATCAGCTGATGATCGGCGACAGCCGAAGACGCCCGGTCGCGCAGATAGAGCTAAAGGGTTGTCGAATTCAAGGCGATGCGGAAATCCGAAATCTCTCCGCAAGCAGCGTCGCGGTTCGTGACTCTTCGGTTTCCAACCTCTTCGTGAGGGATGTGGCAATAACCGGTCGGGAGGGGTTAGTCCTGGATACGGTAAGCGTCGGCGGACGCTTGACCGTGAGGGGCGCGGAGTTCTCGGAGGACGGTCGTCTCTGCATCCGCAGCACATGGGTCGCGCGTGAGACTGAACTGGACGGTATCTCGGGGATAGGTCACGAACTTGGCGAAATAGCAAATACGGAACTGCTCGGCGGCCTTCGCGTAGGGGGCGCTACTTGCGGAAAAGAGGCGATGGTGATCGCGATCGAGCAATCACGGGTCACGGGCCCGACGGTGTTCGAAGGCCTTGGCGAGGACGACGGTCCAAGCCTTCAGGTTCGCCTTGAGGTCGGTGCGCAGATTGATGAGTTGGTGGTACCAGCCGAATTGCGCGTTACGAGGGGAAACGTACAACAGCTTGCCGATGACATGTTCGCGGCAAGCGGCTACAAGGAGCTGCAGACGATTCGACGCGGGCTAGGACGGCAGGGGCTCCGACCCGATGAGGAGGACGCAGCGTACTTTGCAGCGCGTAGCGAGCAGGCGACTGAATCACGAGTTGAGGCTTGCTTACGGTGGGTCATGGGTGAGGTTTTCGGTTGGGGCGTCGCACCATGGCCGCCTTTGAGAGCTCTACTCCTTGGCGTCGCGCTTACGGCGATTATCGTTACGATTGCGGGAGGGGTCAGCTCGGAGGCTGGTATAGGTTCGCGCGTGACCGGCGCCGTCGTCGGAGCTGTGGAGCTCTGGACTGGCATCGGCTCGGGTCATGTCGACACGGACGGGGGATCGATCGTCGGTGTCTTTGCACTCGTGTCTGGCGTCCTAGGGCTCGTGCTTATCACCGTCGCAGTCGGCATCGTCATCCGCAAACTCGTTCGGTGACGTAACCGGGGGTGTTTCTTCGGCGTAGATCAACGCTGCTGCTAGCCCGGATCGTGCATGAAATGTCCTCGACCCCTGAGTGGATTTCCTGACCGGAAACATGCTCGATATTCATCCCGACGTAAGCCGTGTCAAGGCCGGATCCGGGTCGTCGTCGAATTGGACCGCTGGAGTTGATGCTTTCTACCAGTTTGCCTTGACGGCCTCAGTAAGAGCCTAGCCTGGATCTTGCAGTAGCCGGTAGCGGGCCCGTGGGTCGGGGCGCTCACCTTGATGCAAGATCCGGGCTAGTCGAGGCTAGGTCAACGGGACGACGCTGGCCTTGAAGTGTTTGGGGCGCGAGTCGCGGAGCCTGGCCATCGCTCGGTAGTCCTTCGTGGTCAGGCTCGCTGTCGACTTCACCTCGACGCAGGCGAGGTCGCCGCTGCAGTCCTCGATCACGACGTCGATCTCGTCACGAGCGTCGCGGTAGTGGTAGAGCTCGGGACGGTCCTCGCACCATTCCGCGTGCTTGAGCAGTTCCATGGCGCAGAAGTTCTCGAGGATCTTGCCGGTGATCTGGTCGTCCTCTCTGATCCGTCGTTCATCGGCCCCCAGTAGAAACGCCGTCAGAGCGCTATCGACGATGTACGGCTTGGGTTTGTGGACCTCACTCTGGCCGAAGGTCTGGGGGAGTTATTTTCCGGCGCCGAGCCTATGGTCAGTATGAACTCTTCGACCCGCCTGCACAGCGCCTAAGCTGAACCGTGATGATCCAGACCTCGCTTCTAGACCCCGTCGCCGAGAGCGCTCACGCGAGAACCGTAGCCGAGCGCCTCGATGACCTGCATCAGATGCTCTATACGCGCGGCGGTATCCGGCCTACAAACGCCGCCGTCGAAGAACTCTCGAAGCTGCTGTTGCTCAAGTTTGCCCTCGCGACGCTGGGCCCCGGATACATGCTGCCCAGCGGCACGACGCTTGGTACCGCCCTTGATGTGCAGGCGTTGCGCAGTGATTCGACCGTTGAGCCAGTCAAGGAAGCCTTCTCAGCGGTGGTGAGACTCCCGGCCTTCGCTGGTCGTTTGCCGGGCGGCGGCACCCAGTCCGTCTGGCCAACTGATGAGCCCCTTCGAATCACTCGCGCCGACGTTATCGCCGAAGCGCTGGACGTCTTGGATGCATCTGGTATCGGGTCGGAGGGACACGTCGATGTACTTGGGACAGCGTTCGATGTCTTCTTGCGCGGTCGATACGACCATGCAGGCGGGCTCGGTACCTATCTCACACCCCACTCAGTTGCGACGATGCTTGCCAAAATGACGGTGGCCGAGTTGGATGACTTGCGCCCGTTGTCGAGCGCGGCACCGACCGTGGGGGATCCGTGCTGTGGCACCGGACGCTTCCTGATCGCTGCGCTCCAAGAGATCACACAAAGGTGGCGGACGGAGTACGACGGGGACGAGGCTGGACTTGCCGAGCTGCGCGATGCCTGTCTGTTCGGCGCAGACCAGTCGGCTTCGTCGGTTGCCAAGGCGAGGATCAACCTCATGCTCTTTGCCGTGAATCACCCCCAGGTGTTCACCGTGGAGGACTCGTTGACCGACCAGAACGTCGATGCGCTCCGGGGCAAGATGCGGCTACTCCTAACAAACCCTCCGTTTGGCGATCGCAAGTACGACGACCGGGGCGGAATCGCTCGAATGGAGCCATGGTTTCCGAAGTTGTCGGCAAGAAAGCATGTGGACCCGGCCCTTGCGTTCGTTGGTCGCTGCCTTGATCTACTCGGTGACGGCGGCATCCTCGGCATCGTCCTTCCGGATGGCTTGGTCGATGGTCGAGCACTCCGCGACATGCTTCTCGTCCACGATGAGATCGCTCCCAAGGACGTGTCGCTTGTCGCCAACGTGAGCCTCCCAACGGCCACGTTCGCCCCTGCTGGGACAGTGGCGAAGACCAGTGCCGTGATCCTGCGTAAGGGCGGATCATCGCGATCTACAGTCTTTCTCGCGCGCGCTGATCACGTCGGCTACCTGAAGCAGGCGAGCAAAGTGGTGCCCGATCCGGCCGGCGACGACCTGCCCGCTATCACCGTTGCTGGCGTCGAAGCCATCACGGCGGACGATCTCAACGGAAGCGACGTGCGCTACCTGAGCAAGGCGCCACTCGCCGCCTTGGTACGGCGGGCCGATCTACGCACCGCTGATCCTTCGAGGGTCGACGCCCAAGCATTCGCCGCGCGGCGTAGTGCGCGAGAATCCGGTGGCCCCCAACTCGCCGACGTGCTCTCGCCGGTGAAGAGTCAGCGTGCGAGTCGAGTGGCCGACGACACGCCGTTCGTGTCGGTCTTGCATGTTGATGGCCTTGGCGGCATTTCGTGGCACGAAGCAGCGGTCTATCGGCCCACGACGCCCGGCCAAGCCGCGATGCCCGGCAATGTGCTCGTCTCGCTGCTCAATCCGCGAAAGCTACGCGCGGCCGTCGTCCCGCAGGGTGGGCCGATCGTTTGTTCAGCGGAGTTCGGAGTGTTTGAATCGCTGGCCGCTGACCCGTACGAAGTCTTGCTGCTGATCCATTCAAACGCCGTAAGAAGTCAGCTCGCACCGTTGGGACGCGGCACGTCAAGTTCGCGTCGGCGGATCGACCACGAGGATGTCCTCGACGTCTACGCACCAGCCATCGACGCCACGCAACTTCAAAGACTGGCTGATGAGTTGCGGCGAAGCTTGGATCAGCGTCGAATGGGAGGCGTCGATGCCGCCGCTACGTTTCGCGCCTTCGCTAACGCAGTGGCATAGTCGCTCAACGCCTAGTCCTCATCGCCGTCAGTTGGCGCATCTGGTGAGGCGGAGTCCACCACAGGGATCGTGCCTGCGAGCTCGGGTACCTCTGGGAAGAGCACCTCCAACTCGGCAAGCTCAAGGGCGTGACCGGCCACGCCTTCGAGTCGACTGGGGCGACCTCCGCGTTTCCACGGCAGCCGTTGCGTTCGTCCCTTGATCGGCAGTACCGACTCGGGCGGCTCAACTATCCAGTCGATCTCAAGGGGTGAGGTCGGACCCTCAGGGACGGTGAAGCGGATCTCGAGAACCTTGGTTTCCGCGAAGTCCAAGTTGTCCAGCGTGTTGACAACGATGTCGTCGTCGTAACCGACCGGAGGATGCAGCTGGAGGTTGTACCTGCCGGGCGTACGCCCGGCGACGTATTCCTCGAAGATCGCGCGCCAGTCATCGTCGTTCTTGGCGTCCACCGCCCAGGCCCGCACTCTCAACACCGGAAGGCTGTCATCGTCCGATGCCTCGTCGACGACTCGATCGAATAGCACGTAGAACATCACTGGAGCGTCGACGAGGTAGGACTCGTACATCGGCCGTTGGCCCGCAGCAGCGCGTTTCCCATCGCTTGCGACCGTGCCCATGTTGTGGTTCCAACGGGGTCGGTCCACCCCTCCGAGGATCGCCGCGCTCTTGACCTCCGAGCCATCGACGAGATCTACGCCCTTACCCTTGAATCCTTGACCGGGCGTGGTAAGCACGATCGAGGCTAGGTGCTGCGAGATGTACCCGGTATCGATCTGCGCTGATTGCCCTGTGAGCGCCGCCCACTTCACGAGTACCCGCCGCTGCTCGGCGAAGAAGTCGTAGATCAGAACTTCGATCAGTGTCATGCGTTGGACCCTTGTTAGACCACTCAGCACTCTCTGGCGGGTGCCGATGTGTTCAAGCAGGGCAGCGCGAACCTCGGGCTTCATGGCTCCGTGATACGGGGTCTGAAGATAGGCTCCTTCAACTGCAAGCCCGCCCCCACTTCCCTGTAGCGCCCCTTTGGTGCCAGCGGCAGCTAACGCAAACGCAACACGCAGGCCAGCCCTACGGCCCAGCACCCGCTGTACCCACCCGTTAGGCCGCTGAGGGGTGTTTGCACCCGTAGCGCCCACGCGGCGATTGAGCCGGTTACAAGGGCACTGCCTAACCGAGCACGGCGTAATGGAACCAAGCCTGCTCTATCAACCTCCGTTCACTGATTTCGCGGCGCAAGGCCCCGAAGGCCTTTTCTCGAGCGCGGAGCTGGACGGCCTAATCGGCATCCTTGGCTCGGTTAGAGAAGCAGCGCTGGTTGGGTGAGCGCCGCGGCCTACGGTCCGCGGCGATCGACCAAATCCGTATGTGAACTAGCTCCTCAGCGGCTCGATCATTGGTGGGGTGAAACAGGCCCAGACGAATAAGCGAGCAACGCGAGAGGAGAATGCGCTACGCAATGCGCAGATCGTGTACTTGCGCGCAACTGCAGGGGCAACCAATGAGAGGATTGCCGCCAAACTCGAGCTGAGTGGTCGCCAAGTCCAGCGTGGCCTGAGCGAGTTGAGGAAGACTCGCCCGGCGCCAAGGTCGCCGAAGTCAGACGAGTTGGCTTCGATCCTTGCTCACCGTTACTCATGGCTTCACGAGAGTGTTCGCGTTCTAAAGCGCGAGGCGCTTCGTGCCAGCGGAGTGCGATCGCCTGCATTTCGCTCGACAGAAACGCTTCAGTGGGAGGTCTTGCGGGAATTCACGGTCTTCGAACGAACCCAACGCGCCGAGCAGGTACGGCGTGCCACCTATGACGATCTCTGGGCAAAGGGTCCAAACGACCTAATGGGCAGCCTGGGACGGGCTTTGCGCGTCGGCGGTGCGGACGAGGCGCTTGAACTTCAGCTGCAAGCCATGCTCACGACGTTCGGGCCGCAGGAGCAGATCCCGAAGGTCAGTAAGGGCGTCAATCGCGGCGTGCGGATGACGCTCCTCTACATCGCAACAGATCTAAGCCGAGCGGAGGTGGGGGTGGCCTTCGGCTGCAGCTACAAGACAGTCGGTCGTGTCGCCAAGAAAACGGTCGCTCGCTACCCGCAGGTAGGCACCTGGGCGGAAGGGATCAAGCAAGCGCTTACCGACTTCGAGGAGCAATACGCCGCTCTAGATGGTGCTTGCATTCTCGGCGGGGTAAAGCAGCAAGATGTCCGCCCGTTGCTTGAACTGATCAATCGGCGGCGAGACACGCTGCTGCTGCTTGGCGCTCTTCCCAACCCCTCATACGGGGATTACCTAGCATTTCGCACCCTGCTGCTCGAGGGCGCTGGAGCGGCTTGCGACCGCCATCATGTGGGGGACGAATGTCGCGAGCGAGTACTCCTGATTCTCACCGCGTGGGCAGACCGCAAGCGCCGGCCAGCAGGCGTTGCACCGCTACCCCCACGACACAAAAAGCTAGAAGAAATGTCCCCCTTCGGAGGAGTATGGGGCCCTGGCGGGTTCATTTGCGAGGCCTAGGGATGCAGCCAACTGAAGGAACATTCGCGGAACAAACAGCGTCCAACGCTGTCCAGCCGCGTCCCTCTCTGTCCAGAGCAGAACCCCCGATCTCCTTACCAAGCGGACCAAACCCCAAGCCGACGCCCGGATTCGAACCGGGGACCCCTTCATTACGAGTGAAGTGCTCTACCAGCTGAGCTACGTCGGCGCTGGCGGCGAATGATAACCGGGCGTTAGCGCTTCGCTC
>Ga0209702_10007976_pt1 | contig 12626 bp, 28 predicted proteins | sample FRY01_FD_187210 | JGI IMG/M metagenome (GOLD analysis project Ga0209702, IMG submission 187210) | Freshwater microbial communities from Lake Fryxell liftoff mats and glacier meltwater in Antarctica - FRY-01 (SPAdes) (version 2) | ecosystem: Environmental > Aquatic > Freshwater > Ice > Glacier... | reverse complement strand
GAAACTAACTAAAGAAACTCAACAAGCCTTAATAGACAACTATTTTCCTAATGGTTTTACTTTAAAAGAAGCTAAAACATTTATAGATGGTTTGTGCATTGGAATAGAAATGAATCAACAACACTTAAAAAACAGAGAAAATGAAAACAATACTTAAAACAAACATTATGAAAAGTAGACACTACGATGTAAAAGAAATCACCCTAGTAGGAAGACAAGGTGGGAATTTAACAATTGAATTAGAAGCATATAACGATGCGTATAAGCTAGAGGCAATTACTTTAGATATTACCATATATGAGTTTATCAGTTGGTTTGGAAAAGAGGACATAGAACTTCTAAAGGAAAAATTAATAGAAGTAATTAAAACTAAATAATTATGAAACCACTAGAAAACAATCCAATAACAGGATATCCTATTTACTCCAGAAAAGACCCAAGAAGCAAGCACCATAGATGTTTAAATGCAATTACATATTATACTGCTGATGCTTCTATCAAGATTAGCGAAGAAAACCTTGAGAAAATAGAGATATGCATAAGAATGAAGTAAAAATGGCAAGGCCTATTTGGGACTTATTAATTAACCCTATTACTGGGTTTAAAATAACAGAAAGGACAAAGGATATTCAACGAGAAGATAGAAACAAACACGAAAGAGCTAAGAGGCTTGAAATTAAACTAAAAAAAGGAAAGATATGAGTTACGATTTATTAAACTACAAAGAGGCTAGAATAGAAGCTTTGTTAAATAGAGTAAAGGAGTTAGAATCTAAAACAGAGAAACTTACTACATACATATTTGAGCTATGTGATAAGGAGTGTCCTTTAGACTATAAAAGAATAGTGCAATCAGATGTACTTTCAGAGGGGTAGATACCTAGCTAATTGGATTTCATTAGCAGAGGCACTTGACTTGTTATACACAGCAAGTGCTTATGATAAGAAAGGTATGAATGAGTACTACAAGCGATTGAACGAGGTTCAGTTTTACGTCAATAGTATGGAGATTGAATTAGAAGAAACAAAGCTTGAGTTACAACAGTATAGAATGGCATTTAATAAGTGCCTAGACAATAAGCAAGATAAGACTCAACATCAAAGGGATGCTGAGATAAAGAAAATAATAGTAAAATAAAAGTAAGATAGTTATATTATTATTATAATTAATGGATATTAATCACTACATTTACAAAAACAAAGTAATTTTATGGGAACAATTCAACAAGTATTAACATTTCAAGAGAAGGTAATTGCTCTACAAACAGAGCTGAAAGCACCTAAAAATCAGTACAACTCATTTGGGAAGTACAACTACAGAAGCCAAGAAGACATCTTGGAAGCTGTTAAACCATTATTATCTAAGTACAGTCTAGGACTTACTATTACGGATCAGATTAAAGAAGTAGGAGGTATTGTCTTCGTAGAAGCAAGAGCAATCTTACACTCAGAGGGTAACTCTGTTGAGGCAACAGCCCAAGCAGGAATTAACCCTGACACTAAAGGACAGCATATTGCACAGTCTTTTGGAGCTTCTAGCAGCTATGCTCGGAAGTATTCGCTTAACGGACTACTCTTAATCGATGATGTAAAAGATTCAGACTCAAGAGACAATAAGCAAGAGAACGCAGGAGATAAATCTTATTCTCTCAAGCAAACATTACCATCACCAACTAAACCAGTAACACGTTTTTAATTATTATTATCACTATTATTATTAATTATCACTATTAACATTTAATTTATTTATTATGAGCAAGACCAGCACAATTTACGCACAAGGATTAAGATTTTTTAACGCTAGAGAAACCGCACCAGACTTTGTAAAGGGAACAGTAGTAGTAAACCTAAAGCAGTTCTTTGACTTTATGGGTTCTAAGGAAGTACAAGAGTACTACACTAAGTTTGAGGGTAACAACCAAGTAAAGCTTAATATGCTATCTGGAGACAAAGGTATTTACTTTACGGTAGACACCTTTAAGCCGACTGCTTCTAAGCAGGAGACTGTAGCTGTAGAAAGCTCAAGTGACTTATCTTTCTAATAAGGCATAATCAGAGGGGCTTAACCGCCCCTTTTTTTTATTAGTATAATAATGTAAAAAATAACACTATATCGGAAAATGACACTAGGACAAATAAAGGCATCAGACGAAAGGGAAACTCTTATGATGACAATGGAAAGTATAGAGCGTAGTCTCTATATTGACCCAAACGAAGAGATAGGACACCCTCCTGTTTCATTGAGCTTTGGAGAGCATAATATGGGAGGAGTGTATTACCCAACACCTATAGCAACTTATGGTAACATAGTGTTTATACAAGCTCCACCAAAGAGTACTAAGACGTTCTTTGTGACATTATTGAGTGCAGCTTACCTAGGAGGTAGCTGCTTACCATATACCAAAGGTATAAAGGGACATAGAGGAGACAGATGTATTCTGCACTTTGATACAGAACAAGGAAGGTTTCACGCTCAGAGAGTGTTTAAGCGTACCTTGAAAATGACTGGGCTAGATAATGAGTGCTATCATACTTATGGGCTTAGAGGGCTTGATTATAGCGCTAGGATAAACTTCATTGAGTATTGCCTAGAGAGAAAAGTAAATGATCCTGGATTAGTTATAATAGATGGAATAGCTGATTTAGTTTCAGATGTAAACAACATAGATGAGTCTAATAGGATAATGCAAAAACTAATGGAGTGGACACAGAAATATAATTGTACTGTAGTTACAGTTATACATTCTAATCACGGTTCAGACAAACCCACAGGTCACCTTGGTTCAGCCCTAGAAAAAAAAGCAGAATGTCAGCTACAATTAAAACCTAACTTTGATGCTGGGTACATAGAGGTTATTGCAAAGAGAAGTAGAAACTTCCCTTTTAGTAATTTTTCATATAAAATAGATTCAGCAGGACTTCCTACTGTGATAGACACAGAGGACTTATTTGATACTAAGAAATTTGACTAGACTAAAATTAGAGTTTGAACTTAAACCAGTACCTCACCAATCGGTGAGATTTACTAGAGCAGGAAGACCTTGGAAACCCAAGAAGATAATAGACTTCCAAAAGACTGTATCTAAGTTAGCAAAGGCTCAACTAAGTAAGGGCTTTAATATTATTCCAGCAGGAACAGAGATACACATTGCACAACTAACCTACCAATACGCATACCTAAAGAGTATACCTAAGAAGAAAAGAATAGGTAAATTATATAAGACTGCTAAGCCAGACTTACAAGACAATTTAAACAAGGCATTTATAGATGCCTTAGAAGGAGTGGTTTTTGAACAAGACCAAAACATAGTAACAATAAACAATTTAGAAAAGTATTACGGAGACAAAGATTTAATAACCCTTATACTAGACTATTGATATTAGAAAAGCTTGCAGAAAACCATACCCTTTGGGTAAAAATGGTTCTCAATATGGGGTGTGATAAATACACCGCAGAAGACATAGTTCAGTCAATGTATCTTAGAATACATAGGCTTGTTACAGATGAGAAAAAGATAATGTACACAGACGATGAGGTCAACCGATTCTTTGTTTATGTCACACTCAAGAATATGTTTGTGGATTACATTAAAGCTAAAAAGAAATATACGTTCTTTGAATATTTGGAAACTGATGATTTACAAGATGATTCAGAGCTTGATGATTTAGAGTTTAATCAGCAAGAGGCTTTTCATAACCTTGTAGACTCTATATCAAATGAGATATTGGATTGGGAAAGATACGACATTATACTTTCCTCTTTGTACTTTAAGACTAATATGTCTTTAAGAGATATAGCTAATGGATCAGGCATAAGCCTGACAAGCATATACAATTCTATTAAGAATTACAAACACGCTTTAAATAATAAGTTCATTGAAGATTATCAGGATTACTTAAATGGTGATTTTCATTTAATCAACTCTAAATTAAGTACTAAATCAATTGATAAATCAAACGACAAATCAATCGACAAATCAAACGACAAATCAATCGACAAATCAAACACTAAGTAATATGGAAGATCATTATTATGAGTCTCTTGATAAGAGAAAAAAAGAGTACAAAGATTGGATTAAGTCCAGGGAAGAAGCTACAGCTTCTGACTCTATAGGTCTTGGAGACACTATAGATAAGATAACTACAGCAACAGGAATCAAAGCTGCTGTTAAATTTATCTTTGGCGAAGACTGCGGATGTGATGAGAGGAAGGTTAAACTAAACCAAGTCTTTAGATATAAGAAGATTGAATGTCTGACTGAAGAGGAGTATAATTATCTGTATACTGAGATGGATAAGGCTGCGAATGTAATTAGCCAAACCACTCAACTCAGAATGCTAAAGATATACAATAGAGTATTTAATGAGAAGAAGCTACCAACATCTTGTGGCCCTTGCTTTAAGTCAACTTACAATTCACTAAAGACTTTAATAGATGAGTATAATAAGTAGCACAGCCAAATGGAAAGAGGCAGACCTTTTTGCCTGGTTAACAGACTATAAGTATTTAGACCTCGTTAAAAGCAAGAACCAAATGTCAAGATGGGATTGTTATTCTCCTACATTTAAACATAGAATAGAGCTTAAATGCAGAAGGATTCATTATGATACCTTAATACTAGAGAAGAAGAAATATGATGCTATGATGTTAGAGTCTAATAAGCATTTAGATACACCAATCTATATTAACTCTACCCCAAATGGAATATGGATGTTTAATTTGCTATTCATTAAAAGAGTATGGGAAGTAAACTATCTTAATCCTGCTACCACACAATTCTTAAACAGAAGTAGAGTGCCTAAAGAAGTCACTTACTTAAACATAAACGAAGGGATAAAACTACTATAATACCAATAACAATTAAATAATTATGAAAGATATGCAATTGAATTACTTAAAGAGCGTACTAATTAGCCAGCTTCTGCTAGAAGCTAATGAGTCGCTAAGGCTTACTACTCAGTACAAGCTAAATGTGAAGCAGCAGATAAATAAGCTTAATGTGATGCTAGAAGATACCGTAAGAGAGGAGTACAATAACTTGTACAATACGGATCCAGAAATGGTTACCAACATCTTAAACAAGATAGAGGGACTTATGGATAAGATCAAGGGATCTAGTATAGATGAACTTGTAATGATAGAAGCTGTCATAGATAAGTACCAGAATAATAAAGAATGGTTTGTTGAACACGCTAACGCAGAGTTTTTAAAATTAGATTAATATGAAACGAGAATTAAGTTTTAATGATGTATTTGAAATAGTAGACAATTACATAACAGAAAAGAATTTACAATTAAGAGACAACTACACCAAATTTAGGTGGGCTATTGATTTGCATAGCACAAACAAATCCAAAGAGCAGATATGTATTTTGTTAGACAACCAAGTAAAAGTACATAAACTAGACAGAGAAGTAAAAAATATTGATATAATAAGCGGGACAGAGGCAGCATACATTAATCCTATTAGTGTAGCTGAACAAAGGAAGCAGCAACCAGTATTCTCAGGAGTACTACAATACTTTCCAGATGCTATACTAGAAGTAGCCAATACAAGTTGGGTTGGTAACAACCAACATCATCCAGACAAGCCTCTACATTGGGACAAGAGCAAATCAACAGATGAGCTAGACGCACTTACAAGGCATCTAATGCAGGCAGGAACATTCGATACAGATGGTGTTCGGCATAGTGCAAAGGTAGCTTGGAGAGCTTTAGCGAACCTACAGAGGGAGATAGACTCAGAGAAGTAGACATTAACAAAGTTTTAACATTATAGTAGTTGTTATTAACATATAATGTTTATATTTGTACTATAACATTAAAACACTAAAGACAATTAAAATAATTAGGAATTATGGAAGAATTATTCGACTTAATGGACAAACAGTTAGAAACTATTAACGAGTTATCAGTAAGAAAGCTAAACCCAAAGGCAGAGGCTATTGAGACTTTAGAGAATGAGATTTACCTAGCAGGACTTTATGATAGGGACTACTCGGTAAACAAGTTAACTAATGTGTTGAACTATATAAAGGGACAGGATGGAAACTAATATAATGTACGAGGGACTAGAATTTACAATACAGTATGATTTAATACCAGCAGAGAATGGAAGCTATGACATAGAACCATTTGAAAAAGGTGTAGACATAAACGGAATTAGCTTAGGTGGTAATTGTGTGGACTTTATGTTAAATGAAAGAACAACAAGGATACTAAAAAGATTAATACTAGAGAAATTATGAAAGATTTACTATTAAAACTAAAGGCTTGTGAGGAGGCTGTTGAATGGGCTGGAGACAAGACAACTGAAGAGGTTATTGATACTTGTCATAGAGGAGACTGGTTATTATGGTTAGCTTATAAGCTAGAGGTGGATGATAGACCGTTTACGCTTGCTAAGGGACATTGTGCTAATACAGTTAGACACTTAATGAAGGATGAAAGAAGTATTAAGGCTGTGGATGCTGCTATAGCGTATGGTAATGGGGAGGTATCTAAGGAAGAGCTTAATGATACTGATTGGTCTTTTTATGGTTGTTTTTTTGCTGCTTATTATGCTTATTATGCTTCTGCAAAATCAAACCAACTAGAGACTGCTGATATTTGCCGAAAATACTTAGGACACTTAATACTAGAGAAATTATGTTAAGCGATTGCTGTGGTGCGGAGGCTTGGTATGAGTCTGACATCTGTTCTGATTGTATGGAGCATTGTGAATTTAACGAAGAATAATAGAAATTATGAAAGAATTAAAAATTACAGCCCCAAAAGGCTACGAGATTGACAAAGACAACAGCACTTTTGAGCATATAGTGTTTAAAAAACTAAATAAACTACCTAAGACTTGGAAAGAATTAGGGGCTATAGCTGGGTTTTATGTATGCAATACTTCAAGAATAAACAAAAACTCTGTAAAGACTTATTTGGTAGCGATAGATAGAAAGCTTTTCAAAACAGAAGAACAAGCTATGGCATCTCTTGCACTTGCACAGTTATCACAGTTAAGGGATGTTTATAGAAAGGAATGGAAGCCAGATTGGGAGGGGTATGATATTAAATATTGTATTTTTTTTAGTGGAAACACTATTAGTGTTGATAGCCTACAGAATACTAGCGAATTTCTTTCCTTCCAAGATGAAGAAACGGCTAAATTATTCATTGAAAACTTTAGAGATTTAATAGAGCAAGCTAAACCATTAATGAGTTAATTATGATACTATTAGTAGACGCAGATAGCCTAGTATGGTCAAGCTGTTACAGACAAAGAGAAACCGCAGAAGACAGTCCATTCTTTGATACATTAGAAGAGGCTGCTGTAAAGTTTGATGATTCTCTTATGAGGATCATTAATCAAATAGAAGAGCTACATCCTGTTGATCTAGTAACTTTATTTAATAACTCTAAGGGTAACTTTAGAAAGCATCTTTCATCAGACTACAAAGCCAATAGGAAGAATGCAAACATTCCTCCATTATTAGGACAACTACACGACTACGTAACTAAGGAGTACAACTCTAAGAACTATCCAGGTGTAGAGACTGATGATGTAGTAGCTAAGGCTTGGTTTGATGCCTGCAAAGAAGTAGGCAGAGATGGTGTTATGATAGTAAGTATAGACAAGGACTATAAGCAGTTCCCTTGTCTTATGTATAACTATCATATAAAGCATCAATGTGTACACGACATCACAGAAGAAGAAGCCTTGTATAATTTCTATGAGCAAATGATAGTTGGAGACACAGCAGACAACGTTAATTTCTGTAGGGGATATGGTGTTAAGTTTACTGAAAAATACTTAGTTGATTGTGTAACTAAGTATCAATATACCAAAAAAGTGTATGAGCTATTCAAGAAGATACATAAGTCTAAGGCTTACTTTAAGTACATACAATGTTATAACTTATTAAAGCTAAAGACTAATTTTTAATATAATAATTAGTATAATGACTATAATAACTAACATTAATGGCCATAACAACCATAATGATCATAATAACTAACATTAATAACTAAAATTAATAACTAACATTAATAACAATAACAATTAGATGAAAACATTTATAATAGTACTATCAGGATTGACATCTATAATGTCAATCTTAAAGCAAGTGGAAACAGATAATGATATTACAGCCATAGGAGACAATGGAGACTCTTATGGCATACTACAGATCCAAGACAGCGTGATAAGCGATGTCAATAGAGTTTACGGTACTAATTATGTACACGAAGATATGTTTAATGAAAAGGCATCAGAAGAAGTATTTAAGTTGTATCTTTGTTTAGGCAAGGAGATCTTCCTGAAGAAACATTGTAAGTTCCCTACAGAAGAACAGTTAGTAAGAATGTGGAATGGAGGCATTTACAAGGGCTACACTTATAAGCAGACTAACCAGTATTATACAAAGTACCTAGATGTTAAAAGGAAAGAAGAAAAAGATAGGCAAAACAACTAGCGATGATATAGTTGACAGGAAAGATAGAATACAAGAGTTCTTCAATATGGCTATGTATGATTTAGCAAACGATGTTCCAATTGATGAGATGCAGGATTTATTAGAACACTATAAGCAGCTTGAGAAATACGAACAGTGTGCAGGGATTATGAGAGCTATGGATGAGTATTCTTTTATAACTTACTACTACAATGTAAAGGATGGAGTAGACAAGTCAGACCTAATACAAATGGATTTTAATAAAGACAACAACAATAACAAATAAAACTGATATGATAGAAGACAACTACAATTACGTGAATGGATTACTAGGAATAGACATTGCCAAAAAGACAAGGTCAATAGAGTATGTTGAAGGCAGGGCTTTATTCTATGCTCTATCTTTGGGTAACACAAAGGTATCTAAAAGGAGTATGGGTGAGTACGTAAACAAAAACCATTGTGCTGTTATACACGCTATGGGTTATACGATTAATGCTCTTAGCGATTATAGAGTTATTTCTTCTTATGATTCTTTAATCACTAATAAGAAGGAGGTTCCTGGGCAGAATAGAATTCTATTTAACAAGCTTAATAAACTTAGTGCAGAGCAATTTAAAAACATTTCAACTAGGATAGAAGCTATGCTTTTAATGGTTGGTAAAGAAGTAGAGCCAGTAGTAATAAAAGAAATGGAAGGAGCAGAGCTATAGCGATGCGAAGAAAGAAGACACTATATTTATTATAGATGAGAAGAAAGAAGATAACTGTTAAACTAACCAACTGCAATTATAAAGCTCAAATATGGTGCTTTAATAATGATTATAAAATATATGCAGTACTTGCTACTGGTGGTTACACTATCAGTATTGATAATGCTCATAAGCATTATGATATTAAAGAGGTTCATAAAGCAGCAGACATAGATCAAGCTATATGGAATTTATACGAGACAATATATAATAAGAAAAATAATAAGGAAAATAACAAGGAAAACAATAAATAGATATGGCAATACCTAAAAAACATTCAGACACTATTAAGCCTACAGATGGCAGGAAAGCTAATGGCAAGAATAAGGCAGGAATTAAGACTGTTCAAGCACAGAAGTCTAATATGTCTCCCGCTAGACTTAATCAAGCTAAGAAAGACCAAATAGGTACTTATGCTTTAAAGGCTATGAAGAAAGTATTTGGCTCTGAAGAAGAGGCTTGGGAGATGTTAGCAGAGAAAGCAGTAGATAGTTTTGCTCATCTTAACTTACTGTTTCAATATAGATATGGTAAGCCACTAGACAAGAAGGAAGACTCTGGTAGGACTCAGATTAAAGCTCCTGTTATTAATTTCTATGCAGCACCTCAGCAGATACAAGATATGGCAGACACTATAGACGTAGACTCTGAAGATTTAGACTCTGAAGATATAGATGAAGACATTAATGATATTGAAGATGTAGATGCCAATGATATTGAGGTTGTAGATGAAGACGTTAACAACATCGAGGTGATAGATGAAGAAGAATTGTAAAACAGTTTGTTGTATTTTCAGTTATCTTATATATGACTGAAGCATTAACAGTAAACATACACCCTAAGTATCAAGTACTTTGGCATAATAAAAGCAGATACTACGATTGGTATGTCAGTTTGTGTGAATCAAGGCGTGTTCTAAACAGAGTAAAGGGGGATGGAAATTACTACGAGTCTCATCATATTATTCCAAAATGGCTAGGAGGCAAGAATCACCTCAGTAACTTAGTTTTATTTACAGCAAGAGAACATTACTTAGCGCATTATTTCCTGTTTCTACACCTGAAAGATAGGTCGTCTTCAGCTGCTTTTCATATTATGAATAAGTCTGTTAATAACGAATACAGAGACTCAAGAAAATACGAAGAGGTCAGGAAGTTTCAGTCAGTAATCATTTCTGGAGAAAACAATCCTGCTAAAAACAAAAACACTAGAATGAAGATATCTTTTGCCGTTTCTGGAGAAAAGAACGGTATGTTTGGTAGGACTGGTAAATTAAATCCATTTTATAATAAAACCCACAGCGATGAATTTATAGAAAGAAAAAAAATGTTACACGGAATAAAAACAACTTTTAATGGAGTTGAATATTTGTCACTAAGAGATGCTGAAAGAAAAACTGGAGTAAGCAGGTTCTTAATAAAAAAAGCTATATGTCAGTACCTATAGGAATAGAAGTTAAATTAAACCCAAAATACGTCCCCTTGTTTACCTCAAAGTCAAGATACTTTGTTGTTACAGGGGGACGCTGAACGAGGCTCGGGCAAGTCTTTTGGTGTAGCTATGTTCTTATTAAACCTAACCTATGAGAGAGGACATAAAGTCCTCTTTACTCGTTATACTATGATGTCAGCACAGACCTCTATTATTCCTGAATTTATAGAAAAGATAGAAATGATGGGTGTAACTGAACAGTTTAGAATAACTAAGGATGAGATAATAAACCTGGAGACAGGAAGCTCTATTATCTTTAAAGGCATCCGCACATCTTCTGGGAACCAAACAGCAGCACTTAAATCTTTAAACGGAGTTACTACATTCGTACTAGACGAATCAGAGGAACTTATAGATGAAGAGGTATTTGATAAGATAGATTTCTCTGTTAGATCACAGCTTAAACAGAATAGATGTATACTAATACTTAACCCTACAACTAAAGAGCATTGGATATACCAAAGGTTCTTCTTGCCTAATGCAATTGTAGATGGTTATAATGGACAGCAAGAGGGTACTACCTTTATCCATACAGACTATAGAGACAATAAAGATAACCTATCAGCATCCTTTATAAAGCAAGTAGAGGGTATGAAGAGAGAAAGACCAGATAAGTATGAGCATATCATATTGGGGGGATGGCTCAGCAAAGCTGAAGGAGCCATCATCAGAAACTGGAGAGTAGGAGATTACTTACAACTAGAGAAGACTGTATACTGTCAGGATTTTGGATTCTCCAAGGATTTAACAACCTTAGTAAAGCTAAGTGTAGATAAAGACAACAGAAGGCTATACGTTCGGGAGATCTACGGAAAAGCAGGTCTATCAACCTCTGAGATAGCTAGACTTAATAAGATGGAATGTGGTTTAGACTTAATCATTGGAGACTCTAGTGAGCCTAGACTTATAAGTGAACTGAAAGCTTTAGACATAAATATTAAACCTACCATAAAGAAGAAGGGCAGCATACTTAGTGGGATTGCATTAATGCAAGACTACGAGATCATAGTAGATAGAAGTAGTAAGGGAGTAATGAAGGAGTTTAATAACTATGTATGGCAAGATAAGAATGAGAAACCAATAGACTCTTACAATCACTTTTGTGATGCTATTAGATATGGTTTGCAATACTTAATACAAGGAAGCAACTCTGGAACTTATGTTATAAGGTAAATCTCTACTCTTAAACATAGTAGACCCTTAAACATAGTAGCCCTAAATACAAAGAGCCTGGTACATACCAGGCTTCTTCATACCTAGCCCCCAAGCTGGGACACAGCAGTAAAATTAAACCGCTATTCCTTTTAATAATTCCTTACTGAATACCTCGAAAGAATGTTCTTCAGCACAGTTGCCATTTTCCCAAATAACAGAATGAAGACTACCGTCTTCCATAAGTGTTAAATGAATACTTAGATCATCACTAAAGTTGACAACCTTTTCTGATAATGTTTTTAATTTAATTTCTTCCATAATATTTAATTTAATTTCTTCCATAATATTTATATTTATAATATTTATTTGTTACTCTTAAACATAGTAGGGGTGCTTAATGCCACTCTTAAACATAGTAGGGGTTAGTTTTTCCTCACTCTTAAACATAGTAGGGGTCAAAAATGGCACTCTTAAACATAGTACCCTATTTTTGTTATTTAGATTTATTCTAAATAGCGTCTTATCTAGATTCATTCTAAATAGTGTAATATTATCAAATTTATTAGGATATGTTATATTATTTATGTATACGCGCGCCTGTTTCATTATATAGATGTTTTACAAAGATAAAAAGAGGGGTTAAAAAAAACAGTACAAAAAATGCGATAAATTTGTGTAATACAAAAAAAGATGTATATTTGTATAATAATTACAGGGAAGCATATATATAAACTTTAACAAAACTTTAACAAAATTTTAACACTTATCTAAAATAAATAAACTATGA
>Ga0209702_10007975_pt1 | contig 12627 bp, 13 predicted proteins | sample FRY01_FD_187210 | JGI IMG/M metagenome (GOLD analysis project Ga0209702, IMG submission 187210) | Freshwater microbial communities from Lake Fryxell liftoff mats and glacier meltwater in Antarctica - FRY-01 (SPAdes) (version 2) | ecosystem: Environmental > Aquatic > Freshwater > Ice > Glacier... | reverse complement strand
CCGGTCTAACAGTGCCAACACAAGATCCGCAATCGCTTCCGGATCAGTCCTGGCCAACTCAATGAGTTGTTCTCGCGTGGGCCGCTCGCTCTTCACGCGCACTAACAAATACTATAAAATTTATAGCACAAGTCTAATTTTCTATAAACTTTAAAGCTCCGGGGACCTGAATAGTTACACACGCTGAGCGTATCTAAAGTTCATTCTTAAGCGACCTAAAAGTTAAGGTATACAGGACAAAGCGCGCTTCCTCTAACTTTCATTTTTCGATTGGACCGAGAACCAAGCCGTTGCTTCTGTTTCTGGGAGGGGACGCTTGTAGTTCGTTCGAATGATCCCAGGGCTGTTCCCGGCCAACTCTGCAACCCAATCGCGGGAGACTCCTAGGGAGAGAAGCGAGCTGATCCATGTGTGCCGGAGCCCATCCTTTGGCCATCCGGTGATGAGTTTGGCCTCGCGCAATTCGGGGCTGACCAGTCGCTGGCACTTCCGGAACGTCACGGGACCGGACTTTTCCCGATGTGGCTCGATCCACTTGCACAGTGCCGCCCACATGGAATCGGCCACTTCCTTCGTGAGGCCGGAACCCGGCTTCTCGGTGAAGGTGATGTAACGCGGTTCGGCGAGCTTTCCGGCAACCTCGGCGCGAATACGGATGTGCTTCTGCTTGAAGTCGATGTCATCCCATTGAAGACCGTCGCGTTCGCCGACGACTCCCTCGATCTCGCTCGGGCGCATTCCGGCGTATGCACCCAGGGCGAGGAAAACGATTTTCGCTCCAGCGTCTTTTTTCTCAGGTTTTTGATACCACTCAAGGCAGGCTTTCAGAGTTTTCGGAGCCCAGACCACGGGTTCAGAGCGTGGGATCTTCAGCGAGGAAACTTCCCGGGCGGGGTTGTGGCCTTTGGGGACGAAGCCCCAAACCCGCGCCCGTTCGAAGAGATGGCAAAGATGGGCATGAATGTTGTTCCGGTAGCGGCTGGATCCGCTGAGTTTAGCGTCCCGCCATTCCTCGATGTCCCGCTCGGTGAGCGAATCGAGGTAACGCTCGCCAAGCGTTTCGCGGATGGTGCCCGCCTTGCTGGTGGCATCGTTGCGGGTCATCGAACTATCGCGGTCGCGATACTCCTCAATATAGCGGTCGCAGCACTCCGCGACGGTGGCGCGTTTGAAGTTGTCTTGGCGACCGAGAGCCTCTTCGAGGACAGCTTTGGGATCACGCAGCTTGCGGCAGATTTCGAGCAATGCCTGCTCCTCTGTGCTGACCCGGTGAACCCGGCCGATCTCACCCCGCTTGAGCTGCGCCTTGATTTCCTTGGCCAGCTTCTCCGCACCCGCCTTGGTCTTCCGGTCTTTGACCTGGCGTTGCATTCCCGGTGGACTCCATGTCACTCTCCACGGGCGTCCCGGAGAGGACGGCGAGTAGAGCTTCACGGGGCCGATTTCGGAGTCGAGGGGCATGGGGAAGAGGCTACCAGAACACACGCCAAACACACGGATTATTTGCCAAAAACGGCAAATTGCAGCCAATGGGCGACCTTGAAAAGTGGCCATAAAAAACCCGTAACTGGCTTATTCAGAGCTAGTTACGGGTGATTTAAAGATGGTGGAGGCGAGGGGAGTCGAACCCCTGTCCTGGAGACCTTTCGCGCAAGCGTCTACGTGTGTAGCTGGTCGTGTGCTGCTTTAAGATCCAAGGGCCTCGACCAGCCCGTCCAAAGATCCGAGAAACCTGTTTAATTTCGCGTTGGGCCCGGTTCCCCGGCCTTCCCGCTAGCCTATTAAGTAGTCGTCATCCCCCTCAATAGGCGTCGGGGTTCAGACGTTGCTGTCAATTAAGCAGCAAGTGCGAGCTCGTTAGAGTCTGCATTTATTTGTTTTGATCGGCTTTTAAGGAGGCCAACCGATCAACCTCCACATGCAGCCTGCGTTTCTAATCTTCAGTCGAAACCGTGGCGCCCCCGTATTGCTCGGAGCAGTGATAAGATGCACCGGTCCTCCCGTTTATTCAACTGGATTCTTCCCCCCCCTACTCCGTGCCCCGCACCGCCGGAGCCAGGGCCTTCAAATTCCCATCCGCCAGGCGGTAGATCCAGCTGTGGATGTGCACTGGCTGCTCCCGTTCCCAGGCATCCTGGACGATGGTGGTCCGGCTGAGATTCTCGGCCTGGGAGAGGACATTCAGCTCACAAAGCCGGTCCAGCTGCTCGGCCGGATCCAGCGCCTCCAATTCCTCGGCCCGCCTCCGGGCGATGTTCTGGATGTGCCGCAACCAGTTGTCCACCAGCCCATGACGGGAATTTTCCAGCGCCGCCTTCACCCCCCCGCAGCCAAAGTGGCCGCAGACAATGATGTGCTCCACCTTCAGAACATCCACCGCAAACTGCACCACGGAAAGCAGGTTGAAGTCGGTCTGCACCACCACGTTGGCAATGTTGCGGTGCACAAAAATCTCCCCGGGGGCGAGACCGGTGATCTGGTTTGCCGGGACCCGACTGTCAGAGCAGCCAATCCAGAGGTATTTGGTCGACTGCTGCTCGACGAGACGCTCGAAAAATTTCGGATCCTTCGCAATCTTCTCGGCGGCCCAGCGACGGTTGTTCTCAAAAAGCTCCGGCAGTGAATCCATTCCAGAGCCTTTCTAGCAGGCCGTTGAGAAAGACGGGAATGAAAAACTGCGGGCCATTTTCGGCGCTGGCAAGGTTCCGCCCGCAGGCACCACTCGCAGGCACCCACAGATTCTGTGGAGGAGGCAAAAAACTATCGGCGCAGGACCTTCCAGCACCTAGAAGGGGGCATGGAATCGCTCTTTGAGGACGCTCCGGAAGCCCCGGTGGATCGATCCCATGAGCACACCCAGCCCCTCGCGGCCCGCATGCGGCCCCGCACCCTCAACGAGATTGGCGGGCAACACCACATCCTGGCCGAGGGCAAACTGCTCCGGCGGGCCATCGAGGCGGATCGCTTCACCTCCCTCATCTTCTATGGTCCGCCCGGCACGGGAAAAACCACCCTCGCCGCCGTGGTCGCCAACACCACCGGCTCGCGCTTCGAGTCCCTCAACGGCGTGGAGTCCAACGTCGCCGAAATCCGCGCCAAAATCGAGCAGGCCCGCACCTATACCAAGCTCCGTAACCAGAGCACCGTCCTCTTCATCGACGAAATCCACCGCTTCAACAAGGCCCAGCAGGACGTCCTCCTCCCCCACATCGAGCGCGGCACGGTCCGCTTCATCGGCGCCACCACCCACAACCCCTACTTCTACGTCAACTCCCCCCTCGTCTCCCGCTCCCAGGTCTTCCAACTCGAACCGCTGGAAACCGCGGACATTCTCACCCTCCTCCAGCGCGCCATCGCCGACGTGGAACGCGGCTTCGGGGCGCTCACCATCTCCGCCGAGACCGACGCCCTCGAACACATCGCCAACAAGGCCGACGGTGACGCCCGAAAGGCCCTCACCGCCCTGGAACTCGCCGTGCTCACCACCACCGCCGATGACGCAGGCACCGTCCACCTGACCCTCGCCGTGGCCGAGGAGTCCATCCAGCACAAGGCGGTCCTTTACGACTCCGACGGCGATCAGCACTACGACACCATTTCCGCCTTCATCAAATCGATCCGCGGATCCGACCCGGATGCCTCCCTCTACTGGCTCGCCAAAATGCTGCAGGCCGGCGAAGACCCCCGCTTCATTGCCCGACGACTCGTCATTTCCGCCTCGGAGGACGTCGGCCTGGCCGACTCCAACGCCCTCCGCGTGGCCCTTTCCGCCCAACAGGCCCTGGAATTCATCGGCATGCCGGAAGGCCGCATCCCCCTCGCCCACGCCACCGTCTATCTCGCCACCGCCCCCAAATCCAACAGCGCCTATGCCGCCCTCGGTGCCGCCATGAAGGACGTGGAGTCCAACCGCACCCTCGCCGTCCCTCCCCACCTCCGCACCAAGTTCCGCAAGAAACTCGCCGCGGAGTCCGGTGCGGACCTCGCCGCCATGCAGTATCTTTATTCCCACGACTACGAGGGCAACTTCATCCCCCAAGCCTATCTCCCGGAAGGCCGCACCTATTACACGCCCACCGACAATGGGCTGGAAAAGCGCATCAAGGAGCGCCTCGATCACTGGCGGAGCCAGATGAACAAGGAGCAGGGCCTCTAGTTCGCCACCACCATGCCATAGTCCTCCCGCACCAGATTCACACTGGCCCGGCACATGACTTCAACACAACGGGCCGACTTCTCATTGCGCCGCGAGCACGCCTGCGCGGTCTCCGCACAGACCTCGCCAAAGATCATCGCATAGCGATAGGCGTGCCTGCTTTCCCGGACAGAAGCGCCGAGGAACGCCGCGCAAATGGCGACGCACTCGCTGAGCTGTTCCTGGATGCCGTCGGCCTCAGGTCGGTCGCACAACTCCTCCGCCAGCATTTCGCAAGCAGTCGCACATTGTTCTACTAAACGCACCGTAGCAAATGAGTGCGCAAAATCCCGGAAGCGGTCATCCAACAGCGATGGAGACCCTCCCGCCTTCGTTTCAACGATTCGGGTAAACATGTCAGTAAGGGGTGAACAGTGAACTAACTTGGAAATCATGGCACATGTTCCTCTTCGCAGTTAATACCTTTTTAGGACCTGTCTATTTAGGGCATCATGAATCTTAAGCATGCTAATTCTTTAGGAACTCTTAAGCATTTTCCAATGGCGCTTACCGCGCTGACAACCAGCGACTTACCGGAATTTCCCCCTAGCCAGGTTGACCCACCGTTTCGAACACTCCGCCGCCCAGCAAGCGCCCGCCTTCGTAGAAAGCGCAGATCTGCCCGGGCGTCAGCGCTCTCTGGGAACGCGAAAAAGCCAGGGTGAGCCCCCGCTCGGAGGCCTCCACCGTCGCCGTCTCCGCCCGGGCCCGATAGCGGGGTTGCGCCTCCAGCTTCCCCGGCAAGGGAGGCTCCCCACTGATCCAGGACAGCGAACCGACCGTGCACACCTTGGAGTAGAGGCCCGCCGTATCCTCCTCGTCATAGCCCACCACCAGTTGATTCCTTTCGGCGTTTTTTGCCACCACCACGTAGGCCATTCCTTCCCTCGGCGAAGCCACCCCGTGCCCCTTGCGTTGACCGAGCGTGTAAAGGTGCAGTCCATCGTGCCGCCCCATCACCCTCCCCTCCAGATCGACGATCTCGCCCGGCGAGTCGGGCACATGATGCCGCAGGAAGTCGCTCATCCTGATGTTCCCGATGAAGCAAATCCCCTGGCTGTCCTTCTTCGCCGCCGTCGGCAAACCGAAACGCACCGCTGCGGCCCGCACCTCCGGCTTCAACATCTCCCCCACCGGAAAGCGTGCCCGACGCACCTGTTCCTGCGTCATCAGCGCCAGAAAGTAACTCTGGTCCTTGTTCGGATCGGCCCCGCGCAACAAGTCCGCCGACCCATCCGCCCGCTCCCGGCGTCGCGCATAGTGCCCCGTGCCCACCGCCTCGAAACCCTGGGACAACGCGTAGTCGAGAAAAACTCCGAACTTCATCTCCCGATTGCAGAGCACATCCGGATTCGGCGTGATCCCCGCCCGGTATCCTTCCAGCAGATAGTCCACGATGCGGGCCCGATATTGATCGATCAGATCCACCACCCGAAACTCGATCCCGAGCGTCTTGGCCACCGCGTGGGCGTCCTCGAGATCCTCCTCCCACGGGCACTCTCCCGGCAACCCCTCCGCATTGATCCAATTCTTCATGTAGCCACCCACCACCTCGTGCCCCTGCTCCTGGAGCAGGGCTGCCGCCACGGAGGAGTCCACCCCTCCCGAGAGTCCGACGAGAATTCGCGCCACGCCCATACGTAGGCTCCCCGCAGGCGATTTTCCAAATGCGAAATGTTCCTCTTTCGCCTCCCCCCATTTCCCGCTAAAGCGCCCCCAGCCCATGGCCGACAAACAACCCCGCCCCCCCTCCACCCGCTCCCCGCTGGCGGGCTGCACGATCGTCCTCATCGGGATCTGTGCGATCGTCCTCATCGGGATCTGTGCGATGGCCTTTCCGTTCAGCTTCGGGATCTGGAACTTCTTCAAACTCGACAGGGAGATCGCCAAGTTCACCACCGACCAGGCCGTCCCCACCCCCGTCCCCGATCTGATCGAGGACATCACCGCCTACAACGATTTCAAATCCCGTCTCGAGATCTTCAAGGATACCGAGGGCAATGGTGAAGACGCCACCCTCGAACTGACCGCCCAAGACATCAACATGGCCATCGCTTCCTTCGATGAATTCACCGAGTTGCGCCACACCTTCGCCGTCACCGAAGTCGTCGATGACAAACTCCACATCGCCATCTCCTTCCCCCTCCGCGGCAAACCGCTCTCCGACGAGATGCGCTACCTCAACGGCACCATGATCGCCGTGCCCAAACTCGCCGGCGACGAGATCATTCTCGACATCGAAAAGATCGAGGTTCCCGACGCCGTCGTCCCCGACGGCTTCATCGGCCAGATGTCCCCCTACCGCATCAGCCAGCGCTACATGGAGGACGAGCTGCTGGGCGGCTGGATGAAACGGTTGACAGCAGTCTCGGTGAACGATGGCAAGATCGCCCTGACCGTCAACGCCGCCCAAGCAGCCGAGGAGGAACTCCCCGAGGATGTCTCCCCCTTCGTCAATCGGTTCCTCCTCGTCACCGGTGCCAGCGCCGCCGGATTCATCGGCCTCGTGGTCATCCTCGCCCTGCTGGCCAAAAAGCGCCGGAAGACCTCTTCCGCCCCGGCGCCTCCCGAAGACGGGCAGGACTAGCCTGATGCCTTGGATTTGGGGGAAGGCTTGATAATGCCCTTGGCCTCATGTGTAATCACCTGATGCACAGGTATCTCACCCTTACACTGATCGCCTCCAGTCTGACCGTCTTCGCGGAGCCCCCCGCCTCGGCCCATCCGATCCAGACCGAACAAATTGCCAAAGTCGCCACCGCCACGGAGGCCACCAATCCCCTCCCCAGCCCGGCCCCGACCGCTCCGGCACCCTTACCGGAGGACGCCTCCGAAACCGAGCGACTCAACGAGGAAACCGCCCTCATCGCCGCCCGTGCGGGTCGGGCCACCGCCGAACTCCACGCCGAAGTGGCGCAGTTGAAGGCCGAAAAGGATCACCTCACCGAGAAACTGGCTCTCGAGGAACTCCAACGGAAAATCGTGGATCTCAAGGCTCGCCGCGAATTCGAAGTCGAAGAGGAGAAGCTCAACCGCGAAGCGACCCTCGCCAAGCTCGAGGCCGAGAAGCTAGGCAATGAATACAAGACCAAGCAGGTCGAGTGGCTCATGGAGACCAGTCGCCTCGAAGCGGAAATTAAGACCCTGGAAACCACCGCACAACGCGAAAACTACGCCGACGCCGCCCCGAGCCAGCTCGAGAATCCGGTCCTCGAGAACGGCACGCTCGTCATTTCGGACCGCCGTATCAGCCTCAATGGTCTCATTGTCGGTTCCACCGCCGATCACGTCTCCAGCCGCCTCGATTACTACAACAACAAGGATCCCAAGCTGCCCATCTTCATCGTCATTGACGAATCTCCGGGCGGATCGGTGATGTCCGGCTACCGGATTCTCAAGGCCATGGAAGGCAGTCGGGCCCCGATCTACGTGGTGGTGAAGTCCTTTGCCGCGTCAATGGCCGCCGCCATCACCACCCTTGCCGAGCGATCCTACGCCTATCCCAACGCCATCATCCTCCACCACCAGATGTCTTCTCGGCTGACTTTCGCAAACCTCAATGTCACGGAACAGAAAGAACTCTACGAGGAATCACAGAAGTGGTGGACGCGCCTCGCAGGTCCCGTGGCCGCAAAAATGGGAGTCTCCACGGAGGAGTTTATCAAGCAGATGTATGCAAATTCGTCCAGCGGTGACTGGTCGGAGTTCGCCGACGAGGCCCAACGGCTCAAGTGGGTCGATCACATTGTGACCAGCATTCACGAAACCGCCCTTCTCAGAGATCCCGACGCCCAGAAGGCACCCTCCGCCGCACCTGCCGTTCGGATCGGCAGCGCCATGACGGAGGAACTCGACGAAAACGGCCGCCCGGTCATGTACCTCCCCCGCATCAACCCACGGGATTACTACTTCCTCTACAATCCGGACAACTACTACCGGGTCCGCTAGTGTCCTGCGCGATCAGAGCGTTGGATTTGGCGTGAGAGATTTTTGCCAATAGCAAGGCGCGAGAAAATTACTGCCATGAACGAACAAGTAATCAACAATCAGCGGTGCGGTGAGGGGGAATGCGATTCCCAACTCCACACCGTCCGTCCGTCCTATCGCGCTTCCGAAGAGGAGTCCGGAGTGACCCTTCATGTGGCCCTGCCCGGAGTCCGAAAAGAAGCCGTGGACCTCTCCTTCCGCGAGAACATCCTCAGCATCCGCGCCTCCCGGGAGGTTTCCACCCCTGAAGATTGGCAGGTCCGCCGGGAGGCCGCCAAACCCGATGCCTACCAGCTCAAAATCCGGCTCCACGGCAGCCTCGATCCCGCCAAGACCTCCGCCGCACTCGCCAACGGAGTGCTCAGCCTGCGGATCGGGAAGCGCGACGAGGCCCTTCCCCGCCGCATCGAGATCAACTGACCCTCCATTTTAGTGGTGTTGGTTTGCCACGGGCCGCCCCGGATCGCCGGGGCGGCCCCTTTTCTTTGGCTCGACAGTCAGGGAAATTGAAGCGAGTAACTAAGACATGCGAGAGATCACCGAACAGCTCAGAGGTTGCCTCCAATACATCGTCCTGCAATTCATCGAGCAGCCTGATCAGGCCCAGCTACGGGTCGCGGAGATCGATTCCACCCACCTGAGCTTCCGCCTCATCGTGGCCCAACCCGATGTCGCCCAACTCATCGGCCGCAGCGGATTCACCGCCGGAGCCATCCGGAGCGTCCTCAATGCCGCCGCCGAGCGAAAAGGCGTCAAGGTCAGCCTGCAGATCAATTCCCACGAGGAAGAGCAGCAGCGCCTCGCCGCCCTGGAGGCCAAGGAGATCATCGACGACGGCCACTAGGCCCCAATGGTTGCCGCAAGGGCGTGCAGGGAGATCCGGTGCTTCTCGCAAAGCTCCCGCACTTCCTCCGCGCCCAGCACGAGGGTGCCCCCGGCCTCGATCACAAGCGCCGAGACCTGCGCTTCCGCACAGGTCCTGATCGTCTCCGGCCCCACCACCGGAACATCAAAGCGAAAATCCTGCCTCGGCTTGGTGACCTTGATCACCTTCACGTTCTTCCCCCTCCCCAGTGCACCGCCCCGCTTGATACAGGCATTGGTTCCCTCGAACGCCTCCACCGCAAGGACCGTCCCATCCCGCACCACCACGGTCTGACCGATGTCCAGGCGACTGGTCTCCTTCGCGATCCGAAAGCCATACTCGGCATCCTCCAGGGATTTTGCATCCAGCGGCGGCCCACACACCGCCCCCGCTCCGGGCAGCTGATCCTCTAGGAAGGTCGTCGCAGGCAGCAGGGCGATCCCATCTTTCTCCAACTCCCCGGCCACCGCACCAAACAACGACTCCGCATTCCGCTCCTTGAGCCGCGCCAGCATGGCGATCGTCCGGAGATCGGGGCGAAAATCAAAGAGGTTCTTCGGCGCGATCTGCCCCACCATCACCGCTTCCCTCGCCCCCTCCCGGCAGAAGTACTTGATCATTTTTCCCAACTGCCCCACCCGCAACCAAGCCACCTCATCGGCCCATTCCCCGATCTCCTTCCCCGTCTCCCCCTCGAAGGCCGCCACCACCAGGCGCACCCCATGGGGACGGGCCGCCTTCAGAAAGGTCTCCGGATAGATCCCATTCCCGGCAATCACCCCAATCGTCCGCTGCTCTGCTGCCATCAGCGGCATTCAACGCCCCGCGAGGCCCAATGAAAACCGAAAAATCACCGCAGGCATCGCTTGCATCGGCTTCCCCAACACCTATGCTCGGACCAGAACTACCGTTCGTCCACCATGCCTGATCTCGTTAAAGTCATCGCCCTCGGAATCGCCCTCATCTTCGGCCTCATCTTCTTCATGGTCCTCCTGAAGTTCTTCAAAACCTGGTTGCGGGCCTACTTGGCGAAAGCCCGGGTCTCTTGGGGCAGCTTGATCGGGATGTGGCTGCGGAAAGTGCCCTTTTCGCACATCGTCGACAGCCGCGTGACCTCGGTCATGGCCGGCATCCCCTTCACCACCGATCAACTCGAGGCCCACTACCTCTCCGGAGGCGACGTCGGACACGTCGTCCTCGCCATGATCGCCGCCGACAAGGCCGGCATCACCCTCTCCTACGACCGGGCCTGCGCCATCGACCTCGCCACCAAGGACACCGGCAAGACGGTCCTCGAGGCGGTGCGGACCTCCATCAATCCAAAGGTCATCGACTGCCCCAACCCCAACACCGGAACCACCAAGATCACCGCCGTGGCCAAGGACGGCATCGCCGTCAGCGTCCGCGCCCGGGTCACCGTGCGCACCAACCTCGATCGCTTCGTGGGTGGTGCCACCGAGGAAACCATCATCGCACGGGTCGGTGAGGGCATCGTCACTTCGGTCGGCTCGGCCAGTTCCTACAAGGACGTCCTCGAGAACCCCGACTCCATTTCCCGCCTCGTTCTCCAGAAAGGCGTCGATTCCTCCACCGCCTTCGAGATCCTTTCCATCGACATCGCCGATGTCGACGTGGCCGACAACGTCGGAGCACGACTACAGACCGAACAGGCCGAAGCCGACAAACAAGTCGCACAGGCCAAGGCCGAAATGCGCCGCGCCGCCGCCGTCGCCTCCGAACAGGAAATGGCCGCCCGGACCCAGGAAATGCGGGCCAAAGTGGTCGAAGCCGAAGCGCAGGTCCCCCTCGCCCTCGCCGAAGCGTTCCGCAACGGCAACCTCGGCGTCATGGACTACGTCCGCTACCAGAACGTCCGCGCCGATACCGACATGCGCCGCTCCATCGCCGGCGACGATGAAGGCAATTCGGACAACCCGATTCAGTAACCGCCCATGGACCTCAACGACCTGGACCACCGCGTCGTCTTTGCCTTGGTGTTCGTCATCATCGCGGCGATTCGATGGATCATGGAGCAGGTCAAGGGGAAGAATGACGCCCAAGACGTGTCCCAGCGGGCCGACGAGGAATTTGAGGATCTCTACGAGGAAGCCCGTCGGGAGATTGTCAGTCGGCAGACCACCCTCCCCCAAGCGCAGCCCCCTCAGGTGCCGGCCCGACCTCCCCGACGTCAGGCCACCCCCATCCCCCAGGCGCGATCCGAACCAGCCCCGCCCCCTCTGCCAAATTGGCAACGAAAAGTCACCAAACCCGTCTTGAGCGCCGCTGAGAAGGTGGCCTTGGCTCGCTTCCAGAAACATTCCGCCCCCAAGCGGCACCGCAAGCGCCCCACCTCCGGCTCCCGCATCAAACGACTCCTCTCCTCCCCCTCCGCAGCCCGCGACGCCATCATCCTCAGCGAGATCCTCGGCGAACCAAAAGGCGAAAAAAAGGCCGCCTCCTGACCGACGGATCGCGCCGGCGCGGCGGAATGGCTGCGCCCCTCATCCCTCCTCCCAATGCGCTCTGGAGGTGCGATCAGCGCACACAGGATCTCTCCCCCCGCCCAACTGGCCGCATCGCGGCCCAGGACATTCAAGTTCATGGCGGCCCTCAGGGCCGCACCCGCGCCTTGGAGGGCAAGCAAACGGGGCAGAGGTTGCCCCCTGCCCCGCTTTGAAATGAATCTATGTTTCTTACAGTTGGGCGTTGATCTTCTTCAGTTCGGCCTTCTTTGAAGCAAGCGCTCCCTCCATGCCTTCAATCTCCGTCGCAAGCGCTCCGATACGCGCGTAGATGCTGCCACCCTTGCTCACCGCCCGGCTGTCGGTCTTGGCTGCTTTCTTTGCATTGCCGCCGCCAGCCTTCTTCACCCATTGCCCGACACTGAGCGGGGATGCTCCAAATTTCTTTGCTGCCGCGGTCTGTCCCCCGCGCCCTTGCGCTTTGGCAAAAGCGACAATCTCTGCCTTCTGCTCATCGGTATAGCGCTTTCCTTTGCCCTTCGCTTTTGCTTGCGCCCGCTTTGCCGGGGTCTTCTTGGTTGGTTTTTTCTTTGCTACCATGGTGCAGCCTTACTACTTCGCGCCTATAGCAAGGTCCAGACAAAAATAAATCTGCCGTTTGTCACAATGCCTTCCCACTCCACCAATGATTCATCGCTCATTGCCTCTTTGTTTTGCAGGCCACATCAGGCCACATCTATCTAGACCCTATTCGGAAAGCCATTTTGGCTGAACGATTTTCGGATTTTTGGGCTTGGGGACCGCGTTCCGGAGCAGGCCGAAGACGTAAGAAGGGGAGCCGGGTGCGTTTTGGCGATTCTATAACCTCAGATCCTCTTGGATCTCTATTTTTGGGCGGAGTCATCCCGTGATCGTTCCGTTGGCGGGTTGGGAGGCTGGCCGGATTCAGGCCGCTCGCGTCCTTTCTTTCAGCCGTCGTTCTTCACGCCGGTGCTTCATCAGGATGATACGGCAGCAATTGTAGGCCAGAACCTTCTCGGTGAGTTCCGCACGGACCGCATCGATCCCGCAGCGGCCGACTTCACCAAACTCAAATCCATCTTTGATGGTAAACATCA
>Ga0209702_10007974_pt1 | contig 12628 bp, 9 predicted proteins | sample FRY01_FD_187210 | JGI IMG/M metagenome (GOLD analysis project Ga0209702, IMG submission 187210) | Freshwater microbial communities from Lake Fryxell liftoff mats and glacier meltwater in Antarctica - FRY-01 (SPAdes) (version 2) | ecosystem: Environmental > Aquatic > Freshwater > Ice > Glacier... | reverse complement strand
GCCAACTTCGCCGACGGCTATGCCGACGGCGACTATCTGCTGCTCTACAGCAACCGGCGCGCCGACGCGGTGATTCTGGAAGCGATGATCAGCGACGCGCCGGAGAGCGATCTGATTCCCAAGCTGGTGAAGGGGCTGCTCGGCCAGGCCAAACGGGGACGCTGGGGCAACACTCAGGAGAATATCTTCGTCCTGCTGGCGATGGACAAATACTTCAACACCTACGAGGCCCAGACGCCTGACTTCATCGCCCGCATCTGGCTGGGCGGGCAATACGCAGGCGGCCACGAATTTGTGGGGCGCACGACGGAAAACGTCAATCTGGACATTCCGATGGCGGTTGTGCAGGAGAGCCGGGTTTCGACAGGCTCAACCGGCGGATCGTCCGGCGGATCGTCCGGCGGATCGTCCGGCGGCACTGTGCCACTGATTGTGCAGAAGGACGGCCAGGGACGGCTCTACTACCGGCTGGGGCTGCGCTATGCGCCCACCAGTCTGGCCCTGGAACCGGCGGATCACGGCTTTGTGGTCGAACGCACGTATGAGGCGGTGGACGATCCCGGCGACGTGACACGGGATGCCGACGGCGTCTGGCACGTGAAAGCGGGTGCGCGGGTGCGGGTGCGTCTGACAATAGTGGCCCAGTCCCGGCGCTATCACGTGGCGCTGATCGATCCGATTCCGGCCGGCTTCGAGGCGCTCAACCCGGCCCTGGCCGTGACCGGTGACATTCCCCAGGACCCGGCCAGCCAGGCCAATCCCTACGGCGGCTGGTGGTGGTGGGGTCCCTGGTATGAACACCAGAATCTGCGCGACGAACGGGTGGAAGCCTTTACTTCCCTCCTTTGGGAAGGGGTCTACACCTACACATATGTGGCGCGGGCCACTACACCGGGCAACTTCATTGTGCCACCCACAAAAGCCGAGGAGATGTACTCGCCAGAGGTCTTTGGACGGAGTGGGACAGAGCGGGTGGTGGTGGAGTAGAGCGGGTTGCGAGCAGTGAATTGCGATTAAGAAAGGACGCCCGGCGCTGTATGCGTCGGGCGTCTGTTCAACGGGGTTTGTCATCGATCCAGTTGACGATTTGATTGGGTGGCAGAAGATCGACGAAGTGTTTCTGATTGCGTGTGACAAGAGTTTTGCCGCTGGCAATGGCGGTGGCAGCAATCATCACGTCAGCATAGCGTTTTCGGCTGCTAACATTCTTCTGGATTTTCAGCACTACTCTGGCAGATTCGTCGTCGAAGCTGACAATATCAAAAGTTTGTAGCATAGCGACCGTATCCAGCAGGCGTTGGTGAGCTTGCGGCGCTTGAGAGGGTGTCGCTTTCAACGCAAATTCACAACGTCCCCGTAGCACCTCGGCCACAACAACCGACGGCAGCGCGATCTGACGCCATTCGATTCGTTCCAGGTGCGCTCTGAGGGTAGGGTTTCCTTCCGCAAAGTGACGTAGAATATTGGCATCCCACAGGTACATTTTCTATCCATCCATCAGTTGGGCATCGCGCTGCTGGTCAATATCTTCAAACAGTTCTCCCCACTGGGCATCATCCCGAAAAGTTCCAAACCATTGCCAGGGCGTGGCCTGTTTGATCGGATGGCCGTTGGCACTTTTTGGACTCACCGGAACGTCTACCTGTAAAATTTCCGTGTAGGAGACTGTTTCTACTATGCGTTCTTGAATTTTGACCAGCACTTCTGTCCTGGTCGCTGCTTCGGCAACACAGTCCGGCAGGCCAGGGACAACTGCACGCCAGGGAAAGCCTGGCTGGTGGGTCAAAAGCGTTGTATATTCCATTTTCTTGCCTCCCTGTCAGGTCAGATACTCATTCTTAGGACGATTATACCACGCCAATCGTACGGGAATCAATAGAGATTTGACTCAATGGGTGCCGTTCATCTTTAACACTTGAATATCCCCAAACTTTTTCCAGTGGCACTTCCCCTCCTTCCCCCAATCTTCCCTGTAGAGTATAATACCCACTATTGACGTATACCCTTCCCGCAAAGGAAACCCCCGATGGCCGAGAACGGACTGTCTGCTATTGTCGATGGCATTATTCAGGAGATGGAGCGTATCAACGCGGTGCGGGACGAGACGCTGACCCGCAGTCGAGCGCTCATCCGCATCTGTGCCCACAGTATCCGAGCCATGCACCGCCACGAAATGGACGAGGCGGCCACGCTCCTGGCCCAGGCCAAAGCCGACGCGGCTGCAATGGTGGCCCCCCTGGCCGACTTCCCGGACCTCTACTACACGGGCTACACTCAGGACGCGCTCAAAGAAGTAGTGGAAGCCCATCTGCTCCACGCCTTCATCACAGGCGGCGATTTTCCCACACCAGCCGAACTACAGGTAACCGGCGCAACATACCTGAAAGGGATGTCCGAAGCCGCTACCGAAATGCGTCGCTTTGCCCTGGACCTGATGCGCCGGGATCAGGTGGAGGCCGCCGAACCCTTTCTGCGCATGATGGATGACGTCTATTCCCTGCAAGTGACGGTGGACTTCCCCGACGCGGTGACGATGGGTCTGCGCCGTCAGACCGATGTGCTGCGCGGTGTGCTGGAGCGCACACGGGGCGATATCACAATGGCCATGCGCCAGGAGAAGATGCGCGCCGCCCTGCGCCAGTTCGAGCAGGCCATCCGCGCCACGGAAGGAACGGACGAGGAACTGGTGTTGGAGGAGTGGGAAGACGATGGCGGGACGACAGGATGACCGGGTGAATCCGTGTAAATCCGTGTAAATCTTTTTCATCTGTGCAAATCCGTCTCCTTCTGTTGCTTTTCCTTCGTGCCTTCATGACTTTGTGGTGAATTTCTATGGCAAAAGATCGCTCGCTCGTGCGGGCCAGCGACATCGGGGCCTGGGCTTTTTGCAACCGGGCCTGGTGGCTGGCAAACATTCAACACGCAGAACACGAAAACCCCGCCGCGCTCAGCCGGGGCGACAAAGCCCACGCGGCCCACGGACAGTCTGTCACCCAAGCTGACCGATTACAACGGATGGGCCTCTGGCTGCTGGCCGCGGGGGCGATTTTGGCGGGGCTGCTGCTTGTGGTGTGGCTCCTGGCGGGGTGACCGCGGATAAGCGGAGAACGCGGATGATTGGTTCGTAGGGTCTGTTATGGAGAACCCGTAGTTGTCGCTTACCCGCCAACCATCCGCATATTCCTCCCATCAGCGCCCCAATCACCACTACTTACGCAATACGCAATACGCAACACCTTCAGGGAGTCCAATCACCCGTGTCCGCCCATCTCCATCCTCTCGTCACCGCCACTACGAATGCCCTGCGCCGGGCCAGCCAGACCCCGCCACCGCCCAATGACCGGCAGGTGCGTCAACCGGATAGCTGGCTGATTCATCATTGCTGGCAGGCGTTGGCCGCATCCGGCACGCCTGCTGCTACTTTTTCAGTGGTCGATCTGACCGGGGCAGGCGAACCGCTTTCCCTACTGCGGGCGCTGACGATTTTGGCCGAGCGGGCCGAAGGCGATGCCGGATTGGCAGTGGCCCTGGCCGAAAAGTTGCGGGGGGTGAGCGGTATCGTATCTCTCCCCTTCTCCGGTGACCGGGAAGGCTGGGCCGAGCGCCTGTTAGCCGTGGCCTACAGCGCGGCCCGCATCAACGATCTGAGCCTGGCCTTTGCCTGTCTGGAACGGCTGGACCAGCAGCCGAACATCTGGCGAACGGTCTTTGCCCGCACAGAATTGCGCGACCGGCTGGCCCAGACCGTCGCCTATACCGGTCCCCATCCGCTCACAATGCAGTTTCTGCGCAACGCTCTGCGCCTGCACGACGAACCGGGCGGCCAGTTCCTGCTCAACGTGGGGACGCTGGCAGCCCAGCACATCCGGGACGGACGCCGGGTCTCCGCCAACCGTCGCCTCCTGCGCCGCTGTGTGGACACTTTTCAGAACACGGCCATCACCTCCCTCATCAGCCGCCGTCACGCCGCCATCACTTTTGGTCTGGCCGGGCAGCCAGAACGCATTCTGGAACAGATTACAATCATCACCAATGTCCAGGAAGCCCGGCGCATGAGCAGCAGCTACGCCCTGCGCGATTCCGAGCAACAATTGGTGCGCCAGGTGCGTCGCCCTCGTGCCAATGCGGATGTGGACTTCCAACTCTACACCCTCAAAGAGGCGGTGGAGGCACTGCCTTTGGAGAGTGTCTCCCTGGCCCAGCGCCAACTGCTGGCCGATAAGCTGACTGAATTGGGCGGGGCCAGCGACGGGTGGAGCGCAGCCGCGGCCGCAGGGGCACTCGTGCGGCTGAACGCGGGCCAACACGCCGCCGCCATCAACGAACGCATCGACCCAACGGATCACAGCCGCAGCGAGGCGCACCGGGTGCTGGTGGCCGCGCTATTGCAGAGCGGTGACGACGAGGCAGCAGCCCGCCAGAGCCAAACCGCCGTGCGTTGGGCGCAGTCTCTGGCCGAGCGCCACCCGGAGCGCTTGACCATTTGGGGGATTGTGGAAGCCTATCTGGCCCAGGGCAAAGCCCAGACCGCTCTCTCTGTGCTGAACCAGCGACGACCGCCCAGCTTTTCCGTGCGTATGCGTCGTCTCTTTCGCGAGCAACCCGGCGAGGAAAATTTGCGCGAGGAGGCCCTGCGCATGCACGCCAGCCTTCTGCAAGCGGAGGGAGGCAAGAGCGCGGCCATCCTCCATCTCTCCCACGTGCGCCGCTGGGCTTCTGCGCTGCTCGACGGCAAGGCCCTGGCCCTGTTTTACATAGAAAATGTACTGGACCCTTTGCTCTCCGCCCAGCACGACCGGATATTGTGGGCCATACTGCCCGATTTGTGCCGTGCGTTGGGCGGGATTACCGGGCGCGAGTTCCCCACACGGGTGGAGGATGTGTGCGAAAAACTGGTCCTGCGGTTGGCGCGCACAGCGGCTGAAATTGAAGCGGATGGGTCCGGCGAGGCGCGTTTGGAAGAGGAGCGGGCCTCTCTGGGCGATTTTCTTGTCCAGCTTTGGGAGCAGAGCGCGTCCCAGAGCATCTGGCAGACGGTCTACGCGGTGGGGGGGAGTCTGCCGCTGGTGATTGCCCTGGCCGGTTCCGACACAGCCCAGGCAATTGCGCAGTTGGCCGTGGCAGAGGGCGCTGGTTGGCGGCGTGTAGCCGAACCCGAACCGGACATCCCCGATGAACAGGACGAGCGGACGTACGCCTAAAAAAGGGAGACGGATTTTCACGGATTCAAGAGATTTACACGGTTCAAGATTAATTTCAGATAAAGAGGGGACGGAAGGCTTGGCCTTCCGTCCCCTCTTTTAATCCGTGTAAATTTTTACGACCCGTGAAAATCCGTGTTCTTCCGTTTAGAACAAATTGATGATCCCGTCGCCAAAGGCGCTGGCAAAGACCAGGCTGACGATGCTCATCAGCTTGATGAGAATGTTCAACGACGGGCCGCTGGTATCTTTGAATGGGTCGCCCACTGTGTCGCCGACAACCGCTGCTTTGTGGGCATCCGAGCCTTTACCGCCCAGTTCGCCCGTCTCGATCCACTTCTTGGCGTTGTCCCAGGCGCCGCCCGCGTTCGCCATCATCACCGCCAGCATAAAGCCGGAAGCAATCGCGCCCACCAGCATCCCAGCCACGGCTTCTTTGCCCAAAAGGAAGCCGACCAGCAGAGGCACAACCACCGCCAATGTACCGGGCAATATCATCTCCCGCAGCGCGCTGCGGGTGCTGATGTCCACACACTGTTTGTAGTCCGGCTTGCCCGTGCCCTCCATCAGTCCAGGAATCTCCTTGAACTGGCGGCGCACTTCCATCACAATTTCAAAGGCCGCCTTGCCCACGGCTGTCATTGTCAGCGCAGCAAAGAGATAGGGCAACATCGCGCCGATGAGCAGACCGGGAATCATCACTGGGTCGAGCAGATTGAGAGTAAAATCTGGGTCATTGGCACTCACTGTCTGCACATAGGCTGCCATCAACGCCAAGGCCGTGAGAACCGCCGAGCCGATGGCAAAGCCTTTGCCTGTGGCGGCAGTGGTGTTGCCCAGGCTGTCCAGCGCGTCTGTGCGTTCCCGCACTTCCGGGGGCAGATGACTCATTTCGGCGATACCACCCGCGTTGTCGGCCACCGGGCCATACGCATCGGTTGCCAGGGTGATACCCAATGTACTGAGCATACCCACACCGGCCAGGGCCACCGCGTATAGACCCGCGTCGCCGCCCAGCGCCAGGGCCAGAATGATGGCGGCAGCCACAATCAGCACCGGCGCTACGGTGCTCACCATACCGACGGCCAGACCTTCAATAATCAGTGTGGCCGAACCCGTCCCGGACGCTTTGGCAATGCCCTGGGTTGGTTTCTCTGTGTAGCTGGTGTAATACTCGGTGAAGTAGCCGATGCCGTTGCCCGCCACCAGGCCAACCAACACCACAAGAAAGAGGTTCCAGCCAGCGCCAGTAATAGCAATGACAATAGCGGTGAAGATCAGCACCAGACCGGACGACGCGTAGATCGCTCGGCGCAGGGTTGCCAACAGATCGTGCTGGGTGGCACCCTCTTTGGTTCTGACCAGGAATGTACCAATCAGCGAGGCAATGATGCCGACCGCTGCCACCAGAAAAGGCAGAATAACCCCCACGCCGTTGGCCACAGTCGCGCCCAGCGCCGCGGCAGCGATAATCGAACCGCTGTAGCTCTCGAAGAGGTCAGCGCCCATCCCGGCCACATCGCCCACATTGTCGCCCACATTGTCAGCGATAACCGCGGGGTTGCGGGGATCGTCTTCGGGGATGCCCTGCTCCACTTTACCCACCAGATCAGCACCCACATCCGCAGCCTTCGTGTAGATGCCGCCGCCCACACGGGCGAAGAGGGCAATCGAGCTGGCCCCAAAGCCAAAGCCGGTGATGTATTGGATGTTGCCGTCAAAGAGAAAATAGAGGACGGTCAGACCGATGAGGCTGAAGCTGACCACCGACATACCCATAATCGAGCCGCTGTTGAAGGCAACCCGCAGCCCGTCGTTCAGGCTTTTGCTGGCGGCGGCGGCTGTACGCACGTTCGCCCGCACAGCGGTGAACATCCCCAGATAGCCCGCGGATGCCGAGGTAAAGGCGCCCAGAACGAAGCTGACTGCTGTTTGCCAATCCAGCCAGACCGCTACAATCGCGGCCACGACAACGACAAAACCGGCCAGGAAAGTGTACTCCCGTTTCAGAAAAGCCGCCGCACCCTCTTGAATAGCCAGGGCGATATCTTGCATCGCCTGGTTGCCAGCATCCTGGCCAAGAACCCGCCCTAATTGCACCACGACGAAAACAACACCCGCCAGGGCAATGACCAACGCAAATGTGATACCTGCTGTTCCTTCCAACAAAGCGATTCCTCCTTTGTTGCACTCAAAAGTGATGATTGACAAACGAATACCGGATTTCTCCGGGCCAAACCTATTGCACAAAAACGGCCCCTGCCAGGCAATACCTGCTTACAGAGGCCGAAAAAGCCATCTGCCACGTCACTGTAGCATTTGTCGAATCGCGCTTGTGTATGAGTTCACAAACCGCTTCTATTGTATTGTAGTCTACACAGTCAAGTCAAATCTTCTTTTCATCTTCTCAAGCCAGCAGCCGTTCCGCCTCATCCATCTGCCACTGTAATTGCAAACCGGTGCTTTCGTGGGGCTTGAAGGATCGCACCACATCGGCCAGCCGCGTGCCTCGCACATCGATCTCGGCCAAGTCAGCCACGCCCAGCCCCCACTGATGTCCGTAGTGGAGAAGCCCCAGTTCCAGCGGTTCGAAGCCCATCGCCTTCGCCATCACCGCATCCGCCGCAAAAACGTCTGTGCTGGCCGCGGCCACACCAAAGGCAAAGCCATCCTCGCCGCCAGGACCGTTGCCCTGCAAGCCGTATGCACCGTCGATCAACGCCACATCCGGGGCCAGAAAGCGGGAGAGGCGGATGAGATTGATATTCATCACCCGGGCTTCGTCGGGTAGAACACGGGAGGCGTGGTTGGGGAAACCGTGCATCTTCACCCGATCCGGTTTGTGAATCGTGCCCATAATCATATTTTTCAGGGCCAGGGTGACGACGCAAACGTCGTGGGTTTTGGGGATAGCGACGGAAATTGTGCAGGGGCAGTCGAGAACCGTCTTGGGCATCCGGGCAATTGTCTCGCTGCCGTCGGCCAACAGAATCGGCGTCTCCACCCAATTCGTCTCGCTGTGCAGGTCCACCAGTCGAATGGAAACCGGATACTCCGCATCCAGCGCGTGGTAGCCGAAGACGTCCCACGCCTGGCCGGGATAGTCCTCGTTGCCCGCTTCGGCGATCAGAATTTCCGTGGGTGGCTTGGGTGTGCTGAGCAGAAAGTCGATGGCCCCGCGCATGGCATCGGCGTGGCTGGAGGCCAGTTGGTTCTTGCCCGACAAAAAGTTGGGCTTAAGCATCACCTGCTCGGCCAGCCGGGACTCCACATCAGCCCGCACCAAATCGAGGGCATTGTACACGTTGCGGCGGCGATCCTCGCCTTGGCTCAGCCCGACACGGGCGCGTTTCTCAGTCATTGGGAATTCCTCCTGGGGAATTGGAAAGGAATGTACATTCAGTAGATTTTGCTCTTGCTCCAGTGTAGACGAACGGTAGTTTGGATGCAAAGTAAATGCAGGTTGCAGGTGGTCGTCGTGTTGCCACCTGCAACCTGCCATCTTTATGCCAATCCCAACCCTTCGTCAATATCCCGCTGGTATTCGCCCAACGATTCGTTCAGCACTTCTTCAATCGTCACCACACGCCCGGCCACGCTGGATTCCAGCATCGCGTAGCTGATCGCCACCGAACGCGTGCCCTGATAGGCGTCCACTTCCACCGGCGTACCGTTGGCAATGGCATCGCCGAATTCGCCGTACTCCACGGCAAGCAGTTTGCGGTCGGTCTCGTTGAAGGGGAAATCATACTTCCAGAGCCGGTCGCCGCCAAAGAGGGCCGCGGTCGTCGGGTCCAAGCGAAAATCCGGGACCAAATCGAGCAGCCGCCCATCGCTGATGGCCTCGCCCTCTTTGTGCAGGGTAATCACATTGCCGGAACGGTCGTTGGGCAGGTCAAACGAGCCGGTGGAGCCGTAGATGCGCCGGGTCCAGATGCCCTGGCCGTGGGCTGAGTGATCTTCCACATACGACGCCACCGCGCCGCTGGCAAAGGTGAGCGTAGCGTAGGAGGCGTCCTCTGCGGTGGCCTCGAAGCGGCCCGGCATATCCTTCTGCCATTTGCCGTAGACGCCCGCCGGGTTGCTGGCATTTTCGCCGCCACCTGCCGCCGGGTTCAGCCGGTATGGCTCGTGCAGACGGCTCTGGGCATAGGCGGTGGTGATGGGGCCGAGATAGAATTCCAGAATATCCGCGTAGTGAACGCCCACATCCAACAGCACACCGCTCTGGTCCTTCTGATGCCGCCAGACAGAAATGAGCATTTTGTCGCTGCCGCCCATTGTGTGGTGGATCATCACACGGGGCGTGCCGATGACGCCCGCATCCAGCAGCGCCTTGCCCAGCCGATTGATAGGGTCCCGTCGGTAGTTTTCGGCTACGCTGACCACCCGCCCGCTCTTTTCCTGCGCGGCCCGGATGCGGTTGCTGCCTTTGACGGTCAGGCCGACGGGCTTTTCCACCAGCGCGTGCATCCCCCGCTCCATCGCTTCCACGGCCAGGCTGTGGTGATAGGGCGGGGTGGTGGTGATGTCCACCGCGGCCACGCCCAGCGCTTCCAACTCGGCCAGCGTGCCCACAACCGCGGGGCGCTTGCCCAGCCGTCCCTCCGCGTCGTCGGCCAAGGATTCTGCGTTGCTGGTCCAGGGGTCACAGGCGGCCACCAGTTCAAAGCGGGAAAGGCCGGCGTTGGTCAATTCGGTCAGTCCGTACATGTGGCGGTGGCCCATACCGCCACAGCCGACGATTGCCAGGGGAATGCGATCCATTTGGGGTTTCTCCTTTTGGGGGTGAGGGAATTTGTAGTCTAAGCGACGCTATTATAGCACGAATTTGCAATGGGGAATACCATTCACGCAAGCCTCCCCGTTGCATGTATAATATCCGCTATGCAACACGCCGATCCACCCCGAACCGAAACTGTTCGCGTCGTCTTCCAGCCCGCAGGCCGGCAGGGCGATGTCCCCATCGGCACAAATCTGCTGGAAGCGGCCCGCCGCCTGGGCGTGGAGATCGAATCCATCTGCGGCGGCCACCAGACGTGCAGCAAATGCAAAGTGCTGGTGGAAGAGGGCGACTTCGCCAAATTTGCCCTGCGCTCTGCCGCCGACCACCTGACGCCCGCGGGCGAACGGGAGATCGAATACGCTCGCAAGCACAATTTTACTGATGGCGCACGGCTGAGCTGCGCCTGTCAGGTGACGGGCGATCTGGTCATCCGCGTGCCGGAGGAGAGCCAGACCCGCAAGCAGGTGGTGCGCAAAGCCGCGGGTGTGGAGCGGGCCATTTCTGTCGATGCACCAATGCGTCTCTTCTACGTGGAACTCCCCGCGCCCGAACTAAAAGATCACCGGGGCGATTGGCAACGGCTGACCGACGAACTGCATTCTGTCCACGGCCTGGAAAATTTGCGCATCGATCCCGCCATTCTGCCCAGCCTGCAACCGGCCCTGGCCGCGGGCAAGCGCGCGCTGACTGTCACCCTTTTTGATAGTGGGAAATTTGAAAGTCGAGAAGTGATGCGGGTGCAGCCCGGCTTCCACGACGCCCTCTACGGGATGGCCTTCGACGTGGGCACAACGACAGTGGCGGGCCATCTCTGCCATCTGCGCACCGGCGAGATTCTGGCGACGGCCAGCCGTATGAACCCGCAGGTTCCCTACGGCGAGGACCTGATGAGCCGGGTCAGTTATGCAATGATGCACTCGGATGGGACGGAACGGATGAACCGGGCAATTATTGACGGATTGAACGAATTGATCGCCGAGGCCTGTGCTGACGCGGAGATCGCCCCGTCGGATGTGGTGGAACTGGTAATTGTGGGCAATACAACAATGCACCACCTGATTCTGGGCGTCAACCCGCAAGAGTTGGGCGGCGCGCCCTTCAGCCTCGTCACCCACGACGCGCTGGACGTGAAGGCGCGGGATTTGGGGATCGCTATCGCCCGGGGCGGCAACATTCACATTCCCCCCTGCGAGGCGGGCCACGTGGGCGCGGACAATGTGGGCGTGCTGGTGGCCGAAGCGCCCTATGCCCAGGACGAGCAGATGCTTGTGATTGACATCGGCACAAATGGCGAGATTCTCCTGGGCAACCGGGCGAAAATGTTCAGCGCCAGCAGCCCCACCGGGCCGGCTTTTGAAGGCGCGCAGATTCTCCACGGGATGCGCGCCGCGGCGGGCGCAATGGAGCGTATCCGCATCGACCCGGCTACGCTGGATGTGCGCTATCGGATTATTGGGAAAGAGGAGTGGATTGAAAGTAAAGAGGAGATTGGGGAGTCCGAATCTCCAATCTCTAACCCCCAATCCCCAACCGCCATCCGTCAGGCGAAACGGGACGCCATCCTTAACCCGGCTCTGAAAGCATCGGGCATCTGCGGCTCCGGGATTATTGAGGCGATTGCGGAACTTCTGACTGCGGGTGTGCTGGCTGCCAACGGGCGTTTTGTGGAGATCGAACATCCCCGCCTGCGCACGGGGCTAGGCGATGGGGGCGGCAAGGCCGAGTTCATTCTGGCCTTCCCCCACGAAACCAGCACAGGCCGGGCGATTACTGTTCACTCCGACGACGTGCGGGCCATTCAATTGGGCAAAGCAGCGCTCTATGCTGGCACAAAACTGTTGATGAACCGGCTGGGGCTGGAAGCGGTGGATCGCATCGTTCTGGCCGGTGGCTTTGGCAGTTATATCGACCCCAAACACGCGATGCTCATCGGGCTGATCCCCGACTGCGATCTGGCGAAGGTGACGGCGGTGGGCAACGCAGCAGGCGACGGCGCGCGGATGATTCTGCTTGACAAGGCCAAACGCAGCGAAGCCCAGTGGGCCGCGCGCTGGGTGCGCTATGTGGAGACGGCAGTGGAGCCGGGCTTTCAGGACGAATTTGTGGGGGCGATTAATATCCCCCACGCAAGCGACACTTTTTCCAATTTGCAGGAATATGTGGCAGAGTGCCGCCAACAGTGGAGCGCTGATCGTCAGGAAGCCATTGCAGCGATGGAAAATAGCGGCAGTGGTCGGCGGGCCAGCCGCGCCGATCGGGAAGTGCGCCGGGCGGATCGGGAACGTCGCCGGGGGTAACCCGTTGCGTAAGAAAGTTTCACAGCGAAGTTCGCGGAAGAAATGTTGGGATTTGAAGATGGAAATCATACCTTCTCAATTGGCAGAGGAAGGGCCTGATATTCCGTAACGCGAACTGTTAGTTCGCCCGCAAGCTAACAGCTTGCGGTACAAGGAGCAGAAATGGCCGAGTATCAGATTACCTATTGGAAGGACATCCCATCGATGGTTTCGGCGCGGGAAGGGCGACGGGAACGGGCCAAAGCCGAACTGAGCGAACGCTTTCAGGTTGCCATCGACGAAGCAGCCATGCGCGCTGGGCTGATCGGAACCGACGCCTATTTGGAGCAGTGGCGGCGGGGCGA
>Ga0209702_10007969_pt1 | contig 12635 bp, 13 predicted proteins | sample FRY01_FD_187210 | JGI IMG/M metagenome (GOLD analysis project Ga0209702, IMG submission 187210) | Freshwater microbial communities from Lake Fryxell liftoff mats and glacier meltwater in Antarctica - FRY-01 (SPAdes) (version 2) | ecosystem: Environmental > Aquatic > Freshwater > Ice > Glacier... | reverse complement strand
TCCACATTTTTACTTCCACATTTTCACTTCCGCATTGGAATCAGCATTCACTGTAGCCGCAGACGAAACACTTCTTGCAGCCTTCCACATTCAGAAAAGCCGCCTCGCCGCAGTCCGGGCAGAGGTCGCCGATGGGGACCGGCTATTTGGCCCAGTAAACTTCCACCTGCGTTGATAGCCAAGGCTTTGATAGGCTCGACGTGCTTGTAAATAGTGGAATACGCATTCGGGCCGTCCAAGAGAGCATCAAAAAACGTGTTGCGTCAGTGCAGGATTTGAGTTTAAGTTTCGTCCAGCTTTGGCAACAGCCCGCCAGTATCCATCAACTTGAACCTTCATTAATACCGAAGAATAGTCTGTTAAATTACCATTCTCTGGGCAATTCGCCAATAGCGCAGAGCCAACTCCGTAATAATCAACTGGTATATGTTGACGCTCAAATGAGCTTATCTTGTCTGCAGTAAATCCACCAGAAACCATAATTTTTACGTCACTACACCACTGCCTAGCTCTGTCGTGCCAAGACGCAGGCAATCCCCAGTTCTCCCATTCATTGTTAATTACTTGTCGCAATAATTTTATTAGCCGTGGGCTGACTCCATAGTCTACAGATGATGCATCAACGCTAAGACTCTTGTCGACAAGCTCTTTTGACGTGTCGACCCGTACGCCATGTAATTTGTAGCGCGCTGCTTGTCCAGGATCGGCATTTTCAGAGTGAAGCCTGAAGCGTTCAAACAGTGCGTTCATCACTTTCTTTGTTTCCGTAACACAATCATTATTAAAGTCGACTAGAGCAACGCGTATTCGTTCAGGCGGAAGAATCTCTGCAAACCTTAGCATAAGTTGTACTGAATCACCCAAGAAACAAGCAATCGCTTCATGCGAAATTGTTCCTTCAATAGTACCGCCCCACCACTCGGTATTTGCATATGTTGATACTGCATCAGGAAGGGAGTAACCCGTATCTATGTTGTATCGTTTGACTGCCACATGGTATGCATAACCATCAAGCGCTTGCACTTCAGGAGGATCGTAACGCGCCGAAAAAAAGAAAACGGGCTTACCTTTTGCGGCATCTAGCATATGATATACATTGGTCGCAATCCGTGATGCGCGCGACAATGTACCCAGAATCGGTGTTTTTAGCAGTGCAAAATCCTTAAATTGACCTCGAACGACCAGTACAGGCAAGGCATCAGACGGATTCCCATCGTATTCTATGATCGTCCCATCATCGACAGCTTCTACTTGTATCTCACCACTTGTGTTCACAAATTCATCAGAGTCACTATGAAAGTAGCCGGAGCATTCTCTGAGGATGGCTAGTACTCGCGGCATACCAGCCACGACTGTAAAGGGTCTTCGTCGGACTATCCAATGGGTTTCGACAATTGCATTTGACGGGTCAAAATTTGACAGAGCGTCACCAGTTAGCGCGTTGATGGGTGTCATGTTCCGTGAATATGCCAATGCATTAAGAATTGATACGATGTTTAGGTATGGCGGATCAGCGTAGTAACCTCGCCTTAGTCCATCAACATCCATCCTCATTGAGATTTTGTCAATATCGCTACGCACAGCATTTCAGCCTTTCAGGATATAATGATTCTTTGATTCTTGCTTAATCACGGGATTGAAAAATTACATGTATCCAACCTTTTCTTCTAATGCTGTCAATACCGTTTCGACTGAATGATGAATCGCTCGTTCTCCATAAACAACTACGTTTGCGTTAAGTATTCCGGGTTCAACGAACTGATCATGTAACGCTCGCTGACAGCCTGAATAGTAGGTTAGAAAAGATGCTATATCCCACCAACCGCGCTCGCCATTAATTACATCTCGATTCAATCTCCTTAGCAATCTAATATCAGGAGGAGTATCAACATATATGGAGAGATCCAGAGCACTGAAAATATGAGTATCGTGAAAGGCCCAGAGCCCTTCCAAAATAACGAATTCACTGGGGGTAAGCCATTGTGTAGGACCACGCAGACCGGTAGCATAGTCATAGCTAGGAACCATAGTCGGCATTTGCTGTCTCAAGTCACTCCAAACTTCTCTTAGTAATTCCCAATCGATGGCGGAAGGATGATCAAAAAAACATGAACGAAGCCCTGACATTACAGAATTTCCTTCATAAGGTAAGTAAAACGTGTCAAGAGGGATGATGAGAGTCCTTTTGCTTAGATTGTCTGCCAAAGCTCTGGCCAACTCTGTCTTGCCTGCACAAGTCCCCCCCTGAATACCAATTAGAATAGGCAAGTCAGTTATCGTTTTCATAATTTCTGGCTCACCGATCATTGCTACGGGTTTTCAATAACGATGTCTACAAGTTCATTTCCTTTTTCGTAGACTGTACGATAGGAAACGACCATCGGAATGTCCGAAAAAACATGAGGAAGGACAGGGCGAAGTTCAGCAAGCAAGTTATCTAATCCGAATATTTCCTCAGGCGTTAGCCAAACAAGTTGGCCATCTTCTGTAGACTCAGTAAGTACTCCAGAAGCATAATCTGCCGTCAAAAAATGAAGACACAACTCAAGATCGATATCTTTTAGCAAGGATATACCGGTGGCTCTGATCTGCAAATTTTGGATTTCCAACCCGGTTTCTTCACGTATCTCGCGTCTAGCACATTCAAAAACTCCTTCACCAAGTTCTCTGCGTCCGCCGGGTGCCATCCAGACATTTGGCATTATTCGTTTTTGAGCGCTTCGCCGTAGCATCAGGTACTTCTGACCTTTCTTAACATAACATTCTAGCGCTAGTGAAATGTTACGACTGTTCATTTGAACCTCCACAGCATGGGTATTGAAAAAAAAGAGGACTTGGCATACTCACCGATTCAGAACGCGAGAAACAAACAGCACTCATAAAGCCCCGCAAATAGCTATACTTATCTAACCGCATCTTTTTGTAATGGTGGAGGCCAAGGTCTAGCATCATTCCAGAGGTCGTCAAATTGATTGGTGAAGTATGAGTACCAATATGGATCTTGTTTGGCAGAGATACGATACCAAGGCTGCTTTCCAAATCCCGATTTATGTGGATAGACTTCAATGAAAATGACTGCATTCTCTTGATCACGATCAAAACTATATATTGCAAAGTTTGGAGCGAAGGGTAATAGTTTGATTTCCAAAGTATGGTTATGTTGGCTGATGGCGGTGTGTGTATGCAAGTATTCTAAATTCCCGATAGTATTGGCAAGTCGTTCCTCAAAATACTCTATATTATCTGGAATTTCACTTCGCAGAGCCGACATTTTAATAGCAATTGAAGATGGGTCTGCAACAATGATACGGAGTTTTGCCCCACTTAAGACATGATGACGCAATTGACCAATATTGTAGAGACCATATGAAAGAGTGAATCCACACATATCGATCTGTTGAGCATTATTTATATATGGGACAAGATTTGGAGGTGTTAAGAAAAATGCTTGTGCTAAGGGTTCCTTTGAACTCTCTAATTTGTCTAATAGCTGCCTGATCCTATCGGATAGATTCCAATCCTCAAGTGAAAAAAGGTAGTTGACTAGAAAAAAGATCAGTACTACCCCTAGTAACTCGGTGGAAAGATTTATTACAATAGCCTGCCACGTACTATTATCAATTCTGAATCCTACCAAAATTAGAATTATGGAAACACAAGTTATGACTGAGTATAATGCAATAAGGTACTTGGTTTTCCCCTTGTTATTCATATGTTATCTCACAAGAATTGTAGCGAAATTTGGAGTTATCGTATTGAGCAGCGTGATGGTGAAACGCAAAAAACCACTATTTCGTAACGCAGCCTCTGTTATCGCGCACAAGTGGGGTTATCTTGATGTCACGCTCATGCTGATCACTACAAAAATTACGCAATACCGCAAAAGTTGCTATGAACCAGAGCGTCCACCAGAGGTGGATCGATTCGCGCATGACTGGGGTTCTCAGGAGTATAATAGCAAGTTTTGCGCTACTGCAAAATTACGCCATTTTGCCACTTTTGGCCCAAGAGAAACCTGCTCTGTTTGCTTTCTCTACATAGAAACTCGCTCTGTTTGCGCAGAAACAACGTCTGAAGTGTTGAAATAGCTCCGGCTCCTATTTGAAGTCAGATAGCCCTAACTTACCCGTTTTGAGTTCAAGCAGCAGCAACGCAAGTTTGCAGGAGCCATCTTCACTCTGAGAGAACCAGGGTGACAGATCGGCAATTGGATCGTTCAAATAGAATAACGCCAATTTGCTTTCGATCTGAGTCCTTGTGCCGTTTTCGAATTCTTCAATTGCAACCTTGGAACGCACACCATGCTGTTTCTTTACAAGCTCTTTCAACTCAGCTTCATACCTACGCACAAGGCGTGATACTGCATTATTTCTTACTACTTGATAGTTATCGGTAGCTGTCGACATAGTGTAATATAGTTCAGCAATGACTTCCCTCAAAACAATCCGACTCCGATGGCGCAAATTGAGGTAGCTTTCAGCATCCAAAAGTACTAGACTTGGCACGCTCACAATATCGAAGAATTGTTTCACTGTGTCATTTACTAAACTGACGGCCCGCACTTTATTTTCATATAGAGCCATGTGCCTAGTTGCGTCTGCCAATGTGTTGACGCCGAGTGCGCCAGAAATGGCCTGCGAAAAACAGCGTCTTCGCTGCAACACCTGCTCCAACAGCATACCCTCTGTGCTTTCGAATCCCAGAGACTTTGTATCTGGAATGCTTGCTTCTACGCGAACATCCACGAATCGCACAATCTGCTCGTAGGTGCTGGTTGTTACAACTTGAGGTGCTTCCCATTTGAATGGTGCTAAAGATCCTTCAAAGCCGCGTTCACCTTCATACTGCCACAACCGAATAACACCCTCTCGTTGAAATTGCAGTACTTCATCCTCGATGTCTTTTTCAGTTCCATACGGCAATCCGCAATTGTGATAGATCAAAATTGGTTCAGTAGCCCAAAGAGCCATTTGCCGTAGTCGTTCTCGCGTGGCCAACCCATACCAACGATCATAGAGCCATATCGGACCAGGTTGCATTATGGAATGTCCCCTTAATTTCAAACCTATCGAGTGAAAACACCTAGCTTAATCTCGGCGTTCTTTACGTCATCGAGATACATATGAAAGCTTGAGTGAAATTGAGTATATGTTCCCAAACCAAGATTTCGAAAGATGGTAAGCTCATGTAACTTGTTGTATACGATGCGCTGGAGTTCAGGCACACCAGTGAGTGTCCAATTGCACATCCAAGCATCAGTTGTTCGAAATATGCTTGTAAGATGCAGCCTATCTCCCCTAATTAGAAATATCAAGGATATTACACCCTGAGCGTTCTCTAGCAATCTGTCTTGCGGTGGATTCCATACGCTTACAACTGCGCGCCGTGAGAGCGGGTCATCACGCAAAGTCTGGATCACATAATCAATCTGGTCAATACCATCCCAGTTGGCTATCCTTGGGTGGTTACGAAGGGAAGAACCGAAACTTTCTGCCTTACTAAATAGAGGACTTAACGGAGATATCCTTGGTTCATTCCACGGATTGATGATTGATAATGCTGTATTTGAGCACTCAAGAACAGGCCCATGAATTGATGGAACATACTCACCATGTTTGAGTAGATAGCTTATGCTTTTCTCCCAAACAGCAGCGCAAGTATCTGCTTCAATAACAATTGCCATGAAAGTGTATCTTTCGCAAACGTGGTAACCTAGTTCCCATAGAACGGATAGAGTGCATCAATCAGTATTATCTGTGGGTTGATCATTATGCATATAGTTAAACACAATTTCGGCCAAAGCGCGTTTTGGTTCCTCGTATTCTAATTCTTTCAGGATTTTGTCCTGATTTATGGACATAGGAGCTACTGCAACAACCCTTTTGCAGGCGGAAGCAACCGCATGGTTTACCATCTCTATTTGATCCGATTTCGAATGTAGCGAAATTGAAACCAATGCACGCAGAATTAACAATATGTATGGTGCTCTGGCACTTTCGGGGAGGTCGACACATGAGTCAATGAGCTGCTCAAGACATCTAATAGATACTGCAGTAAGCCAAGTATTGTCTTGCTCCAACCCCAGCCGTCCCATCTCTGAGATCAGAGCCGCTACTCGACCCGCTATTTCCTGATTTTCCGCGGCGACTGAGGTATCCCATATCAAGGTGTAAAATGGTAGTATGTCAAGATATATTTCTTGGAATACGCCAGAGCCGAGGGACTTCGATTCATAGACTTTTTTTGTGACACCTCTTAGGGTGACTTCCGTTAAAGCTGAATGTGAGCGGGCAAGAGCAAACTCACAAACCTGAAAGAGAGTAGTGAATCCAGCTCCTTGAATACGTCTCCGATCTCCTGAGTGCCAAGCGCGGTTCATATTGGCGATTGAAATGTCGATCATTTGTACCACAAGTCGCATTGCCACGCGAGTGCAGCCATTAGTTTCAGCACTCTTTGCAATATTCCCGAATGTGTGTATTGCTGTAAGAACATAGTCGGGGGAAGGTATGGCACCGTTGAATTTTTCAAGCTGATCAATGGCTTCAAGAACCTGTTTCTCTGTTTCTGCACCCTGAACGCATCCATGTTTTTCGATCAAACTTGATGCTAAGATATTCAACTGCTCCTGCGCTGCGTTCCAGCCCGTTAGATCGCGCAGTCCATATCGATTGTTGGCTAACCCCACCAACAATTCAAGACTCTTATAGCCGTTTTTCTTGCTTATGGCTTCAGCGACATATACCGAATCAATCCTAGTAATACCCCAATTCGATCTCAGTAGAGAAACTACAATAAATGAAAGCATATTGACGATTGTCAACCCGATTGCAATACCTATCGCCATGTTGTTCGGAATCGAAGCATAAGAAGGTAAGCTTTGCATGAGCACCGAAAGAAACACCGGCAATGAGAAAACATTCGTAAAGCTAACGCTTAATACTAGGAACCAAAAATTGACCCCGACAGCACTAAGGTTGAGAATTAATGCTATCCAATAAGGTATCTTTCTATCAACCACTTTGACGATATCAGGAGGGTATTCTTTTGCCAAACGCGTGTTGTGAGAGCTAAATACCGCAAGGGTTAAGCTAAACAGACCTAAATTTATCGATACAAGCAACGTGAATATGTTTGTCATAAGGCTACCCCCTAACCCACAGTCACCACTCAATCTTAGCAGATTTGACTCCATCCATGCCGTAAATGAATAGTAAAATACTTCCTACGCGCTATTTTCGAGAGTTTTGCACCCTACCTAAGCCAAATGGAGTGTAGTTAATACCGTGATCGTAAACATCTTTCCCTTCAATCTGCTTCAATTTGTACACAGAGGCATATGTGAATGGGATAAGTAATACCTCAAGGAGAACTTTAGTAAACCATACCGTGACGATTATTGACCATAATTGGATTGAGGTCACAGTGCCAACATATGCGACCGTAACAAAAATAAAACTGTCCAGTCCCTGGCCGACAAACGTAGAGCTTACTGCTCGAACCCACAGGGATCGACCATTGGTTATCACCTTCAATCGTGACATCACGATCGCATTTGCGAAACTTCCAACCAAATACGACAGGAAGGCTGCAGCAAGCAATCTTGGTGTATAACCAAGAATGCGCGCATATGCTTCCTGTGCATCCCAATAGGGAGCTACGGGTAGCCAAAGGACAATCATTGATACGATAACGAAAATGAGGTTGGCGAGTAAGCCAAACCATATGACCAAACGAGCTGAGTGGTAACCGTACACTTCAGTGATGATATCGTCAACAATAAATGTGATTGGGTATACTAACGCACCCCCAGGAATAACAAATCCAAGAATGAACACGAGTTTCACTGCGACGGTATTTGCGGTAATTAGGCATGCGGCGGCAACAATCGCAAGAATCATGAACCAAATTGAATAGAGGTTTTTTTCAATCCTGGAGGTCATTTGTACGACTTCATTGTCCATTTGTGACCACGCTTTCGGTCATTGGTTGGCTAATTGGAGACACACCGCTTGAAAAAGCACTACTCATACCGAATACTATGTCGCAACATGTAGCTGATAGCCCATCCTATCGCACAACTCACGAATCCGATTTGGCGGCAACAGTTCAAACTCAGGTATCTTGTCCACTACGAGGTGAATATCGGTAGCAGCCACGTGGAACATATGCTCCCCGTCAAAAGGAAGCATCCACTTAGTATGATCAACAGCTATAACCTTTGTCGATGCTGATCCCAGGAGTGCTCGCTTATAGTCAAATTGGGCAGATTTCCGAGCACGAATGTCAATACCATTGTCTGAAATGACAATGGCTGCTGCAGTAATAATTGACGTAAACGATTTTGCGTACTGCTGCCTTAGAAATTCGTCTACTTGTGGGCTAGGCAAAGTACAGAAATGCAGCGGATCAACTTCACCCCCAATTATCGAACAGGATATATTGACGGAAGCCAAGCAAAGGCTAGCCGCAAGATTGTTTGTGATGATGTGTAGACTCTTATTTCTGTCTGCATCAAGCGCTATATTTTTGGCGATCTCATAACTAGTGCTGCCTGCGTCTAGCACTAAGGACTCATCCATGGTGAAGTGTTCTGCAATATACTTCGCAATTGCGCTTTTACCTGCCCAATTCGTATCCAAGCTTTCGACGAATGCACTTGCTCCTGAGTCATTACGAAGGTAATCGTCTAGACGTTTAATGGCTATAGAATTATGTGTAACTGTCTCCAGATGGCCAGTCATAAGAAAAATCTCCTGTGTGATTAGCGTCTTTTGGGGATAATTGTGGCGACTTTATAGGGCAGATTTCTACACTCGCCACGGTCATAAACTGACATTTTTTACTCTGTTGAGGATGCAAGATTATTCCCGTACTGAGGGTATATTCGCCACACATTGCAAGTAAGAAACCCGCCCTACAAAACACCGTCCTTCAAAGGGACTTTTCTAAAGCATCCAACAACTTTAGCATACCTGAAACACAATCATTATGCAAGAGGCGTATTCTCAATAGGGCAATCGCGAGTTCGTAATAGTAGCGGATTTTCAGTCGATTTTGCCCTAAAATGAGCACTTTTCGTGCCATATCAGAACAAAAACGGCCCTTTTGCCTTCGTGAATCCATTCTTTTAGGGCCAAAGTGGTCAGAAATTTAAGGTATGCCACTGCTTTTTGATCTACTCGCGATTGCCCTGCGTATTCTCAATGGGAGGTGTACTTCTGTTTAGGGCCGCCCCCAACTTGAAGTATACCCATTCTCAATCATGGCAATTGCAGACTTCGTGATATTAGCGATATCCAATCGGTTATGCAATAACATGGGTGCTATCCGACAAACTTTATGCCGAAGGCAACTCATTTCATTACACAAAACCGGAATTTTGGGCCAATTGCACTCCAAGTACATGATTGTCCCCAGCGAGACAGCGTTTGTGGATAGCTTCTATTCACGAAGATGTAAGCCAAATCAGCATTCAGAGTATCCACATACATGACATTTTCGGCATCCCTCTGCGTGCAAGAGGCTCGCCTCACCGCAATCAGGACAGATATCCCCAGTAATAACCAATTGTGGTGAGTCGTTGAGCAACGGCATTTGGACTGCTTCGTCTCTGCGTTGTCCGATATGTTCAGCCAAAACTTGGGCCACACCATCGGGAAGGCTGCGCACACGATTGACGCCAAACCCTAGCGGACGCCCTCCACCAATGCCTGTCAATTCATCTGCGATCCAAGCTAGACGTTCCTTGCGGTCGATATGTGATGGTATACGCAGGACGAGACTCATCAGCCGCCCCATGGCTTCGCTGACAGCACTCACTTCGCTACCGGCCTTGCCCACGTTGAGAAACACCTCGAAGGGGTCTTCGGGGCCGTGACCGTTGCTGTTGATTGTCACATAGGCCGTTCCAATCGGCGTATCCTTGCGGTAGGTCTTTCCAGTCAAAACAGATGACCGTTTTGCCTTTGTGTCGCTAAGCGCCTCGATTGTTCCGGTTGTCACTTCTGCTTCATGTTCAGAAGGAACATAACCACAGGTCACACAAGTCAACGAGCCATCTTTCATAAAAAGAATAGCGTTGCAATTGGGGCAGAGTTGGCGTTTCTTTGTCTTGACGTCCATCACCTGCACCTGGCGACTACCATCCCGGTAAACAGTGATGCTTTTGCATCCGGTCTCGAAGGCCATCCAATAGGCTTTTTCCACATCTTCTGCCGTTGCATTGTTGGGAAGATTGACCGTCTTGGATACGGCGTTATCGGTATGCTTCTGGAAGGCTGCTTGATGCTTGACGTGCCACTCCCAGTCGATTTCCATTGTCGTATGGAACAATGCCTTCACATCATCAGGCACTTCGTCGATGTGTTGCAACGATCCGCTGCTGGCGATTTCTGCCATCAGTTCCTTGCTGTAAAAGCCGCGCTCTTTAGCGATATTTTCGAATATCCAATGGGCACTATGAAACGATCCCACATAAGTGTTTTTGGTGGTAACGATCCCAAAGAGCGGCTCAATCCCGGAAGAACAACTGGCAAGGATGCTGATCGATCCGGTTGGCGCAATCGATGTCACCGTCGTGTTCTTGCGCGTCCCACCACCCAAAGATTTGGACTCGTCATCCGCTGTGTCGTTGATAAACTTCATCACCTGTTCGCCCAACGCAACCGCTTCGTCGGAATCGTAAGGAATGCCAAGTAGAATGAGCATATCCGCCCATCCCATGACGCCGATGCCCATATTGCGGTATCTATGGGTCTTCTCACGAATTTTTTCAACGGGCCAGTAGGCTGCTGAGACGGATCCGTCGAGAAAACGCGTTGCCGTCCGCGTCGTTTCGCCCAGGGTACTCCAATCGATCTCCCCATCCGTCACAAAACGAGACAGATCGATTGACCCCAGATTGCAGGAGACATAGGGGGGAAGCATCTGCTCACCGCAGGGGTTACAGGCATCAATTGGCTCAGGATAGCAATTGTTTCTGTTTACAGTGTCGAGGAAGATCACGCCGGGATCGCCGTTGTGCCAAGCATGTTGAACAATATAGTTCCACAAATCCCGTGCCTTAATAGTCTTGTATATTTTGCCTTTGAACTGTAAATCCCAATCCGCGTCATTGCGGACAGCATCCATAAATATATCTGAAATCCCAACAGAAATATTGAAGGTCCAGTAAGCACCTTCCTGATCTTTGCACTGGATAAACTCAAAAATGTCTGGGTGATCACAGTTCAAAATACCCATCTGAGCGGCATGCTTTTTGCCTGCTCGATGGACCACTTCCATAGCGTTGTGGAACAAGCCCATAAATGAGACTGGCCCGCTGGCATCCCCACCACTGGTGTTGATCAAATCGCCCTTTGGGCGCAGGCGGCTGAAATTGTATCCTGTGCCGCCGCCGTACTTCTGTACATGGCAGGCGTCTGTCAACGTCTGCATAATGCCTTCCAGGCTATCTTCAACGGGGAAGACGAAACAACTGGATGCAAACGGGTGATCCGTGCCCATATAGGTCATACGCGAGGGGAAGAACCTACCAGCATAAATAGCTTCGTAGAATTCATCGACCCGCCCGGTTTCAGTTCCGGCGTGCTGAGAGACACGTCGAGCTACATCGCTCCAGGTTGTTTCTCCCTTTTGTGCGTAGCGCTTTGCAAGCAATTCCTGATTGATTGCAGGCCGCGTTGTTTGTTCGAGTACTGACGGGGTAGCCAGCGCCATAGGTCTCTCCTTACGGTGTTCCAGTTGGTGGGAAATCAGTATTGACAATCTACCAAAATACAAGTAGACTATCTTCACTGCCCAGTTTTGTGGACGACCTACGGGAAACCTCAAGGAACTCTATAGCGCTGGGTCAAATGATTAGGCGAAAGCCAGTAGACGTAGCCGCCAAGCATTGACTGCTGACTTCCGCCGAACTTAGGCTTGTACTCTTTCGAGTGCAAGCCTATTTTTTGTGCTGCGTTAGATCAACGAGCACATAGCCCTGACTGGGTTTGGGTGTTGGTGGAAGCGGTTTACCGGCTACGGATGTAATTTCCGGGCCGATTTTGCCGCCACGTGGTCCAACAAGCAAATACTGACCAGAGGCTGGAGTAGTGTGTCCTGGACGTAGGGCATTTGACTGCTTTGACATGCCATTCACCTCCTTTCTGTTCAAAATTAGGTGTCGCCTTTGTCACCCATTTGTGCTTATCAGTTGTTCTCCTGACAAACACAAATGGAATACAAAAACTACTATCCCCCCGTCTGTCTGCCAATCAGCCGGTCCAGCTCGGAGCGCACTTCAATTGCATCGGTCAATTCCAGATAGACGCTGGCAAAGCGGATATAGGCCACCTGATCCACCTGGGCCAACTGATCCAGCACCAGATTGCCAATGACCTGGCTGCTCACCTCAGCCTTGCCCATCCCGGAGACCCTATCTTCTACAAAGCGGGCGATCTCCTCCACAATCTCACTGCTGATCGGGCGCTTGGCCGTGGCAATACGCAGACCCACCAGCAGCTTTTGTCGATCAAACGGCTCCCGTCGTCCATCCCCTTTGATCACCAGCAAGCTGGGGGCCACGTGCTCGTAGGACGTAAAGCGCTGGTTGCAACTCTGGCATTCCCGGCGGCGGCGGATCGCCTCGC
>Ga0209702_10007966_pt1 | contig 12638 bp, 8 predicted proteins | sample FRY01_FD_187210 | JGI IMG/M metagenome (GOLD analysis project Ga0209702, IMG submission 187210) | Freshwater microbial communities from Lake Fryxell liftoff mats and glacier meltwater in Antarctica - FRY-01 (SPAdes) (version 2) | ecosystem: Environmental > Aquatic > Freshwater > Ice > Glacier... | reverse complement strand
TAGCTGGAAATCATTTAGCTGGAAATCATTGAGTTGTCTGGTTGGGAGCGGCCTGCGCCCGCGCACGGCAACGATGCGAATCGCTACAATTTTGCCGTCGTCGATGAGTATTTCCGCTTTGCTTTCAGCGCCCTGATACTTTCCGTACACGTGAATCGGTTCGTCTTCATTCGAATAGAAAAGAACAATCAATCCGAAATACTCATAAAGTGCTGGCATTGTATCCGCCTGACCTAAGCAGTTTACTCCATCATCTCCCGCACATCCACCACCCGGCCATTGACAGCAGCCGCGGCAGCCATAATCGGACTCATCAGCAGGCTGCGGGAGCCGGGTCCCTGGCGGCCCTGAAAGTTGCGGTTGCTGGTGCTGGCGACATATTTGCCCATCCCGGCTTTGTCGTCGTTCATCGCCAGACACATACTGCACCCCGCGCCCCGCCACTCGAAACCGGCCTCAGTGAAAATGCGATCCAGCCCTTCGGCCTCGGCCTGGGCTTTGATGGCTTTGGAGCCGGGCACGACCAGAGCCTGCACGTTGTCCGCCACTTTGCGCCCTTTGGCAATCGCGGCGGCCTCGCGCAGGTCTTCCATGCGGCTATTGGTGCAAGAGCCGATGAAGACCACATCCACAGGCTGGCCCGCCATCTTCTGCCCTTCGCTCAGTCCCATATAGTCCAGAGCAGCGGCAAGACTGCGCCGCTCCGCCGGGTCTTCCAACTCGGCTGCCATAGGAATGCGCCCGCTGATGCCAATGCCCTGGCCCGGATTCGTGCCGTAGGTGACCATCGGCTCCAGCGTAGAGGCGTCCAGGAATATCTCTTTATCGAAGACCGCGTCCTCGTCGCTGTAGAGGGTGTTCCAATAGGCGATGGCTTTGTCCCAGCGTTCGCCGCTGGGTGCAAACGTCCGCCCTTTGATATATTCGTAGGTGATTTCGTCGGGAGCAATCATCCCGGCCCGCGCCCCGCCTTCGATGGACATATTGCAGATAGTCATCCGGTTCGCCATAGACAATTTGCGGATGGCGCTGCCTCGGTATTCGAAAATGTAGCCCTGGCCGCCGCCCGCGCCGTTCTTGGCAATAATTGCCAGGATAATATCTTTGGCGGTCACGCCCTTGCCCAGTTCGCCGTCAACAGTGATGGCGAAGGTCTTGCCCTTCTGCTGCATCAGACATTGGCTGGCGAGGACGTGGCCCACTTCGCTCGTGCCGATGCCGAAGGCCAGCGCACCGAACGCGCCGTGGGTGCTGGTGTGGCTGTCGCCGCAGACAATTGTCATGCCCGGATGTGTGATGCCCAGTTCCGGCCCGATGACGTGGACGATGCCCTGGATTTCGTCTTTGATGTCGTAGAGAGGCACGCCGAAATCCGCGCAGTTCTTACGCAGCGTCTCCACCTGCGTCGCCGCGTCCGCGGGCCACAGAGAGATGTCCACGCCGATGCGGGTGGGGATGGCGTGATCCATAGTGGCGAAGGTCTTGTCCGGCCTACGCACAGACAGCCCCCGCTCCCGCAGTTCGGCGAAAGCCTGGGGCGAGGTCACTTCGTGGATCAGATGGGCGTCAACGTACAGCACAGCGGGCGCGCCCTCGTCCTGCGAAACGACGTGGGTCTCCCAGACTTTTTCAAAAAGTGTCTTTCCAGGCACGGGTATGGCTCCTTATGGATGAATTCAGCGTTCAATCGAACAACGCAAGAGTCTGAGCTGGGCCATCCAGAATCAAACGGATGACAGAAAGAAAGTCGCGTCCTAAAATCAGATCGCTTTCCAGAGTATCAGCAACGACGAGAAGATTCGGGAAAACCCGATTGCCAATGCGAATATCGATTTCGTATTAATAAACCAGGCGGGGTTCACCCCATTGACCGCGTAGCCATGCCTGATCCCATTCCGCGGCAGAAATTAAGTCTATCAGAGCGCTTGGCACAATTGTAGCGTCGGCACCCGAATCGATGAGCGCTGTGCCTGCCTCAATCCAGTCCATTCGCTCTGGACCAGCGATGGCTACTGTCAATACCGGAGCCGGTGGGTTATAGCTCCTCGAATAATTATTCTCAAGCCAGGGAGATCGTCGTCTTTGGGCCATTTGTCAATCGGGTTGTGGAAATCGGACCAGTTTGGGACTGCGCACCCGAATCGTCGGCGGTTCTGACGATTCTTCAACCCGGATAATGGCAATCGGAATGCGGCTATACTTTTGACGCATCTCACGGGCTAATTCGTGTCCATCGGGGCCGCTACCTATCACCGCTTCTTCGTGAATGGCAACGTATTGCCCCAAATAGGATTGCACCAATACCGGGTGACAGGTTTCGTAATGGCGTCGTTCCCTGTCGATCTTCTGCTGGCGCAAACGGGAAAGGTGGCGGCGCAGAGCCTCCTCAACCACCGCAGTCAGGCTGCCGTTCTCCATCGCGTCAAATGTGCGAATTTCATCGATCAGACCAGAATCCACTTCGATCACTGACATATCACCCTTCCTTTTGCCTTCAACGCAAACGCATCCCCTCAGAGTCTCCTCATCCCAATTGCTTTTTTGCCTGAAATGCGTAAGTCTCGGCCAGAAGCTCGTCAAGGGTTTGATTTTCGGTCGCAGCCCTGCGTTCTTCCGTATAATTTCCATAGCCAGCCGTGAATTGGTTTAAGAAGCGAATCGTATTGACCAGCCCCAATTCACGAAAGAGAAGTCTTAATGCTTCTTGTGTAATCTCGGTGAGTGGACGAGTTTCAGCTATCATTTTCAATTACCTCAATTAATTCCAACGGCGATACAACAACCGTTTGCAAATTCGTCAAGCGTTTGGCCCGTTTCAAAAAACGGTCATCACAGGTGCAGAAATAATCTACGCCTGCTGATTCAGCGGCTGCCAGATGAAGGGCATCGGCTGGTTTGATTCCTTGTGCTACAAAAACTGCCGCTCGACCAGCTATAGACTGATTGATAGGTATGACAGTTACAGCGTTCTCCAACATCTGAGCGCCCAACTCTCGTCGTGCAGAAAACGGGTTTTGCGCAATCTCGACTTCCAGCACAGTGGATGAAAACAACTCCACGGCTCCAGTTTTGATATGTTTGAATACACCCAGAACTGCCTCTGCCTCCAACCGGATGCGAGTCTGGGTCAATGTATCCAATGGGCGCTGAATTGCGCAGGTGTCCAGATAGACTTTGAGCATTTTGCTGTTGTTCTGGGCAGGTGTGACGTTACTGATTCTCAAATTATACCGCTAATGAGCGTTTTCGTCGATTTACGACGCAGAGTCTGGATAACACACGCCGGGCACTGATCGCAGCCGCCCGGCGGTGGTTCTGATCTATTGAGTGCTATCACTTGCGGTCAGCGGTCAGTCGTCCGCGGTCAGTCGTCCGCGGTCAGTCGTCCGCGGTCTGCCGTCCGCGGTCGCTTGCCTACGGCAACGCCGTCTCTCCCATCAAAAACCGATCGCACTCCCGCGCCGCAGCCCGGCCTTCATTGATGGCCCAGACGACCAGACTTTGCCCCCGGCGCATATCACCCGCGGCGAAGATGCCGGGGACGCTGGTGGCGAAGCTGTCGTACTCGGCTTTGGCGTTGGAGCGGGGGTCACGTTCCACGCCCAACTGCTCCAGAATCGTATCCTCCGGGCCGAGGAAACCCATAGCCAGCAGCACCAACTGGGCGGGCCAGACCTTCTCCGTGCCGGGGATTTCGATCAACTGAAAACGCCCGTTGGCGTCCTTCTCCCAGCGGATCATCACTGTGTGCAACTCTTTGAGATTGCCGTTTTCATCGCCGACAAAGCGCTTTGTGCTGATCTCAAAAGTGCGGGGGTCTGCGCCGAATTTGGCCGCAACTTCCTCGTGGCCGTAGTCCACCCGGTGGATTTTGGGCCATTCGGGCCAGGGATTGTCCGCCGCCCGCTCTTCTGGAGGTTGGGGCAGAATCTCGAACATATTTACAGAATTACAGTTGTGGCGCATGGACGTGCCCAGGCAGTCGTTGCCCGTGTCGCCGCCGCCGATGACAATCACATCCTTGCCCTCGGCGTCGATGAAGGGGTAGCTGAAGGGGTAGCTGAAGCCCTCGCCCTCTACCGGCCCGTTTTGTGTGTCGAGCAGGTGCTTCGTATTGCCGTGGAGAAACTCCATCGCCATATGAATACCGTTGAGGCCGCGGCCTTCGATGGGTAAATCTCGCGGCTTTGTCGCGCCACAGCAAAGTACTGTCGCGTCAAACTCATCCACCAATTTCTGCGCGGGGATGTCTTTGCCGATTTCGGTATTCGTGACAAACTTGACACCCTCAGCGGCCATCAGATCGATGCGCCGCTGGACGGTGGCTTTGTCCAGCTTCATATTGGGAATGCCGTACATCAGCAGGCCGCCGATGCGGTCCGCCCGCTCGTAGACGGTGACAGTGTGGCCGGCCAGATTAAGCTGGGCTGCCGCGGACAATCCAGCCGGACCGGAACCAACAATCGCCACTTTTTTGCCCGTGCGCCTGTCCGGCGGATGGGGTGTGACCCAGCCGTGCTCGAAGCCGTGATCGATAATCGCACATTCGATGCTTTTGATGGCGACCGGCGGATCGATAATCCCCAGCGTGCAGGAGCCTTCGCAGGGCGCGGGACAGACCCGCCCGGTAAATTCCGGGAAGTTGTTGGTGGCGTGCAGCCTGTCCAGCGCGTCCTGCCACAGCCCCCGGTAGACCAGATCGTTCCACTCTGGGATCAGATTGTTGACCGGGCAGCCCGAAGCCATCCCGCCGAAGAGCGTGCCTGTGTGGCAGAAGGGAATGCCACAGTCCATACAGCGCGCACCCTGACTTTGCAGCAGGTCTGTGGACGCGTGCAGGTGAAACTCGCCCCAGTCCTGAATGCGTTCCAGCGGCGGGCGGTCTGGCGCCAACTGCCGCTCAAATTCCATAAATCCGGTCGGTTTCCCCATTGGTCAAAATTCTCCGCGATGTATTGAACCGCGGGGATGACGAGGTGATCCGGTGATTAGGTGATTGGGTGATCTCGTAATCACCCAATCACCTAATCACCTAATCCCAACGGCATGCCTCCGCGTTGAAAGTCTCTACAAATTCTAGTTACCGCTCACCCGCGCAACATCATTTTTGTTGCGCTCGAAGGCGGCTATCAGCGCCTCTTCGCCACTCAGCCCTTCGGCCTCCACTTCGGCGATGGTTTCCAGCATCCGCGCATAGTCGATGGGCAGGACTTTGACGAATTTGGCTGCCATTGCATGCCAATCGCCCAGCACACGCGCTGCCACAGAGCTGGCGGTGAACTCGCCGTGACGGCGGATCATCTGCTCCACTTCGGCAATTTCCGCCGGGTCGCTCAGGGGATGCAAGTCCGCCATCTCCTGGTTACAGCGGATGGCGAAATCGCCCGCCTCGTCCAGCACATACGCGATGCCGCCGGACATCCCCGCCGCAAAGTTGCGCCCGGTCAGGCCAAGCACAACCACCCGGCCACCGGTCATATATTCGCAGGCGTGATCGCCGACGCCTTCCACCACCGCATTGACACCGCTGTTGCGTACGGCGAAGCGCTCGCCCGCCTTGCCCCGGATGTACGCCTCACCGCTGGTGGCACCGTAGAGGGCCACATTGCCGATGATGACATTTTCCTCGGCCACAAAAGTGGACTCGTCAAGCGGGTGGGCGATGAGCTTGCCGCCGGAGAGCCCCTTGCCGAAGTAATCGTTGCCGTCGCCCTCCAGCACAAGCGTCATGCCTTTGGGCACAAATGCGCCAAAGCTCTGCCCTGCCGACCCCTGGAAGCGCAGGAGAATCGTATCCTCCGGCAGCCCGGCCCGGCCATAGCGTCGGGTGACTTCGCTGCCCACAATCGTGCCCACCACCCGGTTGACGTTGCGGATGGGCAGAATCGCCGAGACCGGCTCCCTGTTTTCCAGGGCTGGGCGGCAGAGTTCCAGCAGCGTCGTATTGTCCAGCGCTTTGTCCAGGCCGTGATCCTGGGCGATCTGGCAGTAGCGCCCCACACCGTCCGGCACATCCGGCTGGTAAAGAATCGGGGCCAGATCAATGCCCTTGGCTTTCCAGTGGGTGACGGCCTTGCGCGGCTCCAACACATCCGTGCGCCCGATCATTTCGTTGAGCGTGCGGAAGCCGAGCTTCGCCATAATCTCCCGCAGTTCCTCGGCCATAAAGAGCATAAAGTTGACCACGTGCTGGGGGTCGCCCGTGAACTTCGCGCGCAGTTCCGGGTTCTGCGTGGCCACGCCCACCGGACAGGTGTCCAGATGGCAGACACGCATCATAATGCAGCCCAGCGCCACCAGCGGACTGGTGGCAAAGCCGTATTCCTCCGCGCCCAGCAGCGCGGCAATCGCCAAATCGCGCCCGGTTTTGAGTTGGCCGTCGGTCTCCACCACCACACGGCTGCGCAGATTGTTCAGCACAAGCGTCTGGTGAGTTTCGGCCAGCCCCAACTCCCAGGGCAGCCCCGCGTGTTTGATGCTCGTCTGGGGCGACGCGCCTGTGCCGCCGTCGTGGCCGCTGATCAGAATCACATCCGCGTGGCCCTTCGCCACACCCGCAGCCACAGTACCCACGCCCACCTCCGACACCAGCTTCACATTAATGCGGGCGTGGTGGTTGGCGTTTTTCAGGTCGTGGATCAGCTCGGCCAAATCCTCAATTGAATAAATGTCGTGGTGGGGGGGGGGCGAAATCAGCCCCACGCCGGGGGTGCTGCCCCGCACCTTGGCAATCCACGGATAGACTTTGCGACCGGGCAACTGGCCGCCCTCGCCGGGTTTGGCCCCCTGGGCCATCTTAATCTGTAGCTCTTGTGCCATCACCAGATATTCGCTGGTGACGCCAAAGCGCCCCGACGCCACCTGTTTGATGGCGCTGTTCTTGGAATCGCCGTTGGCTTCCAGTGTATAGCGGGCGTTGTCCTCGCCCCCTTCGCCGGTGTTGCTCTTGCCGCCCAGCCGGTTCATCGCAATCGCCAGAGCCTCGTGGGCCTCGGAACTGATGGAGCCGTAGCTCATTGCGCCGGTTTTGAAGCGCTTGACAATCGCCGCGGCTGGCTCGACTTCCTCGATGGGAATGCCCGTTGCGGGGAATTTGAATTCCAGCAGGCTGCGCAGGGTCGCCATCTTCAGCGATTGGTCGTTGACCTGGGCCGTGTACAGCTTGAAGGTTTTGTAGTCGTTGGCCCGGGTGGCCTTTTGCAAAAAGTGGATAGTCTGGGGGTTGAAAAGATGCAGCTCCCCATCCTCGCGCCACTGATAATCGCCGCCCGCGGGCAGGACGTGGCCGTTCAACTGGCGCTCCGGGAAGGCCTTGCGGTGGCGCATCTCCACTTCCTGGAAAATCTCGGCCAGCCCGATGCCCTCTATCCGGCTCGGCGTCCAGGTAAAGTATTTGTCGATCACTTCGCTGCTCAGCCCCAGCGCTTCGAAAATCTGCGCGCCGCAGTAGCTCTGCATTGTGGAGATGCCCATCTTCGAGAGCACCTTCATCACACCCTTCATCGCGGCTTTGATGTACTGCTTCGTCGCCGTGTACTCGTCGATGTCGGTCAGCATCCCCTGGCGCACCATATCCCCGATGGTTTCGTAGGCCAAATAGGGGTTGACGGCTGTCGCGCCGTAGCCGATGAGCAGGGCGAAATGGTGGACTTCCCGCGGCTCGCCCGATTCGAGAATCAGCGCCACCTGCGTGCGCAGCTCTTCCCGAATCAGGAAGTGATGCAGACCGGAGACGGCCAGCAGCGCGGGAATCGGCGCATTGAAGCGGCCAATGCCCCGGTCCGACAGAATCAGGACATTCACTCCGTCGGCGATGGCGTGGCGGGCCGCCTCGTACATCTGCTCCAGCGCGCTTTCCAGCCCGGCCGCTCCCTCGTCAATACGGAAAAGGGCCGGGAGCGTGCGGGAATGGAAGTCGGCTCCGTCCAGATCGCGAATTTTCGCCAGTTCTTTGTTGGTCAGAATCGGCGCTTTGATTTTGATCTGCCGGGCATTTTCCGGGGCGGCATCGAGCAGATTCTGCTCCGTGCCCATATAAACATCAGAAGCAGTGACGATCTCCTCCCGGATACCGTCCAGGGGCGGGTTCGTCACCTGGGCGAACAACTGCTTGAAATAATTGTAGAGCAGCTGGGGCTGGTCCGAGAGAACGGCCAGGGCCGCGTCGTTGCCCATCGCGCCCAGAGATTCCACGCCGTCTTTCGACATCGGCCCAACGATCACCCGCAGGGTTTCGTAGTTGTAGCCAAAGGCCAACTGGCGCTGGACGACTGTGCGGTGATCCGGCTCGGCCACAGCGGGCGGTTCGGGCAGATTGTCCAGATGCACCAAATTATTGTCCAGCCACTCCCGGTAAGGATGCTCGGCGGCCAGCCCCTCTTTGATCTCCTCGTCGGCGATAATCCGTCCCTGGGCCGTGTCCACCAGGAACATGCGCCCCGGCTGGAGGCGGGATTTGTAGAGGATGCGGTCGGCGGGGATGTCCAGCACGCCCACTTCCGACGCCATTATTACCAAATCGTCCTTCGTCACGTAATAGCGGGAAGGGCGCAGACCGTTGCGGTCCAGCACCGCGCCGACGACAGTGCCGTCGGTAAAGCCGATGGAAGCGGGGCCATCCCAGGGTTCCATCAGCGTGCTGTGGTATTCGTAGAAGGCCTTTTTGCTCTCGCTCATTGTGGCGTGGCCCGACCACGGCTCCGGAATCATCATCATCACCGCGTGATGCAGGGGACGCCCGGCCAGATGCAGAAATTCCAGCGTCTCGTCGAACATCGCTGTGTCGCTGCCGTCGGCGTTGATGACGGGCAGCACCTTTGCCAGATCATCGCCGAATAGCTCCGATTCAAAGGTGGACTGGCGGGCGTACATCCAATTGACGTTGCCGCGCAGGGTGTTAATTTCGCCGTTGTGGATGACGTAGCGGTAGGGGTGTGCCCGTTCCCAACTGGGAAAGGTGTTGGTGCTGAAGCGGGAATGGACGACAGCCAGCGCGCTCTCGAAGCCCGCGTCGGTCAAATCCGGGAAAAATGTGGGGACCTGCTCCGGCAGCAGCATTCCTTTGTAGACGAGCGTGCGACAGGAGAAGCTGGCGATGTAAAAGCGGTCGCCGCCGGGAAAATCGGCGTAGCGGATGGCGTGCTCGGCCCGTTTGCGGATGACGTACAGTTTGCGCTCGAAGGCCAGATCGTCACCGGCCAGATTGGCCGAATTGCGCCCCACAAAAGCCTGATAGACCGCGGGTTCGCCCAGAATGGCGGTATCGCCCAGACCGGTATTGTCTGTGGGGACTTGGCGCCAGCCCAAAAAGTGCTGGCCCTCGTCCTGCACAAACTCCGCGAAGCGCTCTTTGCACTCGGCCTGTTCGCGGGCATCTTTGGACATAAAAATCATTGCCACGCCGTAGTGTCCCGCGGCGGGCAGGGCGATCTCCAGGGCCGGGGCTTCGCGGCGGAAGAGGCTGTCGGGGATTTGTGTGAGAATGCCCGCGCCGTCGCCGGTGTTGGCCTCGGCCCCCCGTGCGCCCCGGTGGTCCAGGTTGAGCAGGACGGTCAGGGATTGGCTGACAATTTCGTGAGATTTTTTGCCTTTAATGTTGACAACAAAGCCAACGCCACAGGCATCCTTCTCAAACTGCGGGTCGTAGAGGCCCTGCTTTTTGGGGATGCCAAAGGGCAAAAAGGGCTGGTGAAGTTTGGCGGATTGTTTGTTTGCGGACATTGGGACGTCTCCTTCTGGCTGTCCGCCGCACAATTGCAACGGACATTCACGGCATAGCCGACCGACAATTTCTAAATATAACGTTTACAGTTGGGTCGGCGCAGACCGGGTGACGTCATTGTCGCTTGTTAGAGTCGGGCAGAGTGGGGATACTGGGTGCCGCAGGAGCGGCTCTGCCTCGATTGTTCCATTTTGCACAGATAAGTGTAGCGAGTACTCTACACGATTTGGGCGAGTTCGTCAAGTCGATCCGGGATAGGAAACGGAACGCTCGTCGGGAAGGCTTTTTGCCACGGGTGAACGCGAATGGTCACGGATAGGGAATGTGGTAGCGTGCGCAAGACGGACTTTCAAGCTGGGGAGAGATCAGTCGAATGAGGTGTGTTGCGCAAAGAAGTCTTCGACAACAGCACGGGACACATCGCCAGACGCGACGGCCAGCAGCAGTTCGATCAATTCGTCATTGGTGGCATCAAGACGCCCGTTATTTAGCATAACGAAAGCTTCGGCCGCAGCAGCGCCGACGCGCTTGTTGCCATCGATAAATGCGTGGGATTGGGTCAAGTGATAGGCATAGGTCGCCGCGCAGACGGTCAGGCCGGCATCCTCATATAAGTAGCGATTTTCGGCAGCGGCGAGAGCCGATTCCAGCCCACCCTCGCTACGGATACCGTAAGCGCCGCCCGATGTTTCAATCAGTCCAGCGTGCAAGGCCAGAATCTCGCTCTTGCGCAGGAAGATGTAGGCCATCAGCCTTGCGGTCCTTTAGCCAATTCGACATACAGATCGTGACGCCGCACCAGCAAATCCGCAAGAATAGCGTTGAACTGCGCGGCCCGTTCTTCTTCATCCGGCGTTGGGTGATCCATTGTTTCGTCGGTCAGTTTAGGTTGGGTTAAGAGGATATCAATTCGTCGCTGGATGAACTCCAAAGGCTGCACGTTGTACCGAGCAGCCTGCTCTTTAAGAATTCTTGCCTGTGTGTTAGAAAGGGTGATGGTTATCTGCTCCACGAAATGCCTCCGCGTAAACGATAAGAAACGGTATGCCTCCATTTTACCATACCCGGCTATGTTATTTCTACACTTGATTTGTAACGCTCAAATAGGTTCGTCCTTTCATTTCGTCTATGCTATTATACGGGTGGAAATCCAACCGTCATTTCCCCACTTTACAGGCAGCCATGCCAAATACGCTCACTTACCTGGACTTTGAGATCGACGTCGCCCCGGACATCGCCAACGGCGGCTATACCGTCTCTGTCGTCAACTCGCCCGCGGGTGAAGTGCGGGAGGCATCCTTTCTGCCCTTTGGCGAGTTGGCACTGAAGAACCGGCTGCAAGCCCTGCAAATCGCCCTGCTCAGTTCGGGTGGAACTCGTCGAGGACTGACTACGCACGAGCAGAATGTGCAAGATTTCGGTAAGGAACTCTTCGCCTTTCTCCTGCCCGATGAAGTGCGCGGTCTCTATCGCATCAGCCGCAGCCGGGCGCTGGCCGCTGGGCAAGGACTGCGTCTGAAACTGCGCATGGCAGACCCGGCTCTGGCCGCCCTGCCCTGGGAGTTTCTCTTCGATGCCGTCCACAACGAATACATCTGCCTCTCCACCCAGACGCCGCTGGTGCGCTATCTGGAACTGGCCCACCCGCCCCGCCCATTGCAAGTGAGCGCGCCCCTGCGCATTCTGGGGATGATCGCCAGCCCGGACGGGGTGGACGCTCTGGACGTGGAACTGGAAAAACAGCGGGTGGCCGTCAACCATTCGGTGGAGTGGGGGACGCCGGTCTTGCATATGCGCGCGCCGGACGGGCAGGTCTTTGACCTGCAAGGCAAAAGGCAAAGGGAGGAAGGCAAAAGTGGTAGTGGCGTTGCGCCGGTGGTGGAGGCGGTGAGTCCGTCTATAGAAGTAGCGACGGTACGTGCGGCAGTTGTGACACCCCCAGCCCCGCAATTTCCGATTGAGATCGATTGGGTGACGATTCCCGCCGGGGAATTCCTGATGGGCAGCGATAAAGCGCAGGATTCGATGGCGCAAGACAGTGAATTGCCCCAGCACCGGTTGTACCTGCCCGAATACCGCATCAGCCGCACACCGGTGACGAATGCCCAATATCTGCGTTTTGTCGAGGCGATGAAGTACACGCCTCCCCAACACTGGACAAACGGGCGTATTCCCGATGGCAAGGGGAATCATCCGGTGGTGTATGTTTCCTGGCTCGATGCCATCGCCTTTTGCGGTTGGGCCGGGGTGCGTCTGCCCAGCGAAGCCGAATGGGAGAAGGCGGCCCGGGGCACGGACGGACGCATCTGGCCCTGGGGCAACCAGCCGCCGGACGACAAGCGCTGCAATTTCCGTGATTCAAAGATAGGCGATACGACACCAGTAGACCGTTACCCCAGCGGGGCCAGCCCCTACGGTGTGTTGGATATGGCAGGCAATGTGTGGGAGTGGACCAGTAGTTTGTTCAAAGACTACCCGTACCGCGCTGATGACGGGCGGGAAAAAGAGACCGAAGATGGCACTGGCCGGCGGGTGTTGCGAGGCGGCGCATACTACTTCTCGCCTGAGGGGGTGCGGTGCGCCTACCGCAACGGGCGCACCGCCTGGCGCGGGAACGGCAGCGACGGGTTTCGCCTCGCCACGGGCCTCTCTCTTTAGCTGTTGTCTTCTGTCCGCTGTCCGCTGTCAACTGTCCCCTGCTGTCAGAAACATAATCACCCGTGGGGTTGCCAGTGGCTGTTCGTTGCGGCCCGCAGGGCCGCCGGCGCGGGAATCCCCACTGAACCCCACCCCCTCCTAACCTCCCCCGCTGCGGGGGAGGGACTGTTTGAGGCGCGGATGGCATTGGTTGTACAACCGGAAACTCAACGAATGATCAGCCCCTCCCCCAGAATGGGGGAGGTTGGGAGGGGGTGTA
>Ga0209702_10007964_pt1 | contig 12642 bp, 7 predicted proteins | sample FRY01_FD_187210 | JGI IMG/M metagenome (GOLD analysis project Ga0209702, IMG submission 187210) | Freshwater microbial communities from Lake Fryxell liftoff mats and glacier meltwater in Antarctica - FRY-01 (SPAdes) (version 2) | ecosystem: Environmental > Aquatic > Freshwater > Ice > Glacier... | reverse complement strand
GATTTCAAGCCGCTCTGGCTTTCTATACTGCCGCATCCCTGCCTCCAAGACCCATCAGGCCCATTGTGGAAGAACAGCTTGCAGGCCCGAAATGTGAGTGTCCATGTGGGGTTCGTGCATCGGATACGCTTTCCGGGCGCAGCGGCGCCGGGCGGGTCGAGTTCTCTCACGGGACATCGGATAGCGCCCCATACAGCGAATACTATCGCGTAATCGGACGATACTTAAGCACCTTCGGCACATCGGCGTCGTGGCCAAGGCGGGCCTTGCGGTCGGCCTCGTAGTCCTGCCAGTTGCCCTCGTACCAGACGACCTCGGAGTTGCCCTCGAAGGCCAAGATGTGGGTCGCGAGGCGGTCGAGGAACCAGCGATCGTGGGTCACGAGCACGACGCAGCCCGCGAACTCTTGGATGGCGCTCTCGAGGAACTGCAAGGTCTCGATGTCGAGGTCGTTGGTCGGCTCGTCAAGCAGCAGCACGTTGCCGCCCTCGATGAGAAGCTTCGCGAGGTGCACGCGGTTGCGCTCACCACCGGAGAGCTTGCCGACCGGCTTTTGCTGGTCGGCACCCTTGAAGTTGAAGAACCCACAGTAGGCGCACGAGTTGATCTCCCGCTTACCGATCGCCATGATCTCAGCGCCTTGGCTGATCTCTTGGTAGACCGTCTTATCGGGGTCAAGGGCCGAGCGCTCTTGGTCGACGAAGGACAGCTTGACCGTCTCGCCGACGATGAGCTTGCCGCTGTCCGGGGTCTGGCGACCGACGAACATCTTGAGCAGCGTCGACTTGCCGGCGCCGTTCGGGCCGACCACGCCGACAATGCCCGAGCGAGGCAGCAGGAAGCTGAGTTTTTCGAAGAGGAGCTTATCGCCAAAGGCCTTGGTGATGTTTTGAGCTTCAATGACCGTCGTGCCAAGGCGCGGGCCCGGGGCGATGGCGATTGAGGCCGGCGCGTCGCGTTTCTCTTCTTGCAGCTCGGCCATCTTCTCGTAGGCGGCGAGACGGGCCTTACCCTTGGCCTGACGACCTTTCTGCGAGGTCTTGATCCACTCGATTTCACGTCCAAGGATTTCCTTGCGCCGCCCATCGGTCTTGGTCTCCGTCTCGAGGCGCTTGATCTTCTGATCGAGCCACCCCGAGTAGTTGCCTTCGAAGGGGATGCCGCGACCGCGGCCGAGCTCAAGCACCCACTTCGTCACGTTGTCGAGGAAGTAGCGATCGTGGGTCACGATGATGACCAGGCCCAGGTACTCGCGGAGGTGCCGCTCAAGCCACGCGACACTCTCGGCGTCAAGGTGATTGATGAACTCGTCAAGGAGCAAGATCTCCGGACGCTCAAGCAGAATGCGGGTCAGCGCGACGCGGCGTTTTTCACCACCGGACAGCAGCGTGACATCCGACTCGGGCGGCGGACAGCGGAGGGCCTGCATGGCCACGTCGACGCGGTTATCAAGGCTCCAGCCGTCGACCGCTTCGATGCGGTCCTGCAGCGAGGCCTGCTCGTCCATGAGGGCGTCCATGTCGGCATCCGGATCGCCAAAGGCCATGTTGACCTCTTCGAAACGGACCATCAAGTCTTTGATCTCTTTGAGACCGAGCTCGACGTTGCCGCGGGCGTCCAGGGTCTCATCCAGCTGCGGTTCCTGCGCGAGGTAACCCACGCGGAAGCCCTACTGCAGGATCAGCTGCCCAGAGTAGTCCTTCTCGACGCCCGCGATGATCCTCAGCAGCGTGGATTTACCCGCGCCGTTCGGACCGACGATGCCGATCTTGGCGTCCTTAAAGAAGGACAGAGAAATACCTTTGAAGAGGTCCTTCCCGGTGGGGAGACGCTTTTCAAGACTCACGAGATTCATCACGATATCAGCCATGGAGCGCGCCATAGCGTACTTCGCGGCCTCGGTCGAGAGGCAAGCGCCTAAGCCTCCACGAGAAAATTTGCCGCCACCCTTAACCGACGGACAACTCAGCCCAGCTGTCGCGGTCTCCGGCTGGAACGAAAGCAACTAGCGCAATAATTCGTCGCGAATAGCTCCAAGGTTCTTTAAATCACCGCCTCGTTTCTTGTAGCGTGCGGCGCGGATCTTCGAAGGAGGCCGGGTGAGAGGACCGTTTACGAGCGTGCGTTGGTGGTGGGCCTTTGCAATCCCCGCGCCCCTTATCAGCGGGGCGTGTCGCGACGCGGCCGGCCGAACCGGTGAGACAGACATCGCGGTGGGCATGGACGCGGCTGACACTGCGCTGCCCGAGCCCGTCGACACAAGCGACGGCGATGATACCGACGCCTCGCTGGACCTAGATATTACGGTCCAGACCTGTACGCCCCGCGAACGACGTTGTTTGGACGGAATGCAGGCCGAGTGTGAGGCGGACGGCCTCGGCTACGCCTTCACCCCGTGTCCAGTCGGCGAGGTCTGCGAAGGTGCGGCATGTGTGCCGAATGTGCCCCGCGTGACGATCGTGATGAACGCCCCCTCTTTCGCCGCCCCCGGTGCGCCGCCCTTTCTGCCGGCGGCGCTATGGGACGACGCCAGCCAAGAGGCCTGCGATCTCACGGCCGAGTGTTGTGACGTTGGCCCGCTAGAAGGGGGATACACGCTCTCCGTGGTCGCGAAATATTGGGTGCGGCGCCTCGTGCGTGACCTTAAAGGCGTGGCGGATGTGGTCGTCATCGCACCACCGACTCATTCCGAGGCGTCGCTGCCCCCAGAGCTATGTGGACCCGCCTCGCTTGACGTCCAGAACCGCGCCTGTATTCGCGGGGATAACTTCCTGATGACACTCAATGAATGGGACGACCTTGAGGCCGCGATGCACCCCGACGGACCGCCCCAGCGCGCAACTGGTTTGCCGGTACCATCGGGCGATGAGGCCGGCGCCGAGGCCGTGCGCGTGCTCCTTGGCCGCGTGAGCCGCGTGGACGAGACGGCCGAACCCTCTATGGAGGCCTAGGTCGACAACGCGCCCGGGCCAGAGCTCCAACTCGCCCCCGCACGGCAATACCCGATGACCTTCCTGTCCTTCCTTGAGGTGGCGGGATACGGGCGTCCGGCGACGATTCCTTGTGACACGGATGCGCCCTGTGTGAATGCCGCCTGACGCCTGTGTGGCCGGGGCATGCGTGGACACTGCGGAGCGGTGCCGAGTTCACGAGTTAATCCACGTCGGACCGCTGCTCGACACCGAGCGAAACTGGGGTGACGAGCAGTGCCGCGGCGGACGTGGAACAGGAATCGATCCCGAGGTTTGGAGCCTCTGGCTGCGTTACGGGCTGGCATGCGAAAAGGGCGGTGCCGGCAGGGCCGGTTCGACTTGTGTCGACATCTGCGACTATTCCCCGTTTCCCTGTAGTGAACGCGCGGTCTGCGTGCCCGACTCCCTCTTCAATCCGGGCGATCGATCTGCCCTTGAGCGCGTGGTCGGCAACCGCCTGACCTCGGTATTTCCGACCTACTTTCCGACATATCCGCGTGGTTCCTTGCTCACAGCCCGTAGCCACGTCGTGCTCGGTGGCATGGGGTCTCTAGAGTTTTTTGAAGACCTCCAAGAGACCCTCATCAAGGCCAACCTCACAGCGCGGCTTGGTGATGGGATAGCCGTCACCCCCTGCGGTGATGGTTTCGACCCGGCCTCTATCGACCCGATGATCGTGCTTCAAATCTCGTGCGATTACGAGGCGAGCTACGCGGCCATGCTGCGAAGTATCGTCGATAGGGCTGCTGCGGCGGTGTGTGACTCGACGACGAATGTCCCCGCGCCAGCTCGCTGAGTTTGTGACCGATAGTCAGGACGCTAGACGCCAGGTCAGGTGCGTACGGAGCTCCCTTTATCTGCGCAACGCGGTTCACACCCGCAGGCTCTCATCATTTCACTCATTGTTTTAGAGTCTTGACGTCATTTTCGGCTCGCGTCCCGCCACAGGCGATACGCGCCCGAGGTCAGAAACCGCAGCACGTGGTTTCGGACAAATCGCCAATAAACAGCATGTTACCCGTGGTGGCATCGTTGTTGCTCTAGCTGCGGTCATCCTGTCTGACTTTCTCGATAAACGTGTGCGGCATGATGATTCGACCCAATCTGTTTTTGTGTAAAACCGAATACTTAACGCCCGCAGACCGCGACGCGTTGGCCGCCTTTGGCGAGACTCGTGGGGTGTCCGAGTCCTATCTCCGCCCGCGGCTCACGGCCTATCCCCTCGTGGCGCGCCTCTATGATGAGGGCGGGATCGCCGCCTTTCAGCTCATCGAGCGCTACGACACGGGCGCCGAGAGTCTCGTCTATCTTGGTCCCCTCGTGTCGCGTTCGCGGGCCTACCTCGCCCTTTTTGAGGGGCTGGTCGAACACCTCGCGGCGCCTGGCAGGGCCTTTCATTGCGCGGCCGAGTTCGAAAACGAGCGTGTTCTCACGATGCTCGGGCGTCTTCTGCCCAAACGGTCTTGGCCTGGGCTGACGCATCGCCCGCCCCGCGCCAAGGAACGGAAAACACTGCGACAATTCGCTACACGTGTGAGCCATCTCGCGGGCTTTGATGCGACCACGCTGACCTCGCGTATGTGTGAGGCGAACGCGCCGACTAAGCCTCTTGGACGTTACCGGCTCGCGGTCTTTGGGTGTGATGGCACGGCGGCCGATAGGCGGGCGCTGCTCGCCGAGCTTCATTCGGGGCTCGCCAGCCTCGGGACCCCGCTGGCGGTATGCGCATGATCCCCCTTCTTTTCGCGCAGATCCGCGAGGATGCCGCCGTCGAGTCCAAACACTTCGAGGGCGCGCGACGCATCCTCGCGGTCGCCTCCGGTGGCTGCACGGCGCTTGCACTTCTTAATGATGGCGTCGAGTTAGTCCACGCTGTCGACGCCAATCCTGCCCAGACCGCGTTATTGGCGCAAAAGGTGCGCGCGATAGCGGCCCTCGAGCTCGACGACTTCTTAGTCGTGGCCGGGGAGGCGGACGGCGATCGTGCGGGGCTCTTCGCCCGCGCAGGGCTGACGGTCTCGGATGAGGTCGCCGCCTCGGGTCTCTTGCATTGCGGGGCTAACGAGCGCTTCTACCGTTTCCTCGGCAATAACCTCCGCCGCACGGTCCACGAGCCGGCCGTGTGGGCCGCATTGCTCGACGCCCCGGATGTCGCGGCACAGCTGGCTTGGCTCGCCGAGTTTGCCAATACCGAGCGCTGGTGCTTGGCCCTCGATCTGCTCTTAAGCCGCACGACTCACGACCACTTCTTTCCGCCCGCGCTCTTCGCCCACATCGAAGAGCGTGCCTTTGGGGCCTTCTTCGCCGAGCGCTTCGCCGCCGAGGTCTCGACGCGCCGGATTGGCGATAATCCCTTTTTTCATCAGATACTTGATGGGCGTTATCCCGTCGCCGCGCGGCCGGACTATTTGACGCCAGACGGTTACGCGCGCGTTAAAAGGAACCTGCACAAGCTTCGAATCGACACGGTCGCGCTGCAAGGGGTCGAGAATCCCGAGGTTCCTTATGATGCCGTGGCTCTGTCGAATGTCTTTGATTGGGCTCCGGAATCGATCGCGGCCGCCATCGCCGAACGCATGGTGCAGGCGGCACCCGGCGCTCGCGTGGTCGTGCGACAGATGCTCGATCAGCGGTCCTTGCCTGCGGCGCTACGCTTGTGCGACGCGCGCCCAGAGCACGCCGCGCTTGACCGATCCATGCTCTATCGGGCCGTTCACTGCGGGAGGCTCGGATGAGCATTGAACTTCGCCGTCTTGATCCGAATTCGGCCGCAGATGCGGCGGACCTCCTCGCGCTCATCGAACGGTGCACATCGAAGGACGCGCATCTTCGCATTGACCGCGGCCCAGACCCCTTCGCTTTAGGGCGCTTTTTCGGACCTACCGAGACCTGGGGCGCCTATTGCGACAATACGTTGGCTGGGTCGGCGGCGGTGTCCATCCAACGCCGCAGCCTAGCGGGGACGTTCGTGGACGTGCCCTACCTGCATGATCTGCGCGTCGATCCGGCCTTCCGCCTGCGAGGCATCGCCAACGCCTTTGGCGCGTTCGCGAGGGCCCAGTGCGGCCCCGTCGGCGCCATCGGAACCGTGCTCGCGGATAACCCCCTCACCGCGGAGATCCCACAAAAGACCGGGCTCTTCGCAGGAGGCGTCACGGTCATTGGCGCGACTGCACATGTGGTATTGCAACCAACTCGCGAGGTCATCATCACCGCCGATGAGGTCGGCTTGTCTAAGTGGAAGGCCGCCCGGCGCGGTGCCTTCGCCGACTATGCCCCCGCGCCGACCTATTGGCGCGAGGCCGGTGGTCGCCCGCTTTTATTTGAACACAATGGAAAATACACATCGGCGTTGCTGACCGAGGAAGGTTCGCGGCGCGGTTTCCGAATCGGCGGCGCCCCAGTGGCCCTTGGCTATCTCGCTTTTCTTTCACCAGCCGCGCCCGAGCCGTTGGCGCTGGCGGCCCTCCTGTCCGCCGCGGCGACGCACTACGATCTTGTGGCCTTCGGGCTAGACGCTGAGGTCGCCAAGGCGCGCGGCCTCCAGGCGGCCCTCGTGTCGACGACCTTCGCCTTCGGGCGGCCTCCATCACGGACCGAGCGCCTTGAAGCACACGAGCTCTTACTCATCTAGCCAAGGACTATCCTATGATCACCACGAAAGCGCGCGCGACCACACAGCTCGCCGCCAATAGGCCTGAAGACCACCCCTTTGTCCGCGCAATGCGCGAGGCGACCCTGACGCCGGCTCAGGCGAAGGCCGCGGCCCTCGAGATCCGCCATGTAGTCGCCGCTTTTCCGCGTTTTTTGGCGGCCCTCATTGCGCAGATCCCAGCTCACCCCGAGCGCATGGTACTCGTCGAAAACCTCTTTCACGAGCACGGCGCCATGAACGCCTCGCGGGTGCACGAGGTCACCTATCGCGGCTTTTTGACCCAGCTTGGCCTCACCGCCGCCGAGATCGACGCCCACCGCCCCGGCCTCGCCGCGACGGTCTACGTGCGGGCGCTGCTCGACCTCTCTGGCCGGGGCCCGATCACCGAGGCTCTAGGCGCCCTTGGCGTCATCGAAGAGATCGTCGCGCGCGTGTCCGTGGCCGTCCGGCAATACGGACAGCACACCCAAGCCGGCGCCGAGTCCCACTTTTCGGTTCACGAGGTCCTCGACGTCCGCCACGCCGACGAGCTGTACGAGCTCTGCGACACCTACCTCGCCAGCGGCGACGCCGAGTCCGTCGCCGAGTCCGTCGCCCGAGGTCTCGCCCTCGGCCACTACTACCACCTGCGCCTCTACACCGACGTCGCTTCGATTATCAGCCTGGTCTAGAAGCTCTCGGGCTCCCGGACCCCGCTCCGATAGGGGGGCTCCGTGCGTCGCTTGATCCGGCGTAGCTTTTTTTAGCTAATTTTGGCGGCCCAGACACTGGACATCCCCCCCTAGCGCCCTCAGACTTTTGTCTGTTGGGGGGTACGCAGCGAACGCGCGGATAGCGGCGGGCGCTTGGCGTCTGCGGTCCATGTCACACGAGACCGCAAAAGGACGCACCATGAGCCAGAACAACTCCGTCAACGCCCCCCAGAACGAGACCGCGCCCAAAGCCGAGGGCCAGTCTTCCGGCGGTGCTTCCACCGGTTCGACCTCAGGCGGCGGGCACGCGGCCTTGCTTCGGGGCATGGACTACGACTCCCAGGTCGCGGCCCTTACACCCCGTGGCGGACCCGTCCAGCGCAGGGGTGGTGGCGCGGGTGGCGCCGACGTCCACGCGGCGGCGGCCCACGGAATCTCAGGGGGTGGCGGCGCGCTGCCGCACGGCGATGCGATCCAGCGGTCTTTCGGCGGATACGACATCAGCCAGGTCCAGGCGCACACCGACTCGGCGGCAGCAGCCGGTAGCGCCAGCATGGGCGCGGACGCCTATGCGACTGGCAGCCACGTCGCCTTTAAGGGAGCGCCTGATCTCCACACCGCGGCCCATGAGGCGGCGCACGTGGTCCAGCAAGACGCGGGGGTCTCGCTCTCTGGCGGCGTCGGTCAGGTGGGCGATTCCTACGAAAAGAACGCCGACGCGGTCGCCGACGCGGTCGTTCAAGGCAAGTCCGCTGAACCATTGCTCGGGGAGATGGCCGGGGCGCCAAGCGCTGGCGGGGGTGGTGTTCAACAGAAGGTTGTTCAGCGCAAGAACGAGGATACGAAGCCGAAGGACGATAAGACACCGACGAACGAGCCGCCAAACGACGACGCGGGGGCCAAAGAGGCTGCGCTCGCGGAAAAACGCGATGGTATTCGAAAGAGTATGGAGGCGATCGTCGACCCCGTGGTTGCCGAACTTGAAGCGCGCCTCGGTCGCGTCTCGTCTTTTGGTGTCGATTCCGTCAGCGTCAGTGACAGCTGGAACACGCTCTGCGAGAGTGAAGAATGGCAAAACCTCACGGCTGTCGCCGGAGGGGAAGGGGACGAAAAGCAGGTGACGGCGGCGACCGACTTTCTCGCTTTAGCACCGGACGCCATGAAGGATGTAAATACATCTATCACCGCCGCTATCAACACCCACATCCAGGGTCTCGAGCAATCTGTCCTCGACAATACCGACGCTCGTTGCAAGGTGCAACAGGAAGCCGCTATTACGACTTGGTACAAGACGGTCTATGGCACCAGACTCGAAGATGCCAACGAAAGAGAAACCGATCTCAGCAATGCGGTGGTAGGCTTCAGCTTCGAAGTTCGGTCGGATCCGCTAGGGGATGGCGAAGAAGCTACGAAAAAGGTGAAAAAGGCCCAAGAAGTAGCCTCCGCAGCGCTTGACCTCGCGCGAAGCGGCCTCGACGACGGGCACAAGGCTGTCGCCGCCATTGTTGCGAAGCTGAAGGCCATTATTCAGGGCGTCCAAAGCAGTCAGCAACCGGCCATCGAAGACTCGACAGTGCCATACCTAGCGCTTTTCAAGACCAAGCGTTTCGGCCACCCCGATCAGGCCGAAGTCCAAACCCGAATCGCGCCTTTTCTCGCAGACGTCACGGGTATTCCTCTGTCGGGGGTGGACTTCAAGGAAGTGTTTGCGACAGCGAGCGAGGTCACCCTTGCCGCGAGCGACGGCCTGAAACTCGACAACGTTGAAGCGAAACGTTGGAGTACCGGGAAAGTCGCCAGCGCCGAGAGCGACCTAGGATATACCGCGGCCATGAAGAAGGTCGAGGCACCTGGGTGGTTTGCGGCGTTTAGTAAAGACCAACGTGACAAGTTTGATTCTGCATGGACCGCGATAACCAATGTCTATTCTGAGGCAAAAGACTCGATTCGTCTGGGGGAGGCGAATGATGGTGTAAGCGCCTCGTTGACGATCCACCAGGCCGAAGACACCTTTAAGTCTGAACAGGCCACGTTGACCATGCTCCATGAGGACGCACTTGTCGCGGTGGGCGAACTTGAGAAAGGTCTGTCTGGGTTGAGTGCAGCCGTTATTGAGAGCAAGGGAAAGGCTGTGAACGCGGTGCCCGCCTCCGTGTCGGCGCTTTTTGAGACGACACGTTTCGGTGATGAATCATTGGCAGAGGCCGCCCGGATTGACCATGTGTTAGCCACGCTGGCGCCAAACATTCGCCTCAAAGACCCTCAACAGCTTCGAAACCTCTATGACGCTGTCGCAACTCTTCAGATCCACTTCGGGACGGCAAAGGCTATAGATGGCGGGGAGGTCGAGGTACTTGGCGAGCTGGGTAAAGAGGTCCGTGACGGGTACGAAGCGCGCCTTGCGAAAGCTAAAGCCCTACAATGGTTAATCAAAAACTCGGACGTCGGGGCCGACTTCGAGAAAGTCGCGACGAGCATTTTCGAAAACTTGGTCAGAACCAAGCCAGCGATCGCATCGGGCGTCGAGTTCCGCCATGACGGCAGGGCCGATGTTGAAGCATTTCAGGCGTTGGCCGCGGTCTTTGAAGCGGAGAAGGCTGACGTTGACGCGCTACCCAACAGCGTGAGCCTCGCGGAGGTGACGGCAGCCCTCAAGACTCACGTGGCAAGCCTCGGCATCGGAAAAGATTTCAAGCGCAACGATAATGTCCCCGCCAAGATCGAGAGTAACTTAAAAACTCTGTTGGACTTCGATACGATTGCTGGTTTGGTCGAGATGTTGCAGTTAAAGCCGTCGGCTGAAAGCAAATTGCCGCTAGAGGCGGTGCTTGACCGGCTGACCGACATCATGGCCGCGACGCCAGAGATTCGGGCACTGGTCATCGACAACTACATGGGCTCCAAGCTGGATCAAGAGACGGCAGAGGCTGCGGGTAAGGTTCATGATGGCATGAACAAGGTCGCCGAACTCGTAAAGGACCTGGCAGCCGCGAAAGGCGAAGCCAAAGTAGACGTCGTCCGCGCATTCGTCACGCGCTTTGGTGGTGCTGAGGGCGGAACCGTGCTCAAAGAAGCTAGGACGGATTCGGGTGTCATCAATCACACGAAGGACCTAGACCCGGAGCCACTCGCGCTAGTCAACCGCATGCTGCTTTCTGGCAAACCGATCGAGTTTCAACAGAACGGGGGTGGCAAATACGTGGACCTGACGCCGGAAAAGGCCAAAGATCCCCAGACCGCCGCCATCACGACCATAACTGACGACGTGGCGGTGCCAGAGTCGCCTGATGCGTCGCCCATCAAAGCAGACGATACCGCGCCCACGCCCGAGGCCAAGGGGAAACCGCTTGATAAGTCGCTTCCGATTGAACAGCAGCTCGAGCTGGGCGCACTGGAACTGGTTCCCGTTATTCTGAAGCCCAAGACGGAAGCGGCCTCTTCCAAGAAGAAGCGCGACGCCACCAAGGTTAAGTACCTGGACCTCGTTGACTCGCTTCACGCGCTCAACGCGGCTCTTGCGGCAGAAAAGTCCTCTTACATTAATGCCTTAAAGGTTTATAGCGCCAAAAAGCGCGACGGTGCCGCGGCTCAGAAAAACGCGGTCGCCTCCGAGGCAACGGTGCTCGAAGAACCGGTTTTCGACGAAGCGCTCGCCAAAGTACAATCGGCGTATCAAAAGAAGACAAGCGCCAACCTTGGCATCTTTGAGCTCATTCAGCACATAGGCGCGGTCGAGCCGCACAAGACCCTCATTACCTTTACGCTCGAACCGGAGGCGAGTCTCGCGCGCGAGGGTAAAACCCCGGACGCTAAGGTCGATGACGCGGGTGCCAATGCAACGCCAAAAACCATCGTTGACGCGCAAGGCGCGACCGGTAAACGCGTCGACCTAAACGGAGACCAAGGCGGCGCGATATTAGATGACAAGGAGGCCGCCGAGCTGCAGGAACTACATAATGAGCCTGGACAGTTTGGCGTGCTCGGGTTGAAATCGCCTATCTTTGGGAAGCTCTATTTCGATTTGGACGGAATCAAAGCGCTTGTCGGCACGCCTCCGTCTCAGAAGAAGGTCACCTATTGCCTTGACCGTTGGGAAGAGGACGTTGGAGAATCATACTTCAAGTCCGACATTTGGACGGAGATCGGCCCGAAGCAAGGAGAGGTACGAAAGGCTTTAGGCTTTACTGAAACCGACGCCCCGGCCAAAGAAGTTGAGCCCTCTGTGGCTTCAACATCCGTGCTAGCTCCGGACTCCGGCGACAAGAGCCCTAAAGCCCAAACCGCTGCCGATGCTGCGATGACTATCGCTATCGGCGCGCTCAAGGTTGAGCTTTTTCGCGTCGCGACGGCAACGTCTGATAAGACTGGTGCTATAGGCGATGCCATCACGGCCGCGTATGCGCGTGCCGTGGAGGCAATGGGGGTACTGTCCGCAAATAAAGACATGCCTCTCGAGCCCGCCGTCGCCCCTAATGGACGCCGACCAACCACCGCGTCGATGATCCTATTGAACGTCTTTGCCTCCGGACAAGGACAGGACCTTATGGTCTATCTCGAGAACCTCTTCTTCAAACAGAAGACATGGTTTTCGCGCCTTGGAGATGCATTCTATGCCACGACTGCGAAGGCTGAGGCCGATCATCAAGGCCGGCTACAGCTCGTGGCCGCGCTTAAGCTGATTGGGTTCTCGATTAAGGTCGTTGAGAGCGCCGCCCCTGCGGCTGGGGAGCAAGACCCAGACAAGTTGGATGCTATAAAGGGCGACATCTCAACCGGCGACACCATCGAGAAAATCGTCGGTGACAAGAAGTTCGTCGTGGAGGGGATGAAGGTCCGGGCGCAGTTTGATGACAAGTTGGCACTTCGGCTGGCCGAGAATATTCACGCCATGCTGAACAGCGACCCGGCGACTCTCGCCCAATTCGAGCCGAAAAAGCCGAACGACCCGAAAGAGCCGAAACCAGTCGACAAGACAATCGCCATCGAGATCCTCGCCGGGGACTTCCAAACCTTGATAGGCCAACTCGCTCCTAATGTTGGGCGAGTTAAGCATATGCTTTTTTGTATTCAAGGGTTGATGACGGATGAGCGCGATGCCACCGACAGCGCATTTCGAGCGCGCTTTGGTCGCACCTTGATGGCGGAGTTCAAGAAGGGTAAAGTCGCGGATACGATGAAGGACAACATGGCCGAGGATCGGGATGATCCTTACGTGTTGTTAAAGAATAACCTGCGCGGGACCGCGATTCTAAAGAAGGATCGTGCGGCGCTGGTCACGGCCATCACCAAAATGACGTCCGAGCAGCGGGAGGCCGTGAAGGCC
>Ga0209702_10007962_pt1 | contig 12645 bp, 7 predicted proteins | sample FRY01_FD_187210 | JGI IMG/M metagenome (GOLD analysis project Ga0209702, IMG submission 187210) | Freshwater microbial communities from Lake Fryxell liftoff mats and glacier meltwater in Antarctica - FRY-01 (SPAdes) (version 2) | ecosystem: Environmental > Aquatic > Freshwater > Ice > Glacier... | reverse complement strand
AAACTCACCACGAGTTCAAATCCAAAATGGATAACCTTGATGGGCTTTTAACAAGCAAAGAACACGGTTCTGGATTGGCATTTTACAACACTTCGCCATACACAATGAAAAAGTTGTTGGACGACCCGAAAAATATTGACAGCAACTTTTTGGATTATCTAAATGGTTATTCAGAAAACGTACAGGATATTATTTCTAAATTTAAATTCAGAAACCAATTAGAAACGTTGGAAAATGGTGGAATTACTTTTTCACTCATTGAGAAATTTTGCAACCCAAAAGTAGAATTAAGTCCTGAAAAAATATCACCTATGGCAATGGGTTATATGTTTGAGGATTTGATACGCAGATTTAACGAAAAAACTAATGCTGCTGCTGGACGACATTTTACACCAAGAGAAATTATTGAATTAATGACACATTTGGTGTATTTGCCAGTAAAAAACAAAATACAAAACGGAACTTTTTTAGTGTATGACCCTTGTGCTGGTTCTGGTGCAATGCTTACTCAATCTAAAAAGTATGCAACTGACCCAGACGGAGAAATAAAATCTAAAGCAACTTTTCATTTATACGGACAAGAGAATACAGGCGAAATGTATGCAACTTGTAAATCTGATATGTTGCTTAAAAATGAAGACCCAGACAAAATAAAATTTGGTTCTACCTTAAGTGAATACGGTTTTGAACCAAACTTAAAGTTCAACTTTATGTTGACAAATCCGCCTTACGGAACAAGTTGGAAACAAGACATTGAAAACTTAAATGTAGGCTCTGGTAAAAAGATAGAAATTAACGACAGACGTTTTAATTTACCGATTAAAAACTTTAAAGGAGAATTAGAAGAACAATGTTTGACTTCACGTAGTAATGATGGACAGCTAATGTTTATGTTGCATATGTTGTCTAAAATGAAAGACCCAAAAGATGGTGGTAGCCGTATAGCTTCTGTACATAATGGTTCTGCCCTATTTACAGGAGATGCAGGAAGTGGAGAAAGCGGAATAAGACAATATATTTTAGAAAACGACTTGTTAGAATGTATCATACAATTACCAAATGATATGTTTTATAATACAGGCATTGCGACTTATATCTGGATTTTGAGCAATGTAAAAGAAGAAAAACGTAAAGGAAAAGTGCAATTGATAAATGCATCTTCAAAAGATGAATTTTCAAAAAAAATGAGGAAACCTTTAGGAGATAAAAGAGTTGAATTAGATTCAAATCACATTTTAGAAATTCAAAATATGTATTTTGAATTTGAGGAGAATGAACACAGTAAAATATTTGAAAACAAAGATTTTGGTTATTTTCAAATTACAACACATCAACCTGAAAAAGATGAAAATGGAAAAATTTTAAAAGACAGTAAAGGAAATCCAAAATCAGATAAAAACTTAAAAGACACGGAAAAGGTTCCAATGAAGCAAAATATTGATGATTATTTTTCTAGAGAAGTTTTACCATTTGCTTCTGATAGTTGGTATGACAAAAAGAAAATGAAAGTAGGATATGATATTCCGTTAACCAAACATTTTTACAAATATGATGCATTAAGAAATCTCGATATTATTACAAAAGAAATTCTGACTTTAGAAGCTGAAACTGATGGATTGTTAAAAGAAATAATTGATTAATGAAAAATAATCATAAATATATCAAAGCTTCAAAAATTGATTGGATTCAAAATATTCCAAATCATTGGCAAGAAGTGCGTCTTGGAAGTGTTTTTAATGAACGAAAAGAAAAAGTTTCGGATAAAGATTTTCCAGCTCTTTCAGTAACAAAAAATGGTGTTGTGCCACAATTAGAAAATGCTGCAAAATCAATTGATGGAGATAATAGAAAATTAGTATTAAATGGTGATTTTGCAATTAATAGTCGTTCTGACAGAAAAGGTTCAAGCGGTATATCTGTCTATGATGGTTCTGTTTCACTCATTTATATAATTTTAAAGCCAATAGATATTGTTCCTCAATTCTCTCAATACCTATTAAAATCATATTTCTTTAAAGAAGAATATTATAGATATGGCAGAGGAATTGTAGAAGACCTCTGGACAACTAGATATTCTGAAATGAAAAATATGATGATTCCTTTACCACCTAAAACGGAACAAATCATAATAGCCAAATTTCTCAACTACAAAACCGAGAAAATAAACCGTTTTATCAAAAAGAAAAAGCAGTTGATAAAACTTCTTTATGAGCAAAAAGAGGCTATTATAAACAAGGCAGTCACAAAAGGCATAAAATCGAATGTTTCAATAATTGATTCTGGAGTAGAATGGTTGGGTGATATTCCTGCTAATTGGGAAGTAAAACGCATAAAATATTTAGGAGAAGCGATAATCGGTCTTACATATAGTCCAACAGAAATGGTTGACAAAGGTGAAGGAACGCTAGTACTTCGTTCTTCCAATGTTCAAAAGGGCAAAATAACTTATCACGATTGTGTATATGTTACAACAGAAATTCCAGATAAAAAAAGAACAAGAAAAGGAGATATACTTATTTGTTCAAGAAATGGTAGTATCAAATTAGTAGGTAAAAATGCTTTAATTGATGAAAAGGCAAGTAATGAATCGTTTGGAGCGTTTATGACTATTTTTAGAAGTGAAAACCACGAATACCTACATTATTTTTTCAATTCTTCAAGTTTCAAAGCACAATCAGGTTTGTTTTCTACTTCTACAATTAATCAGCTAACTACAGGAATTTTGAATAATATAATTATTTCAATTCCAAAAACTTTAAATGAACAAATAGAAGTTGTTAATTACATAAAAAATGAAACAGAAGTAATAGACAAAACCATTTCTACCATTGAAAAAGAAATCACTCTGGCAGAAGAATACAAAACAACATTAATTGCTGAAGCTGTTATTGGAAAAATTGATGTACGAGATTTTACAATCCCAAAAGAAGAAACACCTTTTGCAATGGTAGCAGAAAAAGCTGTCAATTATAATAAGCGTTAACAAAAATGAGTAAAACCACCAATACAAAAGAAAATGGCTTTGAAAAGCATATTGTTGATTATTTAGTTGACAGCAACAATTATTTGCAAAGAGAAAACACTAATTACGATAACATCAATTGTATTGATGAAGATTTATTGTTTCAGTTTTTAGAAGAAACACAATCCAAAGCGTTAGATAAATTAAAACACTACCATAAAGAACTTTACAAGCAAAAAATAATAAAACGTCTAAATGACCAAATAAAACAAAAAGGAGTTATTGAAGTATTACGTAAAGGCGTTGTAGATGGTTTTACAGATACCAAGCTTCGCTTGTTTTACGACAAACCTGTTTCTCATTACAACCAAAAAACAAATGACTTATACCAAGCCAATATTTTTTCGGCTATGCGTCAAGTTTATTTTTCGCCACAAAATAAAAAATCATTAGATATTGTTACGTTTATCAATGGTTTGCCAATAATAAGTTTTGAATTAAAAAATGAATTAACTAACCAAACTGTAAAAGATGCAATCAATCAATATAAAACAGATAGAGACCCAAGCGAAGAAATTTTCCGTTTTGGTCGTTTGGTAGTTAATTTTGCAGTAGATACAGAAGAAGTTTGGATGTGTACAGAATTAAAAGCTCAAAATTCTTTTTTCTTACCATTCAATAAAGGGTACAAAAACGGAGCAGGAAATCCACCAAAAGAAGGTATTAGAACCGACTATTTATGGAAAGAAGTATTAACAAAAGATAGTTTAACGAACATTATTCAAAACTATTCTCAAGTTATTACCGAAGAAAAAGAATATTTAGATTCTAAAGGTAAAAAGCGATTTAAGAAAGTTAAGAAACTTATTTTTCCAAGGTTTCATCAATTAGCATCGGTTCGTAATATTCTAGCAGATGTACAAGAAAATGGAGCAGGTCAAAAATACTTAATTCAACATTCTGCTGGTTCAGGAAAAAGTAATTCCATTTCTTGGTTGGCTCATCAATTAGTTGGTTTACACAACAAAGCAGGAGATAAAACTATTTTTGATACTGTTATTGTAATTACAGACCGAAGAGTTTTAGACAAACAAATTAGAGATAATATTAAACAATACCAACAAGTAAAAGGTGTTGTTCAAGCCATTACAGAAGGAAGTAAGCAATTAAAAACAGCTTTAGAAGAAGGTAAAAAAATTATCATTACCACAATTCAAAAATTCCCTCACATTGTTGAAGAAATTGGAGATTTACCAGGAACTAATTTTGGAATTATCATTGACGAAGCACACAGTAGTTTAAGCGGTCAAATGGCACGTAAGCTTAATGAAACTTTGTCTAAAGTTTCAGATGAAGAAGAACTACAATCTGACCTTGAAAATTATGATGAAAATGAAAGTAATGAAGTAACAGGAGAAGATTTAATAAGAGCAATGGTAAAAGCTAGAAAGTTATTACCTAATGCAAGTTATTTCGCATTTACAGCTACACCAAAAAATAAGACTTTAGAACTCTTTGGAGTTCCTTATCAAGAAAATGACAAAACCAAGTTTAGAGCATTTCATTTATATTCAATGAAACAAGCTATTGAAGAAGGTTTTATAAAAGACGTATTGCAGAATTATACAACGTACCAAAGTTATTATGCTTTACTCAAGAAAATAGAAGACGACCCAGAATACGACAAAAAGAAAGCACAAAAGAAATTAAAATCATACGTAGAAAGTCACGAACACGCCATTAAGAAAAAATCAATTTTAATGATTAACCAATTTTTGGAAAATCTAAATAAAAAAGTTGGTGGCAAAGCAAAAGCTATGATGGTTACAAGTAGTCGTGCAAATGCGGTAAAATATAAAATAGCTTTTGACCAATATTTAAAAGACATAAATAGTCCTTACAAAGCTATTGTTGCTTTTTCTGGAGAAATAGATGGAGAAACAGAAGGAAGTTTAAACGGATTTCCAAGTGCTAAAATTCCAGATGAATTTGAAAAAGACGACTATCGTTTTTTATTAGTTGCAAATAAATTTCAGACAGGTTTTGACCAACCTTTACTGCATTCAATGTTTGTAGATAAGAAGTTAGGTGGTGTAAATGCTGTTCAAACATTATCACGCTTAAACAGAAGTCATCCTTTAAAGAAAGACACGTTTGTTTTAGATTTTGCAAACACAGCAGAAGAAATAGAAAACTCGTTTAAACCTTATTTTGAAAGCACCATTTTAGGAGAAGCTACAGACCCAAATAAATTGTTTGATTTACAAGATGCTTTAGACAATTATCAAGTTTATACAAGAGAACAAGTAGAAGATTTTTCAAATAGAATTTTAGCAAATGTTCCTGTTGACCAATTACACGCTTTGTTGGATGAATCGAGTACTATTTTTAGAAACGATTTAGAAGAAGAACAACAAGCAGATTTTAGAGCAAAAGTTAAAACGTATGTTCGTTTGTATATTTTTCTTTCTCAAATAGTGGAATTTGAAAACGCTTATTTAGAAAGACTTTACATTTTCCTCAATCACTTGCAAAATAAATTAGGTGGAGATACTTCTGTAGATTTAGCTCAAGGTATTTTAGACAATATTGATATGGATAGTTACCGATTGCAATTGGAATCGACTACAAATGTTGTTTTGGAACAAGGAGAAGATTTAAAACCAATTCCTACCGAAATGCGTGGTGGAGTAAACGACCCTGAAATTGACCGCCTTTCGAGCATTCTTCAAACCTTTAATGAACGTTACGGAACTGAATTTGAAGATACAGACAAAGTCCGAAAAATGGCTGTAGATATTGCAGAAGGAGTTATGAATAACCAAGAAATGAAAAATTCAATGGAATATTCAGACGAACAGAACGCAAAAATAACGAACGACAAAGTTGTAGCTGATGAAATGCTAAAACATATAAACTCGAATTTTAATTTTTACAAGCATTATTCTGACAACAAGGAATTTAAAGAAGACGTGAATAATATGATTTTCGGACTGGTAAAAGAAATGTTGAATAAAGGAATTGGTGGAAACGCCAACCCTTAAAGCCATACACATTTGCAATTCGCACCAGCCAACGCTAAAGCCAAAAATTGCAAAAGAGTATGTCTTGCCAACGCTCAATTCGGAACTAACAGAAAACCTCGGAAAACCAAGCATGACGTGGAAAGCACTATGCACAACACCGTATATAAGCTATGGCTTGGTCTGTGCTTATTTGGAAAATTTATGGATTTCCCAAAGTTAGTTTATATTTGTAGAGGTTCGTGCTAAAACACGCCACAGTTCATATACATAAACGTTGGGCAAAATTAAAAAAAATGACAGAAAACGAAAAATGGGTTGACGAACTTGAAAAGTTAATTGTTGAAGAAAGTGATAAAATTCTATTTCAAGAAACAGCAAACTGTTTTTTGACAGGGAATTTAAGAGCTTCTTATATAATGTCATGGATAACTATAATAGAATCACTAAAAAGAAAAATAAAACTATTTTCTAACCTTGGCGATTCAAGAGCAACAGATGCTTATTCTTTAATTGAAAAGACAGAAGAAGATAAAAAATCGACTGATAGATTAATTTTTGAAGAATCAAAAAAATGTGGAATAATAGACAATGCTGATTTAAGTACGATTAACTTTCTTTGGGAACAAAGGTGTTTATTTGCCCACCCATACAATAGACAGCCTGAAGAAGATGAAGTAAAACACATAATCGGACAAACTATTAAACTTGTCTTAGCTAAAGAACTTTTTTATAACAAAGATTTTTTATCGGAATTATCCGACAACATAGCAAATAAGCCTTTCTTTTTACCTACTGAAATAGAAAGAATTAGAGATTTTGCAAGCAGGACTATCGCAAGAACGCCTGAAGAATTACACCCATTTTTATTTAAAACATTACTTTTTAAAGTAGGTGAACTTGCACCAAATCAAGAAAAATTTAGTGAACTTAAAAAGTTACGATATTATTTAATTGAGTTATTTGTTAAAACTTCAATTTCATTAGAAGACCCGAGTTGGTCTTTAGAGAATCGAGTTACAAATTTTCCTTTTGAATGCTATATTGGATTTGTACACAAAGACTCTTGGTCGAAACTCCCAATCAGAATTAAGGAAATGTTAATATCTTACTTAGTTAATGAGACTGATAACAATAGATTAGTAAGTTTAAAATCTATCACTGTTAAATTAGTTTCAGAAAATATACTTGAAGCAGATTTAAAAGAGAAATATATAGAAAAACTAAATGACACCTATTTTGATTCTGCTATCAATTTTTATGGCGATAATGATTTAAAATTTAAGAGGATAAAAACAGAATTAGAAAGTTGGCAATATGAACAACAGAATCCAGTTATTGATTACCTAAGAGAAGAAGGAACTTTCAATTTCTTAAATTCCATCTCAAATGAAAACCAATTCTGTTTAGGTCGTTTGCTAAAATCTTGTTCTTCTGGAGGGCATTGGAAAACTCAATATTTATTAAGTAGCATTATTAGTGGCTCAACAAATACTACTGACTATGTTAAGGCAGGTATTGCGTATGGAGGTATCGTATCATGGACAAGTAAATACCATTTAGATAAAGAATTCTTAACAAAATCGATACAACTACTTAACCAAATTGAAATACCAATACAGCAATCCACCTATGATAAAATATATGGAATATTAGCTGAAAACACCCCTGACGAATTTGATAAAATGACATTTAGTGAACCTGCAATAATTGAGTTATCTGCAAATATTTTAGGAGTAGTTGAAGAATGGAAAGAATCGAATAAGGCTAATTTTGAAACTTTGATTGAAAACATTAAAGAAAACTTTGCCCAACAATAGCTAAAAAACATAGGGGTTTTGGTGCTAAACTGGAAGTTCAGAGCTTCGATTGAAAACCGCCAAACCAAAATTTTGATAACGAAAAACGAAAAATAATTATAAAAATATTTGGCTTGGCTAAGTGGTAAATTGAAAGGGTAGATTTTCAAACTCCCCTACGATTTCTTAGCTTAAACGTTGGCAAAAATGCTAAAGAAAATTGAAATATTATGAAACAGTTACAAAAATTGAAATTACTAACATTAATCCTTTTAGGATTAATAACGTACTCTTGTCAAAACCAAGATGATTATGCTATCGGAATACAAGAATCAATAGCAGGAGTTGACACCTCAAAGTTAATAGATTTTAAAGGTTTACCAGTAAGTCATCGTTTTTCTACACCTGTAGAAGACTTAACCACTGAACATAAAAATGTAGCATCTATATTAAAAAAATATAATAAGGCTAGAAATAAAGCTGCCAAAAAGAAAGGGCTTTCTTATAAAGGGGAAAGTACAGAACTACCAGAAGCAGAAATAATTGTTTTAGCAGTAAATAAAATCATTGGGCAGTTTCCTTATCAAGAACCTCAAGAGCTTACAGAGTTAGATTTACAAGACGATTTGATAAACAGCCTTCAGAAAAAACTCATAGAAGAAGAGGAAACACTTTCTGAAGAAGAAAAAGAACAATTATTCTCTGAAATTGTATTGGCTAAAAAACAAGATTCTATTGCGATAGCTGACGCAGAAGCTACGTATCAGGCAATAGCAACTGTAAAAGCAGCAGAAAAAACTGAAATGATAAAAGCAGATTTTCCTACCTTGTCAGAAGAAGAAATAGGACAAAATATTGAATTGATAGACCAATATTATGCTGTAAATTTAGAACATTTAACTTTTGAACAAATAGCAGAAAACGAAGAAGAGCTTGCCAACAAAGTAGCTAGTAATAAACAAAAAAGAACAAATAGGTCACAAAAAAACTCAAGTGGTATAGAAGAGCTTCTTGATGCTACAGTTGTATACCTATGTACTTATGGGAAACTTGTTTTACATGATCCATACTATCTTACACAGTATATAAATTTTTCTTACGCATATTTTAGAGCTGGTGCTTATGCAGAACTATACGATGACCGAAGATATGGAGATATGGCTGCTTCCGATACTAGAAAGGATGCATATAGGCACATGCTTTGGAATGCAATGTTGTGTCAAACCTATTATACAGTTTCTTCTAAAAGCAGACGTGAAAGATTTGCACATTTAGTAACTGATGCTAGAGAAAATGGCTGTAAAACCGCTAATGAACCTGATGGAAAAGCAATGGATGTACACAACAATGCTGTAGGTAGAAAAGTTTGGAGCGACAATTGTGGCTACAGGAAATTTTTGGGATGGGTAGTAGGCCTTAGAAAACCCTCTATTACTTTTTTAACCAATGAAATAAAAAATGTTATTGAATCTAAAAGTTGTTTTATTGTGAAGAAAAAAGATGATAGATTTCCAAATAGTGAACTTATAGATACACAAACACCAGCTCAGATAAAAGCAAAAATTGAGTCTACCGACCCTAATATTCCTATTTATTTTATGGGAACTATTGCTCCATCAAGATATGAATATCGCTTTGTTTTCTCTCATTGGGAATATTATAATTGTGATGCTGCTAAAGCCGCTAAACTATTGACAGAAGAAAAAGAATGTAAGAGAGCAATTTATAGTAGAGAAAGAGTAGAAATAGCACCTTGCTTTAAACTTTAAAATAATTAGAATTATGAAAACAAAATTAATATTAATTTGTTGTGCGTTGCTATTTATTTCTTGCCTAGCTGACGAAGAAGAAGCAAAAATTGGGTTTATGTTTACGATTATAAATTCAACTAATTTAGAATTTGAAAATGTAAAAGTAACTATAGGAGGTCTGCAAAACGGAGAATTTGTTGGTACAGAATCGTATACCTTACCCAGCATATGGATAAGAAATAATAATTCAGAAGCTCAATATGTTGCCATTGATCATAACAGATGGAGGCCTAATTTGAATTTAATAAAAGAAATTTCAGAACAAGCGTATTTTACGGTTCAATTAGAAGGAGAAAGCCCCATACTTTTATATGACTCATTTGAAAATGATGTGTTAGTAATTGCTAAAATTACTGAGAACGGCATCATAAAAAATAATTATGGTGGTGATTTAAGTATTAATCTATACAGTAATGGCGATATAAGAGGGCGGTTTTTTGAACGGTGATAAAAATAAATACGCACATTTGCCAACAGTGTATATAAAAAATAGCAGTTAAGTGCAAACTACAAAGTTTGTGCTTAACTGCTATTTTTGTTTTATAAAACTGAAAGTAATCGCATATTTATTCTGCTACTTTCCATATACCAACACGTTGTGGTTTATATTTCGCCAATTTACTGGCTGAATTGACAAATAAAAAAATTGCAACTTGTTTAAAACAAAATTGAAAATTAATCTTAAATTGAAACAATTATGAGAAACAGAAAAAACAAAATTACTAACCTTTTAAAAATTGGAATTCTATTCTTTAGTATATCCCTACTTTTTAGTAGTTGTGAAAAAGATGAATTTATTAACTATTCCCCAAATCAAGAAAAAAAAACCAGCTATTCACAAAAAACGTTTGGAAACATTCAAAAAACAGAAAAATTTAAAGAAGCTTTTAAAAAAGTTTTTGAAACTAAAAAGCAAGCTTTAAACTCTCAAAATAGACTTAAAACAGTAATGGAGGAAAATTATGGCTTTACTATAGATACAAATGCTGTAAGTATCATCTCCTCAGAAAAGTATACTTCTTATACAATGCTTATTCATAGGACAATTGATGATGAAACTTTTTATGAAAATTTAGTAATTCAAAATGATAGCTTGAACAACACAAAAGCTTATATTTTGAAGTATAAATTAAAATCTCAATTAATACCCCATGAAGAACATCATTCATATGAACAAGATACTGAAATTACTGTAACACCAATAATCTATGACAATACACAATCTAAAATGATTGAAGAATGTCGTACAGTTATGGTTACATATTGCCCCTATAAATTCGAACATGTAGCTGGACCATCATGCTATAATCATCCAGAAAGATTATATCAAAAACCAAAAAAGGAATGTATTTCTTATGATGATGGTTCTGATAATGATGGTCCTGGAGGTGGTGGTGCAACAGGTGTTGGTGGTGGAAGTTCAACTAGCATTTATACCACTCCTATTATTTCAAACACAAACCCTGTCAAATTTTTTGAGAAAATTTTTTCTTTTGAAGATGCCATTGATTATGTTCCCTCAAGATATAGTAGTGTTGAAATTCAATTCAGTTATTTGGGTGCAGTTGGTAAATTCTTAAAACTAAATAATTACGCTGAATTAGGAGAGACTCTTTATGATATTGCTTTACAACAAACGACAGTAAACGAAAGTGAAGCTGAACTAATGGTTTCTAAAACTGTTGAGATATTAAACATTCTTAAAACTGCAAACAGTTTTGAACAGTTATCAATACAAAATCAAAAATTAGTTACACAAAATTTTTTATTCATCGATTTTTTACCCAATTTAAAAGATTTGGGTATTGATTTACCAAAAAATGCAGAAGAATGGGCTGAATTTGGAGAATTTCTAATTACAATATTAAAAGAACTTATACCAGAACTTATTCCTGGAGTTTCTGAATTAAACTCTCTAAGAAACGCTGTTTCTGCTTTTAATAAAGGAAGTTATGCTGATGGATCTACTGAATTAGCATTTGCTATTGTTGGTGTATTTCCAGTGGGTAAAGCTTGGAAAATTGCAACAAAAACTTTTAAAGGAATGAAAATTGTTGTAAGATTAACAAAAGCTTTTAAAAATGCGAAAAAACTAAAAAATTTAATATCACAAAATTATGATGATGCTCTTAAAGCATTTAATAAAATTGGAACTCCAGGTAACGAAGGTGTTAGAGTTTTAGTAAATTCAAATGAAAAACATGGAAAAACTTTTTTTGAACAATTAACTAAGTCAGGCGTTGATATTACATCTCAAACTTCAGCTCCTACTGGTATGATTATTAAAAGAATGCCTGATTACAGTAAAATTCAATTTAGGGATTTTTCTGGTCCAAATAGCCCAACTACTCTTTCAACAATAGAATTTTTAGGAGGAAACTACACAAAAAAAATACAAAAAATTAAATTTAACAATTAGATTATGATATTGAAAAAGAACAATTATAATATAGTCTTATTACTCTATGATATGTTATATAATAATGATGTCGAGTTTATCAGTGAATTAGTTCATTTTAGTAAAAAATATTTTAAAGCTACATCTGAACATAAAATATATTTTTTAGATTCTCTAAAATATGTAATGTCTAATGATAAAATATTGGTATACAAAATTGATTCATCGAATAACAGAATTATCAAAAAAACTTACAATTCAGAAAATTGTAAAGAATTAATTGAATTAATTGATAATCAATGGGTGAAATTTAATGACCACAATGAAACTAAACTATGGTATTCTTATGAAATTGGATATACAAAATCTTGGAAAATTGAATTAAAAAGAATAGAAAAACTATAATACAAACCACAACACGGTATATAAAAAATAGCAGTTAAGTGCAAACTTCAAAGTTTACGCTTTTCTGCTATCTTTAATACAAACTGAAAGTAATTGCATTTTTAGCTTGCTACTTTTCATATACCAACAACGTTGTGGGTAATTAAAAAAATGTACTTTCCTGAAATAGGTTGACTAAAAATTAAACACTTAATTATAGTCACTTATGAAAACACAAAAAGAACCCTGTCGAAAAAAAAGCTACGAA
>Ga0209702_10007959_pt1 | contig 12650 bp, 12 predicted proteins | sample FRY01_FD_187210 | JGI IMG/M metagenome (GOLD analysis project Ga0209702, IMG submission 187210) | Freshwater microbial communities from Lake Fryxell liftoff mats and glacier meltwater in Antarctica - FRY-01 (SPAdes) (version 2) | ecosystem: Environmental > Aquatic > Freshwater > Ice > Glacier... | reverse complement strand
TAACGTGTTGATTCATATAGGGGTGCGATCGATTCGCTCCACTACAAAAGGGTTAACTGGGTGTTCAGGGTCGGTTTCTTGATGGTCAGTGCAGACAAAATGTCAGCGTGTTCCTGGTTGATGGTGGAAAGGCCGGTTACAGGGTGCCGGTCATTGACTGTCACCTGATGATGCTGAATCCGGCGCAGCTTATCAAGCGCACGCTCCGGCGAGAGTTGGGTACGTCATCATCAAAGTACCTAATTACGATAGCTGGAACCGTCACCTGCGCGGCGCCCGCTGGTGCGGCTTCCGCTGGCCGGATCATGTCAACTACTTTACGCCCGCCACACTGCGCGCCATGGCCGAGGCTGCTGGCTTCAAAGTTACCCGTATGAGCCTGGCTGACCGATTCCCTCTTAGCGATAGCCTGTATGCGGTTCTGCAAAAGCAGCCAGCAGCATGAAGGAATACTCGCTATGAAAATATACGTGATCAACGTCCCTGCCGCGACCAAACGGCGCGCCATGCAGGAAGCGCAGGCCGCACGTTTCGGGCTGGATTTGCATTTTATCAACGCCATCGATGCCGAAGGGCTTGACGACGCCTTTTGCCAACGCGCAGCCAACAACTGGACCCGCTTGATCAGCAAAAAGGACATCGCCTGTTTTCTGTCCCATCGCCATGTCTGGTCACTGGCGGCCCAAGAATCTGGCCCCGTGATGATCATCGAAGATGACGTTGTATTTTCCCCCGACATCAAAGGCATTCTTTCGCATCTGTCGGCCCGCAGCGATCCGTGGGACGTGATTTACGACCTCGAATTTGCCCCCGGCCCCCACGGGCTGTCGCGTGTCGCCTATTGGCAAGCCGATGATCCCACAATCAGCGCGCGCTTCATCTATAAAAATAAGATTGGTTTGGCTGCCTACGTCCTATCCCCCAAAGCCGCCCAGCGTCTGCACGATGCTGAAAACTTGTACGCCATGGCCGATGCTTATGTCTATACGCGCCCTTGGCTCAAACCCTATCAGATCGAACCGGCCCCCGCGGTTCAGATGATCTTCCTTCAACATCTCACAAACCTTGAAAGCGGCGCGCCGGGAAACGCAAACGGCGATATTGGCTTTTTAAACAACAGCTACCTTAAACGCAAACTGATCCGCCTGCGCATCACGCTGGACGAAGCGCAGCGTTTCATTGGGGGCTTCCGCGATATCGACAAGCGCCCGTTGAAATTTGAGAAGGCTAGATTCACTTTGACAGACGAGTGAGAAATAAAGGAGACGCTGCCCTTTATTTTTCATCTATCACGTAGCCTGAATATGGCCGAATGCCCAATACGCGTGATCATGTCGTATCCGTTTTTATCAAGCAACATAGACGCTTCACTATCTACGGCAGCGCGCATGCTGTCGGCATAAATTTCCATGCAAATCACGCGCGGCTTCGAAACCCAATTGCCGATTCCAGCAATCACAGCCTGATCGAACCCTTCGATGTCGATGTTCAGGAAATCAATGGGCTTGTCTTTGGGCGCATGCCGTTTGATGATTTCGGTGAGCGACAGGCAGGGCACCACCTCCGTGCGCGTCGTTTGCCGGTCTCTGGCCAGGTCAGGATTGCATGTCGCACACAGGTCGATATCAGTATTCGAGTACAGGGTGATTTCGGACTGTTTCGCACCGGTCTCGTCGTCGACCACGGCTGCCCACAGGTTGACATCATCGGTACGCACGCTATTGAAGAGGGCGATAGATTTTTTGCTGGCGTCGACATTTACGCCGTGCCATCCCATAAGCCACAAATAGGCGGTGTTCGATTGGCGAAAAGGGTGATGTGCACCGACGTCAATGTAAAAGCCATCAGAAAACTTGTTCCCAAAAAGTTTATGCAGAATCACGTCTTCCCCATATTGGCTGAAATGGCCCCTCAGGCTGCCATGTCGTGAAAATATTTTGAGGATGCGGGAGAGTTTCATAGGTTATCTTGTTGAAAAAATTTATTTGTGTCGTCTACGCTGCTAAATCGTCGAGGATCGTTGCCACCAGCGTACTGCAAAAATGTTCGTTGGAAAAACGTCGGCTTTGCGGCGACGCGAGGAACTCCCGCATGGCATGCTGGTAGTCGGCAAACTGCGCTTCGGTCACAGTTTTAAGGAATGCATGCATGTCACGCGGCGACGCGAACCTGTCACCATCAATGTAGCACTCGACCGGGATCGGCGTCAGCGCATCCACGGCACCCCTATACACCGGCACACAGCCGCTCGCCAAGCAATCGAACATCTTCTCAGTCAAATAGCCTGGGCTGCCGCGTACGTTCTCGTAACAGATGCAAAAGCGTGCACGAGCCAGCACATCGCGCTTGGGTCCGGGGATAAAGCCGCGGTAACTGGGGAAGGCGGGCGGTGTACCGCCGCTTTTTTCGCGCCATTCATTGACGCGCTTGACGATGCGGCCCCACGCGCCGGCTCGCACCGCCGGGATGTTCCAGCCAGAGCCGAACAACGCGAAGCTCTCTGGAGCGTGAGCCTCAAAATAGCGGATCGTCTGCACGCGCTGCTCATGCAAGCTGCGCGGGTTGGTGTGGCGTAGCGCCTTGTTCGACGCGATCAGCACGCAGAATAAATCGCGAGCGCCCCAGGGTAAAAATTTGTGTAGCACCAGGTCGTTGGGGTAGTCCAGGCGATGAACATTCTGGCCATTGATCAGCGTTTCGTTCGACGTGAAAACCTTGCGGTAGCGCGCGATTTGCGCCCGATCTGCATTGATTGGGCGCACCAGCGGATCTTCATAGAGATAGGCATAGCACGGACGATCCACCGCCAGCCGACGCTGTGCGTTCAGGTGCAGATCGAACGACACGGTGCGTCCAGCATTCATGTCTGGTGTGTTGATCTCAATCCCACGCTCGGCGAAGCGTTCGCGCAGCATCCTCCATGGGATGAAGAATTCACCACCATTGGGTCCGGCACCCGGCTCGAACGGCCGGTTGCCCCGCATATGCTGGACTTCGAGGTTCGCATAGATCATTGCATGGCACCGAAGATCAGACAGCATCGCACATGCGAGAGATGACCCCGTCTACATCAACTGTATGGGACCAACCTAACGCTGCTCTGGCCTTTGAAGGGTCAGCTCGCCCGACCTGAATATCTGTTGGACGAAGCAAGGCATTATTAATTTCAACGTATTTTCCCCAATCCAACTCAAACTGTGCAAAAACTTTTGCTGTGAAATATTCCAGTGAAACCGTGCGCCCAGTGGCTATCACGTAATCGTCGGCCCGTTCTGCATTCAGCATACGCCACATCGCTTCAACATAATCCGGGGCCCAGCCCCAATCCCGCTGAATTGCGATGTTTCCCAAATGGAGTTTCTCCTTGCTACCCCGAGCTATGCGGGCCGCAGTGCGTACAATTTTTTGCGTTACGAAACGCTCCGGACGAAGGGGTGATTCGTGGTTAAACAGTATCCCAGTGCAGGCAAATAGGCCATAAGCTTCTCGGTAATTGTGAACCATCCAATGTGCCGATGCCTTTGCAACCGCATACGGGCTGCGAGGCTGGAAAGGCGTTAACTCGTTCGCTGGCTTAGCGCCTGTATCCCCAAAGCATTCGCTTGACCCTGCGTTGTAAAAACGAATCGGTTGCTCAACAAAACGGATCGCTTCCAGCAAATTCAGCGTGCCGCCAGCAATGCTTTCCATGGTTTCGACGGGTTGTTCAAACGAAAGTCCTACCGAGGTTTGCCCCGCCAGGTTATACACTTCGTCCGGTGCATGGCGCTTAACTGTATGCAGAACGCTGCGGAAATCGTTGACGGCCATCGACACAGTTTCCACATCGTTCAGAATATCCAAGTGGCGCAACGATCCAAACGAGGTTGCCATCGCATCGCGAGAAGTGCCGACAACTTCATAACCTTTTTCAAGCAGTAATCGAGCAAGGTACGCGCCGTCCTGCCCTCCAACGCCGCAAATCAATGCTTTCATGACAACACCCGTCGGTAAATATCCAAAGTTTCCTGCGCACAACGCTTCCAGGAAAAAAGTTTGAGCCGCTCCTTGCCGCGTGCAATCAATGTCTGTCGCAATGCATCGTCAGTCACCACTCGTTCTATTGCCATTCGAATTGAATCAGAATCATAGGGATCAAACATCTCACCCGCGTTGCCAACAACTTCCGGGATCGAACTCACGCCACTGCAGACTACAGGGCAATCAAAGCTCATGGCTTCCAGTGGAGGAATGCCGAACCCTTCATAAAGAGAGGGATAAACAAAAGCACTTGCCATTTTGTAGTATCCGGCCAGAACTGCATCATCTCCAGAAACATGATGAACACGTTCCATAGACAGTCCTAGCTGTTGAATCAAATTTCTTTCTTTACTTTTGAACTCGCCCCCCCCAAAACAAATCAAGTCAAAATCATTTCTTAATTTTTCGGAGGCTGCGTAAGCTTTTACCAGTCCCTCAAAATTCTTATGGCCTCCCCGTTTACCGACGTAAAGTAAAAATGGGCGTGCCGGGGTGCCAGTTAGCTTCTCGGACTCAGCTTGTATCGTCAAGGTGAATCCAAGATGTACCACCGATGTTTTGGCGGGATCGACGCCAAACAATTCAATCAAGTCCTGCCTGGTCTGCTCGGATATACAAACGACATGATCCGCGCGCATCACTGCCAAATATTTTGCTCGACTTGTAGAATTCCTCATCGAGAAATTATTATTGAATCTCTCATGAATCATGTCGTAAACTGTTAATACCACTTTGGCACTCTTCGGAGCTATACGCCTCGATGAGTAATATGTTTCATGCACAATGTCTGGATGAAAGTATCTTAGGGTCGGCCAAGAGAGAGCCGAATTTATCATGCCATAAATTCGGCCAGCCTCTGGAAATTTTGGGGCACGCACACCCATTACTTTAAGTTTCGTTGGGGCATTGGCCAGATAGCGATTCACGTACAGAGGTGAAATGACCGCAACATCCTGTCCGCAGGATGTTGCCAATTCAAGCGCAAGTTCATAGGCGTACCGCGAAACGCCGCCATATTCCTGCCAGCTAAATATCTGATGGTCAAATGCGATTCTCATTCATCCACCTTAATGATTTCAGGATCGGCATTCATCAGCGCGTAATGATCAGGCAGCATTCGCGATGGAATCCTGCGTTTTACATATGACGCTATCGGAGATGCCAAACCTCCAGTTAATAAATTAAATCGAAATTTATTTATAGTTTGATCTGTAAGTATATGAATACCATGCGCTGAAAAAAACTTCAGCCCTAGTCGTTCAGCAATCCGCTGCAGCGTTTGTGGTTGATAAAACGAAATATGCTGGCCCGTATTAAAAGCGTAGTACCACCAGTCCATAGCCGGAGGGGGGCCTTGATAAAGATTAGTAGAAAAAATGAGTGTGCGGCAGCCATGATCCCCCATCACTTCCGAAACAAACGCAAGCGGATCGTGAACGTGTTCCAAAACTTCAAAAGCCGTCAATGCGTTAAATGGTACACTTGCCTTGTCCGCCTCAAACCCTCTCGCCAGCAAATTCTGGCAGTATTTATCACTCCAATAAAAATCAAATCCAAAATCACGCATTAATCGCGTCATCATGCCGTAACCGCCAGCCACGTCCAGATAAGCGCCTTTAACACCCAGCTCAAAATAGAACAGCGCGACCAGCTTAGCCGAAAGCTTCATATTTCTCCGGATCAGCCCGGTATCAGCTACCGCGATCGCATCGCTATATGCCTCATCCAGCCAATAGGGGGGTTCAGTTTGCAACAAACCACATTGAGGGCAGTGGTAGTAGGAAACTTCATATTTCCGCAACAATTTTGCCTGAAATGCACGGGGCATTGATGAATTACACACTGGACACTGCGACATCTCAGACCCTCGATCCAGAGAAAACCAGTGCTTTCAACTTTTTCACCACCTGCCGATATAACGAATTAGAGAACATTTCACGTGCAGTAAAAGCATCCGCTTCCGCATGGGGCAGGATCACTTTAGGATGGCAAAGTGGAAAATTCATCGACTCGACTGGCAGAGCTGCATAAACGCTGGTGCGATGAGTGTGAGTTGCATCGACACCAAAGCCGATATTGGAAATCTGGTTAACTGAAGGCAGGATAGACACCATCCCCTGCGCCCAGCTAGCCAAAACCCACTGATAATCCCAAGTGTCAATTCGACCTTCATACACGGATTGAAATTTCTTGGCCCAGAATTTCCTTTCACCCGAGTCTTTTATCATTGCTTCAAGCAAATCGTTGTCACGAAGTTCAGGCCATATAACAGCATCGCGGTCGTAATGCTGCCAAGCCCGCCGCCATGACGCCCATCCCCAAAGATGGTTGTAACGGGAGAAATAGTAACTGGCGTCACCGCGCTTGCGGCCGAATTGAAAGTTGTCACCGGAAATCATCGCAATGCGTTCATCGTCCCGATAGTGTTCCAACAGACCTTCACAAAAACGGAAAAATGTCGGGGCAGGCAAACAATCATCTTCCAGGATAATCACCTCTGGCACTTGCTCAAACACCCAGTCCAAGCCACTCGCCACACGATTCTTACAACCCAAATTAACTTTGGAATAGTTGGTCAGTACCTCGCAATCCCAATTAACACGGTCAATGATTGCTCGTGTCGCCTCACACTTTTCTGCCTCACCATGGCGAGCCGCACGTGGACCATCTGCCACTACCAGCAATTTGGGGGGTTTTACTTTGGCAATTTCGGCGAAGACTAGCTCAGTACTGTCCGGTCGATTGAAAATGATAAAAGCAACGGGCGTTTTCAGTTGCCATTCAGACATTGAGTGTCTTTCTGAAGTAGGCAATTGCCTCCTTTAACCCGTCCTCAAGTTGCACCTTGGGTGTCCAGCCAAATTTTTTCTTGGCAAGTGCTCTGCGTTGGTTCATAGGTTTGCAGGAGATTGAAAATGTGTTAAAAAAGTACAGCTAGAGCGAGACCGGGAGCCCACTCTTCAAAATGGACTCCTCTACCTTTTCAAGGATGAGGACCACCTGGGCTCCAAGAACTGCATCACTTACTGGAAGCGTTTTGTTTTGTATCGTATCTATAAAAGCTTCAAGCTCACGCATCACTGGCGCTCCTACTTCGTATGAGGGGTAAGAGATTGCTGGTTCTTGCAGGGTGATGGTAGTACCTTCTACCTGTGGCCCCATGTGCTCATACAGCGTTACTTTATTTTCAGTGAGAACATCGTCATAGATGATACTGCTTTCCTCACCAATTATCGTCAACCGATTTTTTTTTACTGGATGCAGCCATGAGCTCGTTATGTAGCCAATAGTACCAGAAGGGAAGGTGAGCGAAAGGTGAGCACTATCCCAAAGTGTCGTTCCGGGGCGTGTTGAAGAGGCTCCCCATGCAGATACCTGTCTCGGCATCTCTCCCATTACAGAGAGCATCACAGATATATCATGGGACGCCCAGTCCCAGAGCGCGGAGTAGTCCTCACGGTATGGACCATTATTCGAACCTTCTCCTATTAAGAAGCGAATAGCACCCACGTCCCTTGAAATCTCTTTAGCTTTTTGGAATGCGGAATTATAGAGGTGTACATGGCCAACTTGCACCGGCACGTCATACTCCTTCGCTGACGCTACTATCTGCTTCGCATCTCGACTTGATAGAGCCATTGGTTTTTCAATAAACACTGGGATACCTTTAGCAATCCACGCGAGTGCTATCTCCGCATGGGTACTTGGAGGAGTGGCAATAATGACTCCATCAATATCTTCTTTCGCCAGAAGTTCCCTCCACTGCCGGCTAGCTTGATACGCAAGCGTCGCGCTCGACATATTCTCAATATTTTTCCTTAAGATTGCACCCCACTTCCCAGCTCCAATGAGTGCAAGAGAGACTGCCATACTTTTATACCTTTTCAGGATTAATATATCGTTCGTCTGAGCGACACCATTCAATAAACCTGCGAAGACCATCTTCAAGATGCACTTTTGGAGTAAAGTCTAATTCTGCCCGTGCCTTTGTTAAGTCTGGACAGCGTCGCTGGGGTTCTCCTGCCGGATAGCTTTCAGGGTAGGGAATCATCTCATAGGTAGCCCCATTTGATTCAATCTCTGTGAAGAGCTTAGCAAGGTTTCTCATGGAGATTTCATTCTCATCATTTCCGATGTTGTAGCTCTCGCCTGGTCTTCCCAAAAGAAGAACACGAAGGAATCCTTCAATAGCGTCGGTGATGTAGCAGAACGTACGCGTTTGGTGGCCGTCACCGTGAACAGGAATAACTTCCTTATTTAGTGCCTTATACGCAAACATAGCGAGTACGCGACGGTCGGCGGGCCCCATACCTGGACCGAACACATTGAATGGACGGACAATCTTCGTTGGAAGACCAAACTGCTCGTTGTAGATAGTTGAGATGGTCTCACCCAAACGCTTTGATTCGTCATAGCATGCTCGTGGACCCACTGAAGACACGTATCCATGATAGGTTTCTGGAGTAGGAACAGCGGAAGGGTCTGGGTCACCATAGATTTCGCTAGAGCTGAAGAAGAGGAATCCTTCCAGTCCAGAATTCTTTCGAGCTAATTCAAGCAGATTCTTTACGCCAGAAACAGCGCTCTCTATTGTTTCCAGAGGATACTTTTTGTAGTAGACGGGAGATGCAATACCAGCTGCGTGAAGTATGTAGTGAATGTCCTCACGTACCGGGAGTGGTTGAGAGACGTCAGCCCAGACCTGAAGCACATCCTCTCGACCCCTCGTGTTGAAATGAGGATGGTGTGAGCCGGTAATGAAGTTGTCTACGGAGATCACCTTACAGGGTTTCTCAAAGACATTGTCATTGAGGTAGGTAAAGACCAATACGAAATATTTTCCTAGGAATCCAGACCCTCCAGACAGAAGAATAGTTTTCCCTTCAAATTTAAGGACTTCATCACCAAGGTTGTCAACAATGGTCTTTATATCTTCACGCACGAGTTTATCTGACATATAGGGGGCCTTATCACGAAATAGTTGGTAATGGTACTTCACACCAGAATCACGAGTGAAGCTTTTTTGTTAAGGATACTACACAACTTCTTTTGGAGGAATTGGTATGAGGTATCGGTAGTTTTTCCCGATTGTTTTTGCACGAATATCATCAAGGTATTCATAGGCGAATACAACGAGAATATCTGCCCCCTTTTCGTCTAGGTATTCCTTAGGAACAATGGGGATGTGCGTACCTGGCGAGGTGCGGTTCTGCTTGAGAGGACTATCATCAACTAGGAATTCAATAAGGTCAGGACCTATGTTTCCAAAGTTGCAGATGGTTGATACGCGTGCAGGAGCACTGTAGCCAGCAACACAAAGCCCTTCTTCCTTGTACGCAATGAGCTTGTCTTTAAAAGCTTGCACGTATGACTCTGAAGTCTTTCTAAAATCCTCCATCGTTTCGGAAGTGAGCGTACCCTCTTCTTCTTTTAGGAGAGCGAGGAAGCGTTCTGTTTCTGGAGCCGTATGACCATTCTTATGAGTTGTCACTCGTATAGAGCCCCCATGGGGGGTGATGTGTTCTATATCAGCTATATACATATTATGGAGAGCAAATAAATCTCGGAGTGATGTTGCGGAATAGTAGTACGGTCTGTCAAAGTAGAAGCGCTCAAACTGAGTGTTAGCGACAAAAGCGCCTATATGTTCAACTTCAATAATGAAAGCGCCATCATCAGTCATGAGTTTTTTTATGTCCTCAATTATTTGATGAGGATCCTCAACGTGGGTGAATACACTACTGGTTACCACCATGTCTGACTGTCCATGCTCTGCAACAATCTTCTTGACAGTCTTGGTATCAAAGAATGAGGTTATGGTTTCTAGTCCTGCATCATTTGCAATCTTTGAAACATTCACTGATGGCTCAACGCCAATCGCCTTCACACCTCGCTCTTTAAGAGGTTTAAGTAGAATGCCGTCATTAGAACCAATATCAATGACAAATTTTGCATCTTTAATCTGTTCTGCGAATTCTTCAAAGTGACGTACGAGCGCACCGTTTACTGATGAAAGATAGTAATAGTCAACAAACATTCGCTCACGAGACACAATCCGACCAAGCTGTACGTTCTTACAAGTAGAACAGAAGAAGATATTGAGCGGGAAGAAGTCCTCAGTGGCAAACTCACTCTCAGTTGGGTACTTGTTAGCAAGAGGCTGATTCCCAAGATCAAGAAATTCAACTGCGGTGTCGTTGTGGCAAAGAAGACATTTCATAATGAGTAGAATTATAGTGATGATGAATTGTAGCGCTTTGCAGTGCATCGCACAAGGTGATGGAGGCCTACAGGAAATGTGTCTTCGTTTACATCAATTATATATGCACGTGATGGATAGATGCCATGATGAGATTCTACTTTCTGCTTCCATCCATACCAATATCTTGGAGCTATAACTATAATTGACTCTCTCATAAAAGCACTGCCCCACCACGAGAAAGAACTATTTGAAATTATGCCAGCATTGCACAATGACATGATTGCCAAATCCACTTTCATCGAGTTTTTAGAAATAATTTTTGGCTCAATGTCTTCAAAACAACGCTCAACATAAGATGGGTCATCAGATAAAAAAACAAAAAATGGATTTTGAATTTTCTCTTTAATTATTGCTATGGATTTATTAAAGTATAGCTTAGGTAAATCTATTCCACGCGTTCCCATAAAAATTTCATTCGTATAATCACCTCTTCGAATATGCACAAATACTTTAACAAAGTTATCTGGAATATTAGATAAGAATTTATTTGCCTCATCCATATATTTATCTTTTATTTTAACTTCAGAAAATAAAGTTTCCTTTGTGAAAAAACTTTCTGACTGGAAAAAATCCGTATTAACAAACAAGAAAGGAAACAGGCCATCTTTTTTTGTATATGTTGGAAGTGCTGCTTTCATGCTGTCACGGTTTTGTTTTATTAAGCCCAATATTCCAATCGTTGACAGAGGTTTTAAGATATATGGGACAATGATTTTTTTAATAAGACGGATTACGAATTTATTCTGGTAATGTTTTATATTTTCTGATTCGCAGTCAAAAGTCTCAAAAAATAACTTCATATTTGCGCAAAATATCTTTTCATTTTTTCTTGCGATCGTTTTTAAGAATGCGTATTGAAATATCTGGTTTCCCAGTCTTCCGTCCGCAAGAAAAAAAAGCATTAAACACCTTTTATAAAATGAAATAGGCCTGTACCAAATCCTTTTTCAGACTCATATCTATCTATGAGTAAGAACAACTTCACCAATATCTTCAAGTTGAATAAGGATGATGTTTTTGAAGCTGGCAATCATAAGGGGCTAGCTAATTTTTTTAACGTGTAAATGCCGCACCCGTGGGAAAGCTTTGGAGGAGCAGCAAGGGAAGCATTGCAGTGTAAGTCGCCCTTGTCGTCAACATAATCAAAACGAATCAACTCAAACAGATTTTTACTCCAATCTAGAATTTCTGTGGGGGCGAAGACTCTATGTGCATTAAAGTGAACTTCCGATTTTCCAATCGGGAATGAGATGTATAGAGCCCCCCCCAGTTGCAGCATTTTGTGGAAATTATTAAAGCCCTTAAGGTGGCCCAATGGGTCAACTGGATCGCCATATCGGCCCAGCCCAAAATGCTCCAAGGCATGCAAACAGCTTAGCGAGTCACATATCCCGATCAGAGAGTCATTCAACTCCATCAGATTGGCCTGCATGAACTTTATTTGATTATGTCCAGTGTTTTTTAGCGGCCGTACATCGATAACTTCTATATCCCTGAAGCTGGCCACATGTGCAACGAAACCATCCGTTCTGCTTCCCACGTCGATATGCCGGATGGGTTTGGCCTGGTTGATGAACGTAGCCACCAGTAAGTCCTGATGAAAATAATGTCCAGTTGCCGTGCCAGCCTGCTCCTTGAAATCGTCATAAATTGGATAGGTTTTGGTAATTACCCCACCAGCTTTTATAAATGCAGCTTTGTCTGACAGATATTTTGGTAAATACCGCAGTCGTTTGAGTCGTTTTGAAAGTGACATTAATGTAATCCAGTTAAGTATTAAGGAATCGGGGAACGATATAAAACTCTAATTGTAATTTCTATAAAATCCATGACGGCGTTCAAGTTTTTCCCGAATAAATTCAGGTAAATATTTGACTCAAGCAGCGTTCATTGTGGTTTACCGATGCGTATCAACAACCCGACCGATGCCGTGATATTCGATTTCCTGGCTCTTTATGTCCCTGGGTTCATAAAGATTACGCCCATCAAAGATCACCGCAGCCTTCATCGCAGTCTTCAACGCGGGCCAACTCGGACTGCGGTACGCCTTCCACTCCGTGACGATGATCAGCGCATCGGCACCCTGCACGGCTTCCATGGGCTTGTCCATAAACTGGAGCTTCTCCAGCAAGGCGGGGGCATCGGCCAAGTCCAGCGCCAGTACGCGGCGGGCCTCATCCTCGGCTACGGGGTCGTGCGCCTGGATGCGCGCACCGGCACGCAGCAGTGCGCTGATGACGCCGCGGCTGGGCGCATCGCGCATGTCGTTGGTGTTGGGCTTGAAGGCCAGGCCCCATAGGGCAAAGGTTTTGCCGCTCAGGTCGCGGCCATAACGGGCAAACACCTTTTGCACCAGCACCTGTTTCTG
>Ga0209702_10007958_pt1 | contig 12651 bp, 12 predicted proteins | sample FRY01_FD_187210 | JGI IMG/M metagenome (GOLD analysis project Ga0209702, IMG submission 187210) | Freshwater microbial communities from Lake Fryxell liftoff mats and glacier meltwater in Antarctica - FRY-01 (SPAdes) (version 2) | ecosystem: Environmental > Aquatic > Freshwater > Ice > Glacier... | reverse complement strand
GAAGGCGACAATCTCAATTTCCACTACATTGCGCAGGGCGTCGCGGGTTTTCAAAACGCCTTGCATGGCGGCAAGGCCAATATCGGTGTCCACATCCACATGACTGCGGATATGGGTGATGCCATTGCCCGCCAGCGCCAGCGCGTGCCGCAGGGATTGGCGGTGCGGGTCATGCTGTAAGCGGCGGCGTTCCGCACGTTCATTGTCGATCATTGCGCGCAAATCCGCGCCGACCGTGTTTTCGTACCAGCCCATCCCCATCAGTGTCTTGTCCAAATGAGTATGCGCCTCTACCAGCCCCGGAATGGCGATTGCGCCCTTCGCATCCTCCACCGCCACGCCGGGGGCAATGATCCCGGGGGCGATTTCGGTGATGCGCCCGTCCCGGATCAGCATGTCGGTTGGCGCTGCCCCCATCGGGCGCAGGTTACGGATCAAAAGGTCACTCATGCGGCAAATCCCCCAAGTTTCAGGCGCGGCCAGCCGTAGCTGCCAAGTTTTGAGGTGCGATAGCCCATGCCGATCAACGCCTCCGCCTGACGGACGGCTGCTGTCACCCCGTCAATCACCGGCACTCCGGTCTCCTCGGTCAACCGTTCGCACATCTCGGCCATACCGGCACAGCCAAGCACCACGACCTCGGCCCCGTCTTGCGTATGGGCTGCGCGCACCTCGGCCAGCAAAAGGGCGTAGGAACACTCGGGGTCTTCCTCCAGCGCCAGCACGGGCAGATCAATGGCGCGCACCCGGCGGCAACGGCGGTTCGCACCGTAACTGTCCACCAGATCCTCAATAATCGGGACAGAGCGCGACAGGGTGGTCACGATGGAAAACCTTGAGGCCAGCGTCATGGCGACCTGCACCCCCGCTTGGCAAATGCCGATCACGGGGGCGGCGGCCACCTCACGCGCGGCAGACAGGCCGGGGTCATCAAAGCAGGCGATCACATGCGCGCCCGCACCCCGCCCTTCGGCTGCGCGAATGGCGGCCAGCATGGCGGGCACGGCCAGCGCTTCATCGGCGTAACCTTCAATGGAAACAGGGGTTCCGATGGCTGTCACAAGATCAATCTCGGTGCCCGCACTTGCGGCGCGGCGTGCGGCGCGACCGATTTGAGCGGTCATGGCGGCGGTGGAATTGGGGTTGATCACATGAATACGCATCATTGCACCTTATCTTTTGCCGGGGCCTTATCTTTTGTCGGGGCCAGTTGGGCGGCCTCCCATGCGGCAGCCTCGCCCGGTTTTTTCAATTCAAACTGTCGGTCTGCGACGATGTAGTTATCGGCATGAAGGCGCGCGAGGGGCTGGTAAACCTGCGGGTCCACATAGCGGCCCATGGCATCCATGCAGTCGTCGCGCACGGTCATTTCCAACACTTCACCCAACACAATGGCGCGGTTTGGAAAATCGATAATCCGCTCCACCCGGCATTCCATCGCGCAGGGTGTGCGCGTCAGATGGGCCGCGTCGATCTGGCGGCAGGGTGCGGTATCAAGGCCTGCGAACAGGGGTTCATCCACATCGGGGGCAAAGTTGACGCCGCACAGGATCATCGCATCGGCCAATGCCATATCCACCATATTGACGCAGAACTGCTGCGTGCGGCGGATGTTGACAAGTGTGTCTTTCTCATGTCCATCGCCGCGCGTCTGGATGCCTAGAATGACAATCGCGGGGTCTTGCGAAAAGACATTGAAAAAGCTCATGGGGGCAGCATTGGAATGCCCTGCTTGCGCGCGTGTAGTCACAAGTGCGATGGGGCGGGGGCCAATGAAATTGGTCAGCAGCCGGTAGCGGTCGGGCGGGGGGAGTTGGGTGAAATCGAAATTCATCATCCGGCCTTTCGGGCAGGGGGGGCATCCACGCGGCCTTCCTCGACCGCGTGGCAGCGCACTTGGGCGGTGCCATGGGACAAAAACGCGGGCGGCTCCACCCGGCAGCGGTCATTTGCAAGCGGGCAGCGCGGGTGAAAATGGCACCCTTTGGGCGGTGTGATCGGGTTTGGCACCTCACCCGCCGGGCGGTCCATGTCACGGTGTTTCATGGTGATATCTGGCACTGTTTCCAACAAAAGCCGGGTGTAGGGATGCTGCGGATTGGAAAAAATCTGATCTGCCGGGGCCAGTTCCACCAGCCGCCCCAGATACATCACGCCGATATAATCCGAGATATAGTTCACCACCGCCAGATCATGGCTGATGAACAGATAGGTCAGCCCCAATTCGCGCTGCAATTCCCGCATCAGATTCAGTATCTGCGCCTGAACCGACACATCCAGCGCCGAGGTCGGCTCGTCACAGACAAGGAATTCGGGCTTGGTGGAAATCGCGCGGGCGATGGAAATACGCTGCCTTTGGCCGCCCGAAAATTCATGCGGGAATTTATCGCCATCCGCCGCCGCAAGGCCGACAAATTCCAAAAGGCGGTCCACCTCACGCAGGCGCGCCACAGGGTCGGCGTGGGTGGCAAAACTTTTCATCGGTTCGGCGATGATGCGGGCCACGCGCCAGCGCGGGTTCAGGCTGGCGAAGGGATCCTGGAAAATCATCTGCATCCGGCGGCGCACGGCAGGCGGATCCCCCGCGCGCATGCCGGCAAGTTCGGTGCCGTCAAAACGGATGCTGCCGCCTGATGGCCGGGTCAGCCCCATCAGCAGTTTTGCAACCGTGGATTTGCCGCACCCCGATTCCCCCACAAGGCTTAGGGTGGTGCCGCGTTCGATTGCGAAATCCACACCATCCACGGCATGGACGAATTTGCGCGCCCCTCCCGCAAGCATACGGTTCAAAAAGGGTTGCGACAGATCGAATGATTTTTTCAACCCGGAGACGGTCAGCAGTGGATCACTCATGCAAGGATCTCCTCGGTCAGGTGGCAGGCCACGGATTTCGTCGCCGTGCCTAACAGTTCGGGGCGCTCTATTGTGCAAATCTCCATCCGGTGCGGGCAGCGCGGGCCAAAGGCGCAGCCCTCGGGCCGCGCATCGGGGCCAGCTTGCAGCGCTGAGCGGCTTCCGCAATGGCACAAGCGCATCGGCAAGGGTTTGGGCCTGACCCCGGGTCGACTCCGCCCTGCCACTCTTTTCCACTTCATTGATCATCAGGTCGGGGTTGGCCACGCGGGTAGCAAGGATGGAATTGAAAAGGCGGCCGGGGTTTGAGTTGCTCCAACTGCGCTGGCTTCCCACCAGTCCGAAGGGCGCATTTTCGATGGTCGCCTCATAGACCATGGTCGGTGCCAAGGGGCCGACACACAGGGCGGGTCTTTCCGGGCGTTTTTTTGCAGCTTTGCAATTTGCATACTTGTCTTGCGATGTAGTTTGCAAATTTTCTCCTTTCTCCTTTCCACGCCCCGCCCCGCCAGCTAGATTAACCCAAATCCGAGGGAGAGGCTGACGATGAAAGATATCTTGCAACAGCTGGAGGACCGTCGCGGTAACGCCCGCAAGGGAGGGGGCGCACGCCGGGTCGAGGCGCAGCATGCCAAAGGCAAGCTGACCGCGCGCGAGCGGGTGGAGCTGTTGCTGGACGAAGGCTCCTTTGAGGAGTTTGACATGTTCGTAGCCCATCGCTGCACCGATTTCGGGATGGACAAGGATCGCCCCGCGGGCGACGGCGTGGTGACGGGCTGGGGCACGGTGAACGGCCGCTTGATCTATGTGTTCAGCCAGGATTTTACCGTGATGGGCGGTTCGGTGTCGGAAACCCACGCGGCCAAGATTTGCAAGATCATGGATATGGCGATGCAAAATGGCGCGCCCGTGATCGGGATGAACGATTCCGGCGGTGCGCGGATTCAAGAAGGTGTGGCCAGCCTGGCCGCTTATGGCGATGTGTTTCAGCGCAATATCATGGCGAGCGGGGTGGTGCCGCAGATCAGCCTTATCATGGGGCCTTGTGCGGGCGGGGCGGTTTATTCCCCCGCGATGACCGACTTTATCTTCATGGTCAAAGACAGTTCCTACATGTTTGTGACCGGGCCGGATGTGGCCAAAACGGTGACGAATGAGGTGGTGACAGCCGAACAGCTTGGTGGGGCGTCCACCCATACGCGCAAATCCTCGGTAGCGGATGGGGCCTATGAAAACGATGTGGAGGCGCTGGCTGAAACCCGCCGCCTGATCGACTTTCTGCCGTTGTCGAACCGCGAAAAAGCCCCGACCCGCCCGTTTTTCGATGATCCAGCCCGGCTGGAGCCAAGCCTTGATACCCTGATCCCCGACAACCCGAACCAGCCCTATGACATGAAGGAATTGATCCTGAAGCTGGCCGATGAAGGGGATTTCTTTGAAATTCAGGCCGCTTTTGCGGGCAATATCATCACCGGCTTCATTCGGCTGGAGGGGCAATCGGTGGGGGTGGTGGCAAACCAGCCGATGGTGCTTGCAGGCTGTCTGGATATTGACGCAAGCCGTAAGGCCGCGCGGTTTGTGCGGTTTTGCGATGCGTTCGAAATCCCGATCCTGACGCTGATTGATGTACCAGGCTTTCTTCCTGGCACTAGTCAGGAACATGGCGGCATCATCAAGCATGGTGCGAAACTGCTGTTTGCTTACGGCGAGGCGACCGTGCCGAAAGTTACCGTGATCACCCGCAAAGCTTATGGGGGGGCCTATGTCGTGATGTCGTCCAAACATCTGCGCGGCGATTTCAACTATGCTTGGCCTACGGCGGAAATTGCGGTGATGGGGGCCAAAGGGGCGACCGAAATCATCCACCGCGGTAAATCACCCGAGGAAATTGCAACGCGCACCAAGGAATATGAGGACCGTTTCGCCAACCCCTTTGTGGCGGCGGAAAAAGGCTTTGTCGATGAGGTGATCATGCCGCAATCCACCCGCCGCCGCATCGCGCGGGCTTTTGCAAGTTTGCGCGGCAAAAAGCTTACAAATCCTTGGAAAAAGCACGATAACATCCCGCTATAACCCCTGCAAGCGGAGCGCTTCATGCATCTTTCGATAGATATCGCCAAAGAGGCGGCGGACCCTGCCATCACTGGGCTTGATATAAGCTGTCTGGATCGCGACGATCTGGTCAATATCATACTTCAACGCTCGGAGGTTATGTTCGATCGCCCGCGCTCGGGGCAGGTGATCCGCGCTTGGGGCGGTGGCGACATGGTCCCGATGGAGGCCGAAGTGGACCGTCTGGGCGGCCAGATCGCACGGCGCGCGGCGGGGGTGATCCATGCGGAATACCGCGCGCTTGCGCCCCTGCTGCGGGAACTGGCCCCCAAGCGCGTGGCCGATATTGGCTGTGGTTATGCGTTTTTCGACCTGTTTCTGGCGAAAGAATTGAAATCGGATGTTGTGTTGATTGATCTGGAAAGCAACGAACATCGGCATTTTGGCTTCAAATCCGAAGGGGCGGCCTATTCCAGCCTGTCCCGGGCCAAGGCGCTTTTGCGCGCAAACGGTGTGGCGGCCAAACAGATCACCACCCTGAACCCGCGCGACATCACACCCGAAAGCATTGCCCCGGTAGATCTGGCCGTGTCCTTTTTGTCTTGCGGCTTCCACTACCCGGTGGACCTGTATCTGCCGTTTTTGGAAAAAGCCTTGGCTCCCGGCGGGGCTGCGATTTTCGATTTGCGCGAAACCACCGCAGCCGAGCAGGCCGCCGCCTTGTCACGCTTTGGCACCCTGACTGACCTAGAGGCCCCCCACAAGGCGCGGCGGATTTTGCTGCGTAAGGCGTCCGCATGACGGCGCCTGTACAAGAAATGCCATGGCCTGTTGCCGGCGAAGGGGGGGCGGCCCAATTCGCCGTCCCTTCTGGCCAATCCATTACCCTGCAAGACATTTTTTGGGAGGAAGGCGATGATTTGATTCTGCGGGTCCGCTTCATCGCGCCCCAGATCGCGCGCGCGGGCGGCACGGTGGACCATGACACCGCAGGCATGGATATGCTGCATCTGTGTCAGACTTATGTGCTACCACAGATTTCGGGCGGGGTGGACACGCCTTCGCAAATCATCCTTACCCTGTCCGATATCGCGGTGCCCTTTGGCGATGCGAACCCAGAGGCAACCCAGTTTTTTGAGGCGTATAGCTTTGACGGCAGCGCCTGCATCTCGGAGGTATTTTGATGCAACCACAAGATATGGTGTTTGGCACCCAAGTCTCACCGACCCATGATGTAGCCAAGCCACAGGATTTCAACTTGAATATTCTCCAGTGTCTTTCCCCGATGCGACAGGGTATTGTTTCCAAAGGCCGAACCCAAGCGGTCGATACCTCACATTTGGGACGCTTGCCGGGACAATCCGGCAGGCCAACCCAACAAGAACCTAGGAGTAGAGGATGTCCACGAGCACAAAGACCATTCTTGCCCTTTGCACGGTTGCCTTCCTGGCAGCTTGCGGCGGCAGCAAAACGACCGAAACTGTCTACATCGAAGACACCGCAGTTTCGCAAGAGCCGACTTACACTGGCAAATACAAGTAAGAACGGGGGGCGGGCTGGTGGCGCGTCTCGCGTCATCCCCGCCCTTTTTCTTTGGCCCGCCCTTTTTGCGTGCCGCGCCGTGTTCGGGGGGGCAGCATGCTGAAGCATCGCGGTTTTCCCGGGCGTTTGCCCTCCACCGATCATCAATTCGTTATTCGGCGTGGCAACAAGGCCGGTGCCACCAAAATCATCAAGCGCGAACGTTTTCGGGATCGGTCCAATACCGACCGGGCCGCGGATGAGGGTTTTCTGAAAGCGCTCTGGCTGCATTTCGGCGAGGAACCGTTCGAGCGTGGCAATCTAGATGCGGGGCGATTGTCCTGGCTGTTCGGGCGCGAGGTGATCGCCGCCGAGGACCCGTTTGATCCGGCCAGCTATGAAGCGCTTTTGAAGGTCAATGTCAAAATCGCGACCAGTTCTTTCCCCAAGGTCTTTGCCCCCGATGCTGCTCCGCTGGAGGTGGATGACTGGGCCGATTGGGATGATGAGGACGAATAGGCATGAACCCGCGCACCCTTGATCACACTGGGCGGCAAAACGCTGACGTTCTTCGGGGACGGGTCCGCAGAATGGTTTCTTGCGCCAGAGGCGGCCAAATTTCTTTCTTTCCTTTGCGCGCAGAGTGGTTAAAATCACCCTCAATAAAAACCCAAAAAAGAGGCTTTGCAGTATGCGTAAATCGACCCTTCTCGCGGTGGCCCTTGCCTCCGTTGCCCTTGCGGGCTGCGTTCAGAACCCCAACTCGCCCACAAACAACGCCGCTGTGCGCACCATCGGTGGCGCCGGTGCAGGTGCCCTCATCGCAAGCGCGACGGGTGGTAGCAAGACCCAAGGTGCGCTTATTGGCGCACTTGCCGGCGGCGTCTCTTGCGGCATTGCGGGCCTGCCCGCCTGCTACTGACACCCGGCTTCTTGCCGATCTGATAGCTGCCCCATTTCGGGTCATCTCATCTTCAAAGACCATCCAGGGCTTTCCCTTGGGTGGTTTTTTTGCATTCTGCGCCGCGCGCGTTACTGAAAAGGGGCTGCCATGTTCAAGAAAATCCTGATCGCCAACCGGGGCGAGATTGCGTGCCGCGTCATCAAAACTGCCCGCGCGATGGGTATCAAAACCGTGGCGGTTTATTCGGACGCCGACCGCAACGCGCTGCATGTGCACATGGCGGATGAGGCGGTGCATATTGGCCCCGCGCCCGCCAACCAATCCTATATAGTGATCGACAAGATCATGGAGGCTGTGCGCCAGACTGGGGCGCAAGCCGTTCATCCAGGCTATGGGTTCCTGAGCGAAAACATGAATTTCGCCGCCGCGCTGGAAAAGGCGGGCGTTGTGTTCATCGGCCCGCCTTCGTCTGCGATTTCTTCCATGGGCGACAAGATTACCTCCAAGAAACTGGCGATGGAAGCGGGGGTTTCCACCGTGCCGGGGTATATGGGCATTATCGCCGATGCCGATGAGGCGGTGAAAATTTCAGGTGAAATCGGCTATCCTGTGATGATCAAGGCATCGGCTGGCGGTGGTGGCAAGGGGATGCGGATTGCCTGGTCGGAATCCGAGGTCAAAGAGGGCTTCGAATCCTCCAAGAACGAGGCCGCGAACAGCTTTGGCGATGACCGGATTTTCATTGAAAAATTCGTGACGCAACCCCGGCATATTGAAATTCAGGTGCTGGCCGATACGCATGGCAACTGCGTCTACCTGCATGAGCGCGAATGCTCCATCCAGCGCCGCAACCAAAAGGTGATCGAGGAGGCGCCAAGCCCGTTTCTGGACGAGGCGACCCGCCGCGCCATGGGCGAGCAGGCCTGCGCGCTGGCGCAAGCGGTGGGCTATACCTCCGCCGGGACGGTGGAGTTCATCGTGGACGGCAACCGCAACTTCTACTTTCTTGAAATGAACACGCGTTTGCAGGTGGAACACCCTGTCACCGAACTTATCACCGGCGTTGACCTTGTGGAGCAAATGATCCGCGTGGCCAATGGTGAGGCGTTGCCCTTCCAACAATCAGACCTGAAAATCAATGGCTGGGCGATGGAAAGCAGGCTTTATGCCGAAGACCCTTACCGCGGATTTTTGCCCTCTATCGGCCGCCTTACCCGCTACCGCCCTCCCGTGGAAGGCACCACCCCGCGCGGCGGCATCGTGCGCAACGATACCGGCGTGTTTGAAGGCGGCGAAATCAGCATGTTCTACGATCCGATGATTGCCAAACTCTGTACCTGGGGGCCAACCCGTGCGGATGCGATCGAGGAGATGCGGTTGGCATTGGATACGTTCGAGGTGGAAGGCATCGGGCACAACCTGCCCTTCTGTTCCGCCGTGATGGATCATCCCCGCTTTGCCTCCGGTAATATCACCACGGCCTTTATCGCCGAGGAATATCCCGAAGGGTTCACCGGGGTCACGCTGGACGATGCCCTTGCGCGCCGCGTGGTTGCCGCCAGCGCCGCGATGAACCGCGTCGCCGAAATTCGCCGCAGCCGGATTTCCGGCACGATGAACAACCATGAACGCAAGGTGGGCAGCGATTGGACCGTGACCCTGCAAGGGGTCGCCCACAAGGTTGTGATCGCCGCCGACAAAGCGGGTTCAACCGTGCGTTTCGCGGATGGGGCGGAAATGCGGGTGGAAAGTGATTGGACCCCGGGCCAGCCGCTTGCAAGGCTGGAGGTGGACGGAACACCTTTGGTGATGAAGGTGGGCAAAGTGCCGTCCGGTTTCCGCCTGCGCTTGCGAGGTGCGGATTTTGTGTGCCATGTGCGCACCCCGCGCCAAGCGGAATTGGCCGGGCTGATGCTGGAAAAACTTACCCCTGACACGTCGAAATTCCTTTTGTGCCCAATGCCGGGGTTGGTGGTGAAAATCAACGTGGCCGTGGGCGATGAGGTGCAAGAGGGCCAGGCGCTTGCCACGGTGGAGGCGATGAAGATGGAAAACATTCTGCGCGCCGAGAAAAAAGGTGTGGTGAAATCCATCAACGCCCAAGCGGGTGCCAGCCTTCGGGTGGATGAGACAATTATGGAGTTTGAGTGAGATGGCGGGTGTTTCACCGCGCCATCACACGCAAAAAGCGGGCGGCACCTACCGCCCCGCCGGAAACCGCTCCAACATTTCTTGCCGGGCCAGCGGGAATTTGTCGATGGCCCGCGTAATCTCGCGCACATCCCAAGGCCGGGGTTTGCGGATTTCCACGTTCCCATCCTTGTCCAACAACACAAGCGAGAACCCGCGCGGCCGAAGCCTTTGGCGGAACAAGGACATCTCGGCGGGGTTGGTATCGACGATCACCACCACGTCGCGTTCGGCCAATTGGTCCGGCCGTTCGGCCAGAAATTCCAGCTGGGTGGTAACGTTCGGGTCATTTGGGCTGTTGGCAAACACCACAATCAGGCGCTTGAGCCACAAGAACTCTGCCATGGTCACACCTTGCGCGTCCATCACCACCAAGGGGCCTGCCGCAGGCTCCGGCACGATCAGGGGCGCCTTGGTCTGGGCTGCGGCCATAAACGGCAAAAATGCCGATAGAACAAGAATTTGAAGTCGTTTCATGCGGTCTCCTCCCCCCAGATATAGGGTGTCTTGGCCGCAAACCAAAGCAAGATTGTCAAAGGGGCCGCCCTTTGTCCAAAGTGAAGGAAATTGCCGTGACCGATGCGATGAAAACCTGGGCCAAACTGGCTGAATTAGAGCTTAAGGGCCGCGATCCGGCCACGCTTACATGGGAAACGCTGGAGGGGATCAAGGTCAAACCTCTCTACACCGCTGCCGATGTTGAAGGGCTGCCGCATATGGGCGGGGTTCCGGGCGTGGGCCCCTATACCCGCGGCGTGCGCGCCACCATGTATGCAGGCCGCCCCTGGACCATCCGCCAATACGCGGGCTTTTCCACCGCCGAGGCGTCAAACGCCTTTTACCGCAAAGCGCTGGCGGCGGGCCAGCAGGGGGTATCGGTCGCCTTCGATCTGGCCACCCACCGCGGCTATGACAGTGACCATCCACGGGTGGAAGGCGATGTTGGTAAAGCGGGTGTGGCGATTGACTCGGTGGAGGATATGAAGCTGTTGTTTGACGGCATCCCTTTGGAAAAGATCAGCGTTTCCATGACGATGAACGGCGCGGTGATCCCGATTTTGGCGAACTTCATTGTGACGGGCGAAGAACAGGGCGTGCCCCGCGCTGACCTTTCCGGCACCATCCAGAACGACATCCTCAAGGAATTCATGGTGCGCAACACCTATGTCTATCCGCCCGAACCCTCGATGCGGATCATCGCGGATATCATTGAATACACCAGCGCCGAGATGCCCAAATTCAACTCCATTTCCATCAGCGGCTATCACATGCAAGAGGCGGGCGCGAACCTGGTGCAGGAACTCGCCTACACCCTGGCGGACGGGCGCGAATATGTGCGTGCGGCAATTGCGCGCGGCATGGATGTGGATGCGTTTGCGGGACGTTTGTCGTTTTTCTTCGCCATAGGCATGAATTTCTTCATGGAGGCGGCAAAACTGCGCGCCGCCCGGTTGCTGTGGCACCGCATCATGACCGAATTTGGCGCGCAAAAACCGGGATCGCTGATGCTGCGCACCCATTGCCAAACCAGTGGCGTCTCCTTGCAAGAACAAGACCCCTATAACAACGTGGTGCGCACCGCCTATGAGGCGATGGCGGCAGCCCTTGGCGGCACTCAGTCTTTGCACACCAACGCGCTGGACGAGGCGATGGCGCTGCCCACCGATTTTTCCGCCCGCATCGCACGCAATACCCAATTGATCTTGCAAGAGGAAACCGGCGTGACGCGTGTGGTCGACCCGCTTGCAGGCTCCTATTACGTCGAAAGCCTGACAGCAGAACTGGCCGAAAAGGCATGGGCCCTGATCGAGGAGGTGGAGGAGATGGGTGGCATGACAAAAGCCGTGGCCACCGGCATGCCCAAACTGCGGATCGAGGAGAGCGCCGCCCGCCGCCAGGCCATGATCGACCGGGGCGAGGAGGTGATTGTCGGCGTCAACAAATACCAGTTGGCCGTCCAGGACCCGATCGACATTCTTGACATCGACAATGTCGCCGTGCGTGACAGTCAGATTGCGCGGCTGACCAAGATGCGGCAAGCCCGGGACCAGCCTGCCTGCGATGCGGCGCTGAATGAGCTCACCCGCCGCGCGCAAGACGGCGGCAACCTGCTCGATGCGGCGGTCACAGCCGCCCGCGCCCGTGCCTCTGTCGGGGAAATCAGCATGGCGATGGAGAAAATCTTTGGCCGCCACCGCGCCGAGGTCAAGACCCTGGCAGGCGTATACGGGGCCGCGTACGTCGGCGACGCAGGCTTCGCTGCGATCCAGAAGGATGTAGAGGATTTTGCAAAAACCGAAGGTCGCCGCCCCCGGATGCTGGTCGTCAAAATGGGGCAGGATGGCCACGACCGGGGCGCAAAAGTCATCGCCACCGCCTTTGCCGATATCGGTTTTGATGTCGATGTCGGCCCTTTGTTCCAAACACCCGAGGAAGCCGCACAGGACGCCATCGACAATGATGTGCATATCATCGGCATTTCAAGCCAGGCGGCGGGCCATAAAACCCTTGCCCCCAAATTGGTGCAGGCATTGAAAGCCGCAGGGGCTGGCGATATTCTGGTGATCTGCGGGGGTGTGATCCCCCAGCAAGATTACGAGTTTCTCTATGATGCCGGCGTCAAAGCCATTTTTGGCCCCGGCACCAATATTCCCAGCGCCGCCAAAGACATCCTTCGCCTGATCCGGGACGCGCGCGGCTAGTGCTCTGAGTCTGACACTTCCTACCTGTTTCCGCGAACTTCATCGAGTTTGTCCAGCGCGCGGCGTTCTCGGGTGAGGATATCCTCGGCGGTTTTGGTCCACCTGAAGGGCTTCGGCTTCTCGTTGTGGTGCGCCAGATAGTCATAGATCGCGGTCTTCAGGTCATCGACGCTGGAATAGGTGCCGCGTCGGATGCGCCTCGATTTGATTTTGGCAAAGAAGCGTTCGACAAGGTTCAGCTATGAGGCGCTGGTGGGCGTGAAGTGCCGTTTGAAGCGCGGATGTTTGTCCAGCCAAGCCTTCACCTCAGGCGTTTTGTGGGTTGCGTAGTTGTCGAGCACCAGATGGATAGCGCTCCGCGCTGGCACGGCCTTGCCGATGTTCCGGAGGGATTTCAGGAACTCCTTTGCGCCCCTCTCGTGGTTTGAG
>Ga0209702_10007957_pt1 | contig 12651 bp, 9 predicted proteins | sample FRY01_FD_187210 | JGI IMG/M metagenome (GOLD analysis project Ga0209702, IMG submission 187210) | Freshwater microbial communities from Lake Fryxell liftoff mats and glacier meltwater in Antarctica - FRY-01 (SPAdes) (version 2) | ecosystem: Environmental > Aquatic > Freshwater > Ice > Glacier... | reverse complement strand
CCGATGGATCGCGCGGGACCTTGGGATCAGTAAAAATACGGTGCTCGATATCATGAAGCGGCAGCAACATAATTCCTTGTGATACAATCCTGCCCCCTACCGGAATCTACCCCACTCTGTGCGGCATTCGTTGTTTTGGCACGAGCCTCTAATGTTTGGTGTGTATGACTCTGGTAATCTGCCCCAATCCTAGTGTTAAATATGTGTTAAATATAGTGTTACGTTGTGGATTGCTTGCTGCATCTATATGATTTTACTTTGCTTTTGGTAATCGTTGGTGTGTAAAAGCACGAAAGACGGTGTGTGATAACACGAAGAACGGTGTGTAAAAGCACGAAAGGCTTTGGCGGTGTGTGATAACACGTTCCAAATTTTTTGGTGTGTAAAAGCACGAAGAACTTGACGGCGGTGTGTGATAACACAATAGTTGATTCATGGTGGGTGATAACACGAATTTACGATCGCCGCTTTTGCCCGATCGGATGCAGCAAGCGGACTTCTTTGTCTGCGACATCTTTGATGCCGCGCCGAAGGGCGACATGGTGTCTATGGAACACCCAATATTCTCGATCTCGACGAAGCCTGACCGCCGCATTCGGCGATACGAGAACGGCCAAAACTTTGTAGAAGTCACGCCCTCCGTGAAGGGGCTCGCAACCGTCCATGACCGCGATGTGCTGATCTACTGTATCAGCCAGTGCATCGCCGCTTTGAACGATGGCCGCGAAGTCAGCCCAAGCGTCCGATTTAAGGCATATGATTTGCTGTCGGCCACCAATCGTGGAACGGACGGGCGTGGGTATGAACAGCTCAGAGCTGCGCTTGAACGACTAAAGGGTACCGTGATTACCACGAACTTGATCACAGGCGGGCAGGAAGAGCTTGACGGGTTTGGGCTTATTGATCGCTTCAAGATCGTGCGTGAGACACGCGATGGTCGGATGCAGGAAGTGGAGATCAAGCTGTCGGATTGGGTTTTCAACGCGATCCGGCATCGTGAGGTGTTAACCCTCCATCGGGATTATTTCCGCCTGCGCAAGCCCTTGGAAAGACGGATTTATGAGCTTGCCCGCAAACACTGTGGGATTAAGAAAGAATGGAAGATCGGGCTGGCCAAGTTGCAAGCCAAGTGCGGTTCCTGCTCGACCGAGAAGGAGTTTCGCCGCCTGGTGATGAACATTGTACGCCAAGATAAGAAGTTTGGGCATATGCCCGACTACGCTGTCAGCATGGAAAGCGACATGGTGATGTTCGTGAACCGGCGCAGCGATGAGCTGAAGAGGCCGTCCCCTGCCCTGTCAGCGCTGCGCCTTGACGCAGAGGTTTTTCACGATGCGCGGGACGCAGCTCCCGGATGGGACATCTACTTTCTCGAACGGGAATGGCGGAGCTGGATGGCCGAAATGGATAGCGAACTGCCCCGCAATCCATCAAAGGCATTCTTGGGCTTTTGCCGCAAATGGTTCGAGACTCGTGGGAGCCCATAGCGCAAACGCGCGTTTCATGCTTGGCGCGTTTCATGCAAATAGCAAAGCCACCATCCATGCTTTGCAGCTTGCATGTGATCATGCTAGCATGATTCTAATCAAAAGGAATATTGAGGAGCAGGATCAATGACATACATTATAGGCTTGGTTTCCCAAAAGGGGGGCGTCGGAAAATCCACGCTCGCGCGGCTTATGGCGCGGGAGTTTGGGGCAGGGGGTCTCTCGACCAAGATCGCTGATTTGGACACGCAACAGCAGACATGCACCAACTGGGCGGGGCGTCGTGCAGAGAACGGGATTGAGCCAGAAATTCAGGTGCAGAGCTTTGCCACCATCAAAAGCGCCCTCGAAGAGGCCTCGCGATTTGATGCGTTGATCCTGGACGGCAAGCCCAACGCATCAGAACAAACGGTGGAGATCGCCAAGGTAGCTGATCTGGTGGTGATCCCAACCGGACAGACTATTGACGATCTGCATCCAGGCGTCGTGCTCGCGCATAGTCTTCGCAAGAAAGGGATCACGCCTGACAAGATCGCCTTTGCCATGTTCAAGACGACCGGCAGCGAGCGGGAGAACGCTGCTGCGCGCGACTACATTACACAAGCGGGTTACATGATTCTGGATGGTGAGGTGAGCGTGTCCACGGCTTATGGGTCGGCCTCTGATCAGGGCAAAGCTATCACCGAGACTTCATTTCGCTCCCTGAACGATCGCGCATCGAAGCTGGCGCAGAGTTTAATCGACCGCATGGTCGAGCTGCGAGAAAAGCAGGTGGCGTGATGGCGACGAATATTTCCAAGCTGAAAAGCTCCAAGGGCGCTCCGCCACCCGCTGACGACATGAGCGATGTCATCGACACAAACACACGCGATGACGATAAGGCCCCAACGCGACCGCTTCAGGTCCGTGTGGCCGAAAGCGTCTTCGCGGAATTCAGCGAACAGGCGGGCAGGGAGTTCGGCTTCACCCATGGCGCAAAGAAGCAGCTCTTTCTGAAGATGTGGAAAGCATACAAGGCGCAAAGCATGAAAGCGTGAAAGCATGCAATGCGCGCACGGACATAACTTGTGGGCAAGTAAGTACTTCAGGGGATTTTGGAGTGCTTCGCTCGAAAGCTTTTGCTAAACTGTAAAAAAAATAAGGATTTCTCGATTTGAGCAGTGAGATTGCAAGCCAGGGAAGCCTATTCACTTCTGACTTTTTGACTGAGAGCATCCAAGGTGTTTCGGAATGGAGCGCGCTTGATGATGCCGATCTGGCCCGTTTCAAAGACAAAGTACGCGGACATTTTGATCGCTTTCCAGTGTCTCAGACGCCCAATGAGAGCCAGACGGAAGATGACCTGATTTGGCCGATCCTTGATGCACTTGGCTGGACAGAGTCACTACGTCAACAGAACCTTTCTCCGAGAGGGCGTGAAGACGTGCCTGATGGGCTGCTCTTCGAAACAGTTAAGACCAAGGCCAAGGCGAACAGCTTCCCTGAAGAGTGGAAGCGATATGAGTTTGGTCGCGCGGTTGTCGAATCCAAGCGGTGGGCGCGCCCCCTCGATCGGCGTTCGGGCAGGAGGGGGGAGGAAACTGCTCCATCAACTCAAATGCTGCGCTATCTGCGCCGCATCGATGATATCACAAACGGAACGCTTCGGTTGGGCATACTGACCAATGGGTCAAAGTGGCGGCTCTATTTTTCAGGCGCGCGGTCAGTTTCCGAACAATTCTTCGAGCTCGACATTGCTGCTATCCTCGATTTGCCAGGATTCAACGATGGGCTCTTCGCCCTAGATGAACGCGATCGCCGCCATTGGCTGAAGGTTTTCTACCTGATTTTCAGGCGAGAAGCCTTCGTTCCGGTGGGTGCTGACCCGCGCACCTTCCACGAGAAGGCCCTCGAAGAAGGCAAGTTCTACGAAGAGCGCGTGGCCGAAGACCTCTCCAACAAGGTTTTTGGGGAGGTGTTCCCCGATCTTGTCCGCGCGATCGTCAAAGCCGCGCCAGATGCTGAGTTGCAGGCGGTCCGTGAAGCCGCCCTGATCCTGCTCTATCGGCTCTTGTTCATTTTGTACGCCGAAGACCGCGATCTCCTGCCTGTCAAAGACACACGTTATGGCGACTACGGGCTTCGCAACAAAGTGCGCCTCGATGTCAAAGAGCGCAAAGACAAGGGCGACGTGTTCTCGGATACGGCTGCGCGCTATTGGGGCGCGATGTCCGATCTGTTCATAGCGATCGATCAGGGCGATGCCTCGATCGGCCTTCCCCCGTACAATGGCGGTCTGTTCGACCAAGAACGCCATGCGATCCTGACAAATATCCGCATCCCGGATGCAGTCATGGCACGTGTGATAGACGCCTTGTCCTTCGAAAAAACACCCGATGGCCGTAAATACATCAACTATAGAAACCTATCAGTTCAACAGCTTGGCTCGATCTATGAACGGCTGCTCGAATATGAAGTGACCCGCAACGGCGAAGAGATCACCGTTCAGCCGAACATCTTCGCGCGCAAGGGATCAGGCAGTTACTACACGCCTGACGATCTCGTGCAGCTCATTTTGACCGAAACACTTGCGCCCTTGGTTGAAAAGCGCAAGCGTGTGTTTCGGGCGAAAATCGACGAGCTGACCCAAAGTGATCTGCCCGATCATCGCAAGATGGGCGCACTTAGGATGCTCGATCCTGCAACAGCGCTTCTCGATCTAAAAATCTGCGACCCGGCCATGGGTTCCGGCCACTTCCTTGTCAGTCTGGTGGACTTCATGGCCGACCAAGTGATCACGGCGATGGCGGAAGCAGAGCTCGAAGCGCCAGAAGGGTGGGGGGATTATATTTCCCCGCTTGGCGAGCGGATCGACACAATCCGTGGCACGATCCTGACCAATGCTGACGCGCGCAACTGGACGATTGACGAAGACCAGCTTGATGACCGGCATATCATCCGCCGCATGGTATTGAAGCGCTGCATCTACGGCGTGGACAAGAACGCTATGGCGGTGGAGTTGGCGAAGGTGGCCCTGTGGCTGCACACGTTCACCGTGGGCGCGCCGCTTTCTTTCCTTGATCACCATCTTCGCTGCGGAGACAGCCTATTTGGCTCATGGGTCAAGCAGGGCATCGATAAAGCTGCGATCTATGGCACCCCGCTCCTATTGCACGAACCGATGAAGCGCGCGCTGCGCGCTGCATCCAAGATGCAGATCGTCGAAGGGTTGACCGACGCTGAGATTGCTGAGGCGCACCGTTCTGCGGACGTCTTCGCCGAAGTCGAGGATATGACCGCGCCGCTTGATGCACTTTTGAAGCTGATCCACGCCCTCGACTGGCTCGACATCAAGGACAAGCAAAAGAGGGTTGCGCTGCAAGCTTTCTTTGACGGCGAATTTGGTGATCCTCTGGAAGTCGCTTTTGGAAAACGAAAACTCCAACGTCCGAAGGCAAAGACAGAGAACGAGAAGCTGAAAGGTAAAATGTCAGCCGCAGAGAAATTTGACCATTTCTCCGCGATATTCGATGAAGCCAACATGTTGATCGCTGAAGAAAATTTCCTCAACTGGCAAGTCACCTTTCCTGGCATCTGGTCGGATTGGGAAGAAGAGGAACTGACTGGCGGGTTCGATGCGGTGATTGGAAACCCGCCATGGGATCGAATGAAATTACAGCAGATCGAGTGGTTTGCTGAGCGCAGGCCGGAGATTGCCAAAGCGCAACGCGCCTCTGACCGAAAAACGATGATCGAAGCTTTGGAAGAGAGAGGCGATCCGTTGGCGCAGGACTATGCGAAGGCATCGGACCGCGCTGAGGCAGCAACCCGCATGGCACGTAAGAGCGGGGATTACCCGTTATTGTCCAGCGGAGACGTGAACCTATATTCGCTTTTTGTCGAGCGGGCGATGACCGTGGTCAAGCAAGACGGGCTGATCGGTCTGCTTGTCCCGTCTGGGATTGCATCGGACAAGACTGCCGCGAAATTCTTCAAGGGGGTGGCGACTGAAGGGCGACTGAAGGCGCTCTATGACTTCGAAAACCGGCGAACACGCTATGGCCTGAAGCCTTTCTTCGAAGACGTGGACAGCCGCTTTAAGTTTTGCGCTTTCGTCGCAAGCCCGGCACTAACAGAAGAGGCCGCGCGCTGCGCGTTCTTCCTTCAAGCGGTGAGCGAGCTTGCTGATCCAGAAGTTTGCTTCTCTCTCAGCGCCGAAGATTTCGCTCGCGTGAACCCAAACACAGGCACAGCACCGATTTTCCGATCCAAGCGTGATGCTGATCTAACAACGGTCATCTATAGCAACGCCGTGCCCTTGGTGGATCGGTCTTCCGGCACGGAAGTGAAGGCATGGCCGGTAAAATACGCAACCATGTTCCACATGACGAACGACTCGGGATTGTTCCGCACCCGCAAGGAGCTTGATGAGCAAGAGGCGGCTTATCCTCTTGGTGGTAACTCGTTTGGAAGCGCTTCTGGAAATTGGTTGCCCCTCTATGTCGGGCGAATGATCCATCAATTTGATCATCGTGCGGCGTCGGTCGAAGTGAACGAGGCGAATCTGCACAACGCTGCCTTGAGCGGCGCGGTGACTGAAGAACAAAAAGCCGATCCAAACTTCGTGCCTACCCCTCAATATTGGGTGCCCGAAAGAGAGGTCGATCTCCCCTCAGGCATTGAGTGGACGATTGCCTTTCGGGATATCGCCAGGGCAACCGATGCACGGACGATGATCGCGGCTGTCGTTCCCAAGGCTGGGTTTGGCAACAAAGCACCGCTTCTACTGCCAGAAGATATTGATGCCTATCTGTTGTGTGCTGATCTGATCGTGGCGAATCTGAATTCTCTGGCGCTTAATTTTGTCGCGAGGTCAAAGGTTCACAGCACGAGCGTGAATTGGTTCATCGCGGAGCAACTCCCGATGGTCACGGCTCACAAATTTGACAGCATGCGCTTCGGAGCAAAGAGCGCGGCTGAAGTGGTCCGGCAGGCTGTTCTTGAGCTCTCCTACACCGCCCATGATATGGAACCGTTTGCGCGGGATATGGGCTATGTGGACGAGTCTGGAAATGTGAAGCCGCCCTTCATCTGGGACGAAGAGCGCCGCCTTGTCCTACGCGCAAAGCTCGACGCCGTATTCTTCAACCTTTACGGCATCACTGACCGCGACGACATCCGCTACATCTACTCGACCTTCCCAATCGTCGAGCGGGAAGAAAAAGCCGCCTATGGCGGGAAATACCGCTCCTGCGAGCTGTGCCTTTCCTACATGAACGCGCTCGCTGCTGGAAACCCTGACGCGGAGATCAAACTATGAGTGAATTAAAAACGTGTTTCAAAAGGGTGGATTATGATCTCGACGGTCTACTTCACGTACATAAATAAAGAATTATGCACGCCGCACGGTCTTTGTGCTGACTTTGAACAAGCGCGCGATCTCGGCCAATGGCCGTTGTTGGTCATCACGCATACGCTTCACCTCGTTGCGCTGTGCGGGCGATAGGGCAGGGGGTCTGCCACCGATACGGCCACGCTTTCGAGCGGCAACAAGCCCTTCCTTGGTGCGCTCGGAAATCCGTTCTCGCTCGAACTGTGCGATTGAGGCGAAGACGTGAAACACAAGACGGCCTGCGGGCGTCGTCGTATCGATGTCTTCGGCCAAGGATCGGAAACCCGCACCACGGGTGGCGATGGCGTCCACAATATCGAGAAGATCCTTCAGTGAACGTGCCAGACGGTCATACTTGGCCACGACCACGACATCACCCTGGCGGAGCTGGTCGATCATCAAATCGAGCTGAGGCCGCACACGCTTTGTGCCGGTGATCTTGTCGGCAAAGATGCGCTCTGCCCCCGCCGCCTCAAGGGCGTCGATCTGGGCGTCAAGCTTCTGGTCGTCTGTCGAGACGCGGGCATATCCGATGATCATGGACCAACTGTGGCATAAGCATCCCAAAACTCAAACAGTTTTGGCGGGGGTTTTTGTCCATATGGGGTCTGATGACGGAGAGGGCAGAATCATACGTTATTAAAAATAAGTATCTGATATAATTGTATATTCTTCGCTACACTTTCGCAGGCTTGGCCAAAAACAGACCGCCCAAAAGTCCTTTTCATTTTCCATAGGTTAGATTCCTTACCTTACTATGCCCCCTCCGGCATCAGACCCCAGGTGGTGGATTTGCTCGTTTGATAGGGCGGAAAAAGGACCTTCGCTGTGCGATGATTGTGAGTTGAGCGAAAACTGAGGATTCGACTTGTGATCAGCGAGCTCTCCCAATCTTCCATAATTCTCTTGAAGCATCTGGTAGCATTGAAACCAGTTTGCTACTGTTAATTGAGCAGGGCGAACTAACCTCACGACAAGTGGTGTAAATTTGAATATCAATGATTTCGTCCCCAAGACAGCAACTAGTATAGACAATGTGGGATTTCTGTTTGGGGCTGGGACCTCTTTCGAGTCTGGCTACCCCTTAGTCGCGGGGCTAACAAAGGAAGTCGTCGGAGCGTTGCCTACACAAGAGCGTTCGGCAATGGACGAAGTTCTCGCCGCTTCGGGCTACACTTACGATGACGCCAACGGCACGCCAAACATTGAAGAAATATCGGACTTGGTGATCGAACATCATACCAATAGCCAGCTTGAAAAGTTTCGGGTGCTTAAGGAGAAAATCCGTGAACTCGTACGCGAAGCGATCTTAAGCGTGGAAAAACCTGATATCTCGAATCAGGTAGCTTTTTTCAACCGACTGAAGGCGCGAGCATTTGATAGGGCAACTAATGTGTGGATGTTTACCACAAATTATGACCTTCTGCTGGAGGATGCTTGCGCAGAAGTTGGTTTAAGAATTGTAAACGGATTTGTCGGTGCAACTACTCGATCCTTTTCCGAACGGGAATTCTCATTAGTTTCAGGGACTACTTCAGGGAACACATTTTCGCCTGAGAGTGGCCTAACAGTTCGACTGATAAAACTTCATGGGTCGGTATCTTGGTACCGTAGGGATGATCGAATTTTTGAAGCGGCGCCAAGTGCAATTGTTGAGCAAGACGCCAGATGTATGGTACTTCCGAGGCGGACCAAGGTTATCGAAACCATGTCGCGCCCTTATGATCGCCTCTTTCAAATTTCAAACTCTATTTTGGGAAGTAAATGTAAGCATTTGATATCTGCGGGTTTTAGCTTTGGCGATAGTCACATCAATGACAACTTGGTAACGCCAAAGATTTCATCTGGCGGCATCTCTTTCGCGAACTTTTGCGAGTTTGAACCTGCAAGTCTCAATGGTCTGCGCGCCAGACCTAACGTCCTGCACGTTTGCAAAGATAAGAAAGTAATCGGTGGACATGAACACTTTGAAGCCAGCGATGCTTGGCAATTTAGCAAGTTCGTAGAACTTTTTTAGGGGATAAAACGTGAAGCACCAAATCGGAAAAGTGATTGAAGTCAAAGGTGACCAAATCGTTGTATCTTTGCTTGAGTTTGACGATGAAAATAGGGTCGGGGTGCCCGAGGAGATGGCTGTTGATGTTTCAACACCCGATGGCCCGGTTAACATCCTAATTGGGCAACCTGGGTCATTTGTGGAATTATCATTGCCAAATGGAACCTTGCTTTGCCTTGTTACAGAAACACGTATGCGCGAGTCGAATATCGGAGCAACGGAAGTCAAAGCGACGGCTGCTGCTGGGGATTATGTTGTTGAACAAGTATTGCGGCAACTCATCACCATACCGATTGGAACGATGGCTGCTAACGGAGAGTTCGAGCGTGGAACTAATGTTTTGCCAACTGTTAATGCACCAGTCTTTGCAGTGCTGCCCAAGACAATAAATGATATTTATACCAGTTTTGCTGAAGGCAACTTTTCGTTGGGAAAGCTGTCACTACTTCCAGAACAGGAAGCAAAGATGAACCTTGATGCTTTTCTTGGTCGTCATGCTGCAATACTCGGTCAAACTGGTGGCGGAAAGTCTTGGACGGTAGCGTCTGTTTTGCAGAAAATTGCTGCCTTTCCTCAATCGACTGTTCTGCTCTTCGACTTGCACGGGGAATATACCCAAGCATTCGGTGACGAGGCCGACGTGATTTCAGCGGCTGAGATTGAGATGCCATATTGGCTGATGAATGCTGAGGAAATTCTTGGTTTGATGATTGATCGTGCAGAGTCTAGCGCACCGAACCAAAATGCGAAATTCAAGGAACTGCTTCAAGCCGCCAAGGAAAATCACCCCGAAAACGCAGCGCTTGGCTTAGACAAAATTACAATCGATACGCCAGTTTTCTTTGATCTCGATGGTATTATTGATCAGTTCCGGGAGTTGGATACTCAAATGGTTCCGGGGACAACCAAACCCGTCAAGGGACCACTGCACGGTCAGTTCACGCGTCTTCTGATGCGTCTGGAATCTCGTTTGAACGACCGGCGCTATGATCTAATTTTTAAGCCTAAGACTTACAACACCAGCGCATCCATGGACGATTTGTTTCGGAAACTTCTAGGAGAAGAAATTTCTAATCGAAAGAAGATCGTTGTCCTTGACCTGAGTCCGGTGCCCTTCGATGTAAGAGGTTCTCTGATTTCATTGACCTTGAGGTGTCTATTCGACTTCTCCTACTGGCACAGTCGTCTAAAGGGCGCTCGCTTTCCAATTTCCATTTTTGCGGATGAAGCACATATCTACCTAAGTGATTCAACAGCAAATCAGGCCCCACGTGAATCTGCTGAAAGAATAGCCAAAGAGGGCAGGAAATACGGTATTAGCCTCACCGTGATCAGCCAACGACCAAGAGAAATGTCGTCAACGATCTTGTCGCAATGTGGAAGCTTTTTATGCCTAAGGATTTCGAATCCAGACGATCAATCTTACGTTCGTAATTTGCTACCCGACTCCGTGCGCGGCATCACATCCATGTTCTCATCACTAAGACGCGGAGAAGCCATCCTCATCGGTGACTCTATGATTATGCCAACGCGCATTAAAATTGATCCGCCTTATCCAACTCCTGACAGCGCCGATGCATCTTTCACAAAAATTTGGAGCGTGGAACCGGATGACTTGGACGTAGGAGGAATTCTATCAACTTGGAGGAATCAGAAAGTTCCTTCGTGATGTGGCCAAAGTTTATTGGCTGCTGAATAGTTCTCCCGACGTCCTCTTATTATAAAATTATTGATAATGTTCATCGCTAAGGATGAAGGTTTGCAATATTAAAACTACTTCACGGCAGCTAACTGTATTTTGAAAGACAGATCAGGGCCGGTCGGGACACTTGCGTACCTTTTGGCTACACCCACAGGCGACATAGCAATGTAACAGTGTGAAGCGTCACATTTGGCTGGTGCAACGCGCCATGTGACAGTATCAAGCCTACAGCCATCCTAATGTGACGGATTTTCCATGCCCCGGATCGGATACGCCCGCGTCAGCACCTCAAGCCAGGACCTCGACATTCAGAAAGCGACACTGAAGGCGGCTGGATGCGAGATCGTCCGCGCCGAAATCGGCTCCGGGGCGTCCCGGGATGGCCGGACAGAACTGGCAACAGTCCTCGAATTCCTGCGCGCCGGTGATGAATTGGTTGTCCATCGCCTCGACCGTCTTGGCCGATCCACCCGCGATGTCCTGAACTTGATGCATGAACTGGACGCCAAAGGGGCTTCGCTCCGTATCCTTGAACCGGAAGTGACAACTGCGGGCAACATGGGCCGGATGGTTGTCACTGTCCTTGGCATGGTGGCCGACATGGAGCTGAAGTTCATCCGTGACCGCCAGCGCGCCGGGATCGAGGCGGCCAAGGGGAAGGGCACCTACAAGGGGCGACAGAAGCGGGTGGATGACGAGGAAATCCGCCGCCTCGCATCGGAAGGCACTGCCAAAAGTAAGATAGCTCGTGATCTGGGGGTTTCGCGCATGACAGTATACCGGGCGCTGGATAGCTCTGCGCCAAAAGTAGACAAAGTAACCGACTGAAGCGAGTGATGGCTGTGCAGGAGAAATCGCTAGTTCGCTGTGGCCGTTCAAAAATTCGGCCTGGAACAACCGTTCAACAAACGATGGTGCTTGGAAGGCCGCGCAAATGCCTCGACATGTTGACGGATGAGAGCTCTTCGGGTCTGCTGCGCCCAACAGGTGGAGCGGTATAATGATTGAAGAGCTAAAAAAATTCTTTGAGGATTATCCTCGTCAGGTCCTTCAGATGCGCGGTGTTCGACCTGCTGATCTACCTGATGGTCTGATGGATCGCGTGCTTGACTATCGTCACCGGCAGCTCGTCAACCTCGAAGATGCTCAATATTTCTGGATCGACCCCGATGCATACTGGATGCTGAACAAGCTGATTTTCGAAATGAAGAGGGACGGGCTCCACGAACTTTACTCTCAGGTCATGCTTCCCTTTTCGACCATGGTTCTCGAAATTGCCGGTGATGGAGGCGATCAAACAGCGACGGGTGTCATTATTCAAATCGACGACACCATTTACACACAACGCTTCATCTTGCGAAGAGATGATCTGGGGCCGAGTAATTGCGCGCTTGTTTCAAAGGGTCTGACGGCAGAACTAATTGACACTCCGACCCGAGAACTCTTCGCCGCCGTTGGCATACCCGCGCCTGAGGGTGTGATTGAGGATGAGGTTAGCTGGAACAAGACGTTTCTTGCCTTGGCGGTCGCGATTACCACCCTTCTGCGCCACGATGGCATGCTCAAGGTTGAAGATGTCTCGCTCTACCCGAGGCAAAAGAGGCGTCAGGCTGAACGATCAGGAAAATCGCTCCCAGATACCCTTATTTCCAAGATTACTCTCGGCAAGGCGGGTCGCGGCCAAGTGGAGGCCATGAAGGCGGATGACACTAACAGCGGACGCGAAGGTGCCACTCGCCGAACTCACTGGGTTAGAGGACACTTTATGCGCAGCAGATCTGGTCAACTTGTTTGGCGCATACCCCATCTTCGCGGTGCAGGACCGATAATCAAGCAAGAGAGGCATGTGTCTGCTGCCTCGCCGACCAAGATCACGACCTTAGATGGATTGATCAAAGATGGCTAAATTCGCAGTGTGGCCCTTCAAGGATGACGTCTTGGTAATCACCCGTCTTGATCGCTTGGCGAGATCAACCAGCGAGCTTCTGCGCATTGTCGAACAGATCACCAAAAAACAGGCCGGATTACAATCACT
>Ga0209702_10007956_pt1 | contig 12653 bp, 11 predicted proteins | sample FRY01_FD_187210 | JGI IMG/M metagenome (GOLD analysis project Ga0209702, IMG submission 187210) | Freshwater microbial communities from Lake Fryxell liftoff mats and glacier meltwater in Antarctica - FRY-01 (SPAdes) (version 2) | ecosystem: Environmental > Aquatic > Freshwater > Ice > Glacier... | reverse complement strand
ACGCAACACCTTCTTCTGTACGCAACAACCTCTTCTATTTAAGGCAGTTCTGCAGCGAATCAAGTAGAAGCGCGCCTTAAAAAGGTCGCTAATCACAACCTAAAGAACCTGACGCTAAATTTCAAGCAGTCACTACTAGTTATCCACAATTACACCAAAATACGGACAATCACACCCAACTCTTTAAGAATTTTCTAATTTGGTAGACCAAAACTATTGTATGAATGATGTAATCACAAATGCCCTATCGTATGCAAAAAATAAACGAACTCCTTTACAGGTGGTCAAAAGGTATTTTAAATTGAAATACCGCATTTTAATCTCGGATGAGGTGCTGCAAAGTCGCCTTCTTGCTTTAGGTCAGAAAACTAAATAAGGCGCCCTAAACGTCAAGAGCCGGAACGAATTGCGAAAATTTTTTCCGGCTTTTTTATGCAATACATATCTTTAGCGCATGCAGCCTTTGCTCCAACTTCTGTTATTCGGTTTTCTCAGCTTCCCCTTTACCATGCAAGCGCAAACCAACATTGACGTGCAAGGTCACCGCGGGGCACGAGGCCTGTACCCCGAAAACAGCATTCCCGCCATGCTTGCCGCCCTAAACTTGGGCGTTAATACGCTAGAAGTAGATGTGGTCATCAGTAAAGACCGGCTCGTGGTGGTTTCGCAAGAACCTTGGATCAACAGTGATATCTGTTTAGACGCCAATGGCCGCGAACTTAGCAGCAGCAAAGGCAAGCAGCTCAATTTGTATGCGCTCACTTACAACGAAATTGCCAATTACGACTGTGGCAGCAAGGGCAACAGCAAATTCCCCCAGCAGCAAAAAATGCCCGTACCGAAGCCGCTGTTGTTCGAGCTCATTGCCGCCGTAGAACGGCATTGCCGGGAGTACAAGCTTCCACCCATTCGCTATAACATCGAAATCAAATCGCAGCTAGCCACCGATGGCAAGTACCACCCCGCCTACGACACCTTCGCCGAGCTGGTGATTCAGGTGCTTGCCAAAGCCAATGTACTCAATCGCACCACCATTCAAAGCTTTGACGTGCGACCGCTACAATACATCAACGGCAAGGACTACCCAGTGCAAATTGCCCTCCTCAACGAACTGCAGCCGCTGTCCGAAAAAGCCATTCAATCGCTGGGATTCATCCCCACCATTTACAGTCCCTATTATAAGCTCGTCACCCCAAAACTCATGGACTACGCTCGGCAAATGGGCATGCAAGTGATCCCTTGGACTGTAAACGATCCCGAAGACATGCAAAAAATGCTGGATCTAGGCGTTGCTGGCATCATCACCGATTATCCAAACCTCTTGATAGACCTCCTCAAAACACGATAGTCTACCAGCTGCGCCCAGAAGAAATAATGCCCTTTTCATGGAAAGCTCAACAATTTTCTTAACTTTGTGCCGCAAATAAGCAACTTATTTGCCATGCTCGATTATACACAAAAAATTGTAGGTGAAGGCCTTACCTACGACGATGTTATCCTCCTCCCGGCCTATTCAGAAATACTTCCCCGCGAAGTAGATATTTCTTCCCGTTTAACACGCAAAATCCGCCTCAATGTACCTATTGCCTCTGCTGCGATGGATACCGTTACCGAGTCGGAGCTAGCCATTGCTATTGCGCAAAGTGGCGGCATCGGGATGTTACACAAAAACATGAGTATAGAGCGGCAGGCAGCCGAAGTGCGCAAAGTAAAGCGTTCGGAAAGTGGCATGATCGTAGACCCCATCACCTTGCACGAAGACGCCACCATAGGCGAAGCGCTGGATTTGATGGAAGAAAACCACATTGGCGGTATTCCCATTGTTGACGATGCCCAAACTTTGGTGGGCGTGCTTACCAACCGTGACTTACGCTTTGAGAAAAACCGCAGTCGTCCTATTGCCGAGGTCATGACCAAAGACCGGCTCGTAACTACCCGCGAGGGCACCTCCCTCCAGCAAGCCGAAGGCATTTTGCAGGAGCACAAAATCGAAAAATTGCCCGTAGTGGATGCCAATTATAAACTCGTTGGCCTCATCACATACAAAGACATACTCAAGCTTAAAGACCATCCGATGGCCTGCAAAGACGAGCTTGGCCGCCTACGCGTTGGTGCCGCTGTTGGTGTAACTCCCGACATGCTCGACCGGGTGAAAGCCCTTGCTGCTGCTGGCGTAGATGTAATTACCATTGACACCGCCCATGGCCATTCTGCCGGCGTAATTGCTGCACTCAAACGCGCCAAAGAAGCTTTCCCGAACCTGCAAATGATTGTAGGCAATGTGGCTACCGGCGCGGCTGCCAAGGCCTTGGCTGATGCGGGTGCGGATGGCGTAAAAGTGGGTGTTGGTCCAGGTTCCATTTGCACCACCCGGGTGGTTGCCGGTGTAGGCGTGCCCCAGCTCACCGCGGTTTACGAGGCCTTCCAAGCCCTCAAAGGTACGGGCGTTCCCATTATTGCCGATGGCGGTATCCGCTATACCGGCGATATCGTAAAAGCCTTGGCTGCTGGTGCAGATTGCATCATGGGTGGCTCTATTTTCGCCGGAGTAGAAGAATCTCCGGGTGAAACCATTATTTTTGAAGGTAGGAAGTTTAAAACTTACCGTGGGATGGGCTCGATTGAGGCAATGAAAGACGGTTCGAAAGATCGGTATTTCCAAGATGCCGAAGACGAAATCAAAAAACTCGTCCCAGAAGGCATCGTGGGCCGCGTGCCTTACAAAGGCCGGCTCGACGAGGTAATGTACCAATACGCGGGCGGCTTGCGCGCCGGTATGGGTTATTGTGGTGCCCGCAACATCAGCGAATTGCAAGAAGCAAAATTTATACGCATCACCAACGCTGGTCTGCGCGAAAGTCACCCCCACGGTGTAACCATTACCCGCGAGGCCCCCAACTATACGCGTTAAGCGATGAAAGAACAGATAGCCGCCATCCGCACCGAAGCCGCCGGTTTCGACCTGAGCACCTCCGAAGTGCTGGAGCAGTACCGACTGCGCTTTTTGAGCAAAAAAGGACTTGTTAGCGAACTTTTTGAAGCCTTTCGTTCGGTTTCAGGTGAAGATAAAAAGCTGTACGGTAAAGAAATCAACCTCCTCAAGCAGGAGGTAGAAGGTCGGTGGGCCACCCAAAAAGAAGCGTTAGACAACGGTCCCGCCCAAGTCGACAGCAGCTTCGACCCCTCCCGTCCGCCGCAACCCATTGGCTTAGGCAGTCGCCACCCCCTCTCCATCGTGCGCCAAGAAATCATCCGCTTTTTTGAGGCTCAAGGCTTCAACATCAGCGAGGGCCATGAGGTGGTTGACGACTGGCACAACTTCGGCGCTCTCAATTTCGACGAGGACCACCCGGCTCGCGACATGCAGGACACTTTCTTCGTGCAAAGCAATCCCGACATCCTCCTGCGCACCCACACCTCTACCGTGCAGGTAAAAGAAATGCAGCTCGGTAACCTGCCCATCCGCACCATATCGCCAGGCAGGGTATACCGCAACGAAACCGTTTCGGCACGCTCACACATGCAGTTTCACCAAGTGGAAGGCCTGTACATTGCCGAAAACGTAAGTTTCGCCGACCTTAAACAAACGCTCTACCTGTTCGCCACCGAGTTTTTTGGTCGCGATCTCAAAGTGCGTTTCCGCGCCAGCTACTTCCCTTTCACCGAACCATCGGCCGAAATGGACGTGAGTTGCTTCATCTGCAACCAAGTTGGCTGCAGTGTGTGCAAGCAAACCGGCTGGGTCGAAATATTGGGCTGCGGCATGATAGACCCACAAGTGCTCGAAAACTGCGGCATCGATAGCCAGCGCTACAGCGGCTATGCTTTTGGCATGGGCATCGAAAGAATGACCATGTTAAAATATCAGCTGAAGGACATCCGTTTATTCTTTGAAAACGACTTGCGCTTTTTGCGTCAGTTTTCTTCCGAACTTTAAAAATGCAGCAAATCAAAACCATTGGCGTTATCGGAGCAGGTACCATGGGCTTGGGCATTGCACAAGTGTGTGCCATGGCTGGTTTCAAAACTATTTTGCACGATATGCAGCCAACCATGCTCGAAAAAGCACGGAAGCAAATCGACAACAACCTCAGCAAAGCCGTAGAAAAAGGCCTTATTTCGGCAGAAAAGCAGGCAGAAACTTGGTCTTTACTGCAAATAAGCGATCGTTTTGAAGATTTAGTGGCTGATTTGTGCATCGAAGCCATTATTGAAAAAAAGGAAGTGAAAATCGATTTATTTCGCCAGCTCGAAGTTATCAACGGTCCCGGCACTGTCCTCGCCACCAATACTTCCTCGATTCCAGTTACCGCTATTGCCGCTGGTGTGCAGCGCCCTGCCCAGGTGGTAGGCATGCACTTTTTTAATCCCGCGCACATCATGAAGCTGGTAGAAGTGATTTCGGGGGAGGCCACTCTGCCTGCGGTGAGTGCCGCCATTTACGAACTGAGTTTGCGTCTCGGCAAAAAACCCGTGCATGCCAAAGATGCACCCGGGTTTATCGTAAACCGCGTGGCACGGCATTTTTATGTAGAAAGTCTGTTAGCCTGTGAAGAGCAAATCGCCGATTTTGAAACCATCGATCAATTGTTGGAGGCCCGAGGATTTAAAATGGGACCGTTCAAGTTAATGGATTTAATTGGGGTAGACACCAATTTTTCAGTGACATCGAGCATGTACGCGTCCTTTCACTACGACCCCAAATTCAGACCAAGTCGCCTCCAAGAGCAAAAAGTAAACGCCGGCTTCCACGGCCGCAAAACAGGAAAGGGGTTTTATGACTACACTGCTTAAAGGTACATTGCTACTGCTGCTGTTAGTGGGTTGCAGAGATCAAAACCGTGATTTTGTGCCCAACATCCAAGTGGAAGTGCTTATCAATCTCAACCTGCCGAGCTACCAAGCCATCAATGTGGTGGGTGGCCTCATCGAGTTTCCGTCGGCCGGCTACCGCGGATTAATCATTTACCGCCAAACCATCGACGAATTTTTGGTATTCGACCAGGCCTGCACCTATATGCCTTCTGACCCTTGTCACGTAGTTTCGCTCGACAGTACTGTAAATTTATTGCAGTGTGCCTGTTGCGAATCACGTTTTTCATTAGATGGCTTTCCAGCACGGGGTCCGGCCGTCTTCAACCTCAAGCCTTATCGCTCGCTTTTTTCGCCGAACTCCAACACCTTGCGCATCACCAATTAATCAGGCAAAAATAACGCCGCCCATAATGCCCAAGCTAACGATTAGCAGAGGTGGTATTCTCCAAAAATACAACATTACAAAGGTGCCTGCCACCACCGCTAAGTTCACCACATCAAAGCCTACGGGCTGCATCAGGATAATGGCAGCGGCAGAAACCAAGCCAGTGGCCGCCGCATTCACCCCCGACATTGCTTTTTTAACTCCCCGCATCTTCTTTAACTCTTCCCAGGCAGGGTAGATGAAAAAAATGAGGAAAGTACCTGGTAAAAAAATAGCGACACCGCCAACCATTGCCCCTCCCAGCATGCTCAAATGGCCACTTTCTCGGAAAGTCATGGCTCCTAAAAAGGAGGCGAACGAAAAAATGGGGCCAGGAATGGCTTGAGCGAGGCCGTATCCCGATAAAAACTGATCGGCGGTTAGGTAATGTTTTGCGGTTACAAACTGCTCAAACATCATCGGAATCAGGACTTGTCCACCGCCAAAAATCAAACTACCAAAACGGTAAATGTTCTCAAAAAACAGCACTGGCTTATTTTGAAATATATTACCAATGAGGGCTGCGGCCACCAATACCGCTGCAAACAGGTAAAAATTACCCCAGCTGATGGCGCGTAGATTGTATTTTTCTCGCTTTATACGTTCCCTATTGGCAAAATTGGATATCAAAGCACCCAAAATAAGCACGGCAGGAAAGGTATAGGAATTGGTAAACAGCAAACTTAATGCAAGCGATAATCCCAAAATAAACCATTCCAAGCGGGTGTGGATCAGTTTTTGGGCCAATCGAACAGCTGCCACCACGATAAAACCCACCGCAATAGGTCGCACGTAGCGCAACAAGCTCAATTCAAAACCTTCCTGATTAAAATAGGTTATCAGCAAAGCGATCATGGTCATCAGCAGGCAAGCTGGCAGGGCCCACACCAGCAGCGAGAGCCAAGCCAGGCGCGGTCCACCCAACTTCAAGCCTATGGCTGTAAGCGTTTGGGTAGAAGTGGGGCCAGGTAAAATTTGGCACAACGCATTCAATTCCAGCAGTTCTTGCTCGGTGAGGTATTTGCGGCGTTCCACAAATACATCGAGCATCAGGCTGATGTGCGCTTGCGGGCCACCGAAGGCCGAGAGCGACAACATGAGTACATCGCGCAGGAAAACCTGCTGGCGCAAGGTGCTGATGCCCGACACCTACTATTTTTTAAGTCCGATTTCGCGCAACCGTTCATCCAAATATGCACCGGCCGTGATGGGCTCGTATTGTAGTTGATTTTCGGTGCTGACGCAGCCTAGCAAACAATCGAGCGGCATGCTCGAGCGCGGGTGTAGGAAAAACGGAATGGAATAGCGCGATTTGCCCCACTGCTCGCGTGGCGGGTTCACCACCCGGTGGGTGGTAGAGCGCAGGCGGTTGTTGGTGAGGCGCTGCAGCATGTCACCCACATTCACCACTACTTGTTCGGGTAGGGCGGTAACCGCCACCCAGTCGTTGTTTTTATTGAGAATTTGCAAGCCATCGGCCGAGGCACCCATCAACAGGGTTATCAGGTTGATGTCTTCATGCTCAGCCGCCCGCACCGCATCTTTGGGCTCATTGGTAATGGGGCCATAATGGATGGCACGCAAAATACTGTTGCCATTGTGGATTTTATCATCGAAATACTGCTCGTCGATGTCCAAAAACAAAGCAATGGCGCGCAGCATGTGGCGGCCAGCTGTTTCTAGTGTGCGGTAGGCCTCGAGGGCATTGGGATTAAAACCCGACAGCTCGGCTACTTGCACATTGTCGGGGTACTCGCTTTTTACGGCATCCCCATCGGTAACGGTTTGTCCGAACTGAAAAAACTCCTTCAAATCGCCCGTGCTGCGGCCTTTGGCGTGTTCCTTACCGAAGCCTGTGTAGCCCCGTTGGCCGGCCAATCCTGCCAGCTCGTACTTTGCCTTCACGGCCTGTGGTAACTCAAAAAAAGCTTGTACTTGGCCATACAAGGCAGCACTTAATGCATCGCTCAAACCGTGGTTTTTTACTGCAACAAAACCTACTGTTTCATAAGCTTCGCCAAGGGCTTGAACAAAAGCGGCGCGTTTTTCGGTATTTCCGTGCACAAAATCGTGCAGGTCGATGGAGGGGATGGTAGTGAGTGACATAGACGTTTTTTCTAACAGGAAATTAACAGCTTTTTCTTCAACCCTGCAAATATAGTGGTAAGGCGAGTGGAGATTTGTATTTTTGCAGGCGAAACATAGGATCATGCAAAAAGCTATTATGCAGCGCGCTTGGGAATTGATGAGCACCGCCCGGGCCATGTCTGAGATTTACGACGAAAATCGCCCCATTACCAAATACGTACACTCCACCTCAAAAGGACACGAAGCCGTGCAATTGGCCGCGGGTTTGCTGCTGCAGCCCTACGACTATGCCAGCTTGTATTACAGAGACGAGGCTGTGTTGTTGGCCATGGGTTTTAGGCCCTACGAGCTCATGTTACAGCTGTTAGCCAAGGCCGACGATCCTTTTTCTGGCGGTCGTACCTATTATGCGCACCCTTCGGTGAAGCGTGCAGGCATGCCTACCATTCCACACCAGAGCAGCGCCACCGGCATGCAAGCCATACCGGCAACCGGTATGGCGCAGGGCGTGGGTTATTTGGAGCGGCAAGGGCTGCTTCCCAACGACCAAAAACCCATAGTACTTTGCTCACTAGGCGATGGCTCAGTAACCGAGGGAGAAGTGGCGGAAGCCTTTCAAATGGCCGTATTGCATCACATGCCCATTGTGTATTTGGTGCAAGACAACGACTGGGGTATTTCGGCCACGGGCAAAGAAATGCGGGCCATGGATGCCTATGAATATGCTTCTGGTTTCGTTGGCCTCAAGCGCAAGCAGCTTGACGGCACAGATTTCGAAAAATCCTACAAAGGACTGGAAGAAGCTTTTGAATACGTGCGTGAAAAGCGGGGACCCATTTTGGTGCATGCCACAGTTCCTTTGCTCGGGCATCATACCTCGGGCGTGCGCCGCGAGTGGTACCGCAGCGAAGAGGATCTGCAGAAACACGGTAAGAGAGACCCCTATGTAAAGCTCCACAAAGCGATGTTGGCGGCTGAATTTTGGGAAGAAGAGTTACAAAAAATGGCGGCAGAAGCTGCTGCAGTTGTAAAAGCCGATTTTGACGCCGCAGTAGCTGCCCCTATTCCTAGCGACGAATCACTGTTTTTGCATGAATTTGCCCCCACACCTGTAACCGAAGAAGTAGGTCAACGCACGCCTGCTGGTCGCGACAAAGTAGTAATGGTGGATGCCGCCCTCCACGCCGTGGAAGAAATTTTACGCAAGCATCCGGAGGCCTTGTTTTACGGACAAGACGTGGGACGCACCCTCGGGGGTGTGTTTCGTGAGGCAGCCACTTTGGCCGATAAATTTGGAGACGAACGGGTATTTAACACCCCCATTCAAGAAGCCTATTTGGTGGGATCTACGGCGGGTATGTCGGCCGTGGGCACCAAGCCCATCGTCGAAATTCAATTTGCCGACTACATTTGGAGCGGCATAAACCAATTGGTGGTAGAACTCAGTAAGAGCTGCTACTTAAGCAACGGCCAATTTCCGGTGCAAAGTTTAATTCGGGTGCCTTGCGGGGCATATGGCGGGGGTGGTCCGTACCATTCTGGCTGTATCGAATCTTCAATTTTGAGTGTGCGAGGCATCAAAGTGGTGTATCCAAGTAATGCCGCCGACATGAAGGGCTTGATGAAAGCTGCCTTCTACGACCCCAATCCCGTGATAATGTTTGAGCACAAAGGTTTGTACTGGAGCAAAGTGCCGGGTACAGATGGTGCCAAGACCGTGGAACCGGATGAAGACTACATGATACCCCTCGGCAAAGGCCGCATCGTGCAAGAAGCCGAGCCACACAAAATAGACAATGGCGAAAGTTGTGTAGTAATTACCTATGGCATGGGAGTTTATTGGACCTTAAGTGCTACCAAGCAGTTTCCGGGCGCGGTTGAAATTATTGATTTGCGAACGCTCAACCCGGTAGATGAGGAGCTGTGCTTTGCAGCGGCCCAAAGGCATGGCAAGGTGCTGGTGCTCACCGAGGAGCAATTGCAAAATTCTTTTGCAGAAGCTTTGGCGCATCGCATCAGCAAGGCCTGTTTCCGCTTTTTGGATGCTCCGGTAGATGCCATGGGGGCTGAAAATCTGCCTGCTATTCCCCTCAACGACCGTTTAGAGCAGGTGATGCTGCCCACGGCCGAGAAGGTACAAGCGCGCTTGGCGGCACTTCTGGCAGCGTAACACCCACGATATTTTGGTTGTTTTTTAGTACTTTTAACAGAAAATCAATCCTATGAAAGCTCTTTTTCTTGCTTTTTGCGGCATTATAAGCAGTGTATCGCTGCTTTTTGCCCAAACACCTACGGTTCAAATTGTGCAGCTTAATCGCTCGCAAGGCGATACAACCGAAGTGACCCTGCAATACAGTTTGGTGGATCCCAATAACGATCCCTGCGAAGTATGGCTGCGTTATTCGACCGATGGGGGCCGCAGCTTCAGGCCTTTAATGGGTGCTACCGGCGACCTTGGGTTTCCGGTTAGTGCTGGAAGCCGCAGCATTCAATTCAACACTCAGCAACTCGCTCAGGTAGGTGCCTTGCCCGTACAATTGCGGGTGGTAGCCAGCGATCGGCAGCCGGTAAATGTGGCGGCAATCGTGGCCCAAGTCGACAGCAATCGCCTGCGGCAAGCGGTGCAGCAATACGCCATTCCAAGACACTACATAACGCATACGAGCACTTTGGCTTCCGTGCGCGACAGTCTGCAACAGCACTTTCAGAGCATGCAACTGCCTGTAAAACGACATGAATTCACGTTCAACAATACAGCCTGCGCCAACATTTTGGCGCGGCAATCTGGCCATCTCAACGACTCCTCCATCTGGATAATCGATGCCCACTTCGACGGGGTAGCCAACAGTCCTGGTGCCGACGACAATGCCTCTGGAGTGGCCGGCGTACTAGAAATTTCCCGCATTTTATCACAATATGAATTCGAAAGAAGCCTGCACTACATCGGCTTCGACGTTGAAGAACAAGGCTTAGTAGGCAGCAATCGTTATGTAAATAACGCCATTGACCCTGGCGACAAAATCAGGGGCGTATTCAATTTTGAGATGATCGGCTTTTACAATCCTGCTCCCAACACCCAGCAGCTCCCCCCTGGCTTTAACCAGCTTTTTCCAGCTTTACACGCCATCATTGTAGCAGATAGTTTCAGGGGTAATTTTTTAGCAAACGTAGGCAACACCAATTCTTTGGCACTTACTGCCCTTTTTGACAGTGCCGCAGCACGATTTGTGCCCTCCCTCAAAATATATTCAATGAATTTGCCCGGTAACGGCACCATTGCCCCCGATTTTAGGCGCAGCGACCACGCCTCGTTTTGGGACCGCGGCTACCAAGCCCTCATGCTCACCGATGGGGCTGACTTCAGAAACAGCCGCTACCACACTCCTGCAGATAGCGCTGCAACCTTGAACTACACCTTTATGGCCGATGTGGTGAAGGCTACTTTGGCCGCTGCGGCTACTGCTGCCAAGCCCATGAGCGCTGGCAAGGACGATATTACCTACGGCTTCGCATTACAAGTAGAAGGTCATCCAGAGCATGCCGAATGCCAATTGCAGGTGCAACCCAATCCCACCAACGGTCAATTTAGCTTGGTGATAGCCGGCTGTCAGCGGCCGTATGGCCCCGCCACTTTGCGTATATTTAGTTTAGATGGTAAAGTACAGCACGAACAACTGCTTCCTAAGGCCACTTCGCATCAGGTACGCCTTGATTTGTCGTTGCCAAAGGGCGTTTATTTGGTAGTAACCGACAACGGGCACGAAAGCTTTACAGCCAAACTGCTGGTACAGTAAAAACGTACTAATAGCCGCGGAACAGCTTTGTAAAGTGAATTCATTTCACTTACTTTGTGGCGCTGTGGACTGATTTGTATCGATTGCAACCACGTAAAAAAAAGTGCTAAAGACTTCTTGTTTGCGTGCAGCACTTTCGATGCGGTCAGTTTATGTTCAACTTTCAAATTAACTGACGAATCATGTCGTATTTTTTTACCTCAGAATCTGTTTCTGAAGGCCACCCCGACAAAGTAGCAGACCAAATATCTGATGCTTTGGTAGATGCGTTTTTAGCGCAAGACCCCCATTCAAAAGTAGCGTGCGAAACGCTTGTAACCACTGGTTTAGCCGTTTTAAGCGGGGAAGTAAAAACCGAAGGCTACATAGACGTGCAAAAAATTACCCGGGACACCATCCGTAGAATCGGCTATACCAAGTCGGAATATATGTTTGATGCCGATAGCTGTGGTGTCATTTCTGCCATTCACGAGCAATCACCCGATATCAACCAAGGCGTAGAAAAAGCCAAGCCCGAAGAGCAAGGCGCCGGTGACCAGGGTATGATGTTTGGTTATGCCACCAACGAAACCGATACTTACATGCCTTTGGCGCTCGAGCTCAGCCATTTGTTGCTGCGCGAATTGGCGGCCATCCGCAAAGAAGGCAAGGCGATGAAGTACCTACGTCCCGATGCCAAAAGCCAAGTAACCATCCGGTACAGCGAAAAGCACCGCCCCGAGGCTATCGACGCCATCGTTATATCGACGCAGCACGATGATTTTGTGAAAACGGGCAACGCCAAGGCCGATCAAAAGGCCATGCAAGACCGCATCACTGCCGACATCCACAAATATCTGATGCCGCGTGTTAAAAAATTAATCCCAGTGCGTGTAAAGCGCTTGTTCACCGAGGCCATCAAGTTCCACATCAACCCAACGGGCAACTTTGTTATTGGTGGTCCACATGGTGACACCGGCTTAACCGGTCGCAAAATCATCGTTGACACCTATGGTGGCAAGGGTGCGCACGGTGGTGGTGCCTTTTCGGGCAAAGATCCATCCAAGGTAGACCGTTCGGCCGCTTATGCAACCCGTCACATTGCCAAAAACTTAGTAGCGGCAGGTGTTGCCGAGCAAGTGCTTGTGCAAGTGGCTTATGCCATTGGTGTGGCTGAGCCGGTGGGCTTGTATGTAAATACCTACGGCACTGCCAAGGTAAAGGATGCCGAGGGCCGCAAGCTCAACGACAGTCTCATTGCCGAAAAAATCGCTGGTTTGTTCGACATGCGTCCGGGCATGCTCATCCGGCGCCTGAAGTTATTAAACCCCATTTACAGCGAAACTGCTGCTTACGGCCACATGGGTCGCGAGCCGCAAGTGGTTGAAAAAACCGTCAGCTGGGGCACCCGGCCATCCGATAGCAAAACCGTAAAAGTAGAGCTCTTCACTTGGGAGAAGCTCGACATGGTAGAGCCGGTGAAAACGGCATTTGGCTTGTAAGTCGAACTGCTGAATATAAAAAAGGGGATGCCGGAAGCGTCCCCTTTTTTT
>Ga0209702_10007955_pt1 | contig 12657 bp, 11 predicted proteins | sample FRY01_FD_187210 | JGI IMG/M metagenome (GOLD analysis project Ga0209702, IMG submission 187210) | Freshwater microbial communities from Lake Fryxell liftoff mats and glacier meltwater in Antarctica - FRY-01 (SPAdes) (version 2) | ecosystem: Environmental > Aquatic > Freshwater > Ice > Glacier... | reverse complement strand
TGGTTGTTGGTCGTTGGTCGTTGGTTGTTGGTCGTTGGTTGTTGGTCGTTAGTCGTTGGTCGTTGGTCGTTAGTCGTTAGTCGTTGGTTGTTGGTCGTTAGTCGTTGGTCGTTGGTCGTTAGTCGTTAGTCGTTAGTCGTTGGTTGTTGGTCGTTAGTCGTTGGTCGTTAGTCGTTAGTCGTTGGTTGTTGGTCGTTGGCCTTTTTCTCCCAACTCTGTACTCTACACACACCATACTCTGCACTCCAAACTCCAAACTAATTCCTATTTCATTTTATCGCCAAAAACTTTCTTAAACTTCTCCAGCTTTGGCTTTATCACTAGAGAGCAATAAGGTTGCGAACCGTTTTCATTGAAATAATTTTGATGGTAATTTTCTGCTTTGTAAAATGCTTTTAGTGGCGAAATTTCAGTAACAACAGGCTGTGGGAAGGCGCCGCTAACATTGAGTTTTGTTTTGTATTCTTCGGCGAGTTTCTTTTGATTGTCATTCGTGTAAAAAATTACGGAACGGTATTGTGTTCCTACATCTGCACCTTGTCGGTTGAGCGTGGTGGGATCATGCACGCCCCAGAAAACTTCTAACAATTCTACAAAAGTTAGTTTTGCGGGATCATAAATTACCTGAATCACTTCGGCATGTCCGGTGGCGCCGGAACAAACTTGATCATAAGAAGGATTCTCTCGAGCTCCTCCTGAGTAACCACTTACTACTTCCTGCACTCCATTTAATTGTAGGAAGATGGCTTCTACACACCAAAAACATCCCGCACCAAAAACGGCGGTATCTACTTCTCCTGAGGGCTTCTTATTTTCTTCCATAGTTTTCATTTCTGCTTGTACTGATTTTGCTGTTTGAGCGTTAGGCGATTCGCAGGAAATCATGATGATTCCTGACAAGGCAATAAAAGTTTGAACGATTGATTTCATGATTTTCATTTTTTAAAGCCTAGAGCAATGCCCCCTTTAAACAATATTTAGGAGGAAATTGTTTTTGTTTTTGCAACAAACTCCTTCAGATAGTAAGGTTCAAAATAAACGATGTCTTCGAAGTTTTGCACTTTCCAGGCTGTGAGTCCGGGATACAACAATCCCAACGCAGAAATAGTATATACAGTATCCACTTTAACCATATCTTGACTTTTAAACACCTCAATACATTTTTCGGCAGCATCACCAAAAACTACATGATTCATTTTCTCGCTAGTAATAAAACTTCCTGGATGTAAAATCTCTGCACGAATCTCCTCTACATACTTCATCTCCGAAGTAATTGCGGCACCATACACTTCCATTCTTCGCGCATCAATCACAGGAACCAATATTGAATCCTTTGTTAATTCCTCTTTATGCAAATGGAAATATTCAGAAGCCATGGCCAAAGGAGTATCGATGGCGATGAGTGGCTTCTCTAAAGCAAAACACAATCCCTTCGCCGTGGCTACACCAATGCGTAAGCCGGTATAACTACCCGGACCTTTACTCACCACTACTGCATCTAAATCGGCTAACTCTTTTTCTGCTTCCATCATCACTTGTTCTATGTACACGGTAAGCATCGAGGCGTGTTCACGTTCTTCCTTGCTGTTACGCATCGCTAAAACATTTTCACCTTGTGTTAATGCGACAGAACAAACGCTGGTGGCAGTTTCTAGCAAAAGGAGGAGAGGAGGATGGGAAGACATGAGTGATTACAAAGATAATTATTCAAAAAGAAAAGGACGATAAGAATACTCCTATCGTCCCTCCTATAGTATTATAAGTTAAATTCTACTTCTTCTCACTCTCAAAAAGTTTTTCCTTCTCCACAACCTCCACCTTCGTATCGTCTTTCAACATTTTAGAAACTGCGTTGTAAGGTCCACTGATAACCATTTCTCCGGCTTTTAATCCTTCGGTGATTTCGATAAAGCGACTGTCTTGAATTCCGGTTTTAACGGCACGCATCATTGCCTTTCCGTTCTTCACTATATAAACTACCTCTTGCACCTTTTCTTCTTTTGAAGATGTGCTTTCTGTGGCTTTTGAATCTTTAGCAACAGTGATCGATGATTTTTTTGAAGTGTCGCGCGTGGTCACTGATTGAATGGGAACTGTTAATACACCACTGGTTTTGCGGGTACGAATCTCTACTGTTGCCGACATGCCCGGACGGAAGGGACTGTAATTTGCAGCCTTTCCTAGCAATAACTTTTCATACGACTCTCTTAAAATTCGCACTTTCACGGTGTAATTCGTCACCTGATCGGTTGCACCCATTCCGCTTATGTTGGAAGAGTTGGCCACTTCAGTAACGACTCCACTAAATGTTTTTCCTAACCATGCATCCACCTCCACATCGGCAGTGTCACCTACGCTAACGCGTACAATATCGGTCTCACTTACATCCACACTTACTTCCATTTCATTTAAATTAGCGAGACGTAAAATTTCCGTTCCCTCCATCATGTTGGTACCTACTACTCGTTCGCCTTTTTCCTTACTCAATTTAGAAACTGTTCCATCTACAGCAGCATAAATACTCGTGCGATTTAAATTTTCTCGTGATTCCTTCAATCCTGCTTCGGAACTACTCACACCAAAATTTGCTGCGGACACACTCTGACGAGCTGCCTCCACTTCTGCTTTCGAAACTTCGTATGTTGATTTAAGACTTTCAAATTCGGAAGGCGAAATTACTTTGTCATCGAATAATTTTTTATTGCGGTCAAAATTCTTTTCTGTTTGTTCGAATTGCGCCAAAGCTTGTGTCAATCGCGATTTGCTACTTTGAAAATTAGCTTTCGAGGTATTTACAGCGGCCGTGGCTCTATCGGTATTCGAAGCATACACTTCAGGATTGATGCGACAAAGTAAAGTTCCTTTTTTCACTACATCTCCTTCGGCTACATACAACTCTGTTATTTCACCACTCACATCTGCAGAAATTTTCAATTCCACTTCAGGTTGAATTTTTCCATTCGCCGAAACCGTTTCAATAATATCACGCGCCTCTACTTTTTCGGCGCTTACTTTTTGAAGATTGCTATCGCCTAACCAACCTGCTTTCTTTACGACTACTAATAAAATGATGAGCGCAACCGCTCCAATGCCGACCCAAAACCAAGGAGAACGTTTCTTTGCCATAACTAAATTTTATTCAATATTATTTTAGAATGTTAATGGATTTCCTGCATAGAAATCGAGCACTTTTAAACGAAAAATATAATCATACTTTGATTGAAGCAATTCCACCTTTGTGCGCGTCAAATTATTATTCGCCGTTAAAAACTCGAGTGAATTAATCAATCCAGCATTGAATCTTTTCTCAGAATATTGATAGGCCTCTTCAAATGCCGTTAAGCTTTTACTTGTTGCATCATAACGTTTCTTCGCAGCAGCAGCATCCGTATGCGCCTGTTGAATACTTTGATACACCTGATTGCGCGTTAGCTGCGCAGTATACTTCGTATTTTCCAAATTCAATTTCGCACGTTTCACATTACTGCGAGAACTAAAGCCATTAAACAAAGGCACCGATAAACTTATTCCGAAAGCCTTATTTAAATTATTATCTAGTTGATCACCGTATGGGTTATCTTCAATGCGTGTATTGAAATAGGGTGACAATATTGTATCTCCACCCGAAGTGATACTTCCATCGGGTTGAAAGCCTGCGAAATCGATTCCTGAAATTTTCTTCGAACTGGAAGAGTAGAAAGAACTTAATTGTCCGAACAAGGTGAGCCGTGGATAATAAGTGGCCTTCGCAATACTCACTCCCTTCTCTGCACTTAGCACCCGCGTATCGGCCGCCTTAATTTCCGGAAGACTTTTTAATGATAGTGCGAAGATTTGTGTCGGTGGAAGAGTGAGTACCGTTGCTTCCGGAATTTGAGCGGCAGGATCTTCCACATCAAAACCATCCGGAGATTCCAATTGTAGTAACTGCGTTAACGTTAGTTTCGCATTGATCAACTGATTTTCTGCTGTGATGTTTGACAATTCTTCATTCGACAATTGCGAAGCGGCATCCAACAAATTTCCCTGCACCATCAAACCACCATCCACCATTCGCTTTACGCGATCGTATTGTTGCTGCGATTGGTTGACACGTGCTGTGGCTACGTTCAATTGTTCTTTAGCGTACAAAACTTGCAAATAAGCGGCGATCACATTTAGAGAAATATCATTCTTCACCTTTTGCAAATCAGATTTGCCAGCGAGGTAATTTAGCTGACTTTGCTTCAAAGTATTTTGCAATTGAAATCCGTTAAACAATGTCACATTACTACTCAATGACCAGTTATCCGATTCCACTTGTTGCGTTGTAAATTGATTCGTGAAAGGATCGATGGTTCGACCAAAATTATAATTCCTTCCCACCGATGCATTCAAATTCGGAAGCAAAGCCATCCTATTTTGAAACGTCACAATCGAATTCAGCTCTGAAGTAATTTCGTTTTGCTTTACAGCAATATTATTATCCAGCGCATAATTCACGCACTCGTTGAGTGTCCAGGTTTTTTGACCATACACTTCCATGTTACAGCCAGCTGACAAGATCAGACCAAGCAAAACGGGAATAATTCTAATTTTCAAGTTCATAATTAAAATTCAAGAATTCAAAAATAAGAAAGCTGTAGACATAGCGCCGAAATTATCGATAAAGCGAAGAGAAAAGTCGATGAACCGTGGCAAAAACACAATAAATATGGGATTAGTTCATCACTTTAACCATGAACACAAAATCGCGAAGCTTTTTCACTTGTGCAGCACGATCTGAACTCAAGCTTGATTTCTTACTTGGGAAATTAATTTTTTCAGCCGCATGTTCCTTAATATCTTTAGTTATCCACTTCGATTTCACGGCGAAAGAAGCACCTTCAGCTGATGAATTACGTCCTGAAATGATACCAATTAAATTTCCTTGTGTATCGAAAAGAGGTCCACCCGAGTTACCCGGATTTACTGGAATGCTGATCTGATATGCTGAAGTATCGCCTTCATAGCCTGTGTATGAACTCACCGAACCTTCTCCAAAAACCATGTCTTCACGAGGAAAACCCAAGGTATATACTTTTTCACCCGGATCGGCCACCGACCTTTTCAAAGAATAAGGAATTTCATTAAAGCCTTTAAAATTTTCTTCATCCACCTTTAAAACGGCCATATCCAGTTTAGGATTGGTATAAATCACCTTCATTTTTAATTGAGCAAACTTATCATTAGAAATATAAATTGCCGATGCATCAGCAACCACGTGATAACTTGTTAAAACAAAACCTTCCTTATTTAATGCAAAGCCGGTTCCGGTAAATGAATTTTCAGAATCAATGATAACATCATTCTTCTGATTAATATCCTTGATAAGTGCTTTCTGACTTCTTTTAATTCTTTCCACTTCACGACGCAACTCCTGATACGCGCTTTGTTGTTTATTTCCACCAACACTACTTAAGCTAAAAGTTATAATTGAAACAGAAATAGCGACTACACTTACAATTGCTGCAATAGATGCCACTTTATACCTCCTCCAAATCATTTTAACACGACTTTCGGGAGCTGGAATTACTTTCATGGGCGCTTGGAAACGATATTGCTCGCTTTCCATCTCATCATGAATTTTAGAAAGTTTCTTTTTTAATTCGCTACGGTCTGCATACACTAAAAAAGCATCAGTTATCAAACGATGATCGTTGATTGCCTGCGACAAATCAGCATCACTTTCACGCCACTCTTCAAAAATGCGTAATTCTTCCGGTGTCAATTGACCCATGCAATAACGCTCAATTAATTCTTCTGTTTCACGTCTGCTCATCATAATTTAATCCTCCTTCGTTGCCATAGCTTTCGAAAAACATTTTCTTCAATCGCTTCAAGCATTTGTACTTTTGATTCTTGGCATTATCTGCATTCGTATAGCCAAATTTCTCAGTAATTTCTTCCATGCTTTGGCTGTGCATATAGAAATCCTTTAAAATAGAGCGGCAAGGTTCACCCAAACTTTCCAATGCGGTATGCATTGCGTGGTACTGGTCCTCCTTTTGTCCCACCTCTTCCCAGGGAATCTCGAGATATTCTTCGGAATCACTGATGGTATTGGTAAAACGCTTTTTATGTTGCAGCTGTTTTAACCAAAGGTTTCTGCTAATCGAATACAAGAACGTTTTCAACTTACAATTCAATTCGAAGTTTTCATCACGAACTTTCTCATAAAAAATGATCAAGGTTTCCTGATAAATATCCTTCGCTTCTTGTAAGCTACCGTTATTATTCATCACCAGATTCACTATCGTTTGGTAGTACTTGCGATAAATAACTTGAAGAACATCTTCATCACCACTTTGCAATAAACGGATCTGATCTTCTTCGGTAATAGCTTGAATTTGCTTCATGCACAATGGTTAATTCGTTAATGCCATGAAAGGTAACCCATGACCCTACAAAGGTCTGTTTTCTTTCGGCCTGTTTTTGTTAAATTTTAATATTTTTAAATTTGATAATCAACGCGTTAAAAGAAATATTTAATGATTATCATCTTTCGCAGGTTACCTTTTTATCAATCGCTGCATTAAGGGGTAAGTTTATAAACCTAAAAATCAAACAAACAAAATGAAAAAATTCACATCTATTCTTGCTGTTGCTACTGTTGTTGTAGCTTTAGCTTCTTGCGGTTCTAAAACTGCTGAAACTACTGAAACTAGTATTGATAGCACAACTACTACAACAACTGAAATGACTGAGACAGTTGTTGAGACTGTTGATACTGCTGCTGCAGCAGTTGATACTACAATGGGTTCTGCTGTTGAAGCTGCTCACTAAGCTTTTTAAAGTAAAAACTTAAAAAAAGTCGCCTCTCAAGGGCGACTTTTTTGTTGGTACATATTTCATTGTATTAATCTGCTTTTTCAGATGCTATTCCTGCAGGAATTTTAATCTCATCATTTTTATTTAAGCCTTCCAATACTTCAATGTTGATTCCATCCGAAATTCCGGTTTTAATAATCTGCTTTTTATATTCATTCTCCTTCACTTTCACCTCCACCCAAGTGGTGTCTTTTGAAAATTGCAAAACACTTTCCGGAATTCCTAAGATGCTATCTCGACGGTCGAGTATAATATCCGCATTGGCGCTATATCCGGCACGTAAAAAATTACTGGTATCTATTACCACTGCTGCGCGAATCTGAAATTGAATGGCTCCATTCTCAGCAACACCTTTTGGTGCGATGTATTCCAACTTTGCACTGAACTTATAATTATCGATGGCACCCACGGTCAATACCAGGTCCATACCCTGATGTATTTTTCCTACTTCCGATTCATCCACTTTTCCTTCAAAAATCATCTCTCCCATATCGGCAATGGATGCAACTGTAGTTCCTTCATTAAATGTATTGGCCTCAATAACAGAAAAGCCTTCCTTCACCGGAACATCCAAGACCATTCCACTGAGCGTAGAGCGAATCAAAGTATTTGTTGTCTTGCCTGAACGTTTCGCCACCCCATCCTGTATCAGATCTAAATTATCTTGTGAAGTGGTACTTTCTTCACGTGCCTGACGCAAGCGAATTTCATATTGTTGGAATTCGAAGGGGCTGATGATTTTATCCTTGAACAAACTTTGGTAACGTTCAAAATCTGCTTGCGCCTGATCTAAATTAATTTTAGAACGATTGACACGACTTTCCGCTTCGTTTAAATTAATCATGTTGGGGATGATTCTGATTCTCGCAATGACATCTCCCTTTTTAATCATTTTTCCTGCAACAATAAACACTTGCTCTACAATGCCCGAAACTTGCGGTTTAACGAAAACCTCACGGCGAGGGATGACCGAACCTGTTGCTACTGTTTTACGAATGATGCTTAATGTTGTCACTTTCTCTGTCTTAAATTCTACAGGAGGTTTTTGTGATTTCGCATACAAGAACCAAAGGGTCCATATAAAGGTTCCAATCAATCCAATGATCAATACTATTTTAAAAATTCGTTTCATATATTTTTATTTCTCTTTATTAAATTGAAAATACTAATTAATTATCATAACGTAATGCTTCCACTGGCGGAATTGAAATTGCTTTTTTTGCAGGGATAAAACCTGCTATTGCTCCTGCCACAATTAAAATTCCTAATGCAATCAATGCTACATTGAGATCAATGGTAGGATTGGTAAACATTCCGCCTTCGCCTTTCGGAATAGCAGACGCCACGCCTTCCATCAGTAAAATGGAAAGTACGAGTCCCAAATATCCCGCAACAGTTGTTAAGAAGACCGACTCAAGAATTAATTGTTTGACAATATGAATTGGAGGCGCACCTAAAGCTCGTCGAATTCCAATTTCCTTCGTTCTTTCTTTTACCACGATCAACATAATATTACTTACTCCTATAATTCCTGCCAATAAAGTTCCAATGCCAACGATCCATACTAAACCGCTGATACCGGCAAAAAGTCCGGACATTTTTTTGAATTCTGTTTCCATGTTCCAGTGACCAATACCAAGAGGATCATCGGGAGCTACTTTATGCCGTTCGCGCAAAAGTGTAAGTGCTTTTTCTTCTGCTTCACTTGCCGGAACACCTTCGGCAGCCATCACCGCATACCAACCAACAATATTTCCATAATTAAATGCTTGTTGAAATGTAGAGAATGGTATGTACACTTCATTTCTTTGTTCGTTTCCTTTGCCTCCACCGGAAGTTGGAATGGTAGTTCCTATCACCTGAAAATAAACACCGTTGATTCTGATGTAATCACCAATCGGATTTTCATCCTTTTTAAATAAAATTTCCACAACTCCATCACCGATGATAGCTACCTTACGCTTATCATCAATATCTTTCTTGTTTAAAAATCTACCCTTTACAACATCAATATCTTCAATTTTTTTCAACTCCGGATACACTCCGGAAACTGCAAATCCACCGGTTTTTAATCCGCGCATAACGTTATTCGTACCTCTATAATCTCCTAATTGATTCATGGGAGCAACCACAGCCAATTCTGGCATTAGCTGCAATGCTTTTGTATCTTCATTATTAAAATTAAAATTCCGACCCGGCTTCATTCCTTTATAGGCCTTAGAAGTTTTTTGTGTCCAGCAGAAAAAACTGTTTGTAGCTGTGCCTGCAAAATCTTGCATGATTCCATTGCTCAAACCATTGCCCGAACCAATCATTACAACCAACATAAAAATACCCCAAAACACACCAAAGCAAGTTAAGAAGGTGCGCATTTTATTTTTTTTGATGGTGGCAAAGATTTCTTGCCAAGAGTCGGAATCGAACATAGTCGTTGGTGGTTGGTAGTTAGTCGTTAGTCGTTGGTCGTTGGTAGTTAGTCGTTAGTCGTTAGTCGTTAGTTGTTAGTTGTTGGTCGTTGGTCGTTGGTCGTTGGTGGTTGGTGGTTGGTCGTAAGTCGTTAGTTGTTGGTGGTTGGTGGTTGGTCGTAAGTCGTTAGTTGGTGGTTGGTGGTTGGTCGTAAGTCGTTAGTTGTTGGTGGTTGGTGGTTGGTCGTAAGTCGTTAGTTGTTGGTCGTTAGTCGTTAGTCGTTAGTCGATAGTCGTTAGTCGTTAGTCGTTAGTCGTTAGTTTCAAATTGCGATAATTGAAAAAGTAATTCTGAATTCCTAATTGTGAATTCTTAATTTAATAATTATTCATCGCGGAGGGCGGCGATGGGTTCTATGCGGGCGGCGCGCAGGGCGGGGATGAGTCCGGCGATGGCACCTGCGATGATGAGCAAGACCACTGCGGATACTGCCACATTTAAATTCACCTCAGGATTTTTGAAGAAATCGCTAGGTGGCATAAATTTTCTTGCGGCTTCCAATACGGCGACACCTAACATCAATCCTATATATCCTGCAACGGCAGTAATGAGTACACTCTCTTGCAAAATCATTGAGATAATGCTGTTAGGTGTAGCACCAATTGCTTTTCGAACACCTATTTCTTTTGTTCTTTCTTTTACAGCAATCATCATGATATTACTAACACCTACTATACCCGCAATTAGAGTTCCGATACCAATTACCCAAATGAAGATGCGGATATTACTTAGCATATCCATTACTCGTATATATTCAACACTGTTATTCCATACATTGGCAGCCTGAAGATCGTCGAGACTGAAATTATATTTTTTAGCAAGCATTTTTCGAACATCCTCCGCTACTTTATTTCCTTCCTCTATGGTCATGTCACCCGTACTTGCCCATATTACACTTAATTTATCTTGACCGTTAAATGCACGTTGTGCTGTGCTTAATGGAATATAAATACGCTCATTATCTCCTCTACCCGGATCCGTAAATGTGCCAATCACTTTAAAAGGAATTCCATCTACATTGATATAATTCCCAATGGCTTCCTCTTTAGGGAACAAAGCTTCTTTCACAGGAATACCGATAGCACAAACTTTTCTGTAGGAGGTAATATCACTATTATTAACAAATCTTCCACTTTCAATTTTACAATTTTCAAGGTAATCATGGTCGGGCATACACGAACGAACTGTAAATGCTCCAGTTTGATTTTTATAGCTTAGCGTTCGAACATTTCTTCCATCGAAGGAAGCAGTAATTTCAGTGACTTGTGGATTTTGTCTTTGTATTAATGCATAATCCTCATTGCGCAATTGGATGGTCCTGCCAGGTTGAAATCCATTGTGTGCTTTAGATGTAACACCACCATTGATCCAAATTGAATTCACCGCATCTGATTGAAACTGATTTTCTGCACCGTTTCGTAAACCCTGACCGGAACCCAAGAGAATAATCAGCATAAAAATTCCCCAAGCCACACTAAATGCGGTGAGAAAAGTTCTCAAGCGATTTGCGCGAATCGTGGATATTATTTCTGACCAAACTTCTTTGTTGAACATTTTCTTGAGTGAGGAGTGAGGAGTGAGGAGTGAGGAGTGAGGAGTGAGGAGTGAGGAGTGAGGAGTGAGGAGTGAGGAGTGAGGAGTGAGGAGTGAGGATCTGTGAGTTTTTTGCGGCGTGGTTTGCGACTTGTGAGTGTTTTTTTAATTTTATTTAACTAGGCTACGATTAAACCATCTTTTATACGAATGGTGCGATGTGTTTTTGCGGCTATTTCCGCTTCGTGAGTGACGATGATCACGGTAACGCCTTGCTGATTTACTTCTGTTAGTAATTCCATCACTTCATCTCCGGTAACGGAATCGAGAGCACCTGTAGGTTCATCTGCTAAAATAATTTTAGGTTTTGTGATTAAGGCGCGCGCAATGGCAACTCGTTGCTTTTGTCCGCCCGATAATTCATTCGGACCATGATCCGCCCAAGCTTTTAATCCTACTCTATCGAGATATTCTAAGGCAATTTTATTTCTTTCTTTCCGACTCACTTTTTGATAATACAGTGGAAGTGCTACATTCTCCATTGCATTTTTAAAACTCAGCAAATTGAACGATTGAAATACAAATCCGATGAGGTGATTTCTAAAATGCGCCGCCTTTGTTGGATTCAAATCTTTGATCAATGTATTGTCCAAAGTATAAGATCCCGAATCGTAATTATCCAATATTCCAAGGATATTGAGGAGCGTCGACTTTCCGGAACCGGATGATCCCATGATGGATACCATTTCTCCTGCTGCGATATTCATATCAATCCCTTTCAATACGTGCAAACTCCCTGCAGCAAGGGGATAGGATTTATTCACCTGATTCAATTGGATCATATGTACAAAGTTAAAAGTATGAGCGACATATCGACTACGCCTTCGACTAAATGCCTCTGAGTGGGGATGAAACGTAGAAATTGGAAGATGAATTGTTTGAGAGCTGTAAGCCACACTTGCCCTGAGCGAAGTTCGATAGCTATCGGACGAAGGGAGCCTCAAGCCCCAAGCTGTCCGTTGTCTGCTCCTGAGATAGGTTGACAAAACGAAGCGCTAGCCAATTCTGCATTTTGAATTGAATCCGTTGCTCGATTGTTAAATCCGTCTTCTAAATGAAAATAAATTCAATTGTATTCAGGTTCCAAACAACAAAAAATATCCGTTTGAAAACACTTGTAGTCGACTGTAAACGTTTATCTCCCGACTATTTAAAAAAAATTGTGTTTTTTTGCCGAGGGGTGGAGCTGCTGTTTCCCCGTTTTTTTTAGATGTCCGATTTTCGATGTCCGATTTTCGATGCTCGATGTTCGATGCTCTAACTTAGCTAGTTTACAAAGAGTTTTTCGCAGTAAGCTTTGCCGCTAACTATCAGCAGAAGGGAACTCTTCGATTGTTAAATTCGTGTTCTAAATGAAAATAAATTCAATTGTATTCAGGTTCCAAACAACAAAAAAATACGTTTGAAAACACTTGTAGTCGACTGTAAACGTTTATCTCCCGACTATTTAAAAAAAATTGTGTTTTTTTGCCGAGGGGTGGGGCTGCTGTTTCCCCGTTTTTTTTAGATGCTCGATGTTCGATGTTCTAACTTAGCTCGTTTACACAGAGTTTGTCGCAGTAAGCTTTGCCGCTAACTATCAGCAGAAGGGACCTCTTCGATTGTTAAATCCGTGTTCTAAGTGAAAATAAATTCAATTGTATTCAGGTTCCAAACAACAAAAAATATCCGTTTGAAAACACTTGTAGTCGACTGTAAACGTTTATCTCCCGACTATTTAAAAAAAATTGTGTTTTTTTGCCGAGGGGT
>Ga0209702_10007954_pt1 | contig 12658 bp, 1 predicted proteins | sample FRY01_FD_187210 | JGI IMG/M metagenome (GOLD analysis project Ga0209702, IMG submission 187210) | Freshwater microbial communities from Lake Fryxell liftoff mats and glacier meltwater in Antarctica - FRY-01 (SPAdes) (version 2) | ecosystem: Environmental > Aquatic > Freshwater > Ice > Glacier... | reverse complement strand
AAACTCAATTGCAAGATAGAGATGCGCGAGATATCAGTGGAGGCAGAACAGGTCAAACGCTCGAGCATATCAGACCTACGAACAGCTGCGAGAAATGAAGGAATATTTGGAGAAGAATCCGACGAGGAAGAACAGAAATTTCCCTCTCTCGAAAAAAAATACACCTGTATCATAGAAGACACAACTCTCACTATCAAGCTCCCAGAAAATACACAAAAAGAAATCCTCATGGAGATAAAAACCCTCCTCGAGACCTACCAACCTGGGCACTATCATGTCTGGCTCGATATAGGAGGAAAGATGATAGATACGAAGAAAAATATCGGGGAATAAATGAGTTAATTTGGCTTGTAAAATATGGGTAAATAGAAAAAAGTGTGTGTCTAAATTCGTCAGTATTTGACACAATCAAGCCATAATCAAATACCATATATTTTCTATAATTTTCTTGGTATGTTTTTATTTTTTGATTTTGATGCTGCATTTGGAATTTTTAAAGATAAATGCAAGTAAAAGTATAGTTTTTTGGCTTGTGTAAAGGATATTAATTTTACTAGTTTTACAAAAAAACAAGTAAAAATTGGCTAATCTATAACAGAATTAGTTTGTATAAGCTTGTACTTAACTCATCTCGTATAGCCAGATTCAGGAACAATTTGAATCAATAAACCCCTATCTACCCATTGTCTGAGTAATTTAGACATTCTATAGTTCTGTACAATATGAGTAATGTCTCTAGCTTCTTGGTTGGTGATAAAAGTATTTTTCTCTAGAAATGATTTTACTTTTTCCCACTCAGTTGCCACTTTTTCATTAAATAAAACAACTCTGACAGAATCAGACAAAGTAGGATAGGTTATGAAAATTGGCGGGTATAGATTCTCTTTTTGCATTTCTGAGCGCATCGCTCTGACTCATTCATTTTGATCAAGGTTAGGGGGATTCGGGAATTCTCGTAAATGTTTAACTAAAAGACTATTTCGGTATCATAGCGATCTCACCTTACCAATGTTTGCACGTGTAATATTAGAAGGAAATAATCCCGGGCTGTTAACCTCTATTCTATCTTCAAAAATACGAATCTCTATATCTCTCTGCATATGATAATCTCTGTGGATAATGGCGTTAGTTATAGCTTCTTTCACGGCACGAGATGGTATCTGATATCTAATTATAAATCATGACGCTATCGAAAGTCATTTTTCCAATGTTTCGAGCACATATTCATGAGCCTTTTTAATTTGTTCAATTATAGGACCATTTATCGTCTTCGGGGTGCTCAGCAAATTTGGGGTTTCTTCAATTGATTCAATATTGCCAGAATATTTAAAAACCCTCACGGTACATTTAGTCTCAATTAAATCGTTAGGGTATTCTGCAAATAAAAGAATTGCAGCCCTTGTGGGGAGAAGTTTTCATAAATTATCTTTTCTGGCAAGTCAAACTTTATAAAGAATATCCGAAATGCTTTTTCATGAAACATCTCTTGTTTGTAACCAATTTTTATAAAACTGTGTTTCTAACAATTCAAAATCAATAGCCACCAATTCAGCATCTGCCTTCTGAAATCATTTTGCATAACTAAAATGAATAATTTCTTGTGGAGAAAGTTGTTTATTTCATTTCTTCTGTCGTACCCAGACCTGATTATTCCAACAATAAAAAGAAGACTCAGATTTTTCCACTGAAATAATAACTACTGTTTTACTATTTTCTGCTACGAATTCTTCAATTTTATAAGCGGTAAAAGGTGGTATTATTCTGGCAATTTCTCTTTTTAAAGCATCATAATTCTCCAAATTCTCCTCGATTCAGAAAACTCTCTTCATTCATTTTTCTCGAGTTTTTTCAGGGTCATCAATTCATAAAATTATCTTACCACCCTCGGTGTTGGTAAAAGCTACAATTGATTGTAATATACGATTATTATTGTCAGAACCCAACCTCTTAAATTCAAGCGTATCCGTCTCTGCTGGTAGAGAAAGTAATAAATCAATGATGTCCTGTTTATTTATGATATTCATACTAAATGTCATTATAGTTATTAAGAACCTAAAACAATCCCCCCCTCTCCTCCTCCGTCAAACCATACAAATCAAACACCATCTCATCTATCTCGGCATCAGTTTTGCGAATACGAGAATCTATTTCTGTGATTTCATTTTTACGAATCTCAACGTAAGCCATCGACTTCTCTTGTTCTGCGAGTGAGATTTTGATTTTGAGTTTTTTAATATTGCAATCTTCCCCTCTATATCGGTTATGGAGATATTTTTGAGAGAGTCGCTGAGGACTATTTTTGAGAAGAGATGAGCCATTATGTTTGATTATATCCATTCCCCCCTTTTAACAACCAAAAACTACTTCCCTACCCAGTTTGTAACCATATCTCCTGAGAGGATGATTTTACCGAGCTCTTTCCCATCTTTTGACAGGACAAAAACAATACGATTTCACTCGACCTGAGTTTTCCATGAGACGTTTGTATCGAGCGTACGGACGATACCACGAGAATCGAGTGTTACCAGTGGACGATACGCAGTGTCAGTGATATAGGCACCGCCTGGGAGATTTTTATCGTTGATAGTTGGCAATTCTAATCGGAGTCATGCGCCGAGGACGTACATGCCATTACTCTGTATCTCTGCGAGAGATGAGACTTGTCGATACTGCATAACTGGGAAATCATACTGTACCGTGAGACGCTCTGCGCCAGACTGTGACAGTGAATAAGCGAATGGTTTTCCTATCTGGATAATAGGACGAAGTGACGTGTCGGCTTCGATACTCGGGAGAGACGATGACCTGTCAAAAGTAGCCACACGTGTGGGACCTTGGTTGATAGATATCTTGGCAGAAGTACGGACAACACTCGTAGAAAATGCATTGTTCGCATTACTCGAAAATCCACTCGCAAGAGGCCAAGTACTCGCATCTATATATGTCTGAATACCGAGTGGGAGAGAATTCGATGCGGAGAAAATATTTCCAGTCATTCATCCCTCTGGGCTCAATGTATCTATCGAGAGACGTGGAGGAGTCGTAGCTATGGTGGTCGTATAATCACGCACTCTACTTCCTGCTGTCACTCGTACCAATATTTCTGTACTTTCTTTCTGAGTATCAAAGGCTATTTTCGTAGCCGATACACGACGATATCGGGAAGAAGGAAGTCGAAATATCTCGATATTAGTGAGGGTATCTGCTGGGAAATATGATTGGAAATCAATCTCAGTAGGGCTCGGGAGAGAGAGTGTGATCTGTCGTGGAATCTGAGATATGATGTCACTATTTGTGAAGTCTGTGTAGGCGTCAAATACTGTCGCATGAGGGAGGATATTTTCTGCCAATGTTCGCGCGTCTACGATAGTACCATAATACCACTCTGCCTCGACAGGAAGTGAGAGTTTTTTGATGCCGACACCTGGGACGTATTCTGTCAGAGTCCAGTATTGTGACGATCAGAGATTTGTACGAGTACCATCAGAAAATGAGAGAGTAGCTCCACCATTTTTATCAGTGATCAGGAGGTCTCCTGGCAAGAGTGGCATGTTTGTATCTCTGATAGTTAGGGGACGTTTTTCTGTCGTATTTCAGAAGAGGATAAGTGATCATTTTTTTACGGCGACACGACTATCGGCATCAAATCTCACACGTTGTGATGGTGCGACCTTATACGTCGTAGTCTTCCCATTGCGGATGATATCGAGCGTGGTAGATTCAGTGGTATATCCTGACTGGCCGCTACGGATGACAAAATCTGAGGAGAGTGATTCTATCTTGCCCTGCTCGTTGATAAATTCAGATCCAGTGAGAAGCGTACGGTATATCTTGTTATGTTCTATGAAGACCAATCCATCTATATCCTCGATATACGGAACTGATGATATGCTGAGAGTATTAGTATCTGATAAAGGCTTTGGGATAATATCAACTTGATAGCGAGATTTTTCTGGACGAGTCTCAAAGAGTGAACGAGAGAGTCTGAGCTTCATATGTTCATTGCCATTTTTCATAAGAGACTGATATCGGATACGGTTCGCTGAATGATTTTGGAGGATATCTATCTGTCCATTTGATGGAATGGCAGCGAGGATATTCCCCTTGATGCCAAAGAAGTCTTCGTATATATCATTGGTCGTAAATACTTTTGGTGCGTCTTTGATGATATATCTACTCGGAGTTTTCGTGTGATTTTCTTTTCGATAAATGACATTTCAGAGAGAATAATACACATCGAGATCTCCATCACCGTCATCATCGAGGGTATGAATCTTGGTACTACCATCGAGATTCTCCGTGTAGTCTATGAGTCTCTGTGTTGTCGTACCGCGAGAGACATAGAGTCCGCGAGTTTTACTAATCTTGGTATCTTCCACCATATTTTGAAATATCGTTTGATTGCTCGGCGCGACCGCGGCTTCAGGCGTAGGAGCGACCGCGAGAGGAGCAGCAAATGGTGCCAACTGAGAAGACACGATAGCAGTAGGATTGATGATGCTCGGACTGAGGGCGAGGAGTTTTGATGCAGTATTCTGAGCTCTAGCGAGATGTGAGGTCCCTGGTAGATCCTGAGCTATGAAGGCTATCTCTTCTGGCTTTTTCAAACCCTGAGACCATGCAGCGAGATCTGCTAAGATCTGTGAATTTTCTGATATATCAGTATTGACTGCTGATGCGATTTGATCAAATCGATGATTCATTTTTTCTTGCACGGGTGATATATCAACTTGAGAAGGAAGGCTCATATCCATAAGCCCCGCTAATTGAGCTCGACGTTCTGGACGGATATCAATACCCTGAATCATCTCTGAGAATTGAGAAATAGCAGTTGATGGATCAACCATTTTTACATCTGTCGTAGCAGCAAAAAGCGAACGAATCAAATCAGGTATTTGGACAAGAGAGTCAGGAGAAATCTCAGTAGTGCTAGTCTGTATCTGGATTCCTGTATCAGGATTGATATCTATATTAAAGGATTTTTCTTGACTACTCGATATCCTGTCAAGATTTCGTGGAAAATTTGTAAATGGCTCAAGAGCATCCCTGAGTTGCTCTACGATGAAATCAACATTGTAATTGAGTCTCACATGACTCGAAACACGAATAGCCTCGAGCCAATCCATCGTCACTGTTGGCAAGCTAGAATCGAGAAAATCAAATGGGAGATACCCCTGACGCTCTGTTTTGTGAGCCACTTTTGTTCCCACGAACCACTCTGGAGAGAGAGGAATCTTTCGATACAAACACTGTATCAAGACAAGAAGCTTAAATATCTTGAGCACCACAGTGATAGCCTGTGAGAGTTCGGGGATCAACGGTGGTGGCGGTAAATCAGGAAGTTGTGGGAGCTGAATAATCGGGATATTTATATCGATATTGAGATTTGGAAGTTGTGGAAGTTGTGGCATAGGATCAAATGCAAAACCACTTATCGAAGGAGCGGGTGCATCTGGAAGGTGAATAGGATAAAAACTGAGATTGAATACTGGATAGGCTATGTCGAGAGAGAGATCGATATCAGAGAAATCCAATTCGATATCTGGCCATCGTGGCATCTGGATGACTGGAATGGGAGGGATAATAACGGATATGATAATCCAGAGCCAATGCTGGAGATTCCATCGCTCATTGCGACATTCCCCACACTCTACTTCGTAATCATTGAAGACATCGAGGAGGACCTGCCAGAGATCAAAGAGTTTTGTGATGAGTATAAATGCTTCTACCCAACCTCGAAATCTGAGTCAATTATTATAGAGCCATCCGCCCATGAGGTTTTGAACTGCCTGAACATTTTGAACTATGCCAAAAAGAAGTTTTTCCTTGAGATAAAAAAGAGTCTGAAGTCTCTCAGGAAGTTCGAGATACGTTTTCACTGTCTCTATATTTGATTGAATACTCGAGATAAATGGTCAAAAATTGACACTATTCACTGCGGTACTTGGGAGATTTTGCCATGCATCGAGTATCGCTTGATTTCGTATAATCCATGACTGAGCTTCTTGCTTCCCTACCCATGGAATCTCAAAATTGATTGACTCAGGGCGAATATTGATAATCGGGAGTGTACCGAGATATTCAAATGCATTCTGTATTCACGCTGTCTTTTGCTGCACGACAGAACCAACAGCACCAACAGCATTTTCAACGCCTCACAATACTGTACCAACACCAGTATTCACTGTATCGAGTCATGCTCCGACACCATCAAATGCTCTATTCCATCCAGAACTGACTGTATCAGCTGTTTTGGTAAGAATATTTCATGAATTTCCTGATGAAGATGATGTACTTCATGTTGTGCGAGGAGGAACATAATAACCTGCTATTCAAATCGTTGGGACACCAGTACGAGTACCAATCGCACCCGGGGATTGATAGTTGGCCTCTATGAGATTTACGGTACCATTTCAATTCACTTTTGTCACAACGGCAGCATGTCCAGCAGATGCACCAGTAGGTATCATAGCTATCGAGCCTACAACAGGAGTTGAGGAATTAATTAAAGGTTTTTTTGATCCCTCAAAACTATCTCAAATAGGACCATTTTGAACACCAGTCAATTTCTCAATATAATTATTTGCAAATTCTCCACACTGTAAAGTACCATATTTGGTCGGTACTTGAATAGCTCCATTGACAGCATTTGATTGAGCAAAATTCATATCAGCTCCATTTCCTGAAAATAGTCCATTTTGCCCCTGGTTTCATGTAATATTTGAACCATCCTCAGCCTTGTTACTAACCGGTGCGCTGACGATATCTCCGAGCTTATCCTTTATCCCTTTTCCAAATCCAGAAATCCATCCTTTGTCTGCGAGGCTTGAGAGGTCAGGGAGATATATCTTGAGATCAGGGAGATGTGTGAGGCTCGACATTATCTCATCCATCTGTCGTTGATACCAATCCATGATAAAGTTTGGAAATCCTTTGATGCTCTTGAGATTAATATTGAGAACCTTTCAGAAATCACGAAATTTCATCGCCTCAGGATTGAGAGAAATCTGTATCATACTCGAACCTCCGGTTGATTGATACTTGAGTCAATTCTGACCATTGAGTTGTTCATAGGACGTACTTGGGGAAGTAGTAGAAAAACCGAGAGCTGTGTCACCTGATGTATTATTTATGAGACTCGCATTTGATGATATACTCGCCTGGAGAGCTGAAGCAGTATCATCATTTGTCTGAGTAAAGTAGGCAGCAGTAGCCTGTGAGAGATCTGTTGGATATGTATCGAGGGGTTCAAAAAATCAACAATTATCAGCATTGGTATACGCATTACCATTTATAGAACTACCAGGAAAATTATCATCAGAAAGAGAATCAGAAATATCCAACTCAGTGGCAAGTGGCTCATCACCACTACCATCATCACTACATTGAAAGAGTGGCTGAGTCGCAAATATACAGTTTCCATCAAAACGAAGTGGAAACATTCAGGGCAGATTACTGATAGCATTATTAGGACCAAAACAAAACACCTCGGCAATAGCTCATGTCAGAGTGGCACCAATAAATAGTCTATATTGACTGATTCCCAATCCTGGCATGTATGATCAAGCTGATACAGCAGACACAGAACCTCCTGCATTTGGTGAATCGTTGAGACCATTCCCGCCTGTAGCTCCAGATCATCCAGAATAATCAAAAGCTCCACCCGCTCACTCCGAATCTGAAGGCCACGTACATGTTGAATATCCTGTAGTAGAACAAATAGTAGGATACGCAAAGACTGGATATCCACAACGTACGTCATTGTGACAAGCGATAGGCGGTTGATTCGCTAATGGTAGTGCATAGCCGAGAGCAGTTACAGTATTTCCTGGTATATTCGCTGCCCAGTTAATCGGCATAGATATACAACCGGGATCACCAAATCAACAACTCAATCCAGACAATATATCTTTGACTCCTTTTGCTATGTCATCTATCGTCTCATCTACTTTCCCGAGGGATACAGTTATCTGAGTTTGATTACCACTCGAGCTCACTTCAAACATATCTCCATGATCATCGTCATCTTTGTCAGGTATACTATCACCATCACTATCTGTTTGCCAGTTAGCAAGAGCTGATTGAGAATTTTCGAGAATCTCTGAGACAGAAGGAGGAGCATAGGTACTTCAAGATGGATCAAATGCACGAGTAGGATCTTTACTCAATGTAGATGCATTTTTATCTGGATCAGGGATATCTCTGACGATAATAGTTTTGTGATAGGTTTTATCAAAAGTATTATGCGATCTCCAGAGCAACAAAGGTCCTCCACATGTTTCATTTGGATTGAATCGGATATCCCCATACACATCATGGTTATAAAAATCACGCTCAGGAATAGAGGTTAATTTTGCCGCTATCGGATTAATTGTTTTGATCTTATCCTGAGGAATAGCCTCAGAACTGAGTGGATCATTTTTATCTTCGAGATAACCGACATCAAATCTTCAGAAAGAAAACGAACGAAGAGACCCGGTGTATACGAGCTCGATTGAGGATCATGGAGAGAGCGTAATACCACTCATGTCAGCTATACCAGAATTGCTCTGACTCGAATCAACTATGAAAGTCCTCGTCTCTTTTTTCGTGCCCTGAATAATCTCATATTCCATTTTATCAACAGAGAGGTAGTCAGCAAATCGTTCCAACAATATGATATCATTCATATTCTTTTGTGAGACATTTTTGAGTACTATTTTTACTTCTACAGGTGATCAAGCGAGTATCTGTCCAGAGGCTTCGAGAGATTTATACTTCTTTGTCACAGAGAGATATCCAGGTATGATAAAAGGTGCCTTGAGGAGATTGTATGTATCGTATTTTGTCTTGTCTCAAGATAATACAGATATCGTACTCTCCGAATCAGATGCGAGAGAATCATAACCAAATTGCAGTGAATTTGAGAGAGTCGTAGCATCACCATCATACATTCAGAGAAATCAGTTTTGATCACCTGTGATAGTATTGGTTACAGTAGTACCGAGAGTTTTTGGAGCATCTATCGTCGTTCATTGCGCAATACGAATCTGAGTAAAAAGTGCCTGATTGACTTGATCTCTCTTTGATTGAAATTCAAAATTAGCAGATTTGGGCAGTGATGCTGTATCGACGTAGCCCAGACCAGAATAACGAATTGCTCCTGTAAAATACGAAGATTTTGCTTCATCGGATAGAACAAAATCATAGACATTATCGATGAGTTGTACTCGGAAAATACCAGAACTATGACCGTAGAATATAAAGAGACTTCCGAGATTATCCATCACTATGATATCGTCAATACCATCATAATCCATATCAAAGACTTCCAATTGGTCTATCTGTCACAAGACGGGTGCCGTATCATATTTCATAGGGTTTTCAGTTGGCCCATTGATATCATGAGTCACCTGGTGGAGAGCTCCCTGTGAATCGACATAGACAATATCGGCATATCCATCTCCGATAAAATCACCAGAACGAACCATCCCTTTTTCAGCATCTCGAACAGAGAGGAGATCACCTATGTCGAGCATAGTTCCATCAGTGCGGGCAAGAGCCATTCCGACAGTACCATCAAGATGGTACACTATGAGGTCCTTTTTTCCATCACTATTTGTGTCACGAAATGTGAAATCATCGATATCCAGATCACTCATATATATTGGCTCCCCGAGAGTCTTGTCGAGTCATGTAACTCTATTTACTTGATAATCAGGAAGTCGGATAAGTGGATCTCCGAGATTGATAGTGAGATAGTCTTGATTATTTCGCTGTGCAGCTCACCACTCTTCACCAGCGGCAAACTGCAGAAGTGAAGTATTGTCCCCTGTCCAGCCTAATCCAGTCTCTTTTGGATAGGAAGACCATCATTGTTTATGAGCTCAGCCGAGATAGCTCGATGAAGACTCAGGAGCATAGAGAACCATACTCGGAGTATCATGAGAACTCATATCACTCCACGCAAGTTTCGTTGAGAGCGTTCACCTCAGTGGTTCAATGCGATAAGTAGAATCTGAGATATTTGAATAACTCTGAGCAGGAACTCGTGGTTTCCATTGGAGAGAGACAGTACCGAGAAGTGTACCATTATAAGAAACAGAAAATTGCAGAGATTTTCAAGCCTGATCAATAAATCAAAATGAGAGATTTGGAACAGAGAAAATTTCAGAAAGTGAAAAAAGTTTTTGAGAATTCTTATAAACACTTCAATCCCGATAGACAATATCAGAGCTCGCTGGAGAAAATGAGAGAGCATCTTGATTACACGTACCAACACAGGGAATAAACGAGATATCTGACATGATAGGATAGCGTATGCGCGCTATATTTCCGAGTCGAGTATCGTATACGAGAAGAGTGAGAGCTTTATCGAAATATGATTCTATTTTTACTTCCACACCTGTACCATATTGAAGAGCTCAGAGATCGATATTACCCGTTGGGAGGACAGTAATAATTGGGTTTTCTGGAGTATCTATCAGTGTCGAGAGAGCAAGTGTTTTTGTGAGCGGAGCAAAGAGCGCCGCACCTCAGAAATATCACTGTATAGGAGTTTGACCAAATGCAGCGCCCAGAAGAATTTGAGTCAAGTTTTGCCAATTATTCTGAGCAGCATCCTCACTCGTGATAACGGGAAAAGCATTGGTCTCTGAGACATTTTCCAGAGAGGCAATATCTGATTTCTTTCCATTTTTTTCTAACCATGTCCGAAAGAGAATACGACCAGGATTTCCACGACTCACTATTTCTGTCTCAAAAGTTCCGACAGCAACTTCTCGAGGTGCGAGAATAGGCTGCAGGATATCTGTTTTATCCACATCAATTCCGAGAGTATAGCCATAGAGATTTGTGAGATTTCCATATGTATCATAAATACGAATCCTCAATAGGTCACGTGCATTTTCTCGCGCATAAAGTGTTTCAGGACTAGATAGGCTGATTTGAGTTGGCGTGCCTGGGAGAATAGTAAAGCTATCACCAATAATCTGACCCAGTCCAGAATTCTTAATATAGAGAGACACAGTTCATGGACGAGTTCATGACTGAAGTACAGCTTCTGATTTTCATCCAGAAAAATTGAGAATATTTGATGTGATTTTTGCATCACCTCACCGCACACCAATTTCTAATGGAATATCCCAATTATCGACAAGAGAACCATCTTTTCTCTGTATAGAAAAATTAAGTGTAGTATTTTGTCCAACCTCTATAGCATCCTTATTTGAGACATCGACGACGAGATGTGCATCAGTCAAGACTGGTCGAGAGACAGTAGAAATAATCTTTGTATCATTCTGGAAAAAAGTAATAGTGAGTGTTGTGTTCCCTGCTTCCTTCGGTGTCAGATTAAGTGAGGTAATTGCCTTGCCTGAAAATGAATTCCCAATATCCGAAGAAAGAGGTGGAAGAGAAATATTTGCAGTACTCTCAACCTTCATCTGCCAATTGCTCGTATCAATAGCATTTCCCCACACATCCTGCAATATTACTGAGAGGTTATCAGAAAAATCTTTTATAAGAATATTTGGGAAAGTGACAGCGAGTCTATCCGGCTGAGCAGTAATGATATTGAAATATGTTTTTCATAAAAAATCTCCAGCAATCAAACTCACAGAATAACGACCTGTTTTCTTGATAATAGAATCAATCGCCGGACTACCAATACGTACTCTTCAATTTACAACAGGAACTGATTTAAAAATTCACACTTCTTCCCCCGTAACATAATTTCTGATAGTTATATCAACCGTATTCGGGTAGATATCCATTCCTGACAGAACCATATTCACACCCTCCGGATCACCTGCAACAATAGACTGAGAAGCAAGAGAACCAGACGATCCCAGAACAGTAACTCAGAGAGATATAGGACCCATGAGAATAGAATTTTTCTCAGAACGTATGAATATATCAGAACCAGAATACATACGCGACTCAAAAGAAATCCTGGCACGATGATTATTTTTAGAAGTAAATATCCACATCACATGACCATCGGTCACAATAGGAGAGCCAGAAATTTTGAAATAACGATTTTGGATATCAGCCCAGTCCTTATCTCGAGCAGAATAACTTTTTTTCTCATCGAGGTCATCGATACGAGTGACGACAAGTTGTATAGTACTTGTATCATCATTGATACGATTAGTCTGATCCTCAAGAGCAGCATCAATACGAAGAGTTTGGCTGGGCTCAAGTGTATCAGAAGAGAGAGTATTACGGAGAGTGAGTGAATTTGTATTTGCTTCGACATAATCAAGGACGCCATTGGAATTTCTATCAGCCTGTTCTACATTTTTTAATTCTTTTGTTGACCAAATAATACGTCAATTAAGATTAAGCGCCAAAGATGGTAACTCGGGAAAACCAATGTCATCAATATTGGGCTTAAACCATTCAGTCTTTGTGAGATTACTGAGCCAACACTGAATAGCTGAGAGCCACTCCCATATGACGACGCCATTCGGATCCCCACACTTGTCTGAAGATGAATCTTTTTTTTCCTCTCAAGAAGACGAGCCAGAAGATTCTCCGAGGAGGGCGCCTATCTCCTCTGCAGAAAGTGAATATTCAGGATTGAGATCAGAAGAAAAAGTTCCCAGAGTTGTCTGTATGTCACCTTGTGCACTTTGAATTTTTGTGAACCATTCAGGGAGATCTGTCTTTTGTTCTG
>Ga0209702_10007951_pt1 | contig 12661 bp, 10 predicted proteins | sample FRY01_FD_187210 | JGI IMG/M metagenome (GOLD analysis project Ga0209702, IMG submission 187210) | Freshwater microbial communities from Lake Fryxell liftoff mats and glacier meltwater in Antarctica - FRY-01 (SPAdes) (version 2) | ecosystem: Environmental > Aquatic > Freshwater > Ice > Glacier... | reverse complement strand
TTCCTTCACGCCAAGCTTTTCAAATTGTTCAATTGTTGCCATTTTATAGGTTTTTTTTAAGGTTTATAATCCCTAAAAACGGTCAACTTATTTCAGGCTAGGACAGTTGGGAGTTGGGAGTTGGGAGTTGGGAGTTTGGAGTGTCGTTGGTAGTTAGTCGTTAGTTGTTAGTCGTTAGTTGTTGGTCGTTAGTTGTTGGTCGTTAGTTGTTGGTTGTTCCCTTCGTCCGATAGCTATCGGACTTCGCTCAGGGTAGCAGGTTATTGCTTGTTGGGATAAAGGTAAAAAAATTGAAAATGCCTTATGATATAGATCAGCGGTACAAAACGATAATTTTCTTGGATCTGCTTGTTTAGAATGATTCTAAATAGTTTCTTTGCACCCCGCTATTAAAAGATCTATTGACATGAAATTGTACCTAGTAAATATCCTATCTGTTCTGATCATCCTATCGTCGAAAAGCTTTGCCCAAAGTCCAGACAGTTTAAAAGGGATTCACCTTTCCGAAATTCAAATTATTGAAGATCAATCCAAAAACGAAATGGGTCGCCTGCCTGAAATTCAAGGTATGACCATCTATTCCGGAAAAAAGAATGAAGTAATTAAAGTAAATACGCTTGATGCGGATCTGTCAACGAACAATCCCCGACAAGTTTTCGGCAAAGTTCCGGGAGTCACTATTTGGGAGAATGATGGCTCAGGAATTCAAACCGGAATATCTACTAGAGGATTAAGCCCTAACCGTTCCTGGGAATTTAATGTTCGACAAAATGGCTACGATATTTCCTCAGAAGTATTTGGATATCCGGAGGCTTATTTTAGTCCGCCAACAGAAGCTTTAAGTACGATTGAAGTTGTACGAGGTGCGGCCTCGTTGCAATACGGTCCGCAATTCGGAGGATTATTGAATTATGTTGTCAAAAAAGGAGATCCTTATGCACCTATCGTTTTCGAAACGCAACAAACGACCGGAGCATACGGACTCTTTAACTCCTACAATGCTATTGGCGGGACATATAAAAAAATAAGTTACTATGGATATTTTCATCATCGCAATGCAGATGGTTGGAGAGACAATAGCAAATATGACATCAACACCGGATATGCTTCTATTCAGTATGCGATCAGCAATAAATTAAATATTGGCTTACAATATACGCGTATGAATTACCAAAGCCAACAACCCGGAGGCTTGAGTGATTCATTAATGAATGAGAATGCGCAACAATCTTTTCGTTCACGAAATTGGTTTAGCACACCATGGAACGTAGCTTCACTTTCTCTTGATTATATCATCAACAACAACACTAAATTAAATGTGAAAATTTTTAGCACAATTGCAGAAAGAAACAGTGTTGGTTTTACTAAAACAATAAACATTGCAGATACCATTAACACTACTTTAAATTCGTACAATCCACGCCAAGTCGACAGAGATAACTATACCAATTTTGGCAGTGAAATTCGTTTGTTAAGAACCTACAACTTCTTAAAACAAAAAAGTGTTTTAGCAACAGGAATTCGTGTTTACAGAGGGGAAACAAAAAGAAGACAAGGTGGAATTGGAACAACGGGAAGTGATTTAGATTTAACAATCGCATCTACAAGTAACGGAAAAGATTGGAGCAAGGATTTAAAATTCGGTACTGACAATATTGCTTTTTTCGCTGAAAATATGTTTCACATAGGAAAAAGATGGAGCATTACTCCCGGACTGAGATATGAAATTATTAAGTCCTCAGCGGAAGGTTACATCAACACCAGCTCAACCGGAACTATACAAAATGATGTACGCGAAAGAAGAATTTTAATCGCAGGAATTGGAACAGAACTTCTCACAAGCAACACAACAAATATTTACGCTAACTTTAGTCAATCGTACCGACCGGTTACTTTTTCAGAATTAACACCATCAGCAACTACCGATGTGATTGATCCAAATTTGAAAGATGCGAATGGTTATAATATGGATTTTGGGTACAGAGGAAAAATAAAAACATTTTTAAAGTTTGACATTGGCGGATTTTATTTAAGCTACCATGATCGCATTGGTACCATCACACAAAACAATGCACCATATAAAACGAACATCGGTTCGTCTGTAAGTCAGGGTATAGAAAGTTTTGTTGAAATAGATCCAATAAAAATATTTTATCCTAATTCAAGAATTGGAAACATCAGTTTATTCGTTTCCTATGCGTATGTAGATGCGAAATACACCGAGTGGAACAATCCATCCATCGCCAATGATCCGGGTACATCAATAAAAGATAAAAGAGTAGAAAATGCGCCGAAAAGCATCGGCAGATACGGTGCGACTTATTCAATTAAAAAATTCTCCTCCACCTTTCAGTTGAATCAAGTTTCGGATGTGTTTACAGACGCTGTTAATACTGAAAAAGCAAATGCTACATCTACAGTAGGAAAAATTTCAGGATACACGGTGATGGATATTTCAATGACATATTTGTTTGCGCAAAAATACAATGTGAAAGCCGGCATCAACAATTTAGCAGATGAAACCTATGCTACACGCAGATCGGGCGGCTATCCCGGACCCGGACTTTTACCTGCCAATGGACGTACTTGGTTTATTAGTTTTGGCGCAAGGTTTTAATTTCAATGGATGCTTTTTATGAGGCCACGTTCTTAGTAGAAAGTGGTAGCCTATAGAATTAGAGATACGGAACTATACCCGATCTACGGATGAGTACGGAACTGCTGATTTACTGATAATTTGGAGTGAGGGTACTTGCTTCCTTTTTTAGTGACATTTTTGTCAAGCTATTTCGGGCTAAGTCACAGTATCCAGAATCTAGCATCAAGAAAAAAGCCTGATTCCCTAAGGAAGCAGGCTTTTCAAATTTATGTTGACCGACCAGGGCTCGAACCTGGACTCTTCTGAATCAAAATCAGACGTGTTGCCGGTTACACCATCGGTCAATCCTAACTTGGCGGTGCAAATTTATTAAATTCTACCTTTCAAAAAATAGAAAATTTGCGATTAACCGTTTATGATAACTTTTAATTTTGTACCCGGCTTAATGTTGGTGTTTGAAAGATTATTAATATTCTTAATCATTTCAACAGTAAGTCCTTCGTAACGCTTTGCTATGTTCCAAAGTGTGTCACCAGGCTGAACAACATAATAAACAAAAGCAGGTTTTTGTGTGATTTTACTTTCTGACGCCTCCGTTTGCTCGGTTTCATTAATGGCTACAGCGTCATTTTCAGGTTCCTCATGCGCTTTATGAGCAGTATCCACTTTGTGCTTAGCCTCTTTTTTAACAGCTAAATTTTCGGTTTCAGTCTTCTTGGCAACTTTCGTTTTTACCCAATTATACACCGTTAAACGTTGTCCGGAACGAAGTGTATTCGAACGCAATTTATTCATCTTCTTCACCTGCGATACCGACATATCGTATTTAGATGCGATGACTCCTAAATTCTCACCACGACGAACTGTATGTGTTTTTTTGATGCGCTTTGTTTGAGTTTCATAATTACTGGAAGATGCGATTTCATCAACATCATCACGATCGCGTCTTGACGAAGCATTCATTATGGGACGAGCAGGAGGCAAAGATTCCGCAAAAATATTTTCTTGACTTAGCATGAACAAAGCCATCTTGTTCGTTGGCAAACGCAAAACATAATGATTGCCTACATCCGGAATTAAACCTTTTTTATAGATGGGATTAAGGTAAGAAATCACATCTAAAGGCAAATCCAAAGTACTAGATAGGGTTCTGAAATTTACAGGCTGATGCAATACAACAGTATCTACTTCAAAGTAAGAATAAGCAGGATTTATGGGGTACAAATTATGCTCACGGGAATAATGCATCACATACGTTACCGCAATAAAAGCAGGCACATAATTCTTTGTTTCATTGGGAAGATAATTCATGATTTCCCAAAAATTCCTTTTTCCACCTGAACGTGCAATGGCTTTATTTACATTTCCTGCTCCGCAGTTATAGGCTGCAATTACCAATAACCAATCGCCATAAATTTTGTACATGTCTTTGAAATACTGACAAGCTGCGGCAGTTGATTTAATAGGATCACGACGTTCGTCGGTATATGAATTTACTTTCAAATTGTATTGAAGTCCGGTATTGTACATAAACTGCCAAATTCCGGTTGCACCTACTCTTGAAACGGCAATAGGATTCAAAGCAGATTCAACGATTGATAAATATTTGAATTCTAGTGGTAGACCTTCACGATCGAGTGCTTCTTCGAAAATTGGGAAATATAAATTCGATAATCCCATTGCACGCTGAGTGAGTCCGCGCTTTTTAACGGCATACAAATCTATAAATCCTTTTACATGCTGATTATAAGAAAGTGGAATGGGTGAATGAATGGCATTGATTCGCTCAGTATATACTTCATTGGAAAAAGAAGGAACTGAGCCAGGCACCACCGTGTTGGGGTCATAGCAATTCACTTCTTGTTGATTGTATCTCACAACATTATTAATCGTGATTAAACTATCTAATAGTGAAGAGATGGGGTCGTATTCTTCTTCTACGCCTGAAGTAACATTAATAATTTCTCGGGGAATCTGAGCTTGAGCTACAGTGATAAACAGTGTTGCGCAAAGAGCTAAGCGACTTATTTTCAGTTTAAACTTCATCGATTGAATGGGTTTTTGTCTTAAACGAATAATATTCAGATAAGATATGCTAAATGTAGGATTAATGATTGCAATTTTCTTGATTCATCACATTAATTTATAAAGCCAAATCCATGAATAAATCCATTTTTTAAAGCCTATAAACCAATGCTTTGACGATTTATTCATCAAATCAAGAATTTTAGTGGCAAATTTTACCAAACCCTATGAGGATTTAAGGTGCAGATTTTAGCCTTGCATTGCAAATTTAAAAATAATGGGTGAAATGAAGTGAAAGTTGGGTGAAGAGATTGAGTTAATCAACTATTGAAACCCTTGACTTCGCCTTAAAGGTTTTCAAAAAATAGGGAGTAACACAAAATAAAGCTCCCAAAGCAGACAACACCAACAAGAGCATCAAACTAGATATATTTCTAAGCATCAATGCGGTAAGGATAAAGCCGATGTTCACTAAATAAAGAGTAAGTGCTACTTCGCGATGTGATAAGCCTAAATCTAAAAGCTGATGATGAATATGATTTCTATCTGCAGCGAAAGGTGATTTTCCATTCATGAGTCGGATACAGAATATTCGCAAAGTATCCGCTAACGGAATCATCAAAATTGCAACCGCCATAGCCGGGCTTGAACGGAAAGGGAATGCATAAGGAAGAGAGTCGAAACTCATCTCCACAAAATTGATACACAATACCGATAAGATTAATCCAACTATAAGAGAACCGGTATCGCCCATAAAAATATTAGCCGGAGAGAAATTATAAACCAGAAAAGCTAATAATGAACTGAAGAGAGAGAATGCTAAAATACAGAGTGCAATTTGATTGTAGTTGTAAAACCAAAGTCCGAAAGTAAAGGCAGCAATGGCACCAATTCCTCCTGCCAATCCATCAATTCCATCAATAAGATTATAGGCATTGATGATGGTAAGCATTGTTAAAATAGTAATAAGAATACTGAACCAATATGGGATTTGATAGATGCCACCCACTCCGTAAAGACTGGTAATCCGCATATCTGCAAAAAACACAATGATTAAAACAGCGAAGAGTTGACCGTACAATTTTTTGTGAGCCGTTAATTCAACGATATCATCTTTTATACCTATAAAGAACATCACCACAATGGCTGCGATGATGTATTGAGTAGAAATAGTTTCCAGTCCTGCCGACCATAAAGTATAAGAGAATACAACTCCGGCAAAAATCGCCAAGCCACCTAAAGTAGGAATACTAGACGCATGTGCTTTACGCTCGGTGGGTTCATCAAACAAATTTTTAATTACTGAAACGCGTATAATCGACGGTATCGCCAAGAAGGTGATAATAAAGGCCGAAATACAAGCAAAAGTCAAGTTTAACATTATACGATTAATTTGGTTCCAATTTATAGGATATACCGAGACAGGGTTAGAAAATATGGTGAATGAACAGAATAAGTAAGGGAACGTTTATTTTACAACAACTAAAAACACATGTTTTAGCAGGTTTATTAGTTGCGTGCAAAGCTATAACAAGTAGACCATAAAAGTCAAATAAATTTATAGCCGAATTAGGGGAAAATGAGGGGCTTTTGGTGAATTAAGAATTCAATAAAATAGATGGTATCATTCATCAAGCACGGATTTAGGCTTTTAACTGATGAATGGAGGCAAATACTTGCTTCTAAATTCTAAAAATCATAATACCGATTAAACAAATTCGTCCTCAATCCTCCCTGGATGAGAATAGCATTCTCCGTTTTATCGGGGCGAACTGAACTACGAGAGGAAACGCTTAGAAATAAATTCATTCTATTGGTAGGTTTAATTAGAAAATAAACGTTCACGCTCGCCCACATAATTTTAGTTTTCAGGCCTTGTCCGACTCTGTTCCCATATTCTTGCTCTCGGGTGGAATAGGGAAGAAATACATTTTGTCCCCAATTGGATCCGGAGGTATCATAACCAACCTCAGCATAACTTAAACGTGCATCAAAATTCCAGCGCTTATAAGCATATTTTGCTATTCCTATCATTTCCCAAAAATTGGCACCTAAAGGATGCGCCAAAGGAGCACGATGATGGCTATAACTTCCCAATTCATCGCGATGCTGATAAGTAAAAGGGCGAACATAATTCAATTCGCCTTGTAAGTAAAGTGTATTCACACCGAACACATCTACACTTTTAAATCCGGCTTGAATACCTTGTTTATTTGCCCACCAACCGTTTCCTGATTTTACATTATCGAATAAAAATTCGTCGAGCATAATTTGACCATACAAAATATTTTTGCTGTTCAATTTTACTTTAAAATTTAAGCCCATCAGCACATTGTCAGGAGAGCCAATGCTGAATTCTACAGGGCGCAAAAAGATAAAAGGATTCAAATAACCAAAATCAAAACCTCTTGATTGCGTGCTATCGGCATGCCAAATGACCGATTCAAATAATCCAATGGTAACATGTTTTCCAATATCCACATCGAGGTAATGCATGGAGGCGTATTTGCTTTGAAAAGGATATTCGTCATTTTGATCAATACGATCGAGGTTTCTCAATTGCATAAATAAATTCACATAACGAATCTTCCAAAAATCAGTTACTATTTTAAAGTAAGGATAATGAAATGCGTTATCGGAAAGCAATAAAGAACGATAGCCATCGCCGACAAAATGGCGATCCTGTCCGAACTCAAAAGTAAAATGCTTATTCAATTGAAAGTTGATGGTTCCGGTAGAGAAAGCATAATCGAAGGCATCCGTTTCAAATTTCTTCACTCTGCCTTGGCCGGGCACTACTCTACTTTTCCTAACTGCTGAATCCAAATACGTTGGGAACAAACTTTGATTTTCATAGAAAGTTGCATTAAACCCAAAACGTTTTCCGATGGAGCCATTCACCCAAACACCACGAGTATTTGTATTAAAATTTCTATTGTTTTCTTGATCTTTTCCTATTGTTAATTCAGTCGCGGGATCTAAATACAAACGAAAATCATCTTCTTCCACTTGCAACAATTGCTCAGTAAATATTTTTCTACCGACCCAGGTTTTGTTGAACTTTTTTTCTAGACGAACATTATGCCGAATTAAAGAATCGTACAATTTTCCGTAGTCCGAATCTTCCGGAATTTCTTCTTCAGATGTATTCATGGAAGCTCTCACCACATCGCTTCGCAAATAAGGCTTAAAAGAAGTGTGAACTCCATTGCCTACTCGATTTAAATCTTTTGCGAAGGGTTGCTCCACTTCATTACTCAATGGAATAAATGCACTTTGCGAATAGCCAACAATCATCAGAATGCTAAATATAAAAGTTAAGTATGTACGTAAATTTATCATAGACTTAGTTGTTTCCATATATTTTTCCTTTGTACCAAATTCTAGAGGTTCCATCCTGCACATTATATTTCAAAGTGTTTCCATTGAGTTGATATCCGGTAATAACTTCCATCGATACTTCATACGATTTCCCTTGTGTGAATATGTGCAAACGATTTGATACATCCATCCAGGCTACATTGTTTTCGCTGAGTTGATAATTGATCGGCATGAATTCATCCAGAATAAAACGCTCGCCATCTAAAATCAATTGCAAAGAATTATTGAAAAAGAAAAGTACCGTACGATCTCTGACGGCATAAAAATCGGGGAGATAAGATTCTACTTTCAACAGTTTGCCTTTTGTAAAAACCTTGAACGAATTATCGTCAGCAACATAAGCGACCACATCCACACCGGCTTTAAACGACTGAGGAATTAATCGCTCCAACACTAAAATTTTTCCATTATAAAAAACTTTTAAATAACGATACAGTCCATCTACATAGGCGACCAAATTTCCACCCGGCTCAAAAGCTTCCGGAACAACGTTATCTAAATCATAAACTTGTCCATTGAAATATGTTCTAAAAAAACCGGTATTGTTTACATATGCAATTGTATTTTCTCCAACTTTATATTCCTTTAATTCTCCTATCAAAGTAGTTTCCAAATCACTTACTTTTCCATTTTTATAGATGCGCAAAATATCCACATTGCGATCACGAAAAGCGATAAGGCTATCGCTCACTTTAAAATCGCGAAGGAAATAAGTCAAGAGCGTCACATTCCCTCTATCAAAAACAGAAAACATAAGGTCACGTTGAAAATACATAAAACTTTGACCAACTTCATAAGTTGTCGCTGTCATATCTCCCAATTTAAATTTCTCGCCTTTATAGTAAGCAATTAAATCATTTGCATTATTAACATAGACTATGGTTGGCCCGTTTGCTTTAAAAGAACGAATAGGTTGCTGTTCTAATTGACGAGGCACACCATTCTCAAAGACGAAAAGAAAATTTCTAAAATCAGAAAATCCGTGTACAAAAATAGAGTTGCTGTTTCCTGCCTGCAAAGTAAACGAGCAGCAACAAATAAGTAAGACGAATGATTTAATGTGTCTCAAGTAGTTTCAGGATTTCATCCAATTTAGGAGATAGAATCACTTCTATGCGACGATTTTTCTTTCTACCGTCGGCGGTATTGGTTTTGTCAATGGGCATAAATTCACCTCTACCGGCAGCTGTTAAGCGAAGCGGATTCACTTTACTGTTTGCCAATACAATTTTCACAACTGAGGTGGCACGCATCACACTTAAATCCCAATTATCTTTTATTTCACCGGTTCCTTTCATAGGTACATTGTCCGTGTGGCCTTCGATTTGAATACTAATGTCGGGATTTTTTTCCAATACTTTTCCTAGATCACTCAATGCCTCCACTCCTTTCGGATCTACCACTGTACTTCCTGATGCAAAAAGCAAACGCTCTTCCATCATCACATATACTTTTCCATTTTTCATTTCCACGGTAAGGCCTTTGTCTTTGTAGCCTAACAAAGCATTCGCTACCGAATTTCGCAAAGCTTTTACTGCAGAATCTTTACTCGCCAAAATCTGCTCTAACTCAGCTAATCGCTTATTTTTAATCATCAAATCATCTGACAACATCGAAAGCGAATCTTCTTTCAACTTCAATGACTTTGCTTTTAAACTGAGTTCATCTTCCTTCTTCTGCAATTGCTCTTGCGTTTTTTGCAAATCGCGAATGAGCTGTTTCGTCGCTTCAGAATTTGACGCTGAATTCGGACCATCTTTCATTAAAGTTTGGTAGGCTGTGTTGATGCGATCATAGTTAGATTGCAAATTCCGTAAATCCTGACCTTTTGAAGATGTATCGCCTTGTAAGATATTGATGCGATTTTTCAGATCATCGATCATTGCCGTGAGTTCGCCTTGTTTGGTGCTAAGCTGAAGATTCGATGCCTTTAACTCTTCGTTTTCTTTATCGCAAGCCGTTTTCTTTGCTTTTAACTCATTGTGCATACGAGAAGGTACGCAAGAAACGACCATAAAGGCCAATAGGATCAGAAATGGAATTTTGTGCTTCATGTTCATCTTTGAATGTCCTAAATTAGGTAGACAAGACAGACCTCAGAAGTAAAGTTCATGTAATATTCAACACGATTCTGTTGAAACATCTGGGCAAATTAAACGCTATTATGTGGTTATTAACGTTAGATTAAAGTGGAATTGAAATGTGAATTTGGAATATTAGAAAGGTTAAAGACCTTTCAGATAGCTCCTTAGAATTATTATACGCTGAATATCATCTGCAGAAAAAAAGAAAACCCGAGTCAAACGAAAAGGAATTCATTAAATTAGAGTTTAAAATCCAAACAGCCATGGAGCAAAAGTTAAGTGATAACTGGATTACTTCGAATCATATCGACTTCGAATACAAGAAATACATTTTGCTGGCATATTTGCAACATGTGAACGATTGTTTTGAAGTGACCAAGTTATATCCGGCATTGAGTGAATTGGTAAAACATTATCGAAATTTAGTGGCCTTACGCGATCAGAAAAACAGTTTGTACAACAGTTTTCCTGAAAAACTAAACTCGGCTGATTTACAACAATTCAAATTGGTGTATGAAAAATTATGTACTGATGATCATTTGATGCAAGAGTTGGAATCCATTATTTCATTCAGCATTCCTCAATTCGAACATCATTTAGCAGAGGGAAAAAAGATTTATGATTTTATTGAATCGAAATTAAATATTTATCCGGTCGGTATTGTTCCGCTTCACACCGATGCAGGTTATCTTTTACTACTCAATGGCGATGCGCGCGAAACTGTTGTATTCGAATATCAAATCACTATTTTTGATCAACCTACAGAAAGATACCGGGCAATTGGCGTACAATACGTAAGTTCTTTTGAGAAGAATTTGAGCAACACCTATGAAAACATCAAGGGTGATTTAATTAGATACAATCGGAATTTACCGAATCCGGCAACTTATGTAATCGAATCGGAATTGACATTGCCTTTAGAGGATACGTTGCTTCCTTTAGCGAAACGAACATTGGTAAAATACCTGCATTAAAATTTTAGAAATTTATTTTCGAAAAATAAACTTTCCATCTAAATTGATGGAAGGAATTTCTACTCTTTCTACCGAATTCACATTCGCTAAAATGGGTCCGCGTTGAGACCAGGTAAAAAGCGCTTCAATTTTTTCTGGTGGTCCGTGTGCTTCAATTAAGACCGAACCATTATCACAATTCATTACAAAACCAGTTAAGCCAAGAGCCTTTGCTTTTTCACAAGTTGATTGGCGAAAAAATACTCCATGCACTTTGCCACTAACGATGAGGCGTATACTAAGAATGTCATTCATAATCTTCAATCAAAAAAAATTCGATTACTTTCCTTTAAAATCTGCCTTTCTTTTATTCATAAACGCTTCTGTACCTTCCTTAAAATCATCTGTAGTAAAACAAGCACCGAAACGTTCGATTTCAGTTTCGTAGCCATTCATATCCTTGGCATAAAAAGCATTTACCGAATGAACAATCTCTGCCACTGCAATTGGAGCCACTGCAATAATTTTATTTAAAATCTCCTTGCATTTATCCATGAGTTGATCGGCAGGAACTACATAATTTACCAAACCTAAACGAAGTGCTTCATTGGCATCCAGCATATCGGCAGTCATTAATAATTCCATTGCTTTGGCTTTACCGATGAGCTGCGGCAAACGCTGTGTGCCTCCGTAACCTGGTATCAATCCGAGCTTCACCTCAGGCTGTCCAAACTTTGCATTCTCTGCAGCCACACGCATATGACAAGCCATTGCAAGTTCACAACCACCACCTAAAGCAAATCCGTTGACCGCAGCGATGACAGGCTTTGTACAATTTTCTACGCTATTAAAAACATCATGACCATGCGCACTCAAAGCCATTCCTTGTTCAAAATTAAAAGAAGAAAATTCAGAAATATCTGCACCTGCAATAAACGCCTTTGCACCGGAACCAGTAAGGATAATTCCGCGCACGGAATCATCTTTTTGCGCTGAGGCAAATGCTACACCCACTTCAGCAATCGTTTCCTTATTCAAAGCATTTAATTTATCGGGACGATTAATTGTGATGGTGCAAATGGAATTATCGACTGAATAAAGGATATTGTTATAAGACATAAATAATTTTTCTTTGAGATGTTATTATAGGTGCATTTTCAAATTCGAGAAAAAAAATCGCATTAAATATTCTTCAATCTTTTCACTTCGTTCGTCATGTAAGAGATGATCGTTGCTGTTTCGGTTCCGGGCGCAAACAATTTTCCGCAACCCATCTCCTCCAACTTCTTCATATCATCTTCCGGAATAATACCACCACCGGTTAACAGCACATCATTCATTTTATTTTCCTTCAACAAGTGAAGCAAACGCGGAAAAACTGTCATGTGTGCGCCACTCAAAATACTCACCCCGATGGCATCCACATCTTCCTGCAAAGCGGCGCTCAACACCATTTCCGGCGTTTGACGCAAACCGGTATAAATTACTTCCATGCCTGCATCACGAAGGAAAGAGGCAATTACTTTCGCTCCACGATCATGACCGTCGAGACCCACTTTAGCGATAAGAACACGAATAGGACGTTGCATGGGGTAAAAGTACTTATTTGTTGGCAGTTT
>Ga0209702_10007950_pt1 | contig 12662 bp, 13 predicted proteins | sample FRY01_FD_187210 | JGI IMG/M metagenome (GOLD analysis project Ga0209702, IMG submission 187210) | Freshwater microbial communities from Lake Fryxell liftoff mats and glacier meltwater in Antarctica - FRY-01 (SPAdes) (version 2) | ecosystem: Environmental > Aquatic > Freshwater > Ice > Glacier... | reverse complement strand
AAGCTAAAAACGGCTCCCGTCCAAAAAATCGTGGCTGAAACATATCTTAAAGCTACCGTATCAAAGGCAGAAAGCCTGCCTATAGCTCTATTAATTCCGGTGAAATCTAGTACATTCGTAGCAAGTCCCGCAACCAGCTCAATAGCAGCTGCTGTGGACTGTAAGTTAGTAATAGGAGTAGGCACGGCATTACTAATTCCTCTTGAGTATTGAATTACGCCTGCATTACTAGTATCTTTTGCATAAAGAACAGGGTTGGCGCCTGTAGTGGGATCGCTAGTTTGATCTGGAGTAGTCACTTTCTTGTGAAAGCCATTGCTCCCAGTATTATCACTGAATGCGTAGTGGTCTGTTCCAAAGCTAGCATCTAGTTGGATGTTGTTATTTAGCAGAGATAGCTGACTGCTGCTAAGTGTATCTGTGCTTTGTGGAATATTGGCAGTAAACGCGATAGGTACCTCCTTAAACGTGTTTCCACGTATTTTATGTTTAAAATAGTTTAGCTATTTATACTCTTTCAATAGCTTAGATTTCTCCCAGCAGGCCTCCGCCATAGTATACAAGAATCTATTTGCACCCTGCTTTCTTGGGCACTGCTATTCATTTGAGCATTCGACAGGGTCCACTCAATCGTAATGAAGTTTCCTCTAGCTGCACAGTGAACCCTTTGCCAGTACTTAGAACCCTCTATCCCGTTTAGCTTTACGGTAGGCACTACGCTATTAAAGAAAGAGTCTGGATTTCCTGTAGCTGGGACAACGTTTTCAGGAAGGGTGTTCACTGGGCTATTATTGTTGTAGTCCATGTATACATTCATAGTAATTTCCCCTTTGCTTGTGGAGGCTAGGAGAACGTCTACATATCCAAGCTGAATGTTTTGTCCGTCATCTAAGAAATTAAACTTCTTGCTTACAACGCTAAAGTTATCCCTGATCGCTATTACTCCTTTTCCAACGTAGGAAGCTGAAGAATCTGCTCGAGGAAGGTCGAATAACTGAGTTTGAGAATTATAGGTATAGATATAGAAAGTATCCTTGGAAGCTTTAACAATCCCAAATATTCCATCGTTCAAGCTGGTAGCGAAAGGAGTTCCTGCAGGGATGCCAGAGATCTCTATAACCTGTCCATCAGCTAGGTTATGATTTGGCGACGTTATTAGAGTAGCCGTCGGAGTAGCTCCAGTGATGGCCTGTATAAATAAGCTCATGTCATTCGTCACTTGAGAGTCTAAATACTCTATGAATCCTTGTTGGTTACCCGCAATTATAAGAGGGACAAGGGCAGGCCTATTTGACCAAGGATAGTTTTGGTTTTCCCATGATTTGGCGGGGTCAGTAGAGGGGAAATCCAACCAACGGGCAGACTTATCAGGTTGGAAGTTTCCAAAACATGTGAGAGAGTCTGTAAATATCGCCCATGATGCATTCTCGTAGTTGTATACCAGTCTTCTATTCGGGTAGACATCGGCGGTATCCTTGTCGGCATACGTCCAGTAAGCTAGCCTTTCCTGAAAATTCCTAATTCCGTGGACTCTTTTTGTTCCTGAGTCTGTATTGCTAAACTGAAATACTAAATCAGGGATCTTTATATCTATTCGGACGCTTTTAGTGCTGTCGCATTCTACAATCCCAAGTTGACCCACTCCTACTAAAGAAGTATCAAACTGGACCGCGCTAAATGTAGACTCTGCACCAAGTTCTGAATTAATCTTTTGGATTTGGAAGGGGGCTATACTCCTTCCTGTATACATGAGTTGCCAGGTGCTTCTCTCGCAATACACGACCAGATAGTCGCGGACGAATCCCACAGCAATAATAGATTGCGACGTAGGTATATCAAGAAAACCTCCTTGGCCTCTTATATCATCTCTCCAGGCATTTTCATTTACATCAGTTACTGTTGGAACGGCTTCGTCGGAGAAAGGGTTTCCAATAGCTGCCCATCGGATTCTATTTGAGAAAGAAGTAGATCCTCCAAGAGTTGCTCCCTCCAGAGTGTTGAACGTGACCATTCTTCCCCTGAATGGAAGCATAGCCAGACATTGTTGGAGTTTAGTCCCGACTGAATCAATTGTGGGAGCAAAATTGACCCAAGCTGTTCCATTCGTATATCGAATGGGATCTCCTGCGCTTCCTGAATCATTGGTTACCCAAAATATCTTTAGGTTGCCAGATCCAACCCAATAGTTAGTATTCCAAAAGAAATCTGAGTCTGTACCTGACCATGTAGTGCCAGATATAAACTCTTCCCATCCATTAGAGTATTTGTAAGCATATTTGGTATCAAAAGCAATGGTTGATTCATTATTTGTAGCATCTTGCTCTCTTCCACATAGCCCCATAGCAGGCAAAGCAGGAAAATAGTTTAAATTAGCTTCAGAGGGTATCCCTGTTCCAGGAATTGAGGAAAAATTAAGCGTGATAATGCCGGTAGCGTAGTTTATAGAGCCTGAGCTTATAGTAAATGGCCCCGAAATTAGGAACATAACACCGTCGGAGTTTGTATCCTGATACAGAGTTTCGTTACCAAGCCCTTTGTCTAAGTAGAACGAAACTGTTCCAGCCTCTATCTGTGCATTTGGTTCTGTAGCCCTATAAGTATCTAATAGATCGTTGCTATAGGTTGCGGTTCCGTCTGGGTTAGGCTCTGTTTCTGCAGTTAGTTTACGGCGTAATCGATCTAACAGGCTGAACCCTTGCTTGCGCTTAATTCGCTCTCTCCAAACGTAAGCATTCTGTAGAACAGGGTAAGCATCGTCCGGAAGGATAAAATCTTGTCTAGACTGTATAAGTCCTTGCTCCATCCCCTTGATGAACAGAGGTCTGTATCCGCTCATTAATACCACCCCTGCCCGTAGCCGTTGCTTCCGTTTTGCCCCTGTATCTCAGACGCGAAGAGGGTAACGTTTCTGCTCCCTATCTCTTCGGTGCCTTGACGCTCTAAAACTAGCCCTTCCTGACGCTTCATCCCCTCTTGTAATCCTGCAACTCCATCAAAATCTTGACGATCTCTGAGTATCTCCTGAGAGGCATAATAAGCAAGCAGCTTCCACCACTGATTTAGTATAGGATTGTCTGTGCTAAGGAGGAACTGGACAGGAGTTAAATACGTCTCAATCTCCACCTTATGCACCTTATCGGGAATGGGTCGAATGGTAAACTCATTGTTCCAGAACATCATACTGTATGGTCGTCCCGTTTGATACTGAGATACCCAAAGGGTAGCCGTCACAGCATTATCAGGCACTACTCCTGCGGTAGCAAAATTTATGGTAAACGCTCCAGTGACATAGTTAACCGAACCCACGTTAAGAACAGTAAGCAAACCTGGATTGCCTGTGTTTACATTATACATCCCGGGGACTGGCGGATTGGTAGTTTGGACTGGTACGGAGGTTACAGAGTTCGGGGTTTGCAACTGTAGATTCCCGTTGCCGTCATCAGCAATCGTAATAGCTGCACCATTTGTTGAGACAGTACCATAGACAACCTCTTTGCTTAAAAACGGGCCGGCAATAGTGAAACTAAGAGATTGATCTGTCCAGGTTCCACCGCTCGTATAGGCGGTATAAAGAGAGGAATCTATACCTAAAGAAAATGTATCAGCAGTGAGAACAGTTACCAAGAATGTAACACCGTTTACTTCTGTCATTCCTAGCACATTAGTTATATTAACATTATCCCCGGTGGAGAGACCATGGGCAACGCTTGTAACTACTGCTGGGTCGGCTGCTGTTATACCTGTGATGGTTCCGCTAGTGAGTCCTGAGGGTTGAAACTTAGTCGGCCATCTAGGCCACATGTTGTAAAACTGGTTCCTGTCCTTAAAGAAAGTCCCTTGAATGCCTTCTACATACATAGGAGCCCTAACACCTTGGTTGTAGTTAACATCCAAGGGATAACGGCCTATATTGGGTCTGGTATAAAAGGTATATACTGACCTCATTTGATCTAATTTTATTCCATATGGAAAATCTGTGCTGTACACATCATTTATGTACTGCGCAATGTCCGCAGCAGACAGCGACGACTCGCTAGAAGAAGCTGTGAGTCTTCTTACTTTTTGCTCTATTTGAGCGTAGGTGGATTGTGACGGGGCTACAACGGACATAAATTCTCCTATTTAGAATCCTACTGGTACGAACATATGCAAACCTGGTTCTACCTGGTCTGTATCTAGAGGCTGGCCATTAGTTCCGATTAGTCCGCTTCTCTTTTTCATCTTTTTCTTGGGATCGTTCACATCATCGACTAAACCTTTAGGAACATCGTAGGTTTCTCCGTGAAAGAATCTCCACATGGTAATAGGCTGTCCTGCCCACATACAGTATGGACGCTCTAGACGCTCCTCCCCACCATCTTTATGGAGGTACTGAGCTTTAACTATCTTATCGTCATCCTTCTTTTTCTTTTCCATTGTTGCTCTGTCTTTCTCAGCAAATCTCTTGAATCCAGTATCAGGAACTGAGTTACCAATCGTGTTGATGCAGCCGTGTTGTAAACCTGTTCTCTTGTGAATAATTACTTCTGTCATAAGGGCTCCTTAGTTACCTATAGATCCATCTACTGAATGGTAGCTGGCTGTAGTGGTGTTATATATATTCCTGCTTCCTGAGTATGTCAGAGTTGCAGGTTGGGCTTGGTACAAACTTGGCGTAACAAAAGCATCGAATTGATTCGAATCAATTGCTACGGAAAAACTTAAATTGTCAGCTGCTACGGCTGTTATTAGTCCTGTAAGTCCGTCTAGCTGAAAAATACCATAAGGAAACGGTATAGTAAAGGTTGCTAGCTGTCCTACTACGTAACTATTAGAGGTTGATACTGTCACAACCATAGGATTGGCATTAGTAATACCAGTAATAAGCAGGAAAGGTGGTGCTACCGGTGAAGGTGCGAGGAAAACGTTGGCGCTCATTTATGTTCCTACTTGTTATTAATAAAAGGGGGATTGCTCCCCCTAATCAGAAAAATTATATCCTGTCTATACTTCCAACTTGTAACTGATCCAGTTAATCTCGTCTAAACTGGCTCCTGCAGGACTATTTGCCCCGCCTGACGCGTAGAGGTAAGGAGTGAATTCTCCTGTTCTAAACGGTTGGAGAGAAAAATTATATCCAGTATACAAGCCAGTTGCTGGGTCATACTGAGTACTTGCTCCTGCAGGTGCTATCGTCGCGAACAATGCAGCTGTAGGAGATGCAGTTGTTAGAGGGAAAGCAAACGCAGTGAACGCAGTAGAGTTGATATCTACAGTTAACGTGTAGTTAGCTGCTGATACTGCTGTAACAGTTCCTGTAAGACCGTTGATCTCTATCATACCAAAAGAAGAAGGAACGCTAAAACGAATCTTCATACCAAGCGCATAATGAGAAGTTGGGTCTACAGAGAATCTTACTACAGCTGAGGCAGCCTGTGTGATCTCTGTAACATATAGGAAGCCTGGTTCTACTGCTGAGAACTTAGATACTCTACGTGTGAAACCTGCTGTTCCAGCTGTCAAACCTGAAGCTCTGATACCAGTTAAGGTATAAGCAGAACTTGAAGAGCTAGAGATCTGAACTAGCATTCCACCGTATTGAAGCATTCCTGTTGTATTGTAAATACGTAGAATGTCTCCATCAGCATAGGTGTTAGTCTGAGATACTACCGCAGGTGATGCATCTGAGATCGCTGTAATTGCGTTAGCATTCTGAGCTTCCACTACAGGGGCGGAGGTTACATAAGTAAACCCGTCTGATGCAGCAGTAGTAGCAAATGAATCAATAAGGATCGCACTTGATCCCGATTTTCTCCAACGAATTCCGCCATTAGCAGCAGACGCGCCAGCACCAAACTTGGAACCGTACCACTCACTAGCTACACATACAGTAGGGGAAGCCACTGCCATTTGCGTGATGTTAACTAATTTAACGTAGTCAGCTGAGCTAGGAAGATTTATTTTTACTCCTGCTCCTGTTGAGGTGAAAGAACCACCATCTAAAATTGTAAAGGCCATGATTTCTCCTTATAGTCTTTGGGTTACGTTCAAGCCAGAGATCCAGTTTTGGTTTGTAATTGCGCGAGCAATAGCAAACTTGGCATAAAGTTGGCTGTTCTGAGCAACTGACGAGACAACGTATGGAGGTCTATATCCAAGGATTGCAGAGTAGTTGTTCTGATCGATCTTAGCAGCTGCTTCTAGACCGTACATAGGTACTGTATATACTGTTTGTCCAGATGGCTGAGAAGCACCAGGAATCTTTGCAGCCTTAGAGGAAACAAAGAAACGGAATCTAGAAACTGAGCAATATTCCTCAGGTCTTAGGCCTTCTTGGCTTGGGTATGCGTTCTTTAGTAGAACACCCTGCACACTCTGTAGATCTGTAGTAATATCAGTACTTGCAAGAGCAATGAAAGAATCACGTGTTGGAGAAGTACCGAACTTATCCATAGCGTCAATTCCTTCTAGCATTGTACGTGCATCGTTCCCTAGAAGAATTCTTTCTACGTTATTGATATCGCTACGGCTGATCTCGGAAGGCTGTTGTCCGTTAAGTCCACCAACTGCGTTGATGTATGACACAGAAGAAGCATAAAGATCTCTCATAAGGAGATCTTCTTTTTCTCTTAGCCACTGACCAAGCAGAGCTGTGAATTTAGTTAGGACTTTGTCGTTTTCGTATAAAGTTATTTGTTCATTGATCACGACTGTCTTAGCGTAGATTTCCATTGTAGCATCGATATCAGAACGAACGACAACTTCTGGAGCTGGATCGATACCCGAACCGTCTAGCTGTCCGCCGTTTGTAGATAGTCTTTCATAACGAGACATACGAGTTGTTTTGCCGATATTAGCTTCGGCATAGTGCATATCACAGCCGAAGCTGTGGATAAGGTTGAACATGGGCGTAGACAATAGATCTTCACTAAATTGTAGTGGAAGCTCTGGGCTCATGTTATTGATATTAGTGATGCCAGTAGACATAATACTCACCTTTATAACAGTTAATTTCTCGAATGATGGCGAGTCAAACTAAAATCAGCCTGCTATGACGAGTAGCGTATCAGTCTATGTTAGAGAAGAGGGGCGAACTCAATATTTCAGCTATTTTTGATAGTAATATTTTTTTAATATTCTAGTCAAAGTTCTTTTTGGAATATAAGGTATGTGCCGGATGGTAGAGTTCCACCGTTCAGCCGCTAAGCCTAGGCACATAATTATAATATACACTACATAACTATTTTAGTTAATACCTTTGATAACTCTGTTCATCCTAGCCCAGTTAGCCTGCCTTTTCGAGTCATTGAGCATGTGCGGGGCGTGGTCTCCAGTTTGCGTTACGCCTCCTACCGACATAGACTGAGGGCGTGTGAAGTTTTCGTTAGCTCTCTTCTCATCTTTACGAGAGTTAGAGTTAGGAACGAGCTTCTTCACTGTCTTATACACATCCGACCACTTCTGGAAAGAGTCTGGAGCACTAGCAAAAGCCCTGGAAATTTCGGGGTGATGGTATTCTAGGTAGTCTAGATTCTCTGTGCTGCATACATCGTTAAAATCGGAATGAGTTTGTGTTAACCGTATAGGGTACTCTGTCTGCTCTCGTTCCTTTTGCTCTTGATCGTACTTTGCACGCTCTGTCTGCATCGCTTTATCTACTCTCTTTTGTATGTCATCCTCTTCTTCATAAGGATCTTGGCTTTGATTAGCCTGTCTATTTAGAAGAGATTCCATCGCGGATTTAAGCGCCGCTGCTTCTTTTTCTTTCTCAGCTAGCTTTATCGCGGATTCTTCGGCTTTCTTACGGTCGATATCTCTTTGATCTCTAAACTTCCTCCAATTAATCTTCTCTTGATCTTCAATTGGTTCGGTTTTCCCTATTTCCTTTTCTTTTACGGCTTCTTCTGCTACTTTCAAATTATCTTCAGTCATTTTAAGGGCTCCTGTGAACGATACTAATATTAAATCCGATGAAATACAAAAAAATCTTGCCCATTATAGACAAGTTATAGGGTATATGTCTGCTAATGTTCCACTCGGGGTGCTCTGCCTGCCTAAAAAGCTGGAAAAAGTCTTAAGCTCCGACGGCTGTATTAGAGTCTATGACCTGATCAACCGTGATCTTACTGAAATCAAAGGAATCGGTGAGAAGAGTATTTCCCTCCTTACATCCCGCCTGGATGAGTTTTTCACGATTGGCATTTAAAAATTCAAGTTCCGCTAGCATGTCCAGATTGTGTTCCTTGCGTATGTGAGGCCAGAACTGCTTGTTAAAGAATGCGTCGCACCAAACCTTGGTTCTTTCCCACTTCTTATGGATAACTGTAGCCTCTGATATCGCTGCCATTACTTTAGCCGGGGGTAGACTCCAAAGGAATCGTAGGGCGTCTAGCTTCTTGTTGTATAGCCACACTGCCTGCTCAGGCCTAGGGCTAGGTAGATAGGGGTAGGAATAAAACTTCTGTCTGACTATGCCGTGTATGAGAGGATCTGAGGCTCTTACCATCACTACGCAATACTCATCTTCATCGATCTTTTCTATATGATCTCGAGCATTACGGAGAGCTTGCGGGATCACATCCCACATTTGGGCTTCTGCTACTTCTCTTCCATCATACTTACAAGAATCGCTGGCTGCCTTTAGGGAGAGCTCACCAGCTGTTTTCCGTTTCATCAATGATCTGTCTCGTTAACTTTTACGTATGTTGTCTTCCTATCTTTTGATTGCTTAGGCGCAAAATCTGCCCCTTCGGTGTCCTTCATATTTTTAGAAGGAGCGGTCGGGTTGTACTTAATTTCCCAAGCTTCCTTAGGAATACAGCAACCGTTTCCCCCTGATCGGGGGCGTTTTTTATCAGACATAATTACCTCGTCTAGTACTTGGTTCTGTTTTTCTTAACGTAAGCTGCAAGAGCATCTGTTGACTTCTTTAGGTCTTCAGGATTGCTAAACTCACCTGCATACTTAAGGTCACAAGATTTGCCTAGTTGGCCGTCGTTCTTTTCCCACTTTTCTCTTGGCATACCTGCATGCCCACCTTTTTTCTTTTCCATTTTATACTCCTTGTTGTGTAGGGGCAGCCTCAGGCAGAACGTTTTCTCCTGAATTTGCCGCTTTCATTGCTTGTGCTAATTCCCAATTGCGTTTAACACCTTCTAAATCCATTCCTTCTAGTTCAATCATTACTTTTATAAGGTTTAGTTCGGCTTCAGTTTGCTTATGTTCCGCGTTGGCGTTAAGGTCTTTTATCTTAGCTCCTCTTTCCACCGCTGACATCATAAGATCTTTCTCTCTGGCCATATCACTCTGAGCTTTTGCATAGGTAGCCATGATCTTACTTTCATCTACCTTGTCCTGCTTAGCTGCCTCGTCTTGTTGCTGCTTGGATTGTTGCTCTGCATTCTTCTGCATATTCTCAATGATTTGCTTTTTGTTAGTGATGAAAGCAGCGTTGAGTATATCCGAATCTGATATCTGTATACCAATTTCTTTAAAATGTAGCAACTGCTGCAGTTCCATTTGACGTTGAGTCGTAGAATAGTTCCCTTCCTCTACAGCAACAGAGTATTTTAGAGAGTGAGAAGTAAAGAACCTCGGGTCCGCTTCATGCCCTAGGATAGCTTGGACTTTGCCCCTAGAAAAGTTTTTCCTAATGGCCTGAAGTCTTATCTTTCCGTAGAGTCTCTGGGAGTAGTCAAGCTTATCGAAGATGGTTTGTAGTGTGACAAGACCTGCGCCCTGTCGTAGAGCGGATAGAATCCCTGACTTGTCATCGGTAGCAGCACCTAAGAGCTCCTCGTTAACTCCTGATATCTTAGTAATGTCCTCGGACAGTGATCTAGATAGCTCAAGCATTGAAGCGGGAATCGAAGGGGGCTCTATTCGTTGTAGTTCGGCGGGAAGGTGACCCGCTTTAAGAGGGATAACAAAACCTTGTCCCGACTGCCTAAAGGCCTTAGGGTCCACGACAGCATCAACGGGGTAAATCCATCCAGAATTTACTTGGGATTGCAAAATATCTAACTCTATAATCTTTCTTTGATTATATAGGTACTGCGCATCCCTAAGATTGCGAACAATTCCTTGAATCTTCCAAGCATAGGACTGAATGTCAGGCTCGTGGTAACATAAGACAGGAACCATAGGAAATGAGTCGATGCGTAAAAGGTTTTCACCGTTATACACAGTCTTTCCACCTAGACAGATAGCTAGCTTTACGGTAGGCACCTGTGCTTTCTTAACCACTAGCCAAGGTTGCTGACGTAGAACATCCTTTAGCATGTCCTCCGATTCGTCTTCCTGTGGCTCCCACTCAACAGATTCTCCAGATTTAGGATCTAGGATAATGGTAGCTTCTCGGGTATCTCTATAGTGAAACTCATCGTATGAGAAAAGACGGCTAGAGAGATTGATAAGCTCGGCTTGAAGCGGGAACCTTCCATCCTTACCCCCCGACGGCTGCATCTTATCTATCTCTTTGGCTTGGCCGGGAAGAAGCGATTTAGCAGCGTTTTTAGAGACCCAGCGCCTACGCCAGATAAACTGGCAGTCCGTAAGGTCTTGTTTGCGAAAGTGTGGATCGATGAGAAAGTTATTATAAGCCACGTTGTCAGTGAAAAGGTCACCAGAAATAGGGTCAAGAGTGTAGTCAGGGTACAGGTGCAAAAGAGAGATGCCAGTGTCACAAGCCCCTTCAAAAGCTTGAGAAAGATACTCGTGAAAGCCATCGCGTTCTTCGCTCCACTTTAATACTTTGTTGTACTCGTCGTTTAAAGGATCACTGTCGCTCTGTGTAGGCATAGTGATAGTGGATTTGCGATTTTTGCGTTGATGTCCGCATATCATGTTTACATGTCGTCTGATGAGGTTGAAGAAGAAGCGCCTAGACTGGTACCACTGATTGTCTCCGTAGATCATAGACCATAAAGACTGGTCACCTACTTTGAAGCGCTTGTCGATGGCACCTTGTTGCCACATGGCGGCATTTGATGGGTATGAACTCGTATAGAAGTGGTCCATCATTTGTTTGATGTGACCTGAGTTTTGATCGGAGGGATCTACGTAGCCATTGCTCGTAGGAGAAACCCCCCCTTTTGAGTAATCACCGCCGGTCTCGTAAGCTGCCATGAGGAACCTATGTACTATAAAAGATTTTTATATCATATGTTAGGTTATGTGAATATAGATAATTTTACTATATGTTTGAATTAATAATTACATATAACCGCCAGAATCTCCAAAACCTGACAGCTCATTGCTCTTTCCATAGATATTAGCCTTTATCTGCTCTATGGTAAGTTGTTCATCAGGATTATTAAATTCAGCAGTCGGAAAGGCAGAAAATACACAATATCTGAGAGAATCCATAATATGGTCCCGAATCTTTAAAGGTCTGTCCTCTCCTCGATCACTAGCTTTCTTATCCCATACATACGTTTGTATGCAATCTATTAAGTTAATGCATGATCTATGAAATACTAGGCTCTTATTAGCTATGAACTTGCTAGTCACACGAATCCCAGGAATTACGTCGTTTTTAGCATCAAGCACAGGCAGATTCATTCTTCTTAACTCCAGCTTAAAAGATGCAGCCGCTGGATCTACATAAATAGATCTTATATTCCTGTACCCAATAAACTCCTTGATGTCTTGCGCTAACTCATCATCAGTTTTTTGACGTCCTGTCTTTTCACAATCATAGTAGTACTCTTTCTCTATACGTAGTTGTGGCCATTGGTTAGGCGTTACAGCACAAAGAACGGCTGCGGTAGCATTGCTAGTTCCATAGTCAACCCCCATTATATAATACGTAGTATTAACAGGGGAGTTGTCATATATGTTCATTTCATCATACGAATCATAGATCAGTCCCGAAGCTAACGCCCACTCGCCCAGGACATATCTTCTATAAAAAGCTCCTGTTAAGCTCTTTTTAATAGCATTTTTGTAGTCCTCTTCCAAAGCAGGATTATCATCTAAAGTGAAATGCCAGGAGGCAAGGTCGAGCTCTTCTTTTCTATCAATGTATCCTACCTTTAACCAGTGTCGCAAACCCTCGGGGTTAGCTGTAGCTAACAATTGAGCTCCCTTAATGCTCAGGCGGGTTTCAAGCATTTTAAAAAAAGGCTCAGGTATACAAGTGCACTCGTCTATATAAGCACAAGCGATAGTACTTCCTTGAATTCTTCGTACGGATCCTTCGTCATGAGCCCCTACAAAATATATCCTTCTACTGTAAAGCTTAGCCTCGTTTGTCTTAGAAGACGGAGGAGGAAAACCAAGAAAACCGTACAGCTCTCCTAATATATTTCTCTGTATTGATTCACGATTAACCCCGACGATCATTATATCACCAGCAGGACCGTTTTTAAGGAACTCTATTAGTCGCAGTATAGAGCTATAAGTTTTACCGGAGCGCACGGCTCCAATCCAAATATTTAATCTTTTATTTGATTCATTAAACGATTGTATTTGCTTAGGGCTGAGTGGCATTTTATTCCTCTTGCTTTGAAAGAGCCCGGATAGAAGATATTAAGTCTGTTAAAGAGGTGTCGTTAGGGCTGGTTACAGTCTTTAGTAATGCCTCAGCTTTAACTTTTTGCTCATGCTCGATCTTTCTCTTAGATATCTCTTCTTCATGAACCTTCAAGTCTCTACTATAAACTCCTAAAAAGCGTGATCCA
>Ga0209702_10007947_pt1 | contig 12667 bp, 8 predicted proteins | sample FRY01_FD_187210 | JGI IMG/M metagenome (GOLD analysis project Ga0209702, IMG submission 187210) | Freshwater microbial communities from Lake Fryxell liftoff mats and glacier meltwater in Antarctica - FRY-01 (SPAdes) (version 2) | ecosystem: Environmental > Aquatic > Freshwater > Ice > Glacier... | reverse complement strand
TTCAGCCTGCAATGGTCGTTGAAGTGCCAGTCGCTGTTGAAGTGCCAGTTGCTGTTCAGCCTGCAATGGTCGTTGAAGTGCCAGTCGCTGTTGAAGTGCCAGTTGCTGTTCAGCCTGCAATGGTCGTTGAAGTGCCAGTCGCTGTTGAAGTGCCAGTTGCTGTTCAGCCTGCAATGGTCGTTGAAGTGCCAGTCGCTGTTGAAGTGCCAGTTGCTGTTCAGCCTGCAATGGTCGTTGAAGTGCCAGTCGCTGTTGAAGTGCCAGTTGCTGTTCAGCCTGCAATGGTCGTCGAAGTGCCAGTCACTGTTGAAGTGCCAGTCGCTGCTCAGCCTGCAATGGCCGTCGAAGTACCGGTCACTGTTGAAGTGCCAGTTGCTGTTCAGCCTGCAATGGTCGTTGAAGTGCCAGTCGCTGTTGAAGTGCCAGTTGCTGTTCAGCCTGCAATGGTCGTCGAAGTGCCAGTCACTGTTGAAGTGCCAGTCGCTGCTCAGCCTGCAATGGCCGTCGAAGTACCGGTCACTGTTGAAGTGCCAGTTGCTGTTCAGCCTGCAATGGTCGTTGAAGTGCCAGTCGCTGTTGAAGTGCCAGTTGCTGTTCAGCCTGCAATGGTCGTCGAAGTGCCAGTCACTGTTGAAGTGCCAGTCGCTGCTCAGCCTGCAATGGTCGTCGAAGTACCGGTCACTGTTGAAGTGCCAGTTGCTGTTCAGCCTGCAATGGTCGTCGAAGTGCCAGTCACTGTTGAAGTGCCAGTTGCTGTTCAGCCTGCAATGGTCGTTGAAGTGCCAGTCGCTGTTGAAGTGCCAGTCGCTGCTCAGCCTGCAATGGCCGTCGAAGTACCGGTCGCTGTTCAACCCGCAGTTGCAGTACCTGTTGCAACAGCAGCACATGTTCCCAAAGTTGTTGCACCAGCAGTCTCTAAACCAGCAGCCCCGGTAGCTCCAGTCGCAGAAACAATTGCGGAAGAAAACGGCTTCCATAAGCTGAACCTCATCGCTCCGCTGATGAAAGCCATCGACGATTCCGGGTATACCACACCGACGCCGATCCAGGAACAAACGATTCTGCACCTTCTTGAAGGCCGCGACGTACTCGGCATGGCTCAAACGGGTTCCGGCAAGACCGGTGCCTTCGCGTTGCCAATGCTGCAGCGGATCGACTTGGCGGTTCGCCGCCCGCAGGTCCTGGTACTCGTGCCAACTCGCGAACTCGCCATTCAGGTCGCCGCAGCGTTTGATCGTTATGGTGCAAATCTCAAGGGCCTGAACGTACTTGCCGTCTACGGTGGTGCCCCCTATCAGCCGCAGTTTGCTCAAATGAAACGCGGCGTGCATGTTATCGTCGGCACACCGGGACGCATTACCGACCATATGAACCGCGGTTCGCTGCAAATGGACGCACTCAAAGGTGTGGTTCTGGACGAAGGCGATGAAATGCTTCGCATGGGCTTTGCGGAAAGCGTCGAATGGATTCTCGATCAGCTTCCGGTCGAACGCCAGATTGCCCTGTTTTCAGCCACGATGCCTCCGGTAATTCGCAAGATCGCTCAGAAACATCTGAAGAACCCCGCTGAAATCACGATTCGCCAGAAGACCGCCACTGCGGACACAATTCGACAGCGATTTGTTGTCGTCGGCAATCATCAGAAAGAAGCCGCGCTGGGACGCATCCTGGAAGCGGAACCAATCGACGGTGTGATCGTATTCGTCAAGATGCGCAGCACGACTGAACCGCTGGCAGATTTCCTCTCACAACGGGGACTTAAAGCCGCCGCAATGAATGGCGATATCGCACAGGCTCAGCGCGAACGCATTATTGAAAATCTGAAATCCGGCAAGTTGGATATCATCGTTGCCACGGACGTCGCAGCTCGTGGTCTTGATGTGCAGCGGATCAGCCATGTCATCAATTACGATCTTCCAGGCGACGACGAAGCCTATGTGCATCGCATCGGACGAACAGGCCGCGCGGGACGCAGTGGCGAAGCGATTTTGTTCGTGCATCCGAAGGCTCAGCGAATGCTGAAAAGCCTGGAATATGCCACGCGACAGAAGATCGAATTGATGGAACTGCCAACCAATCGCGCTATCAACAAGATGCGTGTGGCTCAGTTTCATGGAAAGATCACCGAGAACATCACTCATCCGATGGCGGAATCCATGGGCTCACTGATTGAACAGTACCGTCGTGAAAATCCTGAGACGCCCGTTGAGCAGATCATGGCGGCTTTGGCAGTGATGTCCACTGGCGGCCAGTCGTTGCTTCTTAAAGAAGAATTCCGCCAGGAGACCTTCTTCGAACAACGCGGTCGCAGTGATGCGCGGGGCGGAGATCGTGGTGGAGATCGCGGGCCTCGCTTTGGAGACAGAGATCGAGGCGGACGGTTCGACGATCGCGGTTCTCGGGATCGTGCACCTCGCAGCGAAGGTGGTTTCCGAGAACGAGACGATCGCCCTCGGGCACCACGTCGCGACGATGCCAACAAGGAAACGTTCCGCATTGAAGTTGGTCACATGCATCAGGTCAAGCCGGGCAATATTGTCGGAGCTATCGCCAATGAAGCAGGCATCGACAGTGCTCAGATCGGACGCATTGAGATTTTTGACGACTTCAGTACCGTGGATCTACCACAGGGGATGCCGTCAGAAACATTCTTTGCGTTGAAGAAAGTTTGGGTTTCTGGTCGCCAATTGCAGATTTCAAAAGCAGAAGGCCAACGAGAACAGGCCTACGCACCACGTCCAGGAAAATCGGCCGGTCGTCCTGATCGTCCGTCGGATGGTGGAAGTCGGCCTCAGCGTAAACCACGTCGCGAAGGTGCTCGGTCATAGTGCAGCTCGTAGGACGGGTCTCCAGACCCGTCCTGACATTTGCTTTGTTAAATCCGGACGGGTCTGGAGACCCGTCCTACGGGACTTCCCATGCTCCCACCGCTTATCTTCGAACCATTGCTGAAACGAATTCGCTGGGGAGGTCGGCGGCTGGGCAGTCATCTGCAAAAGCCCATCGGCGAAGGCAACGACTACGCCGAAAGCTGGGAACTCGCTGACCACGGCGGCGATCAGAGCAGAATCATTGGTGGACCGCTCACCGGCACAACACTCCGGCAGCTCATGCAGTCACACCCGCATGAGTTGCTTGGGACTCAGGCCGGGCTGACGCAGTTCCCGTTGTTGATCAAGTTCCTCGACGCCAACGACTGGTTGTCATTGCAGGTGCATCCAGACGATGAATTGGCTCGACACTTTGATTCTAAAGAAAACGGAAAAACCGAAGCCTGGGTCATTCTCGATGCTCAGCCAGAAAGCCGCATCTGTGCAGGCCTGAAATCCGGCGTGGATGCTGCTGCGTTGCGCGAAGGATTGCAGTCCGGCAACATCGAAGACCTGCTGCACATGATACCGGTGAAGTCCGGCGATTGCGTGTTCGTCCCAGCTGGTACCGTGCACGCCATCGGACCTGGCATTCTTTTGGCTGAAGTTCAGCAGCAAAGTAACCTCACGTTTCGGCTCTATGACTGGGGACGAGTCGATGCAAATGGCCAGCCTCGCGAGATCCATGTCGAACAATCCATCAAATGTACGGACTTCGCCCGCGGCCCTGTGTTCCCGGTGACGCCTGTGACTCTCTGCGATCAGAACCATGTTTTCGAAGAACTCGTCCGCTGTGAATACTTCGTCATCCGCCGCCATACTGCACTGGAGCGGTTCGAAATTTCTACGTCCGATCAGTTTCGCATCCTGATGTGTCTGAACGGACGGGCTGCAGTAAAAACACCCGGCGGAAACCGATCACTTCGGGGCGGCATCACGATGCTGATTCCGGCCGAATCCGGCGTCGTTGAAATTATCCCTCAGGAACGATTGAAGTTGCTTGAAATCCTTTGTCCGTAGGCTGACCTGGTCCAATCGGTAGACTGATCAGTCTTATCCGTCGGATCAGACAAATCAGGCTGATCTATCAACAGTACACGGAACACTTCCAGGACCCACAAAATGCCCGCTCAAATCATTGATGGCAAAGCCATCGCTGAATCTGTTCGCAACCAGGTTGCTGTGGAAACTCAGCAACTGCTGAGTGACACAGGAATCATTCCGCATCTCGCGGCCGTCCTTATCGGCAATGATCCGGCCAGCGAAGTCTACGTTCGCAACAAAGAACGTGCCTGCCAGAAAGCCGGGATGAAGAGCACGCTGCATCGGCTGGATGCTGCAACATCTCAGGTCGAACTGTTGACTCTGGTCGATACACTCAACCGCGATGACAGCGTGCATGGAATTCTGGTGCAGTTGCCGCTGCCGAAACATCTGGATTCGATGCAGATTCTTGATGCAATCCTGCCCACCAAAGACGTCGATGCCTTTCATCCTGAAAACACAGGTTTGATGCTGCAGGGTCGGCCAAGATTTCTGCCGTGTACTCCCGCCGGCATCATGAAGATGCTGGAAGTAACAAAAGTGCCCACTGCTGGCCGCCATGCAGTGGTGATAGGTCGGAGCGACATTGTCGGTAAGCCCATGGCCGCATTGCTTGTGCAAAAAGGCATTGATGCCACGGTCACGATCTGTCACAGCCGAACCGCAGACATCGGTGCGGTTTGTCGCACGGCCGATATCCTGGTTGCTGCTGTCGGAATCCCGGAATTTGTGAAGGGCGACATGATCAAGCCAGGAGCCGTCGTGATTGACGTTGGCATCAACCGCGTCAATGAACGACTGGTTGGCGATGTAGATTATGCGGCGGCCAGTGCGGTTGCATCTGCCATCACTCCCGTTCCCGGCGGTGTCGGACCGATGACGATAGCAATGCTGCTGCAAAATACACTGACGTCCGCCAGGAGCTTCAGTAGAATACGGTAAGGATCGCTTGATCAAATAAGTCAGCGGCAAGGCGCTAGCCGCCGGTGACATCAACTGCCGTATACCGGCGGCCAACGCCCGATGGTACTTACTTTGTGGAAGGGGTTATTTGCTGATTCTGACGCTATGAAATGCTTAACGGCGTTACCCCTCCCCCAACGCATTCGATTTTCCAATTTCACAACTCTTCCTTCGCGGGGAAAGCCCTGGAACGAGTCGCCAAAAAACTTCACCCCACAAAACTAAGGCAACCCATTCAGTTTTCGTAGCACCCATTCTGATGTCAACAGCGAAAAGAAGATCACCAACACAATCCAATGATCCCACAAGGTACGTTCTTTGAGTTTCTCTTCCGGCTGGTCCTGCGGCTGAATCAGCGAAACCAGTCGCTCAGCTTCGAACGGTTCGACGACCGCCCCGTTCGTGAGTTCGGCAAGCTGAGTCAAGAGTTCACGATTGCAACTGACGTTCGCTAATTCCTGAGACACCTGTTGTCGAACCAGGACTTCGTTGAAGATCGATTCATCAATTTTCACTCCGCCACCCGTGACACGCAGTTGAACCTTCCACGCGCCGGCAGAAAGTCGCGGCAGTCGTCCAACGAAACGTTCCGGAGCATCGGCCACTGCTGTCAGCACTGTGATATGCTCCGTGGGCGTTGAGGATTTATTCGAATCAGAATCTTTCTTATCCCCCGCATCTGCAGCACCCGTGGCTGGGGCATTCGTCGCAGTAGCAGCACGCTCCACCAGAGTTGCCACGACCTCCACAACCGCGCCCTGCATTTGCGGTAGCAGTTTGGGATTCCAACGGACCATCGCTTCGATTATTTCCGATTCGTCGATCACGACGTCAGAAAGCGACATCCGCACATTATCATTCCCAGCCGCAGCTTTATTGCGGGCCGCCCAACGGATTAACTGACCCCAAAAGCGATAATGCCATTCATCGCCGGCTCGCCGACGCCAACGCCAGGTGCTGTCGAGTCCCATCCAGACGACCTGGCCGAAGCCATAATCCTGATGGACGATGGTTGGTTCAGGTGCCACGTCCACTCCTGGGATAGTTGCGAACGCCCAGACTGTGGCACCTGGTTTCGAGACGCCACCAAAGATCCATGGATGCCCTGGCAGGCTCGCGAATGTATTGTTTCGGTCCGCTGGATCTGCTGACAGGTGAAACATCGGCAGGTTGGCGGCGTCAACGCCCAGCGACAATCTGTACGAAGTTTGTTCAGCATCCTGTGGCGTTGGTCGAAACTTCTCCGCCACTCGCTGGCGAAATTCCGAGACGGGCAACAATCCACTCAGAACCGGCGATTGAAATTCCTGCGGCATGTGATTTCGGCCAGGAATCACCAACAGCGTCAGTCCATCGCTGGCGACGGCCTGTTCGATCAATTCCAGAACACCGGGCTCGATGTCATTCGGATCGACGTCACCTATGATCAACAGATCTGTTTTTGCCAGTTGCTCACGCAGTGTTTCGATGTCTGGCAGCTTGCCTGGAATATAGGATTGGTTGAGCAGATTCAAGAACGGCTGATGCAGCAACACGCTGAGTGGTTCGACCTGTTTGTCGCGATCCAGCAGATTTTTCAAGTATCGAAATTCCCAACGCGCCTCACCTTCCACTAACAAAACGCGGGCCTTGTTATCGACGACCTGCAAAGAAAGGTCCCGGCTATTATTGTCGTCTCGCAATTCGCCCGGTAGGGTTGCTGTCTCCAGGTGATAGTCGAATCGTCCGGCCTTGTCCGACGGCACATCAAACGTCACGCTCGCGCTGTCGGTGGCGGGTGTGACTGTTTGTTCGGCCACCAATTCCTCACCGCGTGATAACCGCACTGTCAGTGGTTCCCCTTCGAACCCGGAAGTGCCAATGACGGCTCGGATCTGGGCTTTGTCATTCAGAAATACAGCTTCAGGAGCTTCGACGGCAGCGATTGATAGATCGCGCGGAGGAAGCCGAGAACCGATGGGGACCGCGTACACCGGAACGTTCAATGTCGCCAGTCGCTGAGCTGTTCCAGTGACATCGCCTGCCGCAGTTTGTCGTCCGTCTGAAATCAGGACAACGCCCCGAATCAATCCCGCACCTTCTTCGGATGTCAGCGACGTCAATAACTGCAACGCATCAGTGCCGCCGGGAATCAAGTCAGCTCGATCAGACTGCAGCGCGGCAGCGAGTCGTGCGGGTAGGGCCGCTTGCTGTTCAGAAGCAAACAGGCGAATTTCAATCGGCATGACTTCATCGAGTTCAGTCAGCAGCTCGTTGGGTTTTGACTGTAACAGCCGCTGCACAAATTCCACGCGCGGCATGGCGGCAAGTTCATCCAGAGATTCCTTAATCTGTCGCGCGCGAGCGTCCGAAAGTGCTTGTTCGGCAGGCGTTGTCGGTCGCGCGTCGCCACCGAGCCAGTTGGGTTCCTGTCCGGATTCGGCGGTGATGACCCATTGTTCAATGAGCGGACTGGTTTCGGCATTTCCCAGCATTCCGAGCGCCTGAGCCCAACGAAGTTTTTCGCCGAGCGATGCGTGGCGGTCCTGCGTCTCCATGCTGAGTGATCCGTCGATGGCGACGATGATTTTGCCGCGTTGCGATACATCGAATCGCTTCGTGAGGACCGGTTGCAGCAGCGTGACTAATAATGTGATGAGCACCAGGATTCGCAGTGTGAGCAGTGTCCAGCCAACCGGGCGCGTGACGAGCTTGCGTTCAAGCCTCAGCAGCCAGATACTGAGGCCTATGGCGACAATCACGCCGACGATGGCGTAGACTGTCCATCCGGGCGATTTCAGCCCGGAAAATATGAGCCTCCAATTCATCCGCTGTGTCTCAATCCCGCAATTTGATCAAGGTTTTACGAAAATTAACGCAGGCAGGCTAACGGATTGAGATACTGATTTCCAGCGGTGAATGTAGATGAGCCCACAACGGATGAACATGATCGATCAAATCGCAGTCCATACGAGTAGGACGCTGTCCGGGAATCCGTTTGTAGCGAAACTCGTCAAGAGTTTCGGCTGCATTTTCTGCGGGCTGCCGAAACTCTTGACGGGTTTCGCTACCGAATCCGGACAGACTGCCAGGTTCGGAAAGCGGCCTGCACCGATTCATTACGCTGACTAGACCGGGCTCATCACGCGGAACGCGATGGCTACATTGAAAAGCTCGAAGTGTAAAGTGTACAGTGCAGGTCGAACAAAACGCTATTTGTAATGGAGTATTGTCATGCGAACTATCATTGAGCCACCTGAAAATGCTCCCGCTGAAGACGGATCGGTTGCGGGAGGATGGTGGCACGATGCGGAAGAAGGACGCATTGTTTGCGATCTGTGCCCGCGTGAATGCCATCTGAAACCGGGAGATCGCGGCTTCTGTTTTGTCCGACAAAACGTCAAAGGCGAGATGCGGCTGATGACTTACGGTCGCAGCACGGGGTTCTGTATCGATCCGATCGAAAAAAAGCCGCTCAATCATTTCTATCCCGGCACGTCAGTACTTTCGTTCGGAACGGCTGGATGTAATCTCGGATGCAAGTTCTGTCAGAACTGGGACATCTCCAAATCGCGCGAAGTGGAACGGCTGAGTGAATACGCGACGCCCGAAATGATTGCCGAAGCTGCACGTCGCAACGGCTGTGCGAGCGTTGCGTTCACCTACAACGATCCGATTATCTGGGCTGAATACGCGATCGAAACGGCTCGTGCTTGTCGAGCCGCCAAAATCAAAACAGTCGCAGTCACGGCGGGCTACATCTCACCTGCCGCTCGCGAACCGTTCTTTCACGCGATGGATGCCGCCAATGTGGACCTGAAGGCTTTCACCGAAGACTTCTATCACAAGATCACATATTCGCACCTGCAACCGGTCCTCGATACTTTGCACTGGCTGAAACATGAAAGCGACGTCTGGTTTGAAATCACGAACCTTGTGATTCCCGATGCGAACGATTCACCAGATGAAATTCGTCAGATGTGCGACTGGATTCTTAAGAGTGTCGGGCCCGATGTTCCCATCCATTTCTCGGCCTTCCATCCGGATTTTCGGATGACTGATCAACCACGCACGCCGCACGAGACGTTAATTCGATCTCGCGAAATTGCTATGCAGCAGGGGCTGCGATTTGTCTATGTCGGTAACGTCAACGACGTTGCCAATCAGAGCACCTGGTGTCCCGGTTGCGGTACGTTATTGATCGAACGAAACTATTACGAGCTGGGACAGTGGAATCTAAGGCACAGCGCGTGTGCGAAATGTGGCGAAGCGATTCCAGGTGAGTTTTCCGATCAACCGGGCACGTGGGGCTCACGTCGACTGCCTATTCGTATCAGCGACTACAAACCTTCAACAAACCGTAGCGAAACTCGTCAAGAGTTTCGGCAGCCCAAAGAAAATGTTGCCGAAAGTCTTGACGACTTTCGCTACGAACGGGTTTCCGAGCAGCCCGTGATTGCATCAGGAATCCGCAAGGAGCCGGAACTGACAACTTCACAGGAAGCCGCTATCCATCGCGCGGCCTGCGAAACTGTGGCGGCCGCCTCTCTGCGACAACAGCCGCATCTGACTGACACAACGCTCAGCGGCGCAGCGGATAAGATCGTGATGGGTGTGTTCGTGACCCTTAAACGAAATGGTCAATTGCGAGGCTGCATCGGAAGTCTCGGCGAACCGATGCCATTGCTTCCCGCGCTGATGCGTTCAGCGACTCGGACCACGCTGGAAGATCCTCGCTTTCTACCCGTCACGCCAAGTGAACTGGCGGGATTGACGCTTGACGTTTCGCTGCTGTTCAATTTTGAGCACGTACTGGAGATCGGTGAAGCAAGGATTGACGCAGTCGAAGTCGGAAAACATGGTTTGAAGATCGTTCAAGGCAATGCGTCCGGATTGCTGTTGCCAGTTGTGGCGATCGAACAAGGGTGGGATGCAGGAACGTTTCTGGAACAAGTCTGTCGCAAGGCCGGATTACCAACGGATGCATGGCGACATCCCGATGCTAAGCTTCTGCGTTTTGAAGGACGACTCATCGACGGGCCGTTTAACGCAGACGTCCTTACTTCGCGGCAAGTGGAAATGAAGACCCGTCATCCGCCAGACAGATCAGACAGATCAGACAGATCAGACAGATCAGACAGATCAGACAGATCAGACAGATCAGAAATCGCAACCCTGAAGAGCTTCATCACGGGCAACATACTGGCATCCGTACGCGGCGCGGTGCCTGCGTGTTTTCCGGGGACCGTGCAGGATCGTGAAGTCAACGGGCTGGCGATTCAACTGCGGTTTTCCGGAGCAGATTCCGGAGTCGTGTTTTCTCGCCTGGCATTGCGTGCCAGTCTGCCTCTACAGATGACGTTGCTGGAAATGACCCGCAATGTCGCCGATTGGCTCCGCAGCCGGAACGTTAATCATGCAGCGCTATCGTCGATCGAGACGGATGTGATTTTAATGAATCAGCCGGTGTCGCGACGCACTGTTGCAGATCCCGATCTTGCGACGTTCGATCCCAATCTGGACTTGATGGTGGTTGCCGAATCCTCAAACTTCGCCTGGTGCTTTGATCGGCAGCAGTCTTCACAACAATTGCTGCATACGCTTCGAAACGCGATCCCCGTTCAAATTCCGGACACCGCCACTGTCTACAGTCTGTCAGCGATCTGCAGCAGTTCTTCGATGCAGGGCAGTCACATTGTTCGTGCTCAAATTATTCCCGCTCAATCAACGGAGACGGCTCATCATATACGTCAACCCGCTTTGGCCGGGCGATTTTATCCATCGGATTCACGCGAGCTGCTGACGCTGGTGGCACAATGCATTGGTGACGTACCGGTGCAGAAACAATCAAGCCCTGCAGTCATGATTCCACATGCCGGGCTGGTGTATTCCGGTCGCATTGCCGCTACCGTGCTGAAGCAGATAAAGATCCCTTCCACATGCATCATTATCGGACCGAAGCACACTCGCGACGGCGTTAACTTCGCTATCGCCCCGCATACCGCATGGCAGATTCCTGGCGCGATGATCGCTGCGGATGTTGAGCTGACTGGTTTGCTGCTTCAGGCTGTCACCGGTCTGCAGCTTGATGCCGCCGCGCATGCGCAGGAGCATTCGATCGAGGTCGAATTGCCTCTGCTGGCAGCGCTAGCTCCGAACACTCGTATTGTTGGCATTGTCGTCGGCGGGCTTAGTCTGAATGACTGCCTGGTCGCTGGACGTCAGCTTGCAAACGCCATTCTCGATCTTCCGGAACGTCCGCTGCTGATTATTTCGAGCGACATGAATCACTTTGCAACGGATGACGAGAATCGACGACTCGACGAACTGGCTCTGCAGGCCATGGAGTCACTCGACCCCGCTCGCTTGTTTGAAACAGTGCGCGACAATCAAATCAGTATGTGCGGCGTTTTGCCTGCCATCATCGTGATGGCAGCCTTACGAGAACTCGGCCAACTCACATCAACTCAGCGCGTCGCATACGCCACCAGCGCTGAAGTCAGCGGCGACAAATCGCGAGTCGTCGGATACGCAGGCATGCGGATCGGTGAGTGAACGGTGCTGAGAATGCTCTGCATATGAGAGTGAGGCAATTGGCAAGGAGTCTGTGCCCGGTCCTCACCGCTTTGCCCAGTTAATCTTTAGGCACGAACGCGAATTTCGCGTGGCGTTTCGCGATGGCAGCGTCGAAGGTGGCGAACTCACGGCAGCTTTGAGTATGGCTCATCGCAACAATCAGTTCGTCGGAAAGATCGGCACCTCGACGCACAGCTCCTAGTGAATGGCGGATGCGGTCTTCATCTTCGAACTGAAGGTTGTGGACTTGTAATAGTCGCGCGAATGCGTCGGCAATTTCGTCTCGCGTCCAGTCGTAAATGCCTGTCAGTACCCAGTCTGTTTCGACCAGCACGAAATCCGCAACAAAGAATCGGGCATTTTTGCGAGTCAGTAGTTTCATGGCTGCGCGGTATTGTGCTTCATCATCGCGAGTCAGATATCGGACCAGAACATTCGTATCCAGTCCGATCATCACTGTGTCTTTCTGAATCTTTGTGCCGCACCAGATCGCACGGCGGTCTTGATCTGGTCATTAGTGACCGACTTTTTAGGCCGCTTCGTGGGAAAGGTATCGACGAGTTCTTCGAATGTCGCTGACTTTGCAGTCAAAACTACACGCCCATCTGGTTCAATTTCGTAAAGCAGCATTGAGGACGGCTTGATCTGCAAGGCTTCCACAATAGCTTTGGGGATCGTTGTCTGATTCTTCGCAGTGAGTTTAGATGTGATGCTCATGGAAGGATACTATCTCTAAACAAGGAAAATGGCAATTGGCAAGGAGTCTGTTCCGTTCGCAGTTCGCGTGATTCGTGGTTAGATACAAGACTGAAGGGGCCAACATCGTCTACAATGCACCAAAGGAGTATACTCCACGTTGACTTTTTCAGGAGATTCTTCAAGTGCTCAGCAGACTTTTTCTATTGTTGGCTCTGGTTCCTTTGGCGGAAATCTGGCTACTGATGGAACTGGCTGAAAAGACCAGTTGGCTGACGACGATTGCAGTCGTGCTATCGACGGGAGTTATTGGAATCAGTCTTGTGAGATGGCAGGGGATCAAGACCATTCAGGAGATTCAGCGATCTGCTGGCAGAAAAAGTGGTCCTGCGGCAGGAGAATGCCGACCTTCGCCAGCAGGTTCGCGATCTGAAGCGCGATGTTGGCTACTGGAAGAGCCGTCACGCCGATGTAAAGAACAAGAATGTGCTGGTGCAGGCTGAGCTTGATCAGGCCAAAGCAGAGACTCGACAACTCAA
>Ga0209702_10007946_pt1 | contig 12667 bp, 11 predicted proteins | sample FRY01_FD_187210 | JGI IMG/M metagenome (GOLD analysis project Ga0209702, IMG submission 187210) | Freshwater microbial communities from Lake Fryxell liftoff mats and glacier meltwater in Antarctica - FRY-01 (SPAdes) (version 2) | ecosystem: Environmental > Aquatic > Freshwater > Ice > Glacier... | reverse complement strand
AGATCGCGCTGATCGAGGAAACAAATCCTGATTGGCGCGACCTGGCAATCGATTTCGGGTTGGATCCTCTGCCCTCGCGGCGGGTGCGTTGACGGCTCTCGCGGGAGATGGGTTCCCGCCTTCGCGGGAATGACGAAATATGATGAATGAAAGCCATTTTCCTGCACTCGCCGAGATCGCGAACGCCCCGAATTTGGAAGTGCTGGAGGATCTTCGAGTAAAGGCCCTTGGCAAGTCTGGATCGGTTACTGCTCTGCTAAAATCCCTGGGGTCGATGACCGATGAGGATCGCAAGGCCCAAGGCCCGATCATTCACGCGATCAGGACATCGGTTGTCGAGTCAATCGCAGCCCGCAAGGCCGCGCTTGAAGCCGTCGAGCTGGAGGCCCGGCTGGCATCCGAGACGATCGACCTCACCCTTCCCGCGCCCGAAACCCCCCGCGGGTCGATCCATCCGGTCAGCCAGGTGATGGACGAGCTGGCCGAGATTTTCGCCGATATGGGTTTCGCGGTCGCCACCGGGCCCGAGATCGAGGACGACTGGCGCAATTTCACCGCGCTCAACATGCCCGAAACCCACCCGGCGCGGGCGATGCACGATACCTTCTATTTTCCCGACCGGATGGCCACCGCGCAAGGCCGCCAGATGCTGCTTCGCACTCATACCTCGCCGGTCCAGGTGCGGACGATGATGGATCAGCCGCCGCCGATCCGGATCATCGCCCCGGGACGGGTCTATCGTTCCGACAGCGACGCCACCCACACCCCGATGTTCCATCAGGTCGAGGGGCTGGTGATCGACAAGGGCATTCACCTTGGCCATCTCAAGTGGACGCTGGAGACCTTCCTCAAGGCGTTCTTCGAGCGCGACGACATCGTCCTGCGGCTGCGCCCCAGCTACTTTCCGTTCACCGAACCCTCGGTCGAAGTCGATGTCGGCTTCGAGCTGTTGAATGGTCGGCGGGTGCTGGGCGGCGATGGCGATGCTATCGGCCACGGCTGGATGGAACTGCTGGGCAGCGGCATGGTCAGCCCGCGCGTGCTGGAGATGTGCGGGCTCGATCCTGCGGAATGGCAGGGCTTCGCTTTCGGGGTCGGGGTCGACCGGCTGGCGATGCTCAAATACGGGATGGACGACTTGCGCCAGTTCTTCGACGGCGATCTGCGCTGGCTGCGTCACTATGGCTTTTCGGCGCTCGACGTGCCGACGCTGTCCGCCGGGGTGGGATCGCGCGCATGAAGTTCTCGCTCACCTGGCTCAAGGATCATCTCGACACCACGGCGTCTGCGGCAGAAATCGCAGCCAGGCTCAATGCCATCGGGCTCGAGGTCGAAGGGCTCGACAATCCTGCCGAACGCCTCGCCGGTTTCACCATCGCGCGCGTGCTGACCGCCGCGCCGCACCCGCAGGCCGACAAGCTGCAAGTGCTCACGGTGGACGCTGGTCAAATGATGGGGGGTGACGGCGTGCCGCTGCAAGTCGTCTGCGGCGCGCCCAACGCGCGGGTCGGGCTGGTCGGCGTACTGGGTTCGCCCGGCGCGGTGGTCCCGGCCAACGGCATGGAACTGAAGAAGGCGGCGATCCGCGGCGTCGAATCCCACGGGATGATGTGTTCGACCCGCGAGCTGGAGCTGGGCGACGAGCATGACGGCATCCTCGAACTGGCCGGGAACGCGCCGGTCGGGACCGCTTTCGCTGCGTTCGCGGGTCTGGACGATCCGGTGTTCGACGTCAGCGTCACGCCCAACCGCCCGGACTGCATGGGCGTTTACGGCATCGCCCGCGATCTGGCGGCGGCGGGGCTGGGGACACTCAAGCCCATCGAAAAGGCAGGTCGTCCCGAGCTTGCCGGAACCCATGCGGCATTCCCCTGCCCGATCGAAATCCGCACCGACGATCCCGATGGCTGCCCGGCGTTCCACGGCCGGGTCATCCGCAATGTCACCAATTGCCCCTCGCCCGCCTGGCTCGTCGCGCGGCTGAAAAGTGCGGGTCAGCGGCCGATCTCGGCGCTGGTCGACATCACCAATTACGTGATGCTGGCCTATGGCCGCCCGGCCCATGCCTATGACCTTGCCCAGCTATCTGGCGCGGTCGTCGCCCGGCGCGCGCGGGACGGCGAGGGCGTTACCGCGCTCAACGGCAAGCATTACCGGCTCGACGCCGAAATGACCGTCATCGCCGACGACGTCCAGGTCCATGACATCGCCGGGATCATGGGCGGCGAGCATTCGGGGATCGGCGAGACGACCCGCGACGTGCTGCTGGAAGTCGCCTATTTCGATCCGGCGCGGATTGCGCGCACCGGTCAGGCGCTGAGCCTGACCTCCGACGCACGCACCCGCTTCGAGCGCGGGGTCGATCCGGGGTTCCTCGATGCCGGGCTGGACCTGCTGACCCGTCTGATCCTCGACATCTGCGGCGGCGAGGCTTCGGCGGTGGTCCGCGCCGGCTCTCCGCCCGCTGCCACGAAAACGGTGCATTACGACCCGGCGCTGTGCGCGCGGCTGGGCGGTATCGGCGTTCCGCTGGCCGAACAGCGCGCGATCCTGGCTTCATTGGGGTTCAGCGCCACCGCGACCCAGGGCGAACCCGGCGAAGAATGGATCGTCGCCGTGCCCGGCTGGCGGCCCGACATCGACGGGGCCGCCGATCTGGTCGAGGAAGTCGTCCGCATCCACGGGCTCGACCAGGTGCCCTCTACCCCGCTGCCGCGCGCAGATGGCGTGGCCCGCCCCACCGCGACCCCGGCGCAGGCGCAGGAGCGTCGCGTGCGGCGTGCGGCGGCGGCGCGCGGGCTGGTCGAGGCGATCACCTGGTCGTTCCTGCCCGAGCGCGAGGCCGAAGCCTTTGCCCTTCGAGACGCCGCTGGCGCGGCTCCTCAGGGTGAGCGGGAGATTTTGTGGACGCTGTCCAACCCGATCAGCGAGGACATGAAAGTCATGCGTCCTTCGCTGCTGCCCGGCCTGCTGGGCGCGGCGCGGCGCAATCTGGATCGCGGCGCGAATTCTGTGCGGCTGTTCGAGATCGGACGGCGCTATCTGGGCGCCGAAACCGGTGGGGGCGAGCGGCTGACCCTGGGCATGGTGCTCGCGGGCGAGCGATCGCAGCGTGGCTGGGCCAGTGGCAGCAATGGCGGCAAGGCTGCCCCGTTCGATGCGTTCGACGCCAAGGCCGAGGCCATCGCGCTGCTTGCCGAGGCAGGCGCGCCGGTCGACAATCTCCAGGTCATGGGGGAAGCGGGAGCGCAGTTCCACCCCGGCCGCTCGGGCACGTTGCGGCTTGGCCCCAGGATCGTGCTGGCGCGCTTCGGGGTGCTGCATCCGGCGACCGCGCGGCTGTTCGACATCGACGGTCCGGTGGTCGCCGCCGAGCTTTATCTCGATGCGGTTCCGGCGAAGAAAGGCGCGGCGACCTTTGCGCGCGTTGCGTTTGCGCCGCCCGCCTTGCAGGCGGTCACCCGCGACTTCGCCTTTCTTGTGCCGCAGGCGCTGGCGGCGGGCGATCTGGTTCGGGCGGTCAGGGGGGCGGACAAGGTCCACATCGTCGCTGCCCGGCTGTTCGATGTGTTCGAAGGCGCGGGCGTGCCTGCGGGCCAGAAGTCGCTGGCGATCGAGGTCACGCTCCAGCCCGGCACCGCCAGCTATACCGAAGCGGACCTCAGGGGCATCGCCGACCGGGTGTTGGCCGCGGCGGCGAAGCTTGGTGCGACCTTGCGGGGATGAACCCCCCCTCCCCACCGGGGAGAGGGGCACAGGCCTTCAGAACTTGGGCCTTCAGAACTTGGGCCTTCAGAACTTGACCTTGCCGGTCACGAACACCTGGCGCGGGGCACCATAGAACGCCGTCAGCACGCCTTCGCGGCCGAGCGACGGGATCAGGGTGCCGTCGGGGCGCGTGTTCGGCACACCGGTCACCGCATTGCCCGCCAGGAACACATAGCCCGAGGTCTTGTACTGCTTGTCGGTCAGGTTCTTGCCGTGGAGCCCGATCGACCAGCGATCATCCGGCCCGTGATAGACCAGGTTCGCATCGAACAGCGCATAGCCCTTCTGGTCGATGAACGCGTTGGGGATTTCGAACTGGTTGGTGGTACTGCGATACGAGACCGTGCTCGACAGGTCGAGCGAGCCCGAGCCAACCGGAGTGCGATAGGCCGCAGTACCGCTGGCGGTCCATTTGGGTGTGTTCTGAACCTTGCGGAACGGAGCGACATCGGTCGGAACGCTGGCGATGTTGGCGATGTAGCGGCGGAATTCGGCGTCGATGTAGCCAAGGCTGCCACGCACTGTGAAGGTATCGTCGGCGGCCAGCAGGTCTTCGCCCAGACGGCCGGTGACTTCGGCCTCGAAGCCCTGGAAGCGCGCCTTGCCCGCGTTGGTGACCACACCGCAGAAACTGGGCAGTCCGCCGACCGTGCAGGCTTGCGAGCCGGGGATCTGGACCCCGCCATAGTCCGCCCGGAACGCCGCCAGCGCGACGATCAGGCGGCGGTCGAGCAGCGCGCCCTTGTAGCCGATCTCGTAGCTGTCGACCTTTTCGGGGGCGAAGCTGAGAAAGGCCGAGACCTCGTCGTTGCTGCGCACGCCGTCGGCGTTGAGATCGGGGGCATTGGCGCCGACCCCGCGCGGATCGAACCCGCCACCCTTGAAGCCTTGCGAATAGCTGACGTAAAGCGTGTGGTCCGCCGTCGGCTTGAAGCTCAACGAGGCGCGCGGGGTAAACTTGGTGAAGCTGCGCTTGCCCTTGAAATTGGTACTCGGAGCGCCGAACGGCACACCCGCTCCACCGAACAGTGGCGAGCCGCCGCCGAGGAAGTTCTGCCGCAGGATCGATGCGCGACGTTCATCCCAGGTGTAACGTCCGCCGAGCGACAGGGCGAACTGGTCGGTCAGGTCGTAAGTGAAGTCGGCAAAACCGGCGAGGGTGTTGGTCCGCACGGTGGCATCGGTGAACGCGGTCAGCCCGGCAAACGAAGTGAACAACCGCACGTCGAACGGGGTGCGCGCCTTGGCATCGAGGTAATAGCCGCCGATCAGACCGTTGAGCCGCCCGGATTCGACCAGCAACTGGATTTCCTGGCTGAACTGCCGGTTCTCGTAGATGCCCGGAACGTCCACATCGACCGAGGGCAGCGCGTCGAAGTCGATCGGCGTGCTGCTGTCATCCTTGCGCCATGCGCTGATCGAGCGCAGCGTGATCCCTTCGGCGGGCTCACCCTCGACGAACAGCGAGGCACCATAGGATTCGACATCCTGCTTGGGATCGTTGAGCCCGCCGCGGGTATTGTAGACGTTTTTGAGGACCGGCGCGTTGGTGAACTGGCTGGGGATCAGGCGGTGACCGCCCCGCGCGTTGGACTTGTCGCGGGTGTAATCGCCTGCCAGCCGCGCGAAGATGCCGTCGCCGTGGACCTCGGCCGAGAGGCGCCCAGCCCAGACGTCCTTGTCGTAGTTGTCGAGCCCGGTGGTCAGGTTCTTGCCGAAGCCGTCGCGGGTGAGCCGGGCGATCGCCCCGCCGAACCGCAGCACGCCCGAACCCACCGGGGTACTGGCGCTGAGCACGCCATCGGCCTGGTTGTATTCGCCATAAGTGGCGCGTGCCGAGACGGTTGGGGAATCAGGAATTCGCTTGGTCACGTACTTGATCGCGCCGCCCACGGTGTTGCGGCCATAGAGCGTGCCCTGCGGCCCGCGCAGTACCTCGGTGCTCGACCTCGTAGATGTCGAGCACCGAGGCCTGCGGGCGATTGAGATACACGTCGTCGAGATAGAGCCCGACCCCCTGCTCGAACCCGGCGACCGGGTCCTGCTGGCCCACGCCGCGGATGAAGGCGGTCAGCGTCGAGTTGGTCGCGCGGCTCGCTTCGAGCGTGACGTTGGGAGTGGTCTGCGAAATGTCGGTGATGTCGATGGCGCCCGACTGTTCGAGCTGCGCCCCGGTGTAAGCGGTGATCGCAATCGGCACATCGAGCAGCGATTCTTCGCGGCGGCGAGCGGTCACGATGATGGAGCCGTCATCTGCGGCTTCGACTGCCGTGGTTTGGGGATTCTGGTCCTGCGCGAGCGCCTGGCCCGGCAGTACGGCCATCGCAACGGCCGACAATCCGGCGAGCAGCATGGTGCGGTTGCGAATCAAGTTAGCGCGAATGGTTGCGGCAGCGATGTGCATTACCCTCTCCCCGTGGCATTATTTTGCTCAGCATAAGCGCCGCTTGCCAGCGGCCTGACTTGGGCTATGATGAAAGGTGAACCAAGTTTCAACTTAGATTTGCATGCGGGGGGATAGACTGTTGGCGGAGCGTGGCATTCGGGCAACAAGTGATGGGAACGCTGGCCCTCTTGCGGAGCCTGCGGCCGAGCCAGCGGGCCTTTTCGGGGAACCGCGCGCGCCCCGCACCGCGCGCGGCCGCCGCACCCAGCGTGCGTTGCTCGACGCTGCCGCTGCCGAGTTCGGTGAAAGGGGGTTCCACGAGAGTTCGGTGGTCAGCATCACCGCGCGTGCGGGCGTGGCGCTGGGTTCGTTTTATACGTGGTTCGAATCCAAGGATGCGCTGTTCCGCGCGCTGGTGCTCGACATGTCGGGACGGGTCCGCGATCATGTCGCCCCGGTTGTCGCCCGCCCGAATTCGACCCTTGATCGCGAACATGCGGCGCTGCACGCGTTCCTGGAGTTCGCGCGCGAGCACAAGGAGATTTACCGGATTATCGACGAGGCCGAATTCGTCGCCCCGGAAGAGTGGCGGCGGCACTATGAAACGACCGCGCTCCGGATCGCCGGGCGGCTGCGCGATGGCGTGGCGCGCGGCGAACTCAACGGGCCGATCGACGAGGTCCACGCTTGGGCGGTGATGGGAATGAACGTGTTTCTGGGCCTGCGTTTCGGCGTGCAGGACGGCGCGCGCGGGCTGGATGAAGTCTCGACGCTGGCCAATGCGCTGCTGCGACGCGGGCTTGAGAGGTGATCTCCCTCCCCCCTTGTGGGGAGGAGGAGCAGATCAAAGACTGATCGTCACTGCTTGCCGAAGGTGGCGTACATCTCGTTGCCGACGAAGCCGAACTTGGTGATGCCCGAGTTGTTGATGACCCTGAGCACCTGGTTGGCGACCTCGTAGCTGGCGTATTCCTCGGGCTGGAACTGGAGCTCGGGTTCCACCGCCATCTTTTTGGTCTCCTGGAGCAGGAAGACCAGGTTGCTCAGTGTTTGCGGGCTGCCATTCCAGAGAATCGCGTTCGACTGTGTCAACACCAGCTTGTTCTTGACCGGATCCAGGATCGGCAAGTCGGTCGGCGATTGCGCCGCCGGCAGGTCGATGTTGACCGCGTGGGTGGCCACCGGGATCGTGATGATGAACATGATGAGGAGCACGAGCATGACGTCGATCAACGGCGTCGTGTTCATTTCCATCATCGGTGAGCCGTCGTCCTTGCCGCCGCTCATTGACATCGCGAATACTCCTGTCGTTCGTTTGGTGCGGGGAGCATCGACTGCTCACCCGCAAATTCGGTTAGGCGTGCCATTGGCCGTCAGGCCAATCAACCATTCGGATCGACCGGATTGGCGATGAAGCCGACGCGGGGATAGCCCGAAATCTGCACGTTATAAATTGCCCCGGCGATACACTTCCACGGCACGTTGACGTCGCCGCGGATGTGGACTTCGGGAATTTTTTCGGGATCGATGTTTTCCACCCCGCCCTCGCGTTTGACGATCGCGTCGAGCCGCTCGAACGCCTGCTTCTGCAGCTCGGTGTTGTCGACCGGAATGGCGTTGTTGAAATAGATCCGGCACTGTCCGCCGCGCGACGAGCCGGTGTAGCCCGGATCGCGCGGGCTGCGCCCGGCATCATCGGTCGAGACCACCGCGAGCAACAGGTTCTCGACCTTGTCTTCCGATTCGTCGGAAGCCAGAACCGGCACCTTGAGCTTCTCGATCGTCTGGATCGCGATCGGGATCGCGATCAGGAAGATGATCAGCAGCACCAGCATCACGTCGACCAGCGGCGTGGTGTTGATGTCCGACATCGGCGTCTCATCGCCGCCGCCTACCGATACCGCCATGCTGTTTTCATCCTGTCTTGTCCGGGCCCGACGGCGCAACCTTGGCCAGTTGGCGTCGCCGTGCCCATTGATGCCGCCCGCGCCGGGGCGACCGCATGGTAAATTCGTTTAGCGCCTCCGGTCGGATGGCTCTCACCGCCCGACCGGGATGCGCGATCCTTCAGGCCTTGGGCGCAGGCATGGCCGGCTTGGCCACTGGAGCCGCAGCCTTGGGCGCAGTACCCACGACCGCCGGGCGGACCGCACCTTTCGAATTGATGTTGGCCAGAATATCGGTCGAGAAGGCGCTAAGTTGCTCGGCGATCCGCTTGTTGCGCGCCTGGAGCCAGTTGTAGGCGAGCACCGCCGGCACCGCGACGAGCAGGCCCAGCGCGGTCATGATCAGCGCTTCACCGACCGGACCCGCAACCTTGTCGATCGAGGCCGACCCGGAGATGCCGATGGCGATCAGCGCCCGGTAGATGCCGACCACGGTTCCGAACAGACCGATGAACGGCGCAGTCGCGCCTACCGACGCGAGGAACGGCAGCCCGCCCGCGAGACGGGCGTTGATCGAATCTTCCGAACGCGCCAGCGAGCCATGCAACCAGTCGTGCGCTTCCATAGAGTCGGTCATCTTGCCGTGCTGCTCCTCAGCAGAGAGGCCGTCATCGACCAGCTGGCGGAACGCGCTGTTCTTGTCGAGCTTGTTGGCCCCTTCGCGCAAGGAATTCGAGCGCCAGAAATTGGCCCGCACGTCGCGTGCCTGGCGCATGATCTTCTGCTGTTCGAAGAACTTGGTGAACAGGATGTAGAACGAGCCGAACGACATGACCCCGAGGGTCACAACGGTGGCGTAGGCGATGAAGCCGCCCTGCTCGAGCGCTTCGGCGAAACCGAACTTGTTCTGCGGCGCAGCGGCAGTGGTAGCCGCTGCAAGAGTGTACATGAGCATGCGGGTCTTCCTCTCAAACAATCACTGAAATGGGTATGAACTGGCGCGAAAAAATGTCGAAATATAGCGTTACCGGGACATTACCCTTTGGGGATTACCCAGCGTACCGAGTTGGTATAGCTCCCGGTAGTCGGCTTCCCGTCGCCATCGGTGGCGGGGTTGAAGCGCGCGCGGCGGGAGATGTTCTTGCACGCCGCTTCGTCGAGATCGGGGCTCCCGCTCGATCCGGTGACCGAACAATCGGTCACCCGGCCATCGGGGCCGACACTGACGCTGAACCGGGTGGTTCCTTCCCGTTCTTCGCGCAGCGCGCGACTGGGATAATCGTCGGTCGTCGCCCAGCTTGCGGGGGCGCCCCTGGGGCTTGCGTTCTTGGGCTGGACGCGCGGCGGCGGCGGTGCCGCCGGTGGCGGCGGCGGTGCCGTAAACGTTGGCGGCGGCGTGATCTGGGGCACCTCCCGCACGGTCTCAAGCACCGGCGCGGGCCGATTGAAAGTGATCGGCGGCGGCGGCGCGACGATCGGCGGCGGCGGCACCGGCTGATCGGGCGGCGGCGGCGGCGGCTCCTCGGGCTCTTTCTCTTTCTCTACGTCGAAAGTCTCCACGCGCTCCTTGATCTTCTGGACCGCCTCATAGGCGAGCCCCGTCACCAGCGCGTAGCCGACGATAACATGCAGAATTGCAACGACGATGAGCGCAGTGACGCGGTTGCCGCCCATCTTTTGGTCAGCGTATGCCATCCAGATCCTCTACTCCTGACTGCTTGCCGCAGACAACACTGCGACCTCGTTCCGCCACGCGACCCGCCCCGTCAAGAGCGTTGTACCGTTGGCGGCCCGTTAGAACCATTTCTTACCCTGCCGGGCAACCCCATCCGCCACCGGCCTGCGAAAGGCCCGGGTGCGGTGCTATCGGACCCTTATGTTTTGGTTGTCCGATGTTTTGAAGCTTAACCGTGAAGCCAGAATGGCGCAAATGCTTTATCCGTTAACCCTGGATTCACCGAACTTCGCCTGAAGCGGCAGCCGAAACCGGGGCGGGAAGCGGACTGAATGCGTGGCGACAGATGCGGTTCCGCCAGCCGCACCGGTGATGAAATTCCGCTGGACTGAAGGAATTCGCAAATGCCGCCTCGTTTTGCCACCATCATCCGCCGGATCGCCGGAATACTGCCAGCGCTGGCGCTGGGCGCGGCGGCTTCGGCCCAGTCTCCACCCGCGGTTGCAGGTTTTGTCACGAAAGATTTGACCTATGCCGATCTGGTCGACCTCGCCGATTTCGCGCCGGTTGTTGCGCGCTTCGAAGTTCGCGAGGCGGTGACGCTGAAGCCTGACCGGGCCGGGCCTCTCCGCCCCGGGTTTGCTCGCGTCTACATCAAGGCGCGAACCAAGGCGCTGCTGATCGGCGAGGGCCTCGGCGAATCGGTCGGCTACCTCGTCGACGTGCCGCTCGACCCCAAGGGCCGCGCGCCCAAGCTCAAAAAACGCGAAGTGCTGGTGTTCGCGCGCCCGGTCGCTGGCCGTCCGGGCGAACTCCAGCTCGTCGCCCCCGACGCACAGCAGCCATGGTCGCCGATGCTGGAGGGCCGGACCCGTGCAATCCTGACCGAACTGGTCGCGCCCGATGCGGCTCCGCGCGTAACGGGGGTACGCGAAGCGATGCACGTCCGCGGCAGCCTGATCGACGAGGGCGAGAGCCAGATTTTCCTCGCCACCGAGCGGGGCGATACGGTGTCGGTCACTGTGCTGCGCCGCCCCGGCGCAGCCCCGGCGTGGGGCGTGGCGCTGGGTGAGATCGTCGATCAGGCGGCGCGCCCGCCGTTGCGCGACACGCTGACCTGGTATCGCCTCGCCTGCTTCCTGCCCGCCGCTGTTCCGCCGGGCACGGTGCTGTCGGGCACCGACGCCGATCGGCGTCAGGCGGCCGTGGACTATGGCTATGTCCGCAGCCAGCTCGGCCCCTGCCCGCGCACCCGCCCGGCGGAATGGCGACGGCGCTAGCGCCCCTGCGCGCGGGCTCGAACGCCTCACCCTGCGGCCGACAACGCCCCTAGCCGCGCCGCGCCGCGCTGCCTAAGGGGGCGACGGCGCACACGCTTTTGCATATTTTTTTGGGGGGACTGCACCACGATGGCCGAACCGCTGCGTATCGCGCTCGCCGGGCTTGGCACGGTCGGGGCCGGAGTCATCCGACTGCTCGAAACCAATGCCGCGCTGATCGCGCGCCGCGCGGGGCGGCGGATCGAGATCGTTGCGGTCTCGGCACGCGAGCGGGGCAAGGATCGCGGGGTCGACATCGCCCGTTATGCCTGGGACGACGACATGACCGCGATGGCCGCGCGGGCCGACGTTGACGTGGTGGTCGAACTGGTCGGTGGCTCGGACGGTCCGGCGCTGACGCTCGCCCGCAACGCCATTCGCAGCGGCAAGGCGCTGGTCACCGCCAACAAGGCGATGATCGCGCATCACGGGGTGGAACTGGCCGAAGCAGCCGAAGCCGCAGGGATCGCGCTGAAATTCGAGGCAGCAGTCGCGGGCGGAATTCCGGTCATCAAGGGCCTGCGCGAGGGAGCGGCGGCCAATGCGATCCTGCGGGTTTACGGAATCCTCAACGGCACCTGCAATTACATTCTCTCGACGATGGAAGACACCGGCCGCGATTTCGCCGGGGTGCTCGCCGAAGCGCAGGCCAAGGGCTTTGCCGAAGCCGATCCGGCGTTCGACATCGACGGGGTGGACACGGCGCACAAGCTGGCGATCCTGGCTTCGATCGCTTTCGGCAGCCGGATCGATTTCGCCCCGATCGCCCCGGTGGGGATCCGCCGGGTGCTGGCCGCCGACATCGCCCAGGCCGATTCGCTGGGCTATCGCATCCGGCTGCTGGGGATGGCCGAGACCGAGACGATGCCCGAAAACAAAGGTGGCGATGGTCGATGCCGCTTGTTCCAGCGCGTCCATCCGCACCTCGTGCCGCTCGACCATCCACTGGCCAATGTCGACGGGGCGACCAATGCGGTGGTCGCCGAGGGCAATTTTTCGGGCCGCCTGCTGTTTCAGGGCGCAGGCGCGGGCGACGGGCCGACCGCCAGCGCGGTGGTCGCCGACCTGATCGACATTGCGCGCGACATGGCCCGGGCGAATGGCAACGGTGGAAAAGTCGGCGCGCCGTTCTCGATCCCCGTGGCAGAACTCGAAGCCATGCCACCCGCCGAGGCCGGGAACCGGGTGGGCCGCGCCTATATCCGCTTCGTCGTCGCCGACCGCCCCGGCGTGCTGGCCGAGATCACCGCCGCGATGCGCGATGCCGGGGTCTCGATCGAAAGCCTGATCCAGAAGGGGCGCCCAAGTTCCGGGGCCGATGCGGGGAGCAACGATCCGGTGCTGGTCGCGCTGGTAACCCATGACGGTCCCGAGGCCTGCATTACCGAGGCGCTGCGCCTGCTCGACGGCTCGACCAGCCTCGCCGAACCGCCGCTGGTGATGCATATTCTGGGGGAATGAGGGGCGGGCCTCAGGGCTCCGCTTTTTCCCCCGTCGCGATCAGGTCCGCATCTGATCCAGCCGGTGCCTCGGGCAGGTCCCTGACGTCCACGTAATAGACCGGCTGAGGGACGCTGCCAAAGCTCACGCAACCAGGCTGGCCCTTGCACGAACCACGGTCGAAGCGTGGCGC